>Ga0209060_10001221_pt1 | contig 30024 bp, 26 predicted proteins | sample Coa_R1_8_FD_187155 | JGI IMG/M metagenome (GOLD analysis project Ga0209060, IMG submission 187155) | Surface soil microbial communities from Centralia Pennsylvania, which are recovering from an underground coalmine fire - Coalmine... | ecosystem: Environmental > Terrestrial > Soil >...
TCATGATAAGGACGCAGAAAATCGGCTACAGCTTGAACGCCATCGTTAAGCGGCAGCTGTGCCTGCGGTGAAAACAGATTCACGGCAAACGGCCGTGTCGTAAGTTTTCGGATCGCGGCAATGTCCTGCTCAATGCGCTCGGCGTTGGAATACGCCGCTGCCAGCGACCCGAGTCCGCCTGCGTTGGAAACTGCTGCTACAAGTTCTGGTGTTGACGGGCCGCCGCCCATCGGCGCCAGTACCACTGGCATGCTAAGGCCATACTTGCGACAAAAATCATTCATACAACTTGGGTCCCGCCATCAGCACTGTGCCGTTAGCCGATCGCTTTGAATTGCTCGTCAATCTCTACCTGAAGTCCGGCCACCAGGCGGTTGTTGGAATTTGCCAGCCCCACCACCGCCAGCATCTCATTGAACATCGCTTCGGTCATGCCTTTTTTGCGCGCGGACGCAGTGTGCGCGGCAATGCAGTAATCGCACTGGTTGCTCACGCTTACCGCAACGTACAACAGCTCTTTCACCAGCGGATCAAGCGTGCCTGCCGCCATAATGCTTTTTGTGTCTTCCCACGTACGCTTCAGCCGGACAGGATCATGCGCCAGCGCTTTCCAGAAGTTTGTGACTTTATCAATCTTGCGCGTGGCTTTGATGTCGTCATACACCGCGCGCACTTCCGCGCTGGCCTGCTCATATTCGATGAATCCAAGGGTTGACATGGTTCTCCTAAATTCAAGGTCCCGCCGCAGAGACGTAGCATCGCTAACGTCTTCCTCTTACGGTACTAACAAAATCTTGCCGGTTGTCTTGCGGCCTTCCAGATCGCGATGCGCCTGCTGCACATCTTCCAGCTTGTAGACGTGCCCGATCCGCAGCTTCAGCTTGCCCGCATTGATCATATTGAAGACGTCACTGGAGCGGTGCTCCAGTTCCTGGCGCGTGGCGATGTAATGGACCAGGCTGGGCCGCGTGACAAACAGCGAGCCTTTTTGCGAGAGCGCAATCGGATCAAATGGCGGCACAGCGCCGCTGGCGCCTCCAAAAAGCACCATGTAACCGCGCGGACGCAGCACGTTCAGCCCTTTTTCAAACGTGCTCTTGCCCACACCGTCATACACCACGTGCACACCTTTGTTCTCGGTCAGGCGTTTGGTTTCAACTTCAAAATCCTGCTGCGTATAAATGATGACTTCTTCCGCGCCGGCTTCGCGCGCAAGTTTGGCCTTCTCCTCGGTGCCCACCGTTCCAATGGCACGCGCGCCAATGTTCTTGGCCATCTGCACCAGCAACAACCCTACCCCGCCGGCGGCCGCGTGGATCAGTGCCGTCTCACCTTTCTTTAAGGGATATGTGCTGTTCACCAGGTAGTGTGCGGTCATCCCTTGCAGCATGGCCGCTGCGGCTTGATGGTCAGTGATTTTATCCGGCACATGCACCAATCGGTCCGCGGGCACGGCCGCATATTCAGCGTAAGCGCCAATCACGCCGGTATATGCAACGCGGTCTCCCGGCTTGACAGTTGTTACCTCACTGCCTATTTCACTTACCGTTCCGGCAGCTTCCTGTCCATCGACAAACGGCAGTGCCGCGGGGTAGCGCCCCTCACGAAAGTAAACGTCAATAAAATTCACGCCGATGGCCGCGATCTTCACCACGGCTTCATTTGCTTTCGGCTTCGGAACCGGCAGATCGACCAGTGTTAGGGCTTCTGGTCCTCCTGTTTTCTGTACTTGAATCGCTTTCATAGATACCTGGCTGCGCCGCGCTAAAGTGCGGTCGCTGAAAGTTGAATTAAATTGTCCGAAATCGGGCCCTGATGTTACTCAGAAGTTGAACGATTCTTCTTCTGCGATCATGATGACGGGAGGTCCGCCGGAAGAAATCTTCATCGCATGGCCAACCGTCTGCTGGCCGCCTTCTGAAGCGGCGCAAGCCTGCAATGCTTCCATGGAAGGGAAGTGGACTTCAGCGATGCGATAAAAAGGAGCCGTTCCCATCGGTGATCCGGTCACCTTGGTCGCAACGAACTTGGTTTTGCCTTTCAGCTTTTCCACCGCCATCGGCACATGTTCCGTCTGGTACACCTTTTCAAACGCATCAACATCCTTGGGACGAGGGTACATCACCACCAACTTGACTCCAGCCATGAGAGCTCCTTAAAGAAGTGCGTTTAACAGCGTCACAGGAATTGTAATTGCAGGAACGTGTTTTGTGCGCGGTCGTGAAAAATGCCGCGGAGCAGTAGCAGCCGTATCGCTTAAGAAAAGCTTTCTTCTGGATTCAGATTTCCGCTAAACTGCTCACTGAAGCAGGGCCGATTCGCATGCCGCAGATACCCAATCTCATCAACCTGGCCATTCCCGGCTTTGTCGCGCTTTTGCTGCTTGAGGTGGTGCTTGACGCTGTCATGCGCCGTGATCTTTACCGGTTCAAGGACACAGCAGCCAGTCTGGCCATGGGTACCGGAAGCATACTTCTTAGCGCGATTAATAAGGCGCTGATGTTTGCTGCTTATACCGCAGTCCATCGCTTCGCCATTTTCAATATCGGATATCAATGGTGGGCCTGGGCCATTTTATTTTTTGCTGAAGATCTTACCTACTACTGGTTTCATCGCACCAGCCATGAATGCCGGCTGTTCTGGGCGTCGCACGTGGTACACCATTCGTCGCAACATTACAACCTGGGCACAGCCTTGCGCCAGACCTGGACCGGCAACTTTATGACGTTCATCTTTTGGTTGTGGCTGCCACTGATTGGCTTTGCGCCCATCATGGTGCTCACCATGCAGTCCATCAGCCTGCTGTACCAGTTCTGGATCCATACCGAGCTTGTGCGCCGCATGGGGCCGCTGGAGTGGGTGCTGAACACGCCGTCACACCACCGCGTCCATCACGGATCGAACCAGCGCTATCTCGACCGCAACCACGCCGGCGTGCTCATCATCTGGGACCGTCTTTTTGGCACGTTTGAGCCGGAAGGCGAAAAAGTGGTTTACGGTCTGACCAAAAATATCAACAGCTATAATCCGCTGCGCATTGCTTTTCATGAGTGGGTCGATATCTGGAATGACGTGCGGAAAGCGGACACATGGCGGCTGAAGTTGCGCTATCTGCTGGGAAGGCCCGGATGGAAAGAGGAAGAAGGAGTGAACAGCCTCGCAGCATCCTTCAACCGCTAAAACAGTGACTATCCTGCGTCGCGCCGGAGGTCACTGATTTCCCATGCAGAGGCAAGGCGCAGCGGTTCAGAGTAGATTCTCTCGCTCAGACAATTATTGCGCCAAAGCTGCCGCTGGACGGTGTGAGTAAACGTTATCAAACTGGCTTTCGCTGTCGTCTGGATTTTTTAGAGACGCGGCAGCCTCGCTCAATTGGTGTTCAAATCCCTGGATGATTGACTGCGACCAGTCGTCAGACCATAAGTTTCTGCGGCGCAGATACTGCTCCATGAATGAAAGTGGGTCCTGCGCCAGATATTGTGAGGACGCTTGCTCGCTTTTCTTTATCGTTCTCGTGCTACTGCGCGCGGTCATGCATTCGATCACTGCCGGTCCGTGGCCTTCGCGCGCGCGGCGTATGGCCTCTTGCGCCACGCGAAATACTCCTACAACGTCGCAGCCATCCACCGGAATTCGCGGGTAAAACGTTGGGTCAGCTCCGATATAAGGTCCTGAGGCAATCTGGTTCGGCAATTCCAGCGGTGAATCAAGACTGCTTTCAACCAAACATACCAGCGGCAGCTTTTGTGTGGCCGCTTTAGCCATTGCCGCGGAATCAAAACGAAGAGCTCCTGCATCTTGAGTACTAAACATCAGCACTACGGCGTTCTTGCCTTTCATGTCAGCCGCCAGGTTCAAAACCGTCTCCAGGGTGAGAGCTGTCATGTCGTTGTCGCCCTGTTTTGATGAAATCACTGTACCCGCGCCATTGCTTTGGTGTGCTTTGTTGCGCGCAAGAATGGCATGCAACGGCGTTCCTTTAATCAGACTGGCGACAAAACTGTCCTGCTCTAACGCAATGCAGTCTTTGGAAAGAAGATGCGCGCCAGCGCCGACCAGGGCGGCTTCAAACCCAAGAACGGAACTATTTACGGTGCGCTCGCTTTGCATCCGTTCCGCCAGCATCCGGCACTTCACCATGGTGGCGTATAGCTCTTTCAGCTTTTCAGCATTCAGAACGGGCAGGATTTCATCGGTTTTTTGCTTTTTCGTACGGGGCTTTTTCGCAGAAGGTTTACGCGAGGACTTTGACTTGGAGCTTTTGCCTCTTTGCTTTCTGGCGATGGCGGCGGGTTTATTTTTCTTTTTGCGTGGCATGGGTGAGCGAGAACTATTCTACCGCATGCGAACTTTATCTTTCGCTGAGATGTTTCTCTTATTCCACCATCGCGCAAATTTGTTTCCAATAATTCCTACCTCTTTTCAACAATTCAGTGAAAAAGAATGTGGAAAACAGCATGAACGATTGCAGGCAATGCAGCAAAGCTGCGTGTTTTGACGCTTTGCACATGGAAAGGTGCGCGCTTTCGCACATTGTAAAAATAAAGACCAGTGTGACAAAAACTGCTACGCACGTTTTCCTTTATTTTTTTTCTGCAATGTATTGCATCGCAACCGTTGAAGCTGTACTATCAGCGAGCCAACGATCACGCAAACGTTTTCCGCAACTCACTCCCAGTGCAAAGCACCGCCGCCCAGGGTGAAGTGTAGGCCAACTTAAGATTCTCCACATACAATTGCTGTGATGAAAGTGCGCATCGACAAGCTCCTGGTGGAGCGCGGACTGGTACCTTCGCGCGAGCGCGCACAGGCCATGGTCCTTTCCGGTCGCGTGCTGGTCAACGAGCAAAAAGTTGAGAAGGCTGGCGTCAGCGTCGATACTGAAGCTGCCATCAGGCTGCTGGGTGACGACCTGAAATATGTTGGCCGCGGCGGCCTGAAACTTGAAGCGGCGTTGCGCGATTGGAAAATTGATCTCACCGGCCGCACATGCATGGATGTGGGCGCGTCCACCGGAGGCTTTACCGACTGCATGCTGCAACACGGCGCGGCTGAGGTGATTGCTGTCGATACAGGTTACGGCCAGATCCACGCGCGGCTACGTTCTGATGCAAGAGTGAAGCTGCTGGAGAAGACTAACGCCCGCTACCTCACGCAACAAGATATAGCGCGGGCCGGCGCGAATGCCGTCATCAGCTTCATTGCCATCGACGTTTCCTTCATCTCTGTTACACTCATTCTCCCTGCGGTGCTGGCGGCGACATTGGCCCCGACGGCATCTTCGCGCTGCGAGGCCGTTATCCTGATCAAGCCGCAATTTGAAGTTGGGCGTGAGCGGGTCGGTAAAGGCGGGATCGTGAAAGACGAAACAGCGCAGCAGGACGCGGTGCAGAAAGTCCGGCAAAGAGTGGAAGAGCTGGGCGGCAAGAACATAGAATTGATGGAATCCCCCATTCTAGGCATGGAAGGGAACCGGGAATTTCTGTTGCATGCAGATTTCTGATGAATAAAGCCTTCTGATGAACAAAGCTGTCTGATGAAGAAAGCATCCATTATCTCCAAGCAGGGCAAGCCGGAACTGGGCAAGGTTGTTGTCCAGGTTGCAAGCTGGCTTCGCGATCACGGTTACGCGATTACCGCTGACGCATCAACCCGTGAGTTCTGCCCTGACTGCGAACCGGCGGAACGCGAAGACCTGGCGCGTGTTGCTCCTGATTTTGTCATCGTCCTGGGAGGCGACGGCACATTGCTCTCCACGGCACGTTGCGTGGCGCAAGCAGATATTCCCATCCTCGGCGTTAACCTGGGATCGCTTGGCTTTCTCACCGAAATTCGGCGAGAAGAGATTGAACAGGCGCTGGAAGAAGTTGACGCGGCCCGCGATTATGAATTGAGCCTGCGCCCGATGCTGCACTGCGAGGTTATGCGAGATGGAAAATGCGTGGCCACGCATGAAGCTCTCAATGAAGTTGTGATGAACCAGAGCGCAGTGGCGCGCATTACGGATTTTGAAGTCCGCGTAAACGGCCATTTCGTGGCAAATTACAAAGCTGATGGATTGATCATCTCCACTCCGACAGGATCAACCGCGTATTCACTGGCCGCCGGCGGGCCCATTCTTTCCCCCGAGGTTCGCGGTTTCGTGATAACCCCCGTGGCTTCTCATGCGCTTACGAATCGACCCCTGGTGGTGAAAGATACGGCGATCATTGAGGCGAGAATTCTCGTGACTCGAGAACAGGCGTTCCTGACAGTGGATGGACAAGTAGGAACTCCGCTGGTGGATGATGACGTGGTGGTCTGCAAAAAGTCAGAATATAACGTGAAACTCTTTAAGTTCGCCGGCCGGTCATTCTTTGACGTTCTGCGGACCAAGCTTAAATGGGGAGAAAGATAGCGGAATGATGCGGGCTTTCCCAATGATCGTGCGTCTATGGGCCGTGGTGTTGCTCGCCTTTGTGCTTGCGAATTTTGCCCAGGCGCAGACCAAACCTTCGGCGGACCTGATCGTCACCAACGCGAAAATCTGGACGGTCGACAAAACCCGCCCGCACGCTGAAGCCCTGGCCGTCCTGGATGAGCGTATTGTAGCCGTAGGCAGCGCCGCGGAAGTTGACGCATGGCACGGTCCGCAAACAAAAGTGCTGGATGCGCAAGGCAAGCTTCTGCTTCCTGGCTTTAATGACGCGCATGTGCATTTTGTGGATGGCGGAGACCATCTTTCGGCCGTCCAACTGAAAGACGCTGCTTCACCGGAAGAATTTGCACGCAAAATCGCCGATCGCGTAAAGACCACCGCCAAAGGCGAATGGATTGTTGGCGGAGACTGGGACGAGCAGAAGTGGTCGCCGGCCAATCTTCCCACGAAGGAACTCATCGATTCCGCGACCCCGGACACGCCTGTTTGGGTGAATCGCTATGACGGGCATGAATCACTGGCAAACTCGGTCACGCTAAGACTGGCAAACATTACATCGAAGACACCTGATCCTGCTGGAGGCCAGATTGTCCGTGATGCGCAGGGCAATCCCACCGGGGTGCTGAGAGATTCAGCGCAGGAACTCGTGAACAAAGTTATGCCGCCAATGACGACGGCGCACCGGATGAGGGCAATACATCAGGCATTGGACCACGCGGCTTCTCTCGGGGTGACAAGCGTTCAGGACATGAATCCGTCCTATGACGACGTGAAGGCTTATGCCGAACTTCAAGAGCAGGGCGCACTCACGATCCGCATTTATGCCGCGCCAATGGAAACAGGCTGGAAAGACCAGGCCAAACTCGGAATCAGGCGGGCCTTTGGCACACCGTTCCTTCGCATGGGGGCCGTGAAAGGCTACGCCGATGGATCGTTGGGATCGGAGACAGCTTACTTTTTTGACGCCTATACAGACGCGCCAAACTCGCACGGCCTCTTAAGCGATGAAATGCATCCCGTTTCGGCCATGCAGCAACGCCTTCACGGCGCGGATGCAGCCGGATTGCAGCTCTGCATTCATGCCATCGGCGATCGCGCGATTTCCATGACGTTAGATATCTTTGCCCAGATCGAGAAGACCAATGGCAAGCGTGACCGGCGCTGGCGCATCGAGCACTCACAACACATGGCGGCGAAAGATTTCGCGCGATATGCGCGGCTGGGCGTGATCGCTTCTGTGCAGCCCTATCATGCAATCGACGACGGACGCTGGGCGGAAGGCCGCGTTGGCCCCGACCGCATCAAGCGCACCTACGCTTTTCGCACATTTCTGGATAATGGCGTGCGCCTCGCTTTCGGCACAGATTGGTCCGTTGCTCCGTTGAACCCGATGTTAAGTCTCTACGCGGCGGTTACGCGCGCAACGTTGGACGGCAAAAACCCCAACGGCTGGGTGCCGGAGCAAAAGCTGAACATCACAGAAGCGATTGAAGCGTACACCATGGGTTCGGCGTATGCGGAGTTCCAGGAAAAAGGAAAGGGCTCGATCACGCCGGGCAAGCTGGCTGACTTTGTGATTCTTTCAGACGACATTTTCAAGATCCCGCCGGCAGCCATCAAGAATGTGAAAGTGGAAGCGACCTACCTGGGCGGCAAGCTGGTGTATGGTGGTTTGGAATAAACCAGATTTAGTAATCGAGTAATTTGGTAATTGAACATCACTTCAGCCCACAATTTTTCGTGACCTTCCAGTTTGTTCGTTGAGCGCGATCCATGCCAGCGACGATCGGTGTCCAGCCCATGAGCAACAAAATTACTCAATTAGTATTTTTGTCGATTTCCTGAATGATCTGCTGCGCCATTTCGCTGAGCTGTGTTTCATTCGCGGGATAGAAGACCTTTCCACCTGTCTCTTGTGCCAAGCTGTCCAGGGACTTGCGGGCATGAGATCGTTTGCCTGACTCAGGCATAAGAATGCAATATACGGCTGGCAGACCCAATTCATGGAGTTGCTTGAGCATTTGTTTGACTGACGTATGGCTTGTGTTGTCTTCGCCATCGGTTAGCAGAACAATCTTTTTTTTCTTGTACTTTGCGCCTTTGGCCAGATGATCGGCTGCCGCGACCACAGTATCATTGATAGAAGTTCCGCTGCGTGCATCCGCTTTCCCCAGCGCCTCGAAAACAGATTTAGGATCGCTAGTGAAGTCCGCATCCATATAAGGGTCGTCATTGAAGTTGACCACAAAAAATTCGTCTTGAGGATTGCTTGCCTTGACCAACTCATGGAAGGCCGCAACCGCAACGTTAACCTTTCCTTTCATGGAGCCGGAATTATCCAGAAGGAGGCCAATCGAGGCCGGCTCATGTTCAGCTGGAAGCGGCGAGATTGGCTGCTTTTGCTGGTCCTGTTGCAGCGCGGCAAACATGAAGCTTGCAAGTAAGAAGCCGAAAAACGGCCGAGACGCAAAGCGCAAATCTAGCACGATCTATCTTTCCTCTAACGGGACTTGTAAGGCTAGGGTTCAAAGAAGCCTTGAGGATTTTGCAACAGGCAAACCATTTTGTAAAGGAAACTGCGGCAGGAAAAATAAGAAGCCCCGAGTTTTGTGGTTGACCCATTCACCTCGCCCAGCGGTTCGCTATAGACCCTTGCCGACCAGCCTTCTCTGCCATAGTTTCTTGCGAAACCCACAAAGTGCGATCTTTAATCAGCTTACGCTGAAGCTTGGGCTCCGGGCTTACCGCCAACCGGGTAAATCGGTCAACACCTCGGGGCTTCTATCTTTGCCTTTAAACATTTCACGTTCTCCTCAACCAGCAGTTCGCTGAATAGACCCTTACCGGCCCTCCGCCGCTTTACAGCTTGCGCTGTTGCGAGGTGACCTTGGCTTGGGACCCGGACTCGCCGCCAACCGGAAAAACATTTGAAATGTCAAAGAACGAGTGTGAATTTACGCTATTGGTGTTTTAAGTCAAATAATTTTTCGCTTAAATAACTCATGCAGAATCAGCAGCTTGCGAGGCATCCACAGGCGGCTCTACAGAAATCAGTGCAGTTGGTTACTAAAGTCCAATATCCATGCGGGCGCGGCGCGGTTTTTGCGATTTTTACGAATGTGAAAATGTGAGGAAAAATCAATGTTGATGCGGGGAAAAGAGCAGTTGGCAATTAGCAATTGGCAATTAGCAAAACCCTGAACCGCGGATTTGCGCGGATGTTCGCGGATCAAAACAAGAGATAAAAAAGAAGTGAGTCGATTGAAAACAACAGAAAGATTATTCCAGGTTAAATGGGGTGAAATCTGGAAAGAACGCTCAAATTGCTAAGGCCAAAGGCTAATTGCCAAATGCTATTTGCTAATTGCTTCGTTTACGCTGCCCCTGCCTTGCCGGTCCAATCGCCAAGAAGTTCAACTTCGCCACCTGGGTTGCGAATTTCCCGCGCAGGATGGAAATTGATGCGATCATCGCGGCGGAAGTATGGGCAGATCAGGCTCCATGTATCAAAGCCGCTGCCTGAGACGGTGATCAGAATGGCTTCAGTCGGCGCTTCGGCCAACTGGCCCCAACCTTTACCCTGCAACTGGACCGGAGAGCCCGCAGCATCATCAGGAAAAACATCATTCACGGTTATGATGGCGCCGGCATTCTTCTGCTGCGCCACATCCATCATCTCAGAGTAAATCTCGTCGCGCTCTTCTTCGGTCTCAAACTCAATATCGAAGATAAGGTTCTCGTCGGGCGTAATCACGATGGCCGTCGGGTTGAGGTAGCCGTCGGTTTTGAGCGTTTCCTGTGCTTCGTGAAGAAATTCGTAGGCCAGCGCCTTGAGATCGGTCATAAGCACGCGGTCTCCTGTTGCAACAAATCTTTGATGGTCTCACGACGACGGATGAGGCGCGCGCGAGTTCCGTCGACCAGAACTTCAGCCGCGCGTGGCCGGGAATTATAGTTTGAAGCCAGTGACATGCCGTAAGCGCCGGCATCGAGCACGCACAAGTTTTCACCCTGCGTGACAGCGGGCAGCATCGCGTCGCGAGCCAGAAAGTCACCGCTTTCGCAAACGGGCCCGGCGATATCCGATTGCACGCGCTCCGTGCGCCCTTTGACCAGATTCACCGGCGTGATCTCATGCCGGGCCTGGTACAGCGACGGGCGAATCAGGTCATTCATTGCCGCATCGACAATGGTGAAACGCTTGTTGCCATTCCGCTTCAAATAGAGCACACGCGTGATTAGCGCACCTGCAGGCGCGATGATCGAACGGCCCGGTTCCAGCAGCAAATGTGGAATTGGATTCTTCATTCTCAGCAATGGCTCTGTAATGGCTTCCTCATAGCGATGAGCGAGGTCGTTAAATTCGACTGGAGCAGAGCTGTTGTATGAGATGCCAAGTCCGCCTCCCGCGTCAATGAAGCGGATTTTGTGGCCGTCGGCGATAAGATCCAGTGCGAGATCCACGGCGCGCTCCATGGCCAGATGAAAAGGCGTAACGTCACTAATCTGCGAGCCAATGTGCAGGCTCACCCCGGACACGCGAAGATATTTGTGCTGTGCAGCACGGCGGCAGAGTTCACGGGCGCTGCTGATGGGCACGCCAAATTTGTGTTCGCGCAGCCCGGTGGAAATATAAGGATGCGTCTCCGCTGGCACGTCAGGGTTTACGCGCAATGCAATGTCGGCGACCTTGCGCAACTCAGCGGCACATGCGGCCAGCAGTTCTAGCTCGCCTTCACTCTCCACATTGAACAACAGAATGCCGCTGCGAAGCGCCAGGCGCAATTCGTCGGCGGTCTTGCCAACGCCGGAAAACACCACTTTGCTCAGCGACTTCTTGTGCGCTCGCCGAACCCGCTCCAGTTCACCGCCGGAAACAATATCAAACCCCGCTCCCATCCCCGCCAGCAGCCGCAGGATGCTCAGGTTTGAATTGGCCTTTACCGAGTAACACAATGTGTGCTTCACGTGGTGAAACGCGCCTTCCAGCACCCGATAGCGCTCACGAATGGCCGTGGCGGAATAAAGATACAAAGGCGTCCCAAACTTTTTGGCGAGCTTATTGACGGCGAGGCCGTCGCAGTGCAGTTCGTCGTTTTTGTAGGTGAATCCGGGGGGACGGGTGAACATGAGCAGTATTTGGTATTTAGTATTTAGTATTTAGTATTTAGTATTTAGTATTTAGTATTTAGCCGTTAGATCGTAGCATTTTTTCTGGAGATAAGCTTTTTCCTCTGAGCACGATCAAAGGCTTTTGTTCTGAAATTCGAGCACAGTAGAGATCTGTGCTGTCGCGATCTGTTTGGGGACTTTCAGTACATTCTTAAGAGCCCTTTCGCAATAATGCTTCCTCGCTTCGCAGGTCTTTCAGAAAAAGCCAAATACCAAGTGCTAAATACTGCCAACAAAAAACCGCCCGACGCATGCAAGCATCGGGCGGCCCACTCGCAGCCTGGACGGCAATTATTTTCTGCCTGGCACCTGGCTGGTTTTGGTGGAACCCGGCTCGGGGTTCATCGCGCCTGTACTATCCGCGGATGAGTCACCGGCCTGCGCGGCGGAAGTTGTTTGTTTATCGAAATAGTCGAGCAAAGTCTTGACATCGACTGGCGTCAAGTGAAGATTTGGCATTTTGACTTTGTTGTATTTTTTGAAAAGAGCCATGGCGATGGGATCTTTTGCCGTCAGCGCCTTGTCCGGCGCAAGAATATATCTAGCTACCCAGTCGCGACCATGAGCTGTGGTGACGCCGAGCAGGTCTGGGCCGACGCCATCGCCACCGCCAATGGTGTGGCAGGCTGCGCAACGCGTGCGGAACATAGACGGCCCCTCGCCGCCAGTAGATTCGTCAATCTTAGGCACGTTCTCATAGCTGTTGCTGGCCTTGCGGTATCCAGGCGTGAGCCAATTGCCGACAATCGTGGCGATGAAATGCGGATCGTCGAATGAGCTGTCCTGCATCCATTGGCCCTGCGGTTCATTGCCCAGGGTCAAGCTGCTGGTGTGTCCGGTAAGCGGATCTTCGTCCAGGCGTCCGGCCATGCCGATCTTCTTGCGAACGGTATCGATATCTTCCTTCTTCCCGGTCAGGAAGTACCAGCCAGGGCCGGTGTGAAATTTCTTGGCGTAAGCTTTGAGAACGGAGGGGGTGTCACGCTTGGAATCAACGGTTATGGAGTAGAAGAAGATGTCTTTGCCCATGCGGTCGCCGAGCAATTTATAAACCTGGGCAAGCTTGGCGGTTTCAAGCGGGCAGGTTTCGCCGCATTCGGTGTAAATAAAGTTGATCAGGACGATTTTGCCTTTCAGCATATCGTCGTAAAAGTGGATGGTCTTTCCGTCCTGGGTGATGAGAGGTACGTTGGGGAAATAGTTTGCGCCCCAATAAGAGTTGTCAGCAGCGGCCGGAGTTATGCCGACCGTTAAGTAAAACGCAGCACAGAGCATGAACGCAGCTGTTGCCGCAAGGATGGCCCAACCATTCCGTCGCATGGTGTTTCTTCCCTTTGTTGATTCCCGGAGAATCATGTTGCAAAAGCGGCGGGCCGTCCGCAAAGCCGGTCCGCCGCTCATTGGCTTTCAGTTACTTACCTTTGCCGCCGCCGCTGGAGCCCTTGCCGGAACCGCTCCCGCCGCCGCTGCTAGACCCACCTTTTCCTGAGCCAGAGCCGCCGCCGGAAGTCGTAGAGCCAGTCTTTGGTCCAGATGCGACTGAAGGCTGGTTGAACGCTGTTGGCAGCGTGGTTGATGCAATGTAGCCCACACCCTGGGGAGTCGGGATTGGCGTCGGCATCGGTACGAGGCCGCGATCCAGTTCCCAACGAACCAGCATGGCGTGATCTTCATGCACGGTGTTGTGGCAGTGCTCCATGAACATTCCGAAGAACTCGCGGAACTGCATGGTCAAAGTTACGCTTCCACCCGGACGCAGGCGATACACGTCTTTGCGGCCTTTTTCCCACGCGGGCACATTGGCTGCGCTGCCGTTGCGGGCAAGAATCTGGCCTTCTTCAAAGTGGATGTGAACCGGATGGTCCCAGCCTGCGCCGGCATTTTTCAGGGTCCAGATTTCACGCGTGCCCGGTGTGGGCGCCGCGGCTACCCGGCCATAGTCGGCCTGCAGCATGGTGCCGCCGTCAGTCTTAACGCCCCATGGATCTTTATCGGTGGGATCGGTAAGGCTCTTGGCGCCGCTGCCAAACTCAAACGTCCGCTCGCGTACCACGGGAATGTTCGAGAGATCAGGGTTGGGAATCATAGTGGCAGGAATCTGGCTCAGATCGGGCTTGGCCGGATTTGCGGTGATGCGGAATTCCAGAATCTTTCCAACGCAAGGATCGGACGACTTACCGGCCAGTGCGTCAGCAAGTGAGCGGTCTGCCGAAGGCTTTTTGCCATCCGCATGCTCGCAGAGGTTCACCATCCAGACTTTGTCGCCAAGGTTGTAGCGAGAGAAGTCAATGATGATGTCATAGCGCTCTGCGATGCCTTGCTCGTCAAGCTGCGTGAGAGTAACCGGTTGAGGCAGCAGGTTGCCGTCGTTGGCAATCTGGACCATTGGAGACGCGTCACTCAATGACAGTTTGAAGAAGCGCGAAACGCTGGCGTTCAGGATGCGGAAGCGATACTTGCGGCGCTCCACTTCAAAGAACGGCTTGTAGCACAGGTTCACGGTCATCACGTCGCCGATAAATCCATCGAGCTGGAAGATATCGAAGTAGAGTTGTCCGTTTGCGTCCCAGGCCTTATCAGCCAGCATCAGGTTGATGTCGTAATCCAGGTTGCCCCATGACTTTGAGGAACCGCTGGGCAGGCGCAGGTTAACGCCGTCATTCAATTCTTCATTGCCACGATCGAGCGCGCTGTAGAGATTGAACATGGCAGCGTTGCCCTTGTACACGTTCTGCGAAGTGAAGCTGAACATGTGATCGTGGAACCAGTGAGTCGACATGGTTTCATGCCAGTCGCCCGGGACCTTATTGATTCCACCCGCATCGGTCGGGCTGCCGGCCATTGGGTCGGTAGCGTCAACGTTGATGCTGTCATGCCCGGCCAGGATGATCGGCCAGTGATAGTCGTAGAACTGTCCGGGGAAGAAAAACGCGCCGGTAAAGCCGTCGTTTTCCGCGCCGTGGTGTCCGTTGTGCTCGTGGGTTGAAATGGTGTGGCGTCCGAAACCGCCATTCTTCGTGACATCAGCGGGAAGCTGGTTGTGATGACGGAAGATGATCGGTTCGCCGTAACGGCCAATCGCCAACTTGGGCGGAATGGTTCCGTTGAAAGTCCACATTGCCAGCGGACCCTGATCGGGAAGATTGGGATGGAACTTGGGATGAATGCTCTGGCCGTTTTTAGTGTTGATCTTGGCGCCTTCCTGCGTGGCTTCAATCAGGACCTGCGGCGCGAATTCGGTGAAGCGCTGGTGCGCCCAATCCTGTCCCGGAGGACGTCCTTCCATGGGGCCGAGGCCGCCGCCCAATTCAGGAGCCATGTTGATCGGCGTCTGATTGGCTAATGCGGTGGGGGCCGGAGTGGCTGCGGAGATCGGGTTGCGATCAAGCAGCTCAAAGCGCAGCATGGGCTGGGTGAATGCCAGTCCATTGAGTCCCGGGCTGGGCGGCGCGCCAGTGGGACCGTTTAAGGTGCCCGCATAGGCGCTGTTAACGAATGGGTTAAGACCGTGTATGGGGGCCAGCATGCCACCAGTTGTGATTAGGCCCCACTTGATTAGATCGCGACGAGAGACCTTGCCCTGTGAATAGGCCTTAACAATCTCTGCTCGATTGTTTCTTGCATTTTCCGCTTCCCGAAGTCTCGCTTTGGAGGAATTTTCAGACAGGAAAAATCCTTCAGGCTGTTTACGGCTCATTTGGCTGCGCTCCTTAAGTGTTTACCTGCATCCGGCTACGGTTCATTGACCGCGGTCTCGGAACAGCGCTGACACCTAATAGCCTGGTTCCTATCTTTACCTCTCTGGAACCTGTTGCCCATGTCTTATGGACACTATGCAAATCGACTGCAGATGGTTTTTGCGCGGCCATCTCGACGTGCATTGCCGGAAGACGGTGTCAGCCCTCAGGCAGTACAATGCGCCAGCGTCATTAGAATCGAGCGAGTAGAAGATTAAAATTTCAAAAAGACTTTGGATCGTTGAGGTTGCGCGGAATTTGCCGCTGGTTGGCGGCGAGGAGATCACGAAAGCTCTAAAGTTTCAGTTTTGGTGTTTTAATTTGGCGCGCTCCGCTGCGTTGCGTCCCAGCAATCCAAAAGCGGGCTTGTTGAGAGCAGCTGCGCGCGAGCCTGCGGCGCAAGGAAGCCAGCTTCTAAGAAGGAGCGAAATTCTGCGGGACATGCTGAAGCTGTGGCATGGGAAAACCGTTGATCACTGGGACACATATCTGCAAACCAAAGGCTACAGGATGATCCATCATTATCCGGGCGAGCACCATGCAGTCAGGTGGAATGAGCCCTCGTTAGGGCGAAATTCCTTTCGATCATCTCCGCACTGCTTTTTAGACCTTTGCCTTTGAGACCTTCTTTATTTTGTCGAATTAACGCTCCGCTGAGTTAAAATCGCCCAGCTCCAAGCATTTCAACACTACAGTGTGCTCGAAAGACATGAAATTCCATGTTTTTTATTCATGTGTGGTTCCCGAAAAGGAACGGATTCGACTGTGGGCTTTTGAGCAGCCGATTTTCGGCCGCTCGCAGATTCTTGGTCTCGTTTCACGCCATTCCATTGAGATTGAAGAAGGCCAGATCCAGAACCTCTCCTTTACGGTCGCTTTTCCGGGAGCTAGTGATTTCTTAAGAATTGGCGCCAGCGCAGCCGCCGCGTGGGGCATTCGCGTGAGACAGCCAAGCGCTGACTTTGTCTTGGCGGAGATTATCCATCGAAAGCGCTCTACTAATTTGGACTTAATCTCGGCACATGTCCCACTAAGCGCTCAGCCGGAATGTACGGTGCGCTGCTTGAATTCGCACCCGCCACAAGAGAAGACCGGGCACAATGTCTGTATTGAATGTAGAAGTAGTTTTGGCACCGTTCGAATTTGCTGCTGAATATGCTCGAAATCCATACGAACAGCATCAATGTCTTTGTTCTTGATCGTGATCGGCGGCCTGTCCCCGGTGCGAGAGTGCAATTGATAGACAGCTCTGGTTCCCCTTGTGCGGAGGCGACACTGGCCGGCATCGGCACGGCGCCCATCATGCTGACTGTTCCGGACTCTGTTGACACGGTCAAGTTGAGAGCGTTGGTCGCTGATCTGCCCGCTAGAGAAAAGGTCTTTGATGTTAAAAGCCTTAACTGCACGTTTATCTTCGATGAGCTTCCGACTTCCTCTTGGGTAATATCACTCCATGGAATCCGAACGCGGGGCAAATGGCAGAAAGAACTCACTCAAGACCTAAACGAAGCCGGTTTCAAACACGACCCCTTTGACTACGGATTTTTCAGCTTTTTCAAATTCCTTGTTCCGGCTTTACGTGATAGGGAGATAACCGCCTTCCGCGACCGCTACACGCAGCACATTAAATTAAAAAGTAATCGGCCTCACTTGATTGCTCACAGCCTAGGTTCCTATATTGCCTGTCGGGCGATGGAAAGGTATCCCGAGATCGAATTTGACCGAGTCATCCTGTGTGGCTCAATAGTTCAAGACAGTTACCCGTGGCAAAAGATAATGCCCAATCGAGTCCGATGTGGTCTCAACGATTACGGGCAACGCGATATCTGGTCGGCCCTTGTGTCCTGGGTCGTGAACGATGCTGGCCCGTCTGGCACATCTGGATTTAAAGATGATGCAGGCGGATTCCTATTACAGCGCAATCATCCAGATTTTCGCCACTCTGATTACTTTTACACACTAAATTATCAAAAGAACTGGATCCCTTTTCTTAAAGGGGAAGAACCCAAATCCATCGGAAAAGCCGACCGGCGCCCAATCAATTGGCGCTTCCAATTGACTCGAGCCATTTTGGTCCTTCTGGTGCTACTGGGGCTTTATCTGCTCGGCAAAAAGGCCAATCTTTTTTCGCCAACACCTCGCGACGAAGCATTTCGACTCTATGAAGCGGGACGACTAGCGCAGGCGGGGCTCGATCGCAGCACTAAAAGAAACAGCGAAGACTTATGGAAAAGCCTTTCTTTATTCCAATCCGCCATCGACAAAGATCCAACATACGGGCCCGCATATGCGGCCAAGGCAGGCACGTATGTTCTCTTATATGAATTCGGTGGCGCTCGCCGAACCGATGCTAGGCGCCAGGCGTTGCAAGCGGCCGAAGAAGCCCGTCGATATGGTTCAAATCTGGCGGAAACTCATGCGGCGTTGGGGAATATATACGACACATTTGATTGGGATTGGCAGAATGCTGAAAAGGAATATAAACAAGCCATCGCTCTGAATCCGAATTATGCCATGGCGCACAATTGGTACTCCACATTATTGGCGATTCAGGCTAGGTTTCCAGAAGCGCTGCTGGAAAGTGAGAAGGCGCAGAAGGCTGATCCCGACTCGCTCATCTCGCAAGCCGCGGAGGCGTGGATTTTCATTTTTATGCGGCGGTACGATGTCGCTATCCAAAAACTTGAGGCAATTCGGAGTGTGGATCCCGCTTATGGCCCAGCGTTGTGGCGACTCGCCATAGCCTACGAACTCACAGGCAAATCGGAAAAAGCCCTTAAACTGTTCGACCTACCAACGCTCACCCCGTCCGCGAAGGCGACGCTGGCCTATCTCTATGCCAAAAGGGGGGAAAGGGAGAAGGCTACCGATGTGCTGGGTGAATATCTCAGAGAGTCATATCCCTCGTCCTACCGGATTGCAGTTGTGTATGCCGGCCTGGGAGACTCGAACCGAGCATTTGAGTACTTAGAACGAGCCCGGTGCTCCAGGGACTTTCTGCTCGCTTATCTGAACGTGGACCCAACCATGGAGACCCTTCGGTCCGATGCGCGCTTCAAGATTTTGACCCGGCGGCTCGGACTGTTGGGAGATGCACAAGCCAATGCGTTCTCCAGTTGTCCCCTTGAATGATAACTTTAGGTCTTGGCCAACCCCATAATGGGCATCCACTTCCGATGCCAAGATCGTTCTACTCACTGTAACAGGGGGTGGCTTTCTTGCACTATGTTGAATGGGGTGTACCTGCCCCATCTAGAACGGACAGAAACTCATAAACCAATACATTGATCGCCAATTCCCCTGAAAGTTAAGTACGAAAATGATAGACGCTCACCGCGAGATCCGCCTTTCCAATGCTTTAAGCGAAAAACTTCTGGCCGCAGTGCTGGAAAGGTTTCCTCAAAAGTCCTTTGGCTATCTTCTTGGCGGGCCAGCTAACATGGCAGTTAACGATTTCATTTTGTTCGAAGGAAATAGCCGCAATGTGCCGCTGTGGAAGAGCCGCTTTGAGAAACCTAGCCGAGCACCTAGTGCAAGCCCAGAGGGTCTACCTGTGAGCGAGCTTTCTAAACGCTTTAAATTGAATAGAGGTTGAATCTGGCGCGGCGCTCCGACCGGCAACTGTAGTCGAATTTATAGCTGTGCAAGCCTCGCGTTTCAACAGCCTTCAACACCCCGAAATTATCTGGTGCTGAATCTAAAGGAGTTTCGTGAGGAGCGCCGGGTAGAGCACCTGGTCCCGAACTAGGTGCTCTGCTAGGGTGAAGCCACTTTTGCCGACACGTAGGAACCGGGGCGGTGAACTATATTTCTGCTGCTTTGGCGTCAAAAACTCACCACTGATTAACACTGATTACACGGATGGGAAAATCGGTTGATCTGGTGATTGGCTGGCACTGGCACTTCACAATGTAAAGCGTGCCTAACAAAGTAAAACCGCCGCCTTACTGTCTTCGTTTTTTTGTGTCGCGCTCTGATGTGGTAAGTCTTCATGAGTCCGTCCAGATTGTGATCCTTAAGACCAGCGGAGCCGATTCCTCGGTCCCTCACGGAAGCAGTGACGAAGACTGAAGCAGCGATGAAGGTTCGGCCCCCTCGGAACAGCAGGCGAGTTGTGTTTTACCGAGTCATCGACCTATGCAGTTCGTCAGTGCGAGGAGGCGTGGGATGCGAGGCCACTGCCGCATAGACGTGATGCTCAAACTGAGTTCCTAAACATCGCTCAGGCATCTGAAATGAAGTTTGTACAAGTGTTGTCCAGTTGGACAATGAACTATGTTAAGCAGAGGGTCGCAAAAGACATGTCCGCTGCAAGTGAACTAGTTCGCGCGTGATTAGTGACTTGAATTGCGCTAGAGTGAGGTAGCGCCGAAGTGCGCATGATCTTTGAAAACAGAAAAAACGGCTCTTGGCCTTTGGCTCTTAGCTCTTGGCCAGAAAACGCAACACCAAACCCCCACCGCCGGGGGCGGCGGTGCCACACGATCCTCATTGAACCCCACGCCAATCAGTACCCCTATGCGTGAAAGCTACGCCAATCTGGGATGGTTTGGGATGACTATCGCTCAAGTCTACGCCAATCTGGGATGATCCCCAGGGGGGAGGGGCGTACAGATCGTCGTAATTCGCGACGTCGAGCGTGATCGGGAAGGCAAACCTCACCACTGATTAACGCTGATGACACTGATCAGAATCCGGGGATTAGAAAATCAACCCCGGAGATGAATTGTGTAAGCCCTTTAGAATCCTAATTGGGGTACAGGGGGGAGGGGGAGGGGCCGCGCAAAGCGCGGCTATAGATCGGGTGATCGGGTGATCTGATGATCGGGTGATCTGGTGATCGGAAAATCAAACCCTCACCACTGATTGACACTGATGGCACGGATCGCTGAGATGCCAATCGCCGGAATTGCCAAAATTGAGAGTCAAAGGCAGACCCGAGAAAGGCAAGCCGAACAATATATAGCTCTTGAATGAGCAGGCATCGCGGGTGCGAATGCTGAAGTGTTCTTTGACAACTAGCAGGCGAGAGCCTATTTTACTTTGAGCACGACCGCGGTTTGATCGTCAAAGACTTCTGCACCGGCGGCGAACTCGTCTGTTGCCCTGAAAATGGCATCCACAATTTCTCTCGCGGTGCCGCCTGCGTTTTTGGCGATGACGTGTTCCACGCGGCTGCGGCCAAACGGTTCATCTTTCGGATTGCTCGCGTCAACAATGCCATCGCTAAAGAAAGCGAATACATCGCCCGGCTGGGCATGGATTGTGACTTCATCGTGCGAAACGTCTTCAAACATGCCTAACGGAAGCCCGGCAGCTTCCAGCATGTGAGCATGGCCGTCATGGCAATAAATGGGACGGGGATTTCCCGAGTTGGCCACGCGCAACGTGCGTTTCTCGTCGTCCCAGAGCGCGCAGGTGAGCACGAGGTACTGCGCGTCCAGGCGGCGATGGTTCAGCGAGCGATTGACGGCATTGAGCATGTCCGCCGGATAAGGTTCGTCGCGGGCCAGGCTGCGCAGGATTCCGCTGACCAGCGCAGCGTAAAGCGCTGCTGGCGCGCCTTTACCGCTAACGTCGCCCACCACAATGCAGGCGCGAGGCAGTGTGTAATCAAGAAAATCGTAGAGGTCGCCGCCAATGGCGTGCGCTGGGTTGAAGCGCGCCGCAAGCTCCGCACCGTTCATGCTGGGACACGTTGGCGGAAGCAGATGATGCTGCACTTCACGCGCCATGGCCAGATCACGCTCCATGCGCTGCTCCTCACGCGCGATGCGCTCGTAGAGCGTTGCATTTTCAATCGCGATGGCGACTTGCGCAGCAAGCGTGCTCACGGTGCGCAAATGGTCTTCAGTGAAATAACCGCGGCGCGTGTGTTCCAGGTCAAGAACGCCGATGACCTCGTCCTTATATACAAGAGGCACGCAAAGCTCAGAGCGCGTTTCAGGATTTGCCTTGATATAACGCGGGTCGCGTGCGACATCGGGAGCAAGCACCGGCTTCTTGCTTTGCGCCGCTGCGCCCACCAGGCCGCGCCCGACCGGAATGTCATGCTTGATTTGGACATTCTCCTTAAAGCGGACAGAAAAACGGTGCACCAGCTTCTGTTTGGTCGCATCGAGCAGCAGAATGGAGAACATGTGGTAATCGATGACCTTCAATAGAAGATCGCCGATGCGCTTAAGCAACTGGTCAACATTCAGGATCGAGGTGAGATCGCGGCTGATTTCATTCAGCAACGCCAGCGTGCCGGCCTGCTTGACGATCCGCGTATACAGCCGCGCATTTTCAATGCTCACGGCGATGCGTGAAGCAATGAGCGTGAGCAGGCGCGCATGCTCTTCCTTGAAATACGCGCGCTCCTTCGCCTCCAGGTCCATCACGCCGATGACACGGTTCTTGTTGATCAACGGCACGGCCAGTTCCGAGTGCACGCGCGGAACGGCCTCTATATATTCTGTTTCCTTGGAAACGTCATCCACCAGGATGGCCTTGCGCTCCTGGACGGCCCGACCGGTTACGCCTTCGCCCACTTTTACGCGAATGCGCTCCGCAACTTCAGGGAGATGGCCAATCTGAAAGCGAAACCGCAGCTCCTGCGCCCGTTCGTTCAGCAAAAGGATGGAGAAAATTTCATAGTCGATGACGCGCTTCACCACCTCAGCCACGCGCTGCAGGAGCGTGTCGAGATCAAGCGTGGTATTAAGAACGTCAGCCACTTCAATCAGAAGTGCTTCAACGTCCACGCGCTGTGGTGGTGGTGTAGTGGTGGCCATCGGGTTCATCCATGATGATAACAGTTAGGCGCGGCTGCGCGAGACGGTGGAAAACAGGTCCAACAAACCAATCGCCCTGGAACGGCGCATCCAGAGCGATTGGAAAAGCTTTGAGCTCAGCCGATAAACTAAGGACTATTTGAATCGATAGACAAGTCCTACGGAATAGCGCGCGTCTGCTTGATTGGCGCCAAAGACATGCGCGCCATGATAATCCAACTGGACCGGGCGGATGGCAAAGCTGGAGTTCAAGTTGTAATCTGCGCCGCCGCCAATCACCCAGCCTGCGCCGGTGCTGCTGGGACCGCCATCAGCACTGGCATGCGCAACGCCTATCAGTCCGTGGACGAAAACGTTGAACTTCTCCACGCGATGCGAGAGCTGCGGGCCAAAAAGAATGTTATATTCGCGTGCCGTTCCGCCGCCAAATGATTTGTAATTGCCCCCCAGATCAGCCTTGAGTCCGAACCAGTCATTCAAATTGCCGGTCAGCGCGGCTTCCCATCCGCTCGCGTGTGAGAGCGTGTCGCCGTTGAGGAGTGAAAAGCCCACAAAAACATCGCCGGAAGAGCCTTCATGGCTCATGTCGTGGGTTTTCTGGGCCCAGCTGCCGATGGAGAGAAGTAGAAAAGTAAATAGGACAAAAATCTTGCGCATCTTGCTGTATTGCCTCCCTGCGAAATATTGAGCTTCTATTGTGACGGAGCGGCGCGGAAAAGGTTGAGAAAAAATGTCCTTAATCCGTTACGGATGGGATACGCCAGAAGGACAAATTTAGAATTTATGTTTTCACTTTCGGAGTGTACTCCGGTGCGCCGAGTTCGCGGACGATGGCAACTCCCGCGCTTGCGCCGATTCGGTTGGCTCCGGCATCGATCATCGTATTGGCATTGGCTGCGGTGCGAATTCCGCCGGAAGCCTTTACGCCGGCTTGGTCGCCGACCACGCCACGCATGAGCGAAACATCTTCCGGCGTTGCCGATCCGAAGAAGCCAGTTGCGGTCTTAACGAAATCCGCCTTGGCGGCGAGACTGAGCTGGCAGCTAAGAATTTTTTCTTCCAGCGTGAGCAGCGGAGTTTCAAGAATCACTTTAACAATCGCGCCGCTGCCATGCGCCACTTCCACCACCGCCACAATGTCATTCAGCACGGCTTGACGGTCGCCTGATTTCAGCGCGCCAATATTCATGACCATGTCTACTTCATGCGCGCCCAGGCGGACGGCCTCGGCGGCTTCAAAGCGTTTTACTGTAGTATGGTTCGCGCCCAGAGGGAAACCAATGGTGGTGGCAATTTTTACCGGCGTTCCGTGCAGCACGGAGACAGCCAGCCCGATCCACCAGGGATTGACGCAGACTGCGGCAAAGTTGAAGCACGCGGCTTCTTCACATAGGCGAACGATTTGGTCTGCTGTGGCCTCTGATTTGAGTAGGGTATGGTCAATGAAGCCGGCAACCGTTTGCCAGTTCCGAATGGAAACTTGAGGATCTGTCAGGACCTGTGACATCCAGAACGGATTGTACCACTACTTTACCGGCTTCACTTTACTCTTCTGAAAAGACGCATATATCCGGTAAGTTACGGAAGCGCTCCGCGTAATCCAGCCCATAGCCTACGACAAATTCGTCCGGTATTTGGAAGCCAACGTAATCAGCCTGGACGGGCATCTGGCGGCGTGAAGGCTTATCCAGTAGAGCGGCGAACTTAAGCGTGCGCGGCTTGCGCGCCATCAGCAACTTTCTGAGGAAGCTAAAGGTCAGCCCTGTGTCGAGAATGTCCTCTACCAGGATTACGTTTTTATCTTCGAGGGGCGTCGTAACGTCCTTGATCAACTGAACTTCGCCGGCGCTCTCTTTTTGTGTGCCATAGCTGCGCACAGCAATGAAATCAAAAGTGGCGTCCAGTTCGATCTGGCGCGCGAGGTCGCTCAGAAAAAGACACGCGCCCTTGAGTACGCCAACCAGGATCACCGACTGTCCGGCGAAGTCGCGCGCAATCTCCTGGCCGATGCGGGCAACGCCGTCAGCAATCTGTGTGCGGGAGATTAGGACTTTCATGTTGGTCTTGATCGGCATTGGGGAAAAAGGATTGTATCAAAAAGCTATTAGCCGCTGGCTGATCGCAACGGAGGTCTGTGGCGACTCTTCCGCGATTTCAATTGTTGCGATGCTGAGATTTGTTGCTTTGGCCGCTCCCTCGATCAAGATCAAAAGGTAAGCCAGGCCGACAGGACAGTCACAAATCACAAGGCTTGTCTGGCTAGCGGCTTGTAGCTAGAAGCTAGTGGCTGTTTTACAATTTCTGGTTCCTATTGAGGTTCGATCCATGCCCCTGCCTGAATACAAACAATTGGTTGACGAAGCGAAGCGCGAGATTAAGGAAATTGATCCGGCTGAACTGAAGCGCATGCAACAACAAAAGCAAAGCTTTACGCTCATCGACGTGCGCGAGCCGGATGAGGTGGCTGAAGGCACGATTGCTGGAGCGAAACCGCTGCCGCGCGGCCAGCTTGAACACAAGATTGATACCATCACCAGCGACAAGAACCAGCCGATCGTTTGCTACTGCGGCGGCGGCGGACGCTCCGCCCTGGCTGCGCAATCGTTGAAAAAAATGGGCTTCAAAAATGTGATGTCACTGGCCGGCGGGTATAAGGGATGGAAGGGAAGCGGCGGCTAGTGCCTGGCTTTTGGTATTTGGCCGAATGCCTCGCGAAGAGCTTTTGAGGCATCGTATTCAAATGCAATCGATTCATATTGAGGTGCGGTGGACAAACAATTCCCAAATACCAGGTACTAAATACCAATTACCAAAAACCAAAATTCTTCGTCGTCCAAAAGGAACACTCATGAACCTGAACGGAATCAAAATTACATGGCTCGGACACGCAACGTTTCTGGTGGTAACTCCAGGCGGCAAAACTCTGATTCTTGATCCCTGGGTGAGCGGCAATCCGGTCACGCCCGCCGACAAAAAGAAAATCGACAAGCTTGATTACATGCTGATCTCGCATGGGCACAGCGACCATTTTGGCGATGCTGTGGACTTGGCGAAGAAACACAATCCTAAAATCGCGGGCATGTATGAGCTGTGCACGTTTCTGCAGAAAAAAGGCGCAAAGCAGATTGCACCCATGAACAAAGGCGGCACACAGCAGGTAGGCGACCTGAAAGTCACGCTGGTGAATGCCCATCACTCAAACACCATCGACGATGATGGAAATTCCGTGCCAGGTGGCGAGCCATGCGGCTTTGTGATTGAGTTTGAAAACGGCCTTAAGCTGTATCACGCAGGCGATACATGTGTCTTTGGAGACATGGCGATTATCCGGGAGCTGTATGCGCCTGATCTGTGCATGTTGCCGATCGGCGATCTTTTTACCATGGGCCCCCGCGAAGCCGCTTACGCCTGCACTCTGCTCAAGCCCAAAGCCGTAATCCCCATGCATTACGCAACGTTCCCGGTACTCACCGGCACGCCGGAAGCGTTCCAGAAAGAGCTGAGCGCGCGCGGTGTAAAGACCGAATTGATCACGATGAAACCGGGAGAGACGATTTCATAGAGATTGTGGGAGCGCATTGGAATGGAGGCGTAGCATGCTGCGCCTCTACGTTGAGGAACGTCGCCATGCCAGGAATTACCGAATCCGCAGTCGATGATTACCTGCTATCCATCCTTCCGCCGCGCGATTCTGTCTTGCAGGAGATGGAAGCGGAGGCCGCCAGGCGCGACATCCCAATCGTGGGCCCGGCGGTTGGACGTGTGCTGTTTCAATATGCGCGACTGATCAACGCCAAGAAAGTTTTTGAACTGGGCTCGGCTATTGGATACTCGACGCTCTGGTTCGCCAGGGCGGTGGGCGAGGGCGGGGAAGTCTTCTATACCGACAGCGATCCGAAAAACGCGGATGAGGCCAGCGCATATTTTCGCCGGGCGGGCGTGGCGGAAAGAATCCACATAGGCGTGGGCGACGCGCTGGAGCAACTCGCACAAAGGCAGCGGGAGTTCGACATCATCTTCAACGACGTCGATAAGGAATATTACCCGCGCGTGTTGGATCTGGCGCCGAACCATCTGCGCCGTGGCGGCTTGTTTATTACCGATAACGTCCTCTGGTATGGGCGGGTGACGGATGAGGGATCGAAAGACAAAGACACCAGTGCTATTCAGGAATTTAACCAGCGCCTGTACGCAATGAAGGATTTCTTCACCACGATCCTGCCATTGCGGGATGGGTTGGCTGTGGCGGTGAAAGCCTAATAGATAAACCGATCACACCTCAAATTTCCATCAAGTCCCTGGCCACTACAATTTTCCCGCGAAAATGGGTGCTGGCGGCTTCTATCCACATCTGTTCCGTTACGGTCGGATCGTCGGCGGGAACCAGATGAGAGAGTACCAACGTCTTCACCCCAGCGGCTTGGGCCACACGCCCCGCGTCTTCAGCAGAAGTCTGTCCCGTCAGGATACTGTGTTTCAATGCGGGAGCGTTGGGCACGCGGGCAATTAATCGATCAATTGCCGACGGGTAAAATGCGGTATGTACCAGGACCGTGGCGCTCTTGGCCAGCTTGACCAGGTTGTCATTTTTTACTGTGTCACCTGAGATCACAATCGAGCGGTCCGCCGCATCAAAACGATAGGCAAAAGCCGGCACTATAGGCGGGTGGTCGACGAGCGTTGCGGTCACTTTTACGTTGTCGTCCTGCATAACTACTCCGCCCCCGGTCAATTCATGCGGATGAACCAGTGGCTCCAAAGGCACGCGGTCCTCATCCTGGGTACGCGCCTTGATGTCAACAGCGTTTAGTTCAAAAAACAGCTTGGTCATGGATTCGAGAGGAGGAGGTCCCCATGAGTCCACCCGAGTCCGCAGGCCGGCGGTCCATGAGAGCAAAATCAGATTGCCATAGTCTGCGTTGTGGTCGGAATGATGGTGCGTAATGAAAATGTGCCGAAGTTTGCTCAATGGCACACCAGCGAAAACCAGTTGCCGGGCCACTCCGTTGCCACAATCGATTACATAAGCAGTTTCATTGGCCACAATCACCTGGGCCGCGGCCGAGCTGCTCTTGCGTGGACGTGGCCCGCCGCCCGTTCCCAGCAAGATGAGCCTTGTTTTTGACGGCTGGGCCTGGCTAAGCCCTCGCAGCCAAAAGGTTCCGGTGGCTGCTCCCGCTGCGGCAAGAAATGTTCGTCGATTCATAGTGCAAGCGCACTATAGTTCGGGGTAAGTCGGTCGTCAACGCTTAAACCTTCCGACAACAGGCGCGGTCGCCTTCACCTGTCCCGCATTTTGCGGCAGATCACTTCTGCTAAGGACAAGTTAAGGGACCAAACGCCGTTGCGCCGTGCGTCAGCGTTTTCGTGTTCGGATAGCTGAATGCGCTGTTGATGGCTGTTGAGGTCGATTTCTGCTCAAACCATTGCAGCAGAGCCTCAGTCTGCGGATGATAAGTCATCCCGGAAATGTGCAGAGGGAAGCTTGGATTCGAAAGCACTTCAACCGGGTCGCCCGTTTCAAGATTGTCCTGGCATGTGCCGGGTTCGTCTGGAAACTGCCAGGCGGGAACCTGGTTGTCGACGAACGGATCATTGAAAGATTCAGAAATTTCATGACTGAGAGCGGTCACGTCCTGGAAACCGGTAAAAACGCCGGGAGAGATCCAGCTGGCAAAGGCAAAAATCCAACGCGATTCCCTGGGAACTCCGGAGTCTGTAAAGAACGTGTGAAAGCCCAGAGTGCAGCAGCTTCCCACACCGCCTTCAGCATTGAGCGAAAAGAGAAAAGTGTTCGGGAATAGCGCGATGTTCATTGCGTTGGTGCTGAAGCGTCCAGCGTTGATTTCATTCGCCACAATACTGAAAATGTGCTGGTTGAAAAACTGGTCCAAAAGAAAGACCGCTGTATGGCCATCGCTGGTTTTTTGAGTGAAATAGGTCTGCACCTGTGTCTTGAATCCATTCACATCTACCGTCATGAATCGCGGGACAGTAATCGTGAGGCTGTGAACGACGGTAGCCGGATGCAGGTTTGTATGCCAGCTGGCTTTCATTTTGTGGAAGAATTCTGCGCGCTGTACAGCATCGCCAAACTGGATGCCCGCGCCAGTGGAGTAATTGGCCGCCTGAAAATTGGGCGAATTGAGAGTGGGCGTCACGAACGGAGTTACTGAAACATTGGTAAAGCTAACCAGATTGGCGTTTTGCAGCCTGAGTGACACTGCCAGGATGTGGGCCGGAATGGTGGTTGAAGCGCCATTCCATGGTGACGATCCCATCATGTTAAGCTGCCAGGTCTGGCCGCGGCTGATGAACGATGCTGCAAATGTTGGCACCGAAATAATATTTGCCCGGTTGAAGGCGAGACCAAACGTTCCAGGCTGAATCGTGGAAGCGGAGCTTCCGTGAGCGAGGCCAGTCTGTGGATTGATGGCGATGGGGCTGATCCGCTTATATTTTGGCGAGGGCGACTCAGTGGCAGGCAGGTCTTTCACGGTGCCTACGTCAGGCAAGCTCTGGGAAAATGCACAAACGGAAATGAACAAAGCGATGAGAACAAAGGGGGCAACTACGACGCGGTGGGTCACGTGCTCTCCTGGGCCGAAAAACCAACACCCTATTTACAACCGGAGTTGAGGCGGGTGTTATATAAATAGATGCAGAAAACCCGTACCAGGAGCGGGAGGCTTTCGCCAAGCCTCTTTAAAAGCTTGAAAAACAAGGAGAAGCGGACGCGGTCGGCGGCCCGCAGGGTAACCGTACCGTTGTGATCTTTCCAGCAGCTTTGTTCGCCTATATTTTTTAGCATGTGGAGAGCCACCATTAAGCAAGCACAGGTTCAGGACAGGATTGCCGTGGTTTTGCCGTCCGGCGGCCACGGTAACGGATGAAGCGAACACCTTATTGCGGCAATTGCCGGGAAAAGTAGACTTGAAGCATGAGCGCCAGACACGCCAAATTGATGTTCCTTATTTTGATCGTGCTGGTGACTCTCCTGTTTTTCGTGCATGTGCCCAGCGGCGGGTTCCAATCAAAGAACGGTCCCACTACGCCAGTCAATAATCTAGACCTGCGAGTTGCGCTGGCCGGGCTGCTGCTTTTGCTCGGACTTGGGGGAATCGCCTTTTCCCGCTGCCTTGCCTTGAATTTCGTGCGCCATTTTTCCCCAACTGTTTTGCATTCTCCTGCTGCGAGTGCCATCGGCATCGCTCTCCGCTGCTGATTTAGTTCTCCTCTATTGTCTGCGCTGGCCAGCTTTCCGGGCCGGCAGTTGCGTATTTCTTTTTCGCAAACAAAATGGAGAACACAAATCGTGCCTAAGGAAAATCATCTTCACGCCCAGGCGTCTCATGCCGCGGCCGACTGGAAGATTATCGAATGCAAGAAACACCTGCTGGTAATTGACGTGGCCGGCAAAACGTTGCGTCTGGTTTCCAAACCGCTGCGCTTCAAAGGCAAACCGCAGTACAAAGTGCCGCCGGATTGCGACCCACGGATGTGGTAACACCTTGAAAGGGGCACGACTTCGGTCGTGCCCTAGAACTGGAATGGAAATCGCCGGAAGATGCAGCCCAAAGAACGGCATAACGGATTTACTACCCGTTGCCACTGACGAAGATTGCCGCTGATCAGAATGATTAAACTTTAAGATGGATCGCGTGGTCCGCGGCAGTTCTTGGCTGGGCGTCTTGTTTCAGAAAACTCAAGATCGCTTCCACTACGGCCTCTTCGCCCATGGCCGTATTAATCATGGCGTGATACACCGGGCGGTTTGGCCACTCTGTGTGGAAATAGTTTCTGATGAAGGCCGCGCGCTCGCGGTCAACCGTATCCACCAGCGCCTCAGCCTTTGCCTGTGTGTTGCCCTCGGACATCAGCCGCCGCACCTTGTCAGCCGTGGGAGCGTACAGAAAGATGC
>Ga0209060_10001225_pt1 | contig 29980 bp, 23 predicted proteins | sample Coa_R1_8_FD_187155 | JGI IMG/M metagenome (GOLD analysis project Ga0209060, IMG submission 187155) | Surface soil microbial communities from Centralia Pennsylvania, which are recovering from an underground coalmine fire - Coalmine... | ecosystem: Environmental > Terrestrial > Soil >...
AAAAAATAATTCCTCTGGAAAGCACAACTAAAGTGCAGGCTTTGTGTTGACGACAAGACACAACCCGACGCGTTGCCCCACACATCCAAATTCAGCGGGGCATATAGGGTAAAAGCATTTACGACAGTTATACTGTGCGGATACATGAAGGCATTTGCCACCGGAACGGTAATGTTGTTAAGTTGCAGTGTTTAGTTGCTCAGAGGTGCGTATGGTTCGACCTGCATTTTTGGTTCTTATCCTGGCTTTTTCAGCCGCCCTATTCAACTCGTGCGGAGGTGGAAAAGCCGGAACATCTTCTACGACATCTACGGGCGCTTCCGCAGAGGTTCTCTACTTAATCAGTAACGGTGCCATTACGACTTATTCGGTGGATCCAATATCCTTATCGATCACGCCTGTGGGACAGCCAGTTGTAATCTCTCAACTGCAGTCCTTGATTCAACTTGTGACGTCACCGAACGGCCACTTTATCTATCTTCTCTGGTCAGATATGAACAGTAGTGCCCATTTGTCCGTGTACTCAACCGATTCATCGGGCGTCCCACAAAACCCTCCTATTCAGACGTTCGCGGCCAAATCCCTATTCCAGTTAAACTTCCACCCTAGCGGTAAGTTTGCTTATGCATTGCAAGTGGATAGCTCCAATGGTCAATACGGTTCGAGCTCAAGCGCCGAGTATACGGCATACGTCCGGTTGTTTCATGCAAACCCAAAAACCGGCATTTTGGAGGAAAGCGAGATCCTAGAGGGTACGTACGGCCCAAATTACTATTGGCCGGTTTCACTCTACGGCTTAAGCTCGGACGGGAAGAGTGTTTTTTTAAGCTATAACGGCGCGCAAGGCAGTGCGTTTTTGGTTCGTTCCATAAATATATCCAGTGGAGTTCTTGGACCGAATGTGAACTTATTTGGACAAACCGGCGGATGGCAGACTGTAAACCAAGTCGTAATCGGCAGCAAACTTCTCGTCGACCTCGACCAACAGGGCGCGAGTGGCCACCTTGATGTATTTATGAATCCCCCGGGCAAATCCAAACCACTGATTCACTGTACAAGCGCCATGCTTGCGCTTTGCCAGAGTGCATCAGGCTTGCAACTTGACCCATCGGGGGGATACCTTTTCCTCACAGATCCGTCAAGCCTGCAAACTGATATTTACAGAATCGACTTATCCGGGCGAAAAATTGGAAATACCGGAAGCTCTCTTCCTCAAACGACATATACTTCGGGCTTTTTCTTTAGTCCTGACGGCAAACTGATTTATGCTTCTCTTGCCATCGACAACAGCCTGCATATTTATCGGTTCAATTCCCAGACCGGTCAAATCACGCCAAGCCCCAATTCCATTCCGCTCCCTGTTGGCAATGTGGCACTGTGTCCGGCGACACGCAATGAATGACTGCCAACTATCAACACCTCGATGAGCTAGACTGTATAATCGAAAGAAACTTTATATGCTAGGAGGCGGGTTCTGATGGAGGTTTCGCTTGTGACCGGAGGCGCTGGGTTCATGGGAGCCCACGTGGCCGAACATTTATTGGCTCTGGGACATAAAGTGGTAATTTTGGATGACCTTAGCGGAGGTTTTGTCGAGAACCTTCCAGATCGGGCAATATTCGTCAAAGGCTCGATTCTCGACTACGCATTGATTGACCAATTATTTAAAGAACATTCTTTTACTTATGTGTATCATCTCGCCGCTTACGCAGCCGAAGGCTTGAGCCATTTCATTAAGCGATTCAATTATCAGAATAATCTGATCGGTTCGGTTAACCTAATCAACGCCTCGCTGAATCACCCAATCAAACGATTTGTATTTACATCTTCGATTGCTGTTTATGGAGCAGGTCAAGTTCCAATGACCGAAGACATGCTGCCGGTACCAGAAGACTCATACGGCATAGCAAAACTTGCCGTGGAGCAGGAACTCAAAGTCAGCCACGAGATGTTTGGCCTGGATTATGTCGTGTTTCGCCCTCACAATGTATACGGCGAAAAGCAAAATATCGGCGACCGATATCGCAATGTCGTTGGCATTTTCATGAACCAACTTCTCCAGGGTCAATCCATGACGATCTTTGGCGACGGCTCACAACAACGCGCATTTACGCACATCAATGATGTCGCTCCAGTGATCGCAAATTGCGTAAATTTCCCGGGAGCTAAGAATCAAGTATTCAACCTCGGGGCAGATATTCCCCACTCCGTAAATGACCTCGCTGCGATCGTCGCCGCTGCCATGGGCAAACCCTGCAATATTCAGCATTTGGAAGCGCGAAATGAAGTCAAGATTGCCTTTTCTGATCACTCCAAGGCGACGGCAGTTTTTGGCAATAAAGAGAAGACCAGCCTTCAGCGAGGGATTGGTTTGATGGCAGAGTGGGTAAAGAAAAACGGAGCTCGGGAGAGCTCCGTTTTTGAAGGTATCGAAGTCGCACGAAACATGCCGCCGAGTTGGGCACGCGTAACCCGATCTACGGCGGTTTAGCGTCGACACTGCAGACTAGCGTTATGACTTATTGGCAGGGCATTTCCGGGTTTAAACCCGGTACCTGTTTGGCATTTCGTACGATGGATGATTGACTCAAATTCTTTACTCCCCCACCCCCATTCATCCAGTAGCAAACATTTTCAAGAATTGTGTTCTTGGTGCCTGAATCAATCCTGATTCCGGCACCACCACCTTCCCGCATGCCATTGCCAACGAGACGTACATTGCGAAATGTATTGTCAGATGCATCCCAAAGCGTGATACCCTCATGCCGGGCGTTCGATATGACAACATCCTCAAGAATATTCCCCGACGAACCATTGTTCACAATGATTCCCTCAGCTCCCGGAACTGTGCTCTTTTGAGCAGTATCATAAATTCGCAAACGGGTAATCGTGTTGTCTTTCGCATTGCATAAACAAAGACCGCGGCCTTCCGAACTCGCTTTGGGCCCGCCATGCCATGAACTGCTACCGGAGTTATGGACTATGATGTCTGTGGCCGTGTTATGAATCTGAGGTTTTACACCACCTCCCAGATCAAGGCCGCTTCCTCCAGACTGTAAAATGTTGATATCTGAGAGCGTATTGTCGGCCGCTCCACCAATCAACTGCACTGCGCTCTCGCCAACAGACGAGCTGGCTGTAACTCCCGAAACGGAGTTATGTGCCCCCAAAATCACCAGCCCGAAAGTCATCCAGGTTTCAATGTTGGGATTCGTGATTTGATTACTATTGCCGTCAACAAAAATTCCGGCGCCGTCATTGCGTACACAGCGCGCACCCGAAATTGTGTTCCCCGATGCTGCGCCGGCTACGTATATCCCCACAACGTTACGATTGGCTTGTGCATTCAGCAACTCGTTGCCGCTTGTGTTTCCTCTTAAGCTGATGCCGTTTTGTGAAGCAAATTCCACCACACACCCTTGACAGGTATTACCAGAGCTCGGACCCGCAAAACTGATGCCTTCGGCACCCCCGTGCGTATGAACATTACTCACGATCAATTGCCGAGTATTCTGATCAGCTAAGATTGCTGCATCCGAATCTGCGGCGGGTTCCCACTGAATATTCAAATTTTCCAAGGAACACTGCGTACACGAAGAAAACTCAAAAGCCGGTCCCGTTGGTGTATATAGTGAAACCGCGTCGAAATAATACTTCGTCTGGGGCGAGAGTTTGCGGAAACCAATCGTCGTGATACGCGTCATATCTGGGATGCCGCTATCACTTCCAGAGGGTTTCGACGGATCGAGCCCCCCGAACTTCCAAGTCGCATATATGCTCGCCGGAGTCAGCGACCAGAACGCAGTGCGCGCACCATCCGACACAAAGAACTCAAACGGGCCGGGAGCATTGGTAAGATTTAGTGCATACCAGACTCCAATCTTCGTGAATGCGGTGAAGTTCGTTACCGGTATGGATTTCATTACTCGTGCATATCCCGCGCCAACGTTCACCGAGAGGTAAGCCGATCCTTCCATTGGATCTGGATGGTCCTCCCCAAAAGCGTTGAGCGAACTCAAGCCGGCACCCGCGGCGCGCCACCCATCCACTAAATCGGCGGAGTCGAGGAGATTGTACTTAGCTGGATTGTATTTAATCGTAGTTCCTGAAGAAGATCCCACCACATGCACATTACTGCCTGAGATTTTGATAGGCGAAGTCTGGATAAACGAACCCGCGGGAAGCTGGATTGTCCCCATTTTATTGGGCAGGGATATAATGGCCGCGTTAACGGCAGCGCCAATATCCGTATCAGGTTTTACGGAGACATTTACAGCCGATTGCGCCCAGCCTCCACCTGCATAACCGAATATCAGCCACGCAAAACTGATGAATTGAAATGATCGTGTTTTCTGATAGCTCATATCGGCCCCCAAGATGCGATAGAATTGGCGCTAGCGCTAGCTTCGCTTCGTTGTTTTAGGACTGCATTAGACTTGCACGATTTGTGCAGCTCTCGGAAGTATACTCTCGGCTAAACTTTGCAAACTAACATTGGCGAAGTCTGGAATAACGTGCCCGGCACCAGCTTTGCGGAGATCACCTGCCTTCAAAGGACTACCAACTCCGATGCACAACATGCCTGCGGAAGTCGCGGCTTTCACACCTGCAGGGGCATCCTCTATGGCCAGCAGGTATTCAGGTGAAAGATTTAACTTCTGCGCGGCAAGCCGGTAGATCGCCGGATCAGGCTTACCTTGAGTAACATCGTCGCCAGTTACTACCGCGCGGAAATGTTTGGTCAGCGAAAGCCTTTCCAATGTTAGTTGCGTCCGACGGCGACTGGCGGATGTAGCAATTGCGCAGGGTAATCCCGCCACGGCTAATTCTTTTAAGAACTGGAGCACACCTGGGACTGCAGGGACTTCTTCGGCCACTTTCTGAAAGAACTCGTCTTTCTGCCTGCCGAATCGGGCCAATTCTTCATCAGAAAGATCGCCGAGAAAGTGACGTAGAATATCCTCTCGTTTCCGCCCCTCAAGAATAAAATCCAAATCCGCTTCCGATGTTTTTTTTCCCAGACCATTAAGAAAATGTCGCCAAGCACGCTTGTGTGCTGGATGGCTGTTTACAATGACTCCGTCCAGATCGAAAACTATACCGTTCACCATAATGAAGGCTTAACTCCGTAATTAGAATATTTAAACCGGTAGAGGCAAACCCGGCCAAGTGATTTGTGCCTGTTCATAATTGTCCATCGTACCAATATCGAGAAGATACCCCGTAATCGGATAAGCAATCATTTGCCCTCCCAATTTTGGAAGCACGTCGTACCCAATATCAGACTTGCCGGGCGGTATGGCCTCAAGAAAAGCGGGTGTTCCAATCATAATCCCAGAAAAGGCCAGATCACTCGCAGGCTGGCGAGGCTTCTCCACAAATCTTTCCACGACATTGTCTGCAGACAGTTCGACAATGCCACAGCGTGATGGATCAGGAACTCGATAAACGCCGAGGGTTACGGCTGGACTGCTTCGACGATGAGCATCCATCATGGAATGGAGATCATTGCTGTTGAGCACATCCGCGTAGAACACCCAGAAAAGATCTTCCCCAGCCACCCATTTCTGGTTCGCTCGTAGTGTTCCGCCACTTCCCAGCAGTTCTTTCTCTTCCACAACAATCACTTTCGGATGCGGATCTCGCTGGTTGAGAAATTCTCTGACTTGGTCTGCGCGATAATGAATGTTGATAAGTACCTCATCAATTCCTAGCGCAGCACAGATTTGCAACCAAATTCCAAGCAAAGGCACGCCACGAATGGGCAGGAGGCATTTCGGTGTATGGTCAGTTAAGGGCCGCAGGCGTGTACCATGACCCGCAGCCAGAAGGAATGCTTTCACCCTAGTATTGACCTGTAAAGATATCTTCTTGGCTCAAAGTGCGCTTCTCTGTGCGCTTCTCTGCCCTCATCGTGCCCCTATCGAAGCAGGCACAAATATCCACTGCTTCCCTCCTTGAACATCGCCATCGATGAACGGGTCATTCACGATCACCTGGGCCCCCTGAAAGTCAAAGGCAAAGTTCATTTCCTGAACTCCCTCCTCAGCCAAGGCTTCTCGCACTTGTTGTTGGAAGGGTGGTTCGCAACAAAGTAATAAGAATCCTCCACCGCCAGCCCCTGTTATCTTGCCGCCGATTGCCCCGGCTTCGCGGGCACGCATATAAAGATGGTCAATCCTGGGAGTCGAAATTTTATCTGACACACGCCGCTTCGCACGCCAACCTTCATCGAGCAACCTACCAAACTCGTCAATCTTGCCCATTTCCAAAGCACGACGCATTTTGGTCGCCAGTGCCTTTACTTCATGCAGCGCTTCCAGTGTGCCCCCTGAATGTGAGCGAGTGGATTTCTCCTGTTCGGCCAAAATTGTCCAGGAGTGGTGCGCGGATCCGGTAAAGAACAGCATCAAGCTAGATTGAAATTCGCGCAAAACAATTTCGTCCAAATGCACAGGTTCGACCTGTACAGATCCATCCGAGCTGAAAGTGATATAGTTCAGCCCGCCAAAAGCGGCGGCGTATTCATCTTGCTTGCCCACACGTTTGTGCAATGTGTTGCGCGCGATATGAAAAGCGCGCTCCGCCAGATCATATTTAGAAATAGGCCGATGTAGGTAATGCGTGAGCGTTTTGATAATATTTACACAAACGCTGGCGGAGGATCCCAACCCGGTTCCGGGAGGAATCTCCGAAGCAAGAAATAGATCCACAGCAAGGTTGCCTCCTAGATCTTTTATCGCTGCTAGCGGAATCTCCAGTTCGCTATCTTGAATAGGTAAGTTTGCGATATCTTTCCAACTCTCAAAGACTCGCAAATCAGAAGAGATTACTTGGACACGCCCATCATGTCTGGCCCCTAGAATGGTATAGAAGTATTTATTGATCGATACACTTAATACTTCTCCGCCAAACTGCTCGTAGTATGCGGGCAGATCTGTTCCGCCACCACCAAAACTAATTCGTACTGGACTGCGCCCGATGAGCATTGGGTATGGTTCCTTCGAAAACACGATTTAGAACGGGGTCTGTCTGATTGTCAGTTTGCTGACGCGGAGCACCGGGCAAACGGATGAACCGCATGATCAAAGTCCACGCGGTTTGCATCATCAGTGATAAGTCCAGAAAGGGGGAGCTGTTTAGCATGTACTGTAAGTCGTATCGTGTCTTCTCCTCGGAAGAATTCTGTTCACGTAATCCATGTACCTGCGCCATTCCAGTCATTCCCGGCTTTACATTCAAACGCTGGCGTTGCCAGTCCGAGTAGTGTTTCACGCGTTCAGGAGACTCCGGGCGCGGACCAACTAAGCTCATGTCGCCGCGTAATACGTTCCATAATTGCGGAAGCTCGGTAATACTTAACCGTTGCAGCATACTTTCCCATCTGGAAATTCCTGCCCGATCTCGTTCTGAGTTCAAACGCAACATTGAGAATGTTTCCCCCAGACGCCCGCAGCGCCGTTCGAAAGACATGCCGCCGCCTGGCCTTTTCCGTAATACCAAGATTCCCGCAAGCACCAGCGGCAGAGTCAGAACGGCAAGAATCAAACCAAAAACAACATCCAGCCCGCGTTTCCAAATAGAATCGGCAAAAGCTGCATTCGCTTGATGCAGTTGTAGAACCGGAAGTCCCCCGACATCGACAAGTTCCGGTTTTGACAGATACAACTCGTAAGGATGGGGAACAACACTAACCCTGATACCTTGTATCCGGCAACGAGCCGCCAAATTCATGACACCAGAATCCATACTAGGAAGCGCGACTATCACCTCGTCCACGCCGCGATTCCGCAGCAGATCGATAATTCCCAGAGTTGATATATTCAAGTAACCTTCAGAAGGTCCTTGTGGATGTAAATCCAGCCCCGCATCCTCAGAGCAGAGGAATCCGACGACCTGACAAAGCAACTCCGGATGTCGCCCAAATTTTGCGGCAATTTCACGCGCCACCGGTCCGCTGCCAACCACTATAACTCGGCGCACTGCCCACTCCAGATAGCGAGATCGCAAAAACGCATGTACTCCACGGCGAATGCAAACGCAACCGGCAAACAAAAGCGCACCGAAATAACCTAGGAGAAGCCGTGAGACATAAAAGCGGGCCAAATCATCAATGGCAAGAAGCAGTAGTATTAACGTGCCGATTCCGAGTATCAACTGCGATGCCACGGCCGGCATATACCATCCCATGCGGAAGCCGTCCAGCTTCATAGCTGAGAACAATCCAACCCACAGAGCACTCGCGACCAGAATGAACTGGAGGTACGTCAACCAAAAAGTATGGGTATGAGCGACCCCATGGCGCACTGTATAGCTCAAATACAATGCCACCGGCATCCATATAAGATCGGCCGCAAGTATCAAGTATCTAAGTCTCTTAGCTTTCACGAATATCCATCCAATCGGAACTCATACCATCGAACAAGCAGTCGCAAGCTTCATCTTGCAAAAGTTACCAGTTCTTGATTCTCACTTATATAACCATCGGGATGCGAACGTTTCCAATGCCACGCACTGCGAATAATGCTATGCAAGTCAGAATGTTTCGGGTTCCAGCCCAACTCCTCTTTGAGTTTGTCCGGGCTCGCACATAGAACGGGAGGATCGCCCGGGCGTCGCGGCCCTTTGCGCACATCGATCGAATGTCCTGTGACCTCTTCAACCGCTTGGCACACTTCGAGCACTGAATAACTGTGCCCCGTACCGATATTGTAAGCCTTCGCTCCCTCAGCAACTTGCAGAGCCAACAGATGAGCAGCAGCGATATCCTCGACGTGCACATAGTCGCGCATGCAGGTTCCGTCGGGTGTCGCGTAATTATCACCGTGTATGTGAAACTCGCCGCCTCGAGAAGCGGCCCTCAATAATAAAGGTATAACGTGAGTTTCAGGACGGTGATCCTCTCCTATCTCTGCAGTCGCGCCACAGGCATTGAAGTATCGAAAAGAAACGGCTGTCCAACCATAAGCGGAGACATACCAATCTAAAATCCGCTCAAACATGAGCTTGGTTTCACCATACGAATTGACTGGTTGCTTGGGATGAGACTCATGAATTGGGGTTTCCCGGGGAGCCCCGTATACGGCGGCCGAAGAAGAAAAGACAAATTTGCTTATACCGGCATTCCGCAATGTTTCTAAAAATATGATTCCCGCAGCCACATTATGCCGGAAAAAAAAACCAGGGTTGGACATCGACTCTGCAATCAGAGCTTTGGCTGCAAAGTGAAAAACAATATCAATGGGATTATCCCGTAGCAACGCCGCCATAGCCTCTTGATTCCCAATATCACAACGATGAAAAGTTGCACCTCTTGGGATCGCCGCGGCATGACCACTGGACAGATCATCTACTACCAACACCGAATGCCCTTGTCTTACGAGTTCGGCACAACAAACCGAACCCACGAAACCAGCCCCTCCAGAGACTAAAATTTTCAAGATCAATAAGCTCCTCGGCCGCGAATCACCCGGTAGGGCGTCAACAGCAGAATTTTCAGGTCCCAACCAAATCGCCAGCCAGCAATATAATCAATATCCATTTGGACGCGCTGCGCATAACTAACTTCCTGGCGGCCATATACCTGCCAATAACCTGTCAAGCCAGGCTTCACACTAAGCAGCAAATTCTTACCATCGCCATACTTCTCCAACTCCGGCTCCGTGATCATCCGTGGACCGACCAGACTCATCTCGCCGAACAACACATTGAACAACTGAGGCAACTCGTCAAGGCTATACTTGCGCAGAAATGATCCCAGCCTGGTGATTCGAGGATCGGATTTCAACTTGAAATTCTCTTCGAAAGCTAGGCGCATTTGCGAATCTAACTGTAAAACTCGATCTGCATCCTTCCGCATCGATCGGAATTTGTAGGCGTCAAACTCTCCATTGCATCCAACTACTCTGCGCCTGTAAATCAAGGGCATACCCTGATCCAACAGCAATGCGAGCGCTATAAACATCATCAAGGGACCAAGAAGTGTAATAAGCATCAAAGATCCAAACACATCTAAAATTCTCTTCATGATCTTGTCCCGAGTGGCAATGCAGGCAACATCGCGAGAACCGCGCACGGGCTCAACCTGCACCGCCTGACTGGTCAAGTTCATTATATTTGGCTCTCTATCGCTTCTAATCACTTTGCAGGACGGCCCCTGCAGCGACAGCCATGCCTACAGGCTGTTGAATCTTTTGGCAGATCCCTAGAAAAATCGCGTGACAAATACTTAAGTGAAAATCTTCAATGACCTGCATGTTATCGGAAGGAACGATCATGCAATAATCGCAAAGGTTTTTTAATTTCCCGCCCCTAAAACCAGTTAAACCAAGCGTAGTCCCACCCATTCCCCGTGCTGTCTCAAGCGCTCTCAAAACATTCGGCGAATTGCCGCTGCCACTGATCGCGATTGCGATATCACCAGGCACCATAAGATTTTTAATTTGCTCGGAAAAAATACTATCGTAGGATTTGTCGTTGGCCCACGCAGTCATTAAAGGAATGTTGTCGCAGAGGGATATAACTCGGAATAATTTCGTCTCATTACCACGTGGAATTCCTTTCCCCAGATCGCAGGCAAAATGTGAGGCTAACGCGGCGCTTCCGCCATTGCCAAAAAGATATACTGATCGAGCTTCTTCCCGAACTTGCACAAGTAAAGCAATAACCCGCTCAATTTCGGCATATGGCATCTTTTCGAGCACACTCTGATATGCGGCGAAATAGCCGCGCACGCTACCGGTAGTATATCCACGAGTTTCACTTGCTCGGTTCATTTCATGTTCCTCATTCGAAATTCTTTAGAATCTTAGTTATATCCTATGGTTATCGACTTTTGCTACTACGCCCCTAGTAGAACTTCGGTTCCAGCACAAGCTTGTGTATCCGCAGCCAGCCCTGTCAATAATTCCGTATAAATTGGCCCCCACTTTTGCAAAGAATAGCCTTCGATGATGGTTTGGCGCGCCCGCCGCGATATGGATCTTCGCAATTGAGTGTCTGACACGAGCCGTGACAAGGCAGCAAACCATTCATCTGGAGTTTGCGCAAGCAGGCCATTTTCACCATCGCGGATCAAGTCTGTAGTCACACCCACGGGTGAGGCAACCGCAACAGCCCCGGTCGCCATATATTGAATGGCCTTGAACGCACATTTGCCTCGCGTCCATTCAGTGTCGGGCATGGGCATTATGCCAATGTCCAAGCTATGAAGATCTTTGATTTCTGATGAGAGCACAAAAGGGAGCGATAAGCTTTCTGGAAGCTGAGGCTGGTATTCGGGACAACCAAAAAAACGATATTGAACCCGTCCGGAATATTTCTCGGATAAACGAGTGAGAGCCGATTCCACCATTGACAGGTATGGTGCAGTGGACGGGCTCCCCATCCATCCCACAACAACAGGCCGCACTCCTTCTTCATCTGGATCCACATCGCGATAGCGGTAATACTCACAATCCACGACTGTGGGGATTACGGTCACGTTCTCATTGAAACGCCGCGCATACTCACCTAGTATGCGGTTGCCGGCAATGATGCAAGCGCTGCGCTTCATAACCTCGTCCACACCCCGGCCATACTTAAAGCGGTACAAGAGTGGATGGCGAAAAGATGAAACATCGGGATGATTGGAATAGACGGCATCATCAAAACCGAATACAACTCGGCGATTTCTGCGCAAGACCGCCCTTTCCCACAACGGCATGAGAAACGGAAACACCTCACGATTGATTACGACAACCTCGTACTTTGAAGCTGCCGAAATCTGCACCGTCCGGCGAAGCGTACAAATCAGCATCTCATAGATTTTTCGAGGTAATTGCCCCTTCGTGCGCAGCAATTGAAATAAAATGGGACTGGAAAATGGGGCGATAACGCATTCATACCCGGCCCTTTCCAGATAAGGGCGAAACTGATACACGCGATAGCGACTGCCTGCGTCCAGCTCGGGATGCGCCACGAAAAATAAAATCTTCTTTTTTTTCACAATTCATCGCCCGGCGCTGGCAGTAATCTGATGATATGCCGCCAGACACTCGCGCATGGGCTCTCCACTCCAGCTAAATTTTTCTCTCCGACGCTGCTCCGCGTTTTTGCCCAATCGCATTCTTAATTCCGCATCCCGCAACAACAATTCCAACTTCTGGGCAAAACCAGCTTCATCCTCCGCCGGAGCGAGAATGCCGCTTTCCCCATCTACGATGTATTCCTTATTTTGTCCCACGGCCGACGTAATCACTGGCTTTCCCATCGCCATGTAATCGATGACCCGCAAAGAGCATTTTGAACGGTGGATAGGATTATCAGGATACGGAAACGCCGTGATGTCCGATGCCCAAATAGCTCGCACAAATTGATCGTAGGGCAACCGGGGCCAGAAATAAACGCGCACTTCGGGATGCTGGACGAAATATTCCTGAACTTTCGGCAGATCCGGTCCTTCCCCGACAAACAACAGCGCAGTATCGTTGCGTTGCGCTACGGGTGCGGCGATCCTGCAGAACAACATAATGTCGTCTCCAGGCTCAAAATGCCCGTTGTAGAAAATCACCTTCTGCCGCGGATCCAATCCCAGTTCGCGCTTAGTATCTTCCGGAGATTGCGCTCGCACCGCATCATGCGCCAGTGAATTTCCGGCCGACGCGCCACAATTGGGAACGTAGTAAACCCCTGAGGATGTCCCACGCACTTCCTGAACGCGATCTAGCAAAGATCGGCTGGCTACCGTTACAGCCGGAGAAGAACGCATCATGCTGCGTTCTTGGCGATCAATATATTCCTTGAGTATCCACGGATACGGCTTGATATCGTTAAATCCGCCCCAACCTTCCCAATCGTCGCAGTCCAACACAACATTATTCCACCCGCGCATGCGGAGATAGGCGCCGGCCGCACCCGCAAAACCTTTTGGTTTGTAGATATGGACCAAATCGCTGCCATTCGCGTCCAGCGCAGCTAGCAATCGGGCTAACAATGCGGGATAGCCAAGCCGTCCGGCGCCGGCTTTCAGCCCTCGAATGCGTACGCCTTCCTCTTCCCACTCCTTCCCAGACTCCGCCGGGTTGTCATACGGGGTCACCAAGATCGTGACCTGATGACCCAGTCGCACCAATTGCGCAGCAATTGGAAAGGCCCTTCCTTGAATCGTTCCCTTGGGTCGAAAACCAAATCCGCCCACAAATGTAATATTCATCTCGGACAGCAATCCCCTTAAATTCGATATTTTAAGAGCGAAATAACCCTGACATTGCCTTAAACCCGAACGAATCGTTTAAGTTGCGAGCGGCGGGGGCGGCTGCGCCACCATACTCTGAGGCATTTTCTTCCTAGGCGGGCCATAAATGCCCCGTGCAAAGTGCCATATGCCGACCGCAACGGCCACCGCGGATTCCTTATTTCTCACACTCTGCACGATCATTCGCGCTGTTTTTTTAGCCAGCGTAAACACCAAGGCAAATGGCTTTATCGGATAAGGAGCGTGGGTCGCGACCCAATTCAACTGATTTCGCGTGGACAGATATAGCGTGAAATACGATTCCTTGCCACACGTACGCGAAACCTTGTGCCATACATGCGACTGCGGCACAAAAACTCGCCGATAGCCCTGTTTGCGCGCCCGCTCACAAAAATCCGTATCTTCCCAGTATACGAAGAGCTTGTCATCGAGCAGGCCGATGTGGCGTAATACACTCGCCTTCACCAGAAAAGCGCACCCTGTAATGAAGCCGGTATCCGCCACTCTTGAAAACCGGTCGTTCGTGTCGAGTTCGTCCTTTCCAGCATGGTCACATGCACCGGCCACCAGATTCACATCCCCTCCTGCGTACCAAATCCGTTCCGGCTCAGAGAAATAGTAAATCTTGGGGCCAACTAATCCGATGCTGGGATCGCTTTCCGCCACCCGTACCAAGTGCGATAAAAAGGAACGGTCCACAACCGTGTCATTGTTGAGCAGCAGGACATAATCGGCCCCGCGCTGCAAAGCATCCTGCATTCCTAAATTGTTGCCGCCCGTGAACCCAAGATTGTTCTTACTCACGATCATTCGAACACCTGGAAATTCTCCAGCCAGGCGTTCACCGGAGCCATCGCTGGAACCATTGTCCACAACGATTACTTCGTAATTTGGATAATCAATCTGCTCCAGCGATTTAATGCAGTCGCTGGTATCGGCATAGCCGTTAAGATTCAGCAGAACGATGGATACTTTTGGTGGACGAAGGTCGGTAGACATTGGATGTTCGAAACTCATTTGCAAGCAGGTATGTCCGAAACAGATTCGTTCCCGTCGGCATAGGCCAAAGGAAGTGCATCCCTTCGCGTTGACGGCCTATTGAGCTTGACTGCGGTAATTTCAATCATGTCACCACAGCCAAACAGATCAGTCAGATTAGCCATCCACTGGCAAAGCAAACGCAAGGGATAACTATTCACGAAAAATCCCTGCATGGATTTCTTCTTCGTATTTCGGTTCAGCCATATCTGAAAACTACCCAGAATGCCAAAATAATCCGAGTTAAATTTTACTCTTTCCACGCGAAACCCGTGTTTGTCTAAGAGATGCGAGAGGGTCTTTACGGAATAACTAAACGTGTGGACTGGGGCACACAAATGCCACCAATACTCGCCGAACAATCGAGCATTGAAACTATTCACGTTTGGTACGCCCACCATGAATTTGCCTTCCGGTTTCAATATCCGGTGCACTGTATCCAAGGTTTCGTTGGGGCAGCTAATATGCTCCAAAGAATGATTCGCACGGACAAAATCGAATGACTGTTCATCAAAGCTTGCGTCTTCGAGCGTACCAGCGAATATTTGTAGCCCTTTTGAAATTCGGCCAAGCGCAGCTGCTTGCTCACTGATTTCCACGCCGAAGGTTTCCCAGCCCTGCGCACGCATGCCTTCCAGCCACCAACCGCTCCCACATCCAATATCCAAGACCCTACCAGGACTGGGAAAGCCCGGGTCTTTCGTCCCTATGTGATAGCCCAACACTTTCTTTGCGAACTGTCGCCATTTACTTACCTGAAACTTGTCCTGATAGGCGTAATAGTCAGCCGGGTACATGGCTGCCAACTCCTTGTCAGAATATGTAGGATTAAGAAATACGAGCGAGCATGCACCGCATCGAACAATGTGGAATTCCCCAGCAATTCCATACTGCCGATCTTTGGCGACAAACAATCGAGAGAACCGCGTCCCTCCGCATAAGGGACATATTTTAATATCTTGGGCCATCGGGTTGCCTTAAACTTCCGGAAGGAATTTAAACATCTCTCGTAATCTTGCGCGCGTACCGCATCACCGGTAGAACCATTTGGACTCTATCCCAATCATAAGAATCGAAGAACTTCAAGGGCAGTAGAATCAGCAAATAGAGGACGGCAAAGATTAAAGCTTGGGTGATCATTCCATACCACGAAAGATCGCTCGCTGGACGAATGAGAAATTCGAGAATGAGCAAACCCGCGGCACAAAGAATGGGTCCCGAATACGCCTCTTTTAATAAACGAATCGCCGACTCGTGAGTCGTACGGTGATAAAAGTAAAAAAAAAGGACGCTGGAAATGAATGATGAAAGCGCAGCTCCCACAACCGCCCCGTGAAATCCATAGCGGTAAATCAGTAGAATGCTCAACGGCGTACCAACTCCAATTCCAGTCATGGCCGCATAAACTCCCTGCCATAACTGCCCCTGTCCCATCAAAATCATCAACCCTGGACCGGTGGTCAGATTGATGAGGTTGACTATCAGCAAAGCGCTTAGAGGAATTGCGACCGCATCCAAACCTGGCCCTACCCAGAGATCGACGAATCGCTTCGAAATCACCACTCCGTAGAAAACAAGCGGGACTGCGCAGAATGCCAAATATTTATGAGAGCGGAAATAAAGCTCTTCCAGCTTGGAGCGCCGATCTTGTGCATCCAATTCCGATGCGGCAGGCAAGATCGGACTTAGAAGGAGGGCTGGAACACCCCTTATCTTGCTGGCAGTATCACTCGCGATGTCATACCAGCCCACGGGAATAACACCGACGAATAATGCTAACAACACCTTCTCAAGATGATTCTGAATTGCGCCGGCAGCCTGAACCAGGTAGACGCGCCAACTGAACGAAAATATTTTCTGGGCCTCAATCCTGTCCGCGTAGAACGGATTTAATTTAAATTCCGGAACCAGCTTTTTAATCAACCAGGAATAACAGGCCAGGGTTATTCCCGCCGACAGAATGCTGCCGTACAACAGTCCCCGCACTCCCCACCCCATGAGCAAAAACGTGCCGCCCAAAATCGCTGCGCATACGACATTAAATGCTGCCAACATGTTAGTCAGATCGAGGCGCTGCATGCCAGAAGTAACGGAAGCAGACGAAAAGGTCACGATGTTGATCCACAGTAAGATCAGCGAACAACGGAACAGCCACAACAGTTCAACCGGCGACTGCGCGCTGCCTCGAAACAGCAACTGCACAACTCTTGAAGAGAGCACCCATAAAGTGCCCGCCATCAAAGAGGCCAGCAGGCCGAAGACTGCCACTCCGGTATTTAGTAAACGGTTGAGCCGGGCAAAGTCGCCTTGTGCGTTATACTCAGCCACGTATTTGCTAAGGGTCCCTAGCAAGCCGAGATCTGCCAGGCTGGTAAGGCTGTTCATCGCGACAAACACCGCCCAAGTCCCGTAACCGCGGGAACCAATTGTCCGCAGGATCAGGGGCGTCAATATGAACGGAACGGGCGCTACAAGAACGGCCCTCAATCCTCCGAACGCAACGTTCCGGATCATCTTGCCGCTTAAGGGCGTTTTCTTCTGTTCCAGATCAAGCATTTGGTAGGGAAATCGGTTGGTTCAAAGAACCAGATGGCTGCCTTGCGGCCAGTCGGCGGGCGACTTCACTTATCCCCACAAGCAGCCAAACCAAATAGCTGGCGTGCGGCCCGAAAAAACCGGAGTCGTCGGAGAAGCCGCAAATTAGAGTGGTAGTCAGGGCAAACGCCAATGCCAGTCCGATTGGGCTGTACTCTGGGTTTTCCTTCAATCGCAAATTGGCGCGAATGCTCCCCACGAGTACTGCAAGAATACTTACCAAGCCAATGGCCCCGTACATGACAAGAATATAAAGGTAGGTCTGATGCGGAGAACTACCGGCGGGAGTCCACTCCGATACGACATGTGGATGATCCGTGTAGAGATACTCAAAATTACCAATGCCCACCCCAATGAATGGATGCGAAAACCAAGTTTGCACCGCGAACCACCAAACATCCAGCCGCGTGTAAGCATCCCAAGCCAGACTGTTCATACCAGTGCCAGTGATTTTATCCTGCATGAATTCACGGAATGGCCCAAATGCAAGAAGACTGGCGATCAACGCCGCCAGCCCACAACCAATTCCCAAAATTTTCCAACGCACCTGCTTATCAAGAAAGAGAAGGAAAAGAGCAACGGTAACAGCCAGTGTGAGCCACGCACCAAAAGTAAAAGTCAATACCAGACCCAGCAGAGTCATAATGGCAATCCAAAGCCACTGGGAGCGGAGGCGGCGCTTACCTTCGGTAAGCCATAGCAACACGCCAATAGGAATGCAAAGATTAAAATAATGCCCCATCTCCATTTCGGAAGTGAGTACTGAGATCATGCGATTTCGCCATTCCCAAAACGCATCGCGTCCATGCGCCAGAGCTGTATCCACTCGCGGGTTCACAATCCAAAACAGCGCCCCATAGTCCTGGATCGCAAATTGGTAAAGGCCATAGCAGACGACAAGCAGCGTCGACACCATCAAAACGCTGAAGATCTGCATGATTTGCTCACGCGTGTTAACCAGATTCAGTACGAGATAGCACAATCCAATATTTGAGCCGAGACGTACAGCCTCTTTCACTGTGAATGGAAGGTCGTGCGTGCGAAAAAAGGATGCTACGATTAGAATGCCGATCACCGCGAAATATTTGTTGTAGCGGCTAGTCCGTATGTGATCCCCTGACCTGCCAACCCCCAGAAGAAAAGGGACCCATAAGGCGACTTTCAACAATTCCGCTGCCACAGGCACTCCACCAACGGGAACGACAAAGTTAAAGGGGATAAGAAACACCATCACCAACAGCAGCTCATAGGGGCGCGTCAGAAAAAACACTGATGCCGGAATTGCAATCGCCAGAGCCAATGGAAGCGGCGTGTAGAAAAGAGAAGCCGCTAATGCTGCGCCCGCGGCTGCCAATCCCCCGGCCAGGACGCGATTGGCCAAACCGGGATACGCTGTGTTAGAGAACTCCATCGGTATAAATGCAGATTAGTAGATCAGCAACAATCCAAGAAAAGTTGGTGAATCAGGACCGAACCTACGCTGTTTCCCGCCGCCGGAGGAGGCGGTGACGAACTCGATCCCACTGATGCTTTATTTCCGTACCAACTTCAAGGGCCAGCTGCCGGCCGGATGAATTCGGATCGCCACTGTTCCACAGGGCCAATCCCGCCACCCAGGCCAGGCCGAGACACAGCGCAAAAAATGTCCCCAGAGGAATAATTATCGCGCGCGGAGGGAACGACGCGCGCTCCGGCCAATTGGCGGCATCCAGTACCTTGACGGTCGGAATTTCTTTCGCTTCCTGCACCTTCGCCATTTCATACTGCTTGGTCAATAGTTCGTAAACCGTTTCCTCGATCTTTGCCTGACGATACAGGTCCAGCCAGCGCACTCCGAGGAGCGGCAATTGCCGCAAAGACGGGTACAAATCTCCCGCTGCCTGCTCCTGATGCGCACCATCCGGCTCCTGGCCCGGGGTGGTTTTTGCCCCGCCAATCTTTGCTAACTGACTGCGTAGTTCGGAAACTCGAGCTTGCAGTGAGCGCACTCTCACGTTTTCTGGGGTGTAAATCTGCTGCAGTCCTTGTAATTCCGACTGCGCGGCGATCAATTGACCCTGCAACAGCGCCGCCGACTCGACCATAGCCTTGGCTTGGGATGGCAGATCCAGAACTGTATTGGCGCTTTCATATTGGCTCAAGGCAGTCGAATCCCTCTCCAAGTCCTGCTTCACGCCGACCAATCGTTGCTCCAGGAAAATTCTCTCGCGCCGGGCGGAAGACGTCGAGACCTGGGCCACCAGACGATCGAGCTCATCAACATACGCTTGCGCCATTTGTTGAGCACGTTGCTGGCTCCGGTCACTCACCTCGATCTCAATGACGCCGCTTTTCTTGTCCTCGGTAATTGTGGTTCGCTTGGTTAAATCCTTGCGCGCGGTTTCCCAGTACCGGTCCCAATACACTTTGCGCAAGTCGAACTGATTAATCATCGCGTCCTGCACGGTGCGGCTGTGCAGCATTTCTACAAACAGGGCCCCCGATGTTTTGAGCCCGAGCATGTCCCCGGCCAGTCCGCCTAGGCTGCCGCCCAGCGCGCCTGCTCCGCCCCCACCACTCGTAGAACTACTGCCCAGAGCGCTGCCAGCCATCGCGGCCAGCATTCCAGCTCCGCCCGATTGATCGGGCGGCATTAAACGCGTCGTAGAGCTGTAACGAGGCGGAAGCAAAATGGCCACGATAATTGCTGCGATCAAACCTCGAACCGTGACCCGGCCCAGGAAGCGTCTCTGTTCCCAAAACAACCAAAGCCAGCCAATCCCTTGAGGCCGAGTGGCCATAGGTGGGTCTTCAACTCTAGGATGGATCTCCATCTCATGAGGATTATCCACGACGGACTGTGTCGAAAGCTTCATATCACTTGGTTCAATAACGGCCGAAGATCTACTTATACGCTCCGCACCGCTTCACTGCGTAATCCGCCACCGTGGAGCAAACTGTAGTTGCACGGATGCGACTACATCCGACTGCTTCGCCTGATTCAATACAGGGAAGTACCATTGCTCATATTGTAATGACCCGGCAACGGATACGCTCTGCCCTAGCAGAATTTCTCCCCGAGCAGTATAGTCTGCGAGGCGTCCCCCACCGATAAACTTGGGGGATACAGTCTGTAACCGGTAGCTCACTTCTACTTTGTTCCGGCTGCTCAGCCAATATGTCAGCCAGCCTTCCCCGCCCCGCCCCGCGCGTCCGAAAGCGGAGCCCATCAACAATCCGTTATTCGTATATCCGTCAAGAAACCGTCGGATGTCGGCATATACAAATCCAGGATCAAATGCTTGATGGCGGGACTCATTGAATCCCTCCGCCCGCAGCTGCAACCGCGGTATTTTTGGAATTTGCGGCATGTATATGCCAGGGCTGACGCTGGCACGCGTCGAACCAATTGGAGAAACCTCATCGACAACCAGGGAATCCATGTAAAGGGTCACCCAGTTCCTCAGGCCAGGCATGCGATAGGTAAAGTCTGCCTGTGAAATACGCTTGCCCGGATTATTCGCCGCAGTCGAAGAGTGTGCATAAAAAGTACGGAAGAAATTGCCAAATGTCACCGGCAATCCCGGCCCGCCAAACATGGCGGTTAGGCCTAAACCAAACTCCAGATTCGGCGTGGGCTGGAAACTGATTTTCTCTCCGTGGATGAAAGGCTGCGGAATAATGTCCGGGCCAACCACGTTGGCATACCCCGGATAAGCTTGGCAGGTTGAAACGACACAGCTCTCCCAATGATGTCCGGATAACTGCCCAATAAAGAACTCCGTGCGGAAGGGCCCCAGAAATTTGAGTAAGCCGGGAATCTCGTGGGCCACGACATCATCCACTTTGAGCATGGGAAAAGGCGCTGCGTTGTCACTCATCAAGAACGAGCCGGACTCTCCGGGGCCGAGCCATGCACTTTGTTCCCCGAACGTAAATTGCACATTGTTGAGGTTGAGAGAAACCGTGCTGTTGATAAGCTTCACCTGATCAACTGAACCCGTTCCATTCGCCATCGGCGGACGTAAATCCGCCGATGCGACCGCGGCGAGCGTGGATGCAGAATAAGAAGGAGTGGCCGGAGCGTGTTGGTACTCTGCTTGGATATTAATGGCAAGTGGTCCCGCCTCTGCCTGTGCGGTGATCCCTGTAACATTGTTATACCCTGCAGAGTAAGGGCGCCCGTAATCATTCGTGATGGTCTGACCGAAATGATAACTGTCGCGTAACGGCGTCCCGGAGATTCCGGTAGAACGTGTGTAAATGGAGTCCACACTCGCTGCCACGTTCGCGGCCCCGCTCAATCGTTCACTTTCCACGGCAAACTCTTCCCGCAAAGTTGTATATATTTTCTCCGCGTCTCCCGCGTCGGAGTCATCCCCGGCAATTTGATCCTGCGCATCATCAAGCAAACGGGCGCACGCCATCCTTGTCCAGGGACGGATGCCAAGCATGTTCGATCGCACGTAGCCAAGCGCCGTCAAGCGTTCAAAAGCAGGATAGATCCAACTATCGAGCGGAACATAAGGCGAAGCCATGTAGTTGGGATTACGCGTGCCGCTTTCGCTTTTATCTTCAAACAAATTACCCCATGCGCTGCCACCGACTTCCGGATCATGGTGAGCTCGATAGACTTGTCGTCCGAAGTACCAGCCCAGTGCGCTGCCCACCACTACGTCGGCAGGAAAATGTTGCCGTGCCGTGACCCGCGTGACCGAGACCGCCGCGGCAGCTCCATACGCCGCAATCTGGCTTAACGTACTCGGATACTCATGCGCCATAACGCTGGCAATCGACCAGGCAATGGCCGAGTGCTCAGAGGGAAATGAAGCCCCTCCTGTAAAAAAATTTCCGTTGCCGTTGCCTTCCATGGGGCGCTGTCGCTGCGTGATCTCCTTGAATAGGTAGGCGACGCCAGTGCTATTGATGGCCGCTTCCCCGCTCAGCAGTCCAGCTTCCTTCATATGGTCGCTGTTGGTGATCTGACCGAGCAGGAACGCCCCTCCGCCGGCCCCAATTATTGCGTAGACGGTATAGTCGGAAATATTCAAACTGCGGTTCAACTGATCGGGCTTATTCGGAACCTGCTTCGACCACCACTGGTCGCTTGCGATGAAGCCGGCCGTCACTCCGACAAAAGGCACAACCCATTTGAGATCTTTGACATTGAAACGTGTCGGCGAGGTCCAGAACCGCGCTTGATCAGACGCAATATGTTTGAGAAACGGAGTCAACAATCGGTTTTGCGGATCTTCGCCTGGCGGCAAATCAAATTTATGCTGGGCGTCAGTGTCCTGGCCATCCTGATTGGCAGCGCCGGCAGATTGGCCGGTGGTCTTTGCCTCCGGCTGTGCAGAAGCCGATCGCGCCGATTGACTAACCGGCGACTGAGCCCAGAGCACATTCGTGATTCCCGCGCACAAGATGCAAAGCAATATTCCATCGCATACGCGAGAAAACCGTTTCCCCAATCGCATCCCTAGAAGCTCTTTGCATAGTATGCAGCGATAGTCACAGCCGACGCGATCTGTGCTGAAAGCGCGAGATTTTGGAAGGCATGGCTCACTGAATACACCTTTCGAGGAACTACGACCATATCTCCCGGTTGCAGGGATGCACTCGATACTCCGCTATGAAATAAGCCTCCTTGGCCACCCACGACCGAACCATCCGCACGAATCACAAAGATAGCTTTCTTCTCTGCTTCCGTGGTCGGCCCACCCGACTGTTTTAAATACCATCCCGCGTCTCGTCCGGGCTTATAGGCGATGCCAGTTGGGTTATATACAGCGCCATCCACCAACACCATGCTCGGCCGTTTCGGGACGTGAATGCTGTCACCAGCTCGCACTTGGATGTCGGCTGCCGTATTTTCCCAATGTTTTAAGTTATTGGAGATATGAATCACTAGGCGGCCCTGCGGTGGCGTATTCTGCAAATTTTCCAGCGTCGCCTGATATTGTTCTAGCACGGCTTGCCGCACCAGCTTATCTTCTCCAGTTTGTTCGGGCTGCAACTTTACATCAGCTTCCTGGCTTTGCACGCTGCGGATCAACGCCGCTTGATTCCGGGTCTCGAGGTCTTTCACCTCGCTGCGCTGGTAAAGCGACCCATAGGCATAAGCGTCCGACCGGAAGCCGCCTGCACGCCTGATGATTGAACTCAGCCGCTCTCCTTCTTGAATGCCATACGTTCCGGGATGTACAACCTCGCCAGTGATTTCGATCGTTGCGCCCAAGTCTTTCCAGCCTGGCAACTGGCGAATTGCCAGAACGTCGCCATCCCGCAGGCGTACATCGGCGTCAGCCACATTTGCCAATGCGTCGGAGATATGCACATCTACACGTTCGCTTACCATCTTCGTGCCTTGCTCCACGTCATAGCGCGTAAGATCAGCTTCTTGAATGAAAGCTCCGCGCTTGAACCCTCCAGCCAGCTTCACAAGAGTTGCCGCCGTCATGTTCTCGCCCAATGGATACTTACCAGGCCTGGCGACCTCACCTGAAATCGTGACAATCGGAGGATCGGTTTGCGCCAAGTTTTTGTGGACAAAAACTCTATCCTTCGGGCCCAAGGGAATATTCTGGGTTGCGTCCCCGGCAAGCGCTTTTTCAAGATCAACGCTGACGACCTCGATCTTATTGTCGGCCGTGCGACGGAAAACCTGGGCCTCATCCATCAACGCGTTGTGCGTCACGCCGCCAGCCAAAAAGACCGCATCGCGCAAAGTTGTAGTACCGTTTGTGACGTGATCGCCTGGATCGCGAACTTCGCCAGTCACCGTGACCACAGGCTGATCTTCAAAATCAAAGCGCCCGAAAACACGTACGGTATCGAATGGTTTTAAAACAATGTCATCGTCTTTGCCGGCCATTGCACTTTCGAGATTGAAAGCCAGTATCTCCGGTGCAAAGTCTGGTTCGCGCAATCGTATGACTTCGGCATGCGCTTGATAAGGCTCCGGCAAAAGGTCTTTATATGACTTGATCAAGTCAGTGACTCGCATTCCATCACGATAGGCAAATTTTCCAGGACGCGAAACATGACCGTCCAGGTAAACAGTCTTGTCGGGGAATGGAAGAATCGGAGAAATCTTGATTTTGTCTCCGTCCTGCACTTGAAAGCCATCCAACGCCGAGCGCGTCGAGGCCTCATTGTTTGTTTCCGGGATGTCAAGCCGGAGCATGGTCCGTGTCTCATGGGATTCCAGCCGCTCCACATCCACGTGGCGGAGGGTGCCTGAAGGCAATACGCCACCCGCCAATTCCAACGCTTGTGACAGGCTCTTTTCGCCGTGCAATTCATAAATGGCAGGCCGGCGCACCATGCCTTCAATCGTCACTTCACCACCCAGCGGAGGAACCTGAACCGTATCGCCGGCTTCCAACCGAATCATGTCGCCGCTCACACCGTGTAACAACAAATCATAGACATCCACTTCCTGTAGAAGCTTGTTGCCGCGATAATGCCGCAAAATTCTCAGTGAACCCTGGGAAGTGGGGCCGCCTGCGATATATAACGCGTTTAAGGGTGTGGAAAGAGAACTCACATCGTAAGCTCCCGGACGCTCGACGTCCCCAACCACATAAACGCGGACAGTGCGCAACCGCCCCAAGGAGACATCGGCATCCACATCGCGATACTGACTGCGCAGATTTGTCTGAACAATGCGCTGGACGTCACCCATGTTCTTTCCTGCAACTTCGACCGCCCCTACCTCCGGCAGCGCGACGCGCCCTTCACGATCCACCATCACTTTAATCTGCCGCGATACCGCTCCCGTCAATTGGACGGTCAGGCCATCGCCGGGCCCGACGACATAATCAGGCCCCACTGGTAAATCCATGGGGAGCTGGTTGAGATTGCCCGTCCCGTTCTCAAAAATATCTTCACCAAAACGCTGCAGCTTGGGAGATCGTTTTTGATATTGCGCATAAAGGTCATACAACGCTGGCACGTCGGCGTAAGGATTAGGCCGGTGCTGTAACTTGGGTTGCTCAGAGGGCTTTGGGTAATACAGTGGAGGCACAATTTGCATCCGATTTTCTAAGCTTGCCTGTTGCGGGAATTGGGATCCGTAGATACTTTGACCTTGTTGCCCCAAAAGCAAACCTAACGATGAAAAATCTGAGGTTCCTCCCGCGCCCATGCTCCCCAAACCGCTCATGCCGAGACTCGAGTCGCCGCTATCGGAACTCCGTCTTCCGAGAGTTGCCAAACCACCGGATCCTGTGCTGGTGCTCAGCAATCCCGGCAGGTCTTCGGCGGACAGCGTCGATCCACCCGTGGTTCCTTGCATGCTTTCGAATTCTTGCCGCTGCTCCATCTGTATAGCCTGCAACTGGCGGCGCTGATCGTAGTAGGGATTCTGTGGGGTGGCCGGAACTGGTGCGTATTGCGATGGCAGATTTTGTTGAGGCGCGTAAGGCGAAGCTGGGTATTGTGCGTTGGGATATTGCGGAGCCGACTGGGCGGCATTGGCATTCGCGCCATTCGTCTCTTCCGGAGGCGTCATATAAAAATAACAGTCCAAATCGTCATCGTGCTTCACCCAGTAAGCCTCTTCCTGGGAATGTTTTGGATCTGGATCCTGGGTTTGCTTGTCTCCGTTGGCACGCATGGAAGGAGGGCACAAAGGCGTGCGCACAAGTTCTGCTTGCGTAGGCTTGGCGCGTATATAACCCCGCTGCTCCATCTCACGAGTGGCCAATACCCTTACGCTGTCATCCTCGCGGACCATGGTGTAAAGGTTGTCGTCTGTCAACTCCGAGGCATCAAGAATTCTGCCTTGCTCAAAAGCTTTACGCACGACGGCTTTCTTGACTTCGAGCAAAAGCCCCGTTTCCCGACGCAAAATCGAGATAATGGTCTCTGGTGAAAGCGACACCAAACTCTCGGCTTCCTTCTCCGCGCGAGAATCTGGTGTTTGAACCGCAGTCTTGCGATCATAATAACCGGCTGGCTGGGTAGGAAGACTCTGGCTCCAAAGCATGCCCAGACTTAAAACAAACAGAACCAGCAATATCGGGGAAAGGAACCGACGGGAGTGGAATGGAGCTTTACTCATATCACCTCAGCCTTCAAATGACCACTGGCGAAATATCTTCCTAGAATGCGCAACGATCCAAAAAACGCGTTTTGCAGAGATTCCGCGTTTAAATCGCAGATTTATTTTAACGTACATTTTTATGCAGCTCCGCCCTCTCACTTCCAGGCATTCGTGAGTTAAGCCTTGCAAATACAACAAATAACAACCCGGGCCCAAAATTCAACTAACAACAACTAAACACTTACCGACAAGGAAAGTCTCGCACTAAAATCAATTAATGATGACGGGATACCATTGATTCTGCATGACTTGGAACACAACTGCGAATTACCCGTCCCAGATTTCCGAGCAAGTCTCGGATTTACACATGGGCAGGTTCAGGAACTGTCCCATGCATTTTCGGAACCCCATCCGGCCTCTTGTACTTTTGGACAAAAGAAACATCTCAGCCGATTCGAAAACGCATTGTGAATTGAATATTTTATGGTATCAGCGGGGTTACACGTCAGTAAAGCGATTCTATTGAAAACACGGCCAAATTTGATGCACACGCGTCGAAACTACCAAGCAAATTACGATAAAAAAACAGCAGGAGACGCCAAAGCTTAGCAAAGAGATTTGGCAGTTCACCGCCACACGGAAGGTTTCGTATTATTCTGTAATCATAAACCACGCGCCCGGGTGGCGAAACTGGCAGACGCACGGGACTTAAAATCCCGGGTCCTTAACAGGACGTACCGGTTCAATTCCGGTCCCGGGCACCAGGTTTCTGATTCTTCCCTCTTTCCGGCTGGGTCTCAATCCCTTACCGTTCCTCGCGCCGGCAATCTTGTCATTTCGAATACCCTTTGGGGCTGAGGAATCTGCTTTTTGCGAGCCAAGAAAGCAGCCTGTAATCCATCCTTCGTACATACATTTGCGTCCCATTTTGGGAAACGTACAGGAAGGCACTTTTCAGCCTCGTGGGGCTCTTGGGCGAAACAGGGGAGCTAACCTCGTACGCGAGGACGATCGTCGTTCTGAGGCCATCCTGAGCGCAGGAAACGCGTGTTTACGAGAGCTGCGAGACACGCTGACGCAGCTCCGAAAATCGCCTCCGACGAAGAATCAACAACTTCCACGAATCGTCAACGACTTAGGAATGTTTCATGGGAATGATCGCCCAGGTTAGCGCGCAAGAACGGCGCAAACCCTTCGGCTTCGCTCAGGGCAGGCTCTGGGCCACCCGTCCGCCTTAGCAGGAGCGACACGGATGGTGGGGCGGCGAAGATGCGCGCGAGATCCTTCGGCCCGCGGCGAAAAGCGCGGGCTCTCAGGGTGACAAGTTGAAGAGGATGGTTTAAGAAATGCCGCCGCGGCAAAGAGTTCTCAGGCTTAAAAACTACGGGATGGAGATTAGCAGCCCGCCACTCACGCCAAGCGAATGCTCATGGCCGGGGCCAAACTTGTAATCGTAAGCCTCGAGATACCACCCGAATTTATGCCGATGGGAGGGCCAGAACATGAAGTCGGGAGCGACTTCAATACCCGCGGAATTTGTCGTTCTGCCGTTTTCGTTTGCGTGAATCCACTCGGGGCCGACGCCGAGCATGAACTCGAATTTCGGAGATATGTTCCAAGGCTTCTTGAACAAAACGTCGGTGCTCCATTCCGTCGCGTGTCGTCTGAATAGCGGCGTAATCCCTGCCTCGATTTCCAGCCAATGTTCAATCGGCGTAAATTCGACCGCGGCTGTCGGACCAAAGCTTGAACTGCCCTGCGTCAGACTCCGCTCGGCGGCGCCTCCCAACTCAACGACCGCCACTTCCTTCGATTCTTTATCCGGCGACTGCGCGACAGCGGAGGCGGTGCATAACAAGCAAGTCAGCAAGAACGCACGACCTTTTCTCAATGTCTTCCCCACACACGGAGCTAGCCGTGTTAGCCTCTCGCCATCGAGGATGAGGCCTATAGTACCTCAGTGGTTCCCACTCTTGCGCAAGGAACGCGCAAGAATGGGCCACCCATTTATTTGATGAGATATATGCGATAAGCGGAGTCTGTGTGGGGATATCCACCTTTACCTAGAGTTGTAAGGCTGGGCCACCCGTCTCGTCCGCCTCGCTGCGAGCACTTCACCAGTTTGCCCCCGGGTTGTACGGTTTTTCGGGGGCAAACTCCCCGCGAACCGCACGTTCATGCAATTCCCAAGGTGATGCGCCCGCCTCCCGCGCCGCAACAAGCTTTTCGGGATCAACGTGAGCCATCATCATTCCGCGCGAGACCCTCAGGTGCTCTGTCGCGGTCCACGCATCACTGTAGTTGCTGGCGTTGATCTCGACTCTGTTCTGGTCGGGGTCCTGGTAATACAGCGATATCCCCACCCCGTGATCGGCAGCCCACAGCGGCAGAATTCCCAGATTCTTCAGCCGGACATAGGTTCCCAAGAGGTCGTCAACGGAGGCGCAACTAAAAGCCACGTGTTGAAGTCCAGTGTGACGGCGCCTTTCCGGGTCTATCGTGGCTTCGGGGACTTCAAAAAATACGATACGGTGGTCTAATTCATCGTTGCTTACGAATCCGAAGGCGGAAAACGGCGGCCGGGGCCCGGCCCCGGCTGGCACCTCCGCACGATGGTTGATCGTCATGCCGAGCACTTTCTGATACCAGTCGGTCATGGCATTGAGGTTTGCGGTGCTAAGACCATAATGCTGCAATTTGGGGTGAACGGTGATCGCGGTGTTCATGGGTTATCCTTTCGAGCTATAATCGTTAGGCTCCTAACGAATTGATGTTAGGGGCCTAACAAAAGTTTCATGAATAATTTGGCGCGTTGAGATGGCGTACAAGCGAGTACGTTTACGCCGCAACACACGGCGCCAACCCCTTCGGAGGAACAAGAATGAGAATTCGAAGCACAGCCGAGCGTCCTCACAGTCCGCCGCCAGAAGTTCTAGCGAAAATTCGCCAAGGCTTCTCGAAGCGAGATATGCAGGGGCTGACAACGGTCTTTGCCTTGCGGGGCACGGCGCAACGGGTTGACAACGCCATCAGCGGGTGGATGGCTGGTTCGGTAGGATCATCCGCACGCTATCAAATACTAGTAGGACTCTGGGCGAGCGGAGAGCAGGGCATCTCGCATACGGAAATCGTGACTGCCATGGGCGTGACCCGCGCAACCGTGTCCGGTCTGATGACGGGGCTTGAACGCGATGGTCTGGTGAAATCGTGTTTAGACCCTACGGATCGCCGCAAACAGATCGCCCGACTTACTGCAAAAGGTGAGGCGATCATTAAGAGGCAGCACGCACTGAATGTCGCCAAATTTGGGGCGGTGTTTGCGCCTTTCACGATGCAGGAACTGACGAGCCTAACGGAACTTTTACGCCGTTTCGAGCAGGCCTTCGCCGATTTCGGCTCAGGGCAGGCAATTGGGGTCCGACCCGCCTAATTTATGAAATGGTGAATTGCCTCGTTGGCGTTATCTTGAAATGAAGTATTTTTCAAATCAGTAAAAAAGGTGCTCTGGTCCACCATTTCCCCTGATAACTTACCCTGTTTACTGGCATAAAAAACGCCGCTTTTATACTGCTCATCCGAAATGGCATCTACAAAGCGTTTCGCACCCACATCCAGCGTATGCACCATTTCGCCCATCAATGGGAATACGATTGGCATCATCACAAACTTCAACATAAATCGCATTGCCGGAGGAAGACTATCTGGCGCTTGAGTCCCTTTTGTATTTCCCGGGCTCACAACAACAAACTTGAGCTTAGGATATTTTCTTGCCATTGATAACGTCCACATGGTTTCTGCATACTTGACATATGCGTATGCTTGCAATGCATTGAACTTATTACCAAAATATGATCCATCAAGGACAGCAACAAACTCATCTACAGAAGAAGTCTTCATCGAAACTGGTTTTACTCCGAGCATCTTTACTCCTGGAACGGCTTCCGCACTGACTGATAGAACTGTTTTCCTTAAATTGTCCCGTTTAATTAATTCCTCCACTAGAATTACATGACCTAAAATATTGGTAGCAGCTAATTGATTCATACCGGAAGGCGTGGATTTCGCAGCCGTTTTCCAACTACTCC
>Ga0209060_10001226_pt1 | contig 29979 bp, 27 predicted proteins | sample Coa_R1_8_FD_187155 | JGI IMG/M metagenome (GOLD analysis project Ga0209060, IMG submission 187155) | Surface soil microbial communities from Centralia Pennsylvania, which are recovering from an underground coalmine fire - Coalmine... | ecosystem: Environmental > Terrestrial > Soil >...
CTTTTCCCCGTTTTTGGTGTTAGCTCCTGCAAAGATCCCAACCCAACTGCGACAATAATTCTGTTATGGCTCTCGACACGGAGATTTCACGGCAACCCCTGACAACGTACGAGGGTTTGGCCAAAATGATCGACCATTCGTTGATCCGGCCGGAGCTGACGGATGAACAAGTGGTGGCAGGCTGTGAGCTTGCCAAGCGCTACCAGGTGGCAAGCGTGACGGTGCGGCCTTGCGACGTCGATCTGGGCGTCCGGCTGACGGCAGGCTCGGGTGTAGCCGTAGGCAGCGTAGCCGGATTCCCGCACGGTTCGTCTACTACTGCGGTCAAGCTATACGAGATCCGTGATGTGATCCGCCGGGGCGCACGAGAAGTGGATATGGTGTTGAACATTTCCAAGCTGCTCTCCCGGCAGTTTCAATATGTGGAAACGGAGCTCGTGCAATGCGCCGAGGAATGCCATAAGCAGGGCACCCTGCTGAAAGTCATCTTCGAGAACGCCTACCTCACCGACGAGCTCAAGATCATCGCTTGCCGCATTTCCGCGCGGGCCGAAGTAGACTTCGTCAAGACGTCTACCGCGTTCGCCGCCACAGGCTACACGATCGAAGACTTGAAACTCATGCGGAAGCACACGCCCGAAGGTATTGGCGTGAAGGCCGCAGGCGGTGTGCGCACACTGGAAAAGGCCCTGGAGGTGTACGAATTGGGCTGCTCGCGTTTCGGAGCGACGGCGACCGCAGCCATCCTGGATGCCTGGAAAGCGCGCCTTTCCCGAAACGTGGAGCAGGCGGCTTCCTGACCGTTTTCTCCATGGTATTCTAAGAACCTCGCGAAACGGCCATGCCGCAGAAACGGCCCTTCCCACGCATTTGTATCGCGCTCGGCCTACCTGACGCCGCCAGATTGCTGGAGCACGCGCGGCAGGAAGCCGCATCCGGCGAGACTTTCCTGGAATTCCGTTTGGACCACCTGGACGATCCGCAAAACGGACCGAAGGTAATTCGCGACCTGCTCAAAGAGCATCCCGGCTGCATGATTCTCGCTACCTGCCGCCGGCACCAGAATCATGGCAAGTTCAACGGCAGCGTGGAAGAGCAGTTGGCCATCCTTGACGCTGCGGTCAATGCCGGAGCGCAGGCCATCGATGTGGAAATTGAGACCGTCGAAGCTGCCGCCGAACGGCTCAGCGCGTTTCGCGGACGGTGCCAGGTTCTGATCTCGTATCACAATTTCGAAACCACGCCTCAGCTTGAGACGCTCGTTAAGCGGATGACGTCTTTTGCTGCGGACGCATATAAAATCGTCGCCACCGCGCGCAAGCCTTCCGATAATGCTCGCGTCCTCGCCGTGGCGCGCGCATCGTCGCGCACCCCGCTGGTGGTGCTCGCTCTGGGTGAACTGGGCTTCCCCACGCGCGTGCTCTCCCCCGCGTTCGGCGGACTTTACACCTACGCGGCTCCGCTGGCCGCGCAGGGGACCGCTCCCGGGCAAGTGAGCGCGCGACTTCTCCGCCATCTCTACCGCATCGACAAGATCTCGAAAGCCGTTAAGGTATATGGCGTCATTGCCGATCCCATACGGCACTCGATTTCTCCCGCCGTGCACAATCGCGGCTTTCAGGCGCGCCGCTTCGATGGTGTTTATCTGCCGTTCCTGGTTTCGCCGCTACAACTCCGGGATTTCTTTGCGCTCGCCGAGAAGATTCCCATCTCCGGCTTCAGTGTCACCATCCCGCACAAGCAGAAGGTCATTCGCTATCTGGACGCTGTCGATCCGCTGGCCCGCCGCATCGGCGCGGTCAACACGGTTTGGCGAAAGGCAGGAAAATGGCGAGGCACCAACACAGACGCGGCAGCAGTGCTTGTGCCCCTAAGCCGTCACGTCCGGCCGTCAAAATCTTCCGTCCTGATCGTGGGTAACGGGGGCGCGGCGCGCGGAGCGGCTTGCGCGCTCATTGATGCAGGCGCCAAAGTCGCAATTGTCGGCCGGAACCCCGACCGCGTCCGCGCCCTGTCACGCATCTGTGGCGCCGAACCTCTCTTGCGGGAACACCTGGAGCAGCGCGAGTTTGACGCTCTGGTGCACGCTACCCCCCTGGGAATGTTCCCGCATGTGGATGAGTGCTTTTTCAACGGCAGGATTCCTGCCGGCATCGTCTTCGATATGGTCTACAATCCGTTGGAGACCGTTTTGATCCGTCGCGCACGAGAAGAGAAGAAAGTGGTCGTGCCCGGAATCGAGATGTTTATCGAACAGGCAGTGCGCCAGTTCGAGATCTGGACGGGCGAATCCGCGCCGCGAGCCGTGATGGAGAAAGCGGCCCTCGAGGCATTGGAACAAAAGCCATGAATCGGCCATTCACTCGCAGAAAGTTGGGTTTACTGTTCAGCTCTGGTGCCGGCCTGCTCACGGCACATGCGCAGGAGGCGCCCGCAAACCCGCCCGCGGACTTGCAAACCACCGCTAAACAGCAGCTCCGGAAGGATTCCGAAGCCATTGCCGGTGTAGAGCTCTCCCCTTCCACCGAACCTGCATTTCAGTTCAAAGCCTGATGGCCGCTGAAATCAACGACGACATCTTCTTCGCGACCATCACGGAGCTGAACGCGAAGCTGAAGGCTCGTGAATTGTCAGCCGTCGAACTGGTGCGCGCCTTCGCTCGGCGGCTGGAGCAGCTTGGACCGCGTTACAACGCTGTCGCGCTGCCGCTCACCGAAGCCGCCCTCCGCCACGCGAAGGAAGTGGATAAGGATCTCAAAGACGAGCGTTACCACGGTCCGCTGCAGGGAATTCCTTATGGCGCGAAAGATCTGTTGAGTTACGCCGGCCATCCCACGACGTGGGGCGCTACACCGTACGCCGCGCAGGTGTTCGACCAAACCGCGACGGTTCTGCAAAAGCTCGGAAAAAGCGGCGCCGTGCTGATCGGTAAGTTGTCGATGATCGAGCTTGCCGGCGGTGGCGGATATCGATTCGCGGCGGCATCGATGTTCGGCCCCGGGCTGAATCCCTGGGACCGCTCGCGCTGGTCGGGAGGCTCTTCGAGCGGTTCCGGAAGCGCCGTCGCCGCGGGACTGGTGCCCTTCGCGCTCGGATCGGAGACTTCCGGGTCGATCCTCACGCCTTCGGCCTTTTGCGGCGTTACGGGTTTGCGGCCCACGTACGGACTCGTCAGCCGCCATGGCGCGATGGCTCTGTCATGGACCATGGACAAGATCGGCCCCATGTGCCGTTCCGCCGAAGATTGCGGGCTGGTGCTGGCGGTTATCGCCGGCGGAGATTCCGCCGATCCGGGCTCGGCCCACAAGAGTTTCTACTACACGCCCCAATACACCCGCCCGGTCAAGACGATGCGTGTTGGCTACGCACCCGTAGATTTCGCCGAATGGGCACAACCCTCCGCACGCCCGGCGTTCGAACAGGCACTGGCCGCCATTCGTGAATCTGGCGCGCAAATCTCGGAGATCAAGCTCCCGGATCTGCCTTACGGCGCCCTTGCGAGCACTGTGATACTCGCCGAAGCCGCATCCGTTTTCGAGCCGCTCATCACCAGCGGTAAGGTGGACCAGCTGGCCGATGCCAAGCAGATCGCCGGGTTGAAAACAGCTCTGGAGATCCCGGCGAAGGATTACTTACGCGCTATGCGCGTGCGCACCTTGTTGCAGAAGCAAATCCGCCAGCTTTTTGTCGACGTGGATGTGTTGCTCGCTCCGGCACGGCTTGGCCCGGCACCCAAAATCAGCGAGCCTCTCGACAAACACGCGTCCGACCCCAAGCCGAGCCAGACGGGCTTGAGCAGCGTGTTGACGCAGGCGGGAAATCTCGCGGGTCTTCCGGCGCTCTCGCTTCCCTGCGGCTTTGCGGATGATTTGCCGGTCGCGATGCAAGCCGTCGGACCGCCATTCTCCGAAAATCGCCTGCTTGCGTTTGGTAAAGATTTCCAAACTCGAACCGATTGGCACCGCAAGCGGCCTAAAACCGCCTAGGAACCGGCACCAACGCTACAATGGAAGCATGCCGCGCGCCGGCATCAATCCCCAGCTTTCGGTTGAACGCTTTTTCCAGCTTTCCGTTCTAGGGCTGGTCACCAGCGGCTACCTCGCTGTTGCGGGCTCAGGCTTCCTCGATGCCCCAACTGTTCTTCTGACGGCGCTCGGCCTGCTCCTACGTTTCCTGTTGGTCTTGGGAGTTATCAGGCTGGAGATTTCGCCCGCCGTGGTGACCTTCATTACGCTGGGTTATGTCGCGTTTTACGCGGTCGACTACTTCTTCGTCTCGCGCACCTTTCTGCAGGCTACGATTCACCTGGTTTTTTTTCTGGCCGTGGTCAAAATCTTAACTGCGCGCACGAATCGCGATTACCTCTACGCGGGGGCCATCGGCTTTCTCGAAATTTTGGCGGCAGCCATGATTTCCGCGAGTCTCAATTTTCTCCTGCTGCTGGGCGTCTATCTTCTTTGCGCGATCGCCGCATTCACCAGCGCGGAAATCCGCCGCGCCATGCAGAAGCCGCAGCAGATTGCGCGCCTTCTGCCGCGCCGCTTTCAGGCGCGCCTCTCGGTTCTCGCGATATCCGTGACTATAGGGATTCTCGTCCTTACCGGCGGACTGTTTTTTCTCCTCCCGCGGAGCGCCAATGCAACGCTCAGCCGTTTGGTCTCTCATCGCATACATGTTCCCGGATTCTCCGACCGGGTAACGCTCGGGCAAATCGGCGAAATTAAGAACAACTCCACGGCAGTCATGCACATCGTCCCGGATTCCGGAACCTTGCCTGAGAATTTGAAGTGGCGCGGCGTCGCGCTTAGCGACTTCGATGGCAAGCACTGGTCGAGCCCGCAGGGAAGAGGCAAAATCGTCCACCTTGAGGACCAATGGACCTTGGTTACCAACCAGCCGCTGACGGGCGACACGCTTTATTACCACGTCACCCTGAATGCCGTCGATTCCGATGTCTTGTTCATCGCGGGATTGCCCGTGCATCTGCACCCCGAGTTGTCCAATGCCTTCGGACTTCGCCGGGGTGCATCCATCCGCGTGGAGCCGGATGACAGCCTGCGGCTCAGCTCGCTCCCGCCCGACAATTTTCGCTACTCGGTATCGAGTGTGGTCGAGAACAATCTGCTGTTCACGGATCACTTCTCCCTGCCCAACGACGCTCGCGAACAGTATCTGCGCCTTCCATCCATGGACAACCGCGTCCGTGATCTTGCACAGCGGGTGACTGCCGGGCTATACACCCAGATGGACCGCGCCCGAGCCATCGAAACACACCTGCGCCAGTCCTACGGCTACACGCTTCAATTTCCCGACCATGCTCCCAGCGATCCAATTGCCTATTTTCTGTTCGATCGAAAAAAGGGGCACTGCGAGTACTTTGCCTCCGCCATGACCGTGATGCTGCGTGCCGTCGGCATTCCTGCACGCCTGGTGAACGGCTTTCAGAGCGGCACCTACAATCCGATTTCCCACCAATACGTCGTCCGCGAATCGGACGCCCATAGCTGGGTGGAGGCGTATCTGGAGGCCCGCGGCTGGACTACTTTCGATCCCACCCCTCCTGATCCAGCGGCGCACCAGGCCGGCCTGCTTGCGCGCCTCGCGCTGTGGACCGATGCCGCTGAGACGTTCTGGCAGGATTGGGTAGTGCGTTACGACCGCAACCAGCAGTACCGCCTCGCCGCTCAATTGGATAGTTCCAGCCGGCGGTGGCGTCTGGGCTGGCTTGCGGGCATCGGTGACGCGCTTACTGATTGGAAGTCGCAAGCAGCTTCCTGGTTCGCCGTTTACGGCACACAACTCGGGGCGTTAATTGCATTTGCCGTTGCCCTGGTTGCCGCAGGGCCCCGTCTGTTGCGTTCTCTTTCCATACTGCGGCGAGTGCGCCGCGTTCGCGAAGGCCAGGCCTCGGTCGGCGATGCCACCGTTCTCTACGAGCGTATGCTCGAGGTCCTGCGCAGCCGTGGATTTCAGAAGCCGGCATGGTTCACGCCGCGCGAGTTCGCCGCTTCCCTTCCCGCCGAAACCGGCATGCTGGTTGACCAGTTCACCGCCGCGTACAACGATCTGCGGTTCGGCGGACGGCTCGATGCCGCTCCACGCCTGACACTCCTGCTCGAAGAACTGGAAACCGGGCGAACCGGCATTCCCGCGTTGTAATCCCGGCACGCGGTAAAATCGTGCGAGTACATTCATGGAAATTCCCCGCGGTATCGGCGTGGCCGTATCCACGCATAATCTGGATGATGTCCTGCGCCTCACCATGGACCACTTTCACGCCGACACGGGAACCATCCATCTACTCGAGGCTGATGGCATTCTGCATTTGAAGGCTGCCAGCGCGGGCATTCCCGAGCCTGTTCTCAAAGCCGTAGAGCGCGTCCCGGTTGGCAAAGGAATGGCCGGACTTGCGGTGGAGCGAAAGGAACCGGTCAGCGTTTGCAATCTCCAGACGGATGCGAGCGGTAACGCTCGCCCGGGCGCCAGGGCCACGGGCATGGAAGGCGCGCTGGTGGTGCCCATTCTCCGCGGCGATAAAGCGTTAGGTGCTTTCGGCATTGCCAGCCGCCAGCCGCGGACATTCACACCAGAGGAAACCAATCTACTCATCGAGATCGGCCGCGCTGTCGCCGCGTCCGAGCTATCTTAAACACTTTATGACTCATGATGATCTAAGCAGAAGAACATTCGTTAAGACATCCCTCGTCGCATCGAGCGCGGCGTTGCTCCCGGCACAGTCGCCGAACGATACCGTTCGCGTCGCTTTCATCGGCGTCGGCAATCGCGGCTCTTACCTGCTGAAACACATGCTCAAGGTGCCCGGCGTCAACGTCGTAGCCATCTGCGACATCGATCCCGAGAGCCTGAAGAAAGCCGTCGATGCCGCCGTCGCCGCCGGCCACACTCCCGAGTCCTACACCGAGTTTCGAAAAATGCTCGACCGTAAAGATATCGATGCGGTCGTCATCGCCACGCCGGTCGATCTCCACAAAGAGATGGCCATCGCTTCGCTCGAAGTGGGCAAGCACGTCTATTGCGAAAAGCCCATGGGCCTCAATCCCGAGCAGTGCCGCATGGTCACCAACGCCGCCAAGAGCGCCAAAGGTATTTTCCAGGCGGGTTTTCAGCTGCGCCATGATCCCAACAGGGCCGCTTCCATGAAACTGGTTCACGAAGGCGGTATCGGCAAAGTTCTGTTCCTACAGGCGTACCGTCACACTGGCGACCTGGATCACAAAATCAAGTGGTACTTCGACCGCTCCCGTTCCGGCGACAACATCGTGGAGCAGGCGTGCCATATCATCGACCTCATGGTCTGGGCCGCAGGCAGCCATCCGCTGCGCGCTTACGGCACCGGTGGAATCAACCTTTACAAAGACGACCCGCCGGGCCGCACCACCATGGACAATTACGCGGTCATCTATGATTTCCCCAACGATATCCGCTTCACTTTTAGTCACATTTACTTCGACCCGCCGCATTTCTCGGGAATCAAGGAGCGCGTCTACGGTTCACAGGCCTCCATCGACATTGCCACGGCAACTCTGATTGAGCGAAGCAAAGACGCACAGCCCAGAACCATCCAGGTGCCGGATGCCAACCAAGACTCCACGTATCTTTCCGTCGCGGCGTTTATCGACAATGCGCGCGGCAAGAAGACGCCGTTGAATAACGCCGAGTCCGCGCGCATCTCTACCCTCACGGCCATGATGGGCCGGAAATCGATCTACGAAAAACGCGTCATCGATTGGGCGGAGGTGGACGTTTAGTGAAACGCACGTTATTGGTCCTTTGCGCGGCCGGGCTTGCGGCCGCCAGCGAACCCGGTTTCACCACACTGTTTAATGGTAAAGATCTGGCCGGCTGGAAGCTGGTCGGCCAGGAAGGCCCGGGCTATGTCGTCAGGAACGGCCTGCTCGAATGCCCTTCCGACGGTGGAGGCAATCTATTCACCGAGAAAGAATACGCTAATTTCGTCTTCCGCTTCGAGTTTAAACTGACCGAAGGAACCAACAACGGCGTTGGCATCCGTGCTCCGTACGAAGGCGACGCTGCCTACCAGGGCATGGAGATTCAAATTCTCGACCATGACGCCCCCATGTACCGCGGCAGACTTCGGCCCGCACAGTATCACGGGTCGATATACGATGTCGTACCTGCCAAGACCGGCTTTCTGAAGCCGACCGGGGAGTGGAACTCCGAGGAAATCGTGGCCAACGGCCGGCAGATCAAAGTGACCTTGAACGGCCATGTCATCATCGATGCCAATCTCGACTCCATCACCGATCCCGCCGTCCTCAAGAAACATCCGGGGCTCGCACGAACTAGCGGTCACGTCGGATTTCTTGGACACGGACCGGCTCCGGTCTGGTTTCGCAACGTGCGCATCAAAGAACTGCCGTAAGCCGGGTAAGTGGTCTCAACGGCGATTAACTAAAGTTATCGGGAGTTACTAAGCTAACTTTGAGAAACTTACCCCGCCCCGCTATCATGGGCATTTGAGCCCTCCTGCTTCGCACCCTTCCTCCGAAGCCACCCACGCCGCAAAAGGTTGGGCGAACGCCTATATTTCCCTGGTCATAGCACTCGGCTGCACCGCCGCATTTCACTCTCTTTTTCCCTGGTATTCCGAGCACCCTCGGCTCTACGCCATCTTACTTTCGTGCGCACTCGTCACTTCATCATTGAAAGTCTCGCTGCCTGGGCTCTCCGGAACCATCTCGGTCGGCTATATCTTCGTGCTGTTGAGTATTACATGTCTCAGCCTTCCTGAAACCACGCTCCTTGCTATCGGATCTTGCCTCCTGCAATGCCTGTGGAAGCCCAAACGGAAAGTGCGGATCGTCGAGGTCGTTTTCACCGCGGCCAGCGTTGCCACCGCCACTTACTTGAGCTATGGGCTCTACCACGCATTCACGTCCTCAAGAACGAACCAGGCGCTTTCTATATTGAGCTTGCTCGCGGCGACCACGGTGTACTTCGCGCTCAGTACATTTAGTATCGCCGGCGTCATCGTTCTTACCGAGAGACGCGGCGGCGTGGTTCAAGTTTGGAAAAGCGGCTATGTGTGGTCGTTGCCCTACTATCTGTTAGGCGCGTCCGTCATCGGCCTGGTTGAGCTGTTTGCTCCGCGCGTCGGCGTCCAGCTACCGTTAGCAGCGTTGCCCGTGATTTACGGCGTCTATCGGACCTTCCGGCTGTACATGGCCCGGCTGGCGGATGAAAAGAAGCATGCGCAGGAACTCGTCGCTATGCATGAACGCACGATTGCCGTTCTTGAGGGCGCCAAAGCCAAGGCCGAAGAGGCCGCCCGGGTCAAGACCGAATTCCTGGCCAATATGAGCCACGAATTCCGGACCCCTATGAACGGCATCCTCGGCATGATCGACCTGGCCCTCGATACCGAAGAACCTGTGGAACGAAGAGACTATCTCGAAACGGCTCGCGACAGCGCTAGCTCGTTACTTCGCATTCTCAGCGATGTCCTCGATTTCTCCAACATAGAGGCAGGCAAGCTCGATATCCAAAATTCTTCCGTTGATCCCCGTTCGCTCGTGCGCGACGTCGTCGAATCCATTCGGCCCACCGCCGTCTCGAAGCATCTCAAGTTAGTGTGCGAGATTGCAGACAGCGTTCCGCCGTCCGTGTTGACTGACTCTGTCCGGTTGCACCAGATCCTGGAAAACCTCGTGGATAACGCCGTCAAGTTCACGCTGCAAGGTCAAGTTTCGGTGCGCCTCATGGTCGAGCCAACCGCAGGTGGCACGGGTGATCAGTTGCGTTTCTACGTTTCTGACACCGGAATCGGCATTCCCGCGGAACGCCAAAAGGAGATCTTCCAGCCCTTCGTGCAGGCCGACGGCAGTTCGACCCGCACCTTCGGCGGCACCGGTCTGGGCTTGGCGATTGTCACGCAGCTCGTTCACCTGTTGGGCGGCGAGGTTTCGCTCGAGAGCGAAGTCGGCCGCGGCACAACCTTCACATTTGCGGTGCCGGTGAAAGTCGCCGGCGCGGCGTATGCACCGTCACCCGCCAGTCACGAATTAGTATAATCGCGGGTTCCGTCCCATCACGATGTCCTCCGCCACTGATCTCCCCGCTAAGAAGTACCTGAACCTCGCTGCCGTCAAAACGATGGTCGCCGCCGCCGAAGCCGAAGCCCGCAAGCGCGGCGTGGAAGTGACGATTTGCATTGTGGACGATAGCGCCAATCTGCTGTTTCTACAGAAAGCGGACGGAGTCGGCATCATCACGCTGCAATACGCCCAGAAAAAGGCGCGCTATGCGGCGTTGTATGGAAAACCGTCCAAGGTCTCTGCTGACCGGCTCAAGTCGGGCGATATGCACCCGCTTATTGCCCCCGATGCCTTCCCCGATCAGGGTGGCGTGCCGGTCGTAGTCGACGGTCAGGTTCTCGGCGCCATCTCTGCCAGCGGCGCCCCGTCGGAAGTGGACGAAGCGATCGCGCAAGCCGGTGTCGATGCGCTGCTGAAGAAGTGAGGTGTCCCTCATCGAAATCGAGTAACGCTGGCCCTTGAATTGCCGGACCCCTTAGAATAGGCTTACAGCAGAACCTTGCTCCTACTCTCTCTCCTTGGCTGGGTTTGCCACATCCCGGCCGCAATGCAGGTCATTTCGGCCGCTCCGCCGAATGCCGGCATCTTCGGACGTGTCGTTAACGCGCAGACCCGGGAAGCTGTCCATCGCGTCGCTATTAAGGTCTACGACTCAAAGGCTCAGTGGGATGAGTTCACCGACGAGGATGGCAGGTTTAGATTTCAAAAAATCCCTCCGGGCAATTACTACCTCATTGCCCACCGCGATGGCTATTCCGACCGGTCATACATCGTGGAACGGTCTGACTTCGATGCGCAGAAGGAGCTGCCGGTCGAGTTACATCCGCAAGCCGTGATCACGGGCCGGGTACGCGATCCTTTGGGTCAATGGCTGCAGTCGGCCCACATTGAAGCACTCCGTGGCGCTACCACCGGAAAGGCCGACGTATTGGCATCCGCCGAGACGAACGATTTGGGCGAGTACCGGCTTTCCGGCTTGGACGCCGGCACGTACCGGTTGCGGGCAGTGTACCGGGAGGGAAGAGAGGATGAATTAGATCCCACTCCGCTGACGATAGCCAGTTCCTTCTATGGTGGTTCAGAACGACCTGCGGTTATCTCTGTGCGCTCGGGCTCAGTCACGGACGGAATCGATTTCATCTTGAATCCCGTTCGTCCCGTTACAGTCCGCGGGACGCTGCGTACGGACGCCGGGCCTTTCGCGGACCATGTCACGATGTGGATCATGGGCCGGTCAGGCGAGGGCGGGCACAACGCCTCGGGCGCGGATGGCAAATTTGAGATTGCCGATGTAGCCCCCGGTAGCTATACCGTCTCGGCCCACACTCTGGACAAAATCGCTCCTTTGTTCGGTATGGCTACTGTCGAGGTCCACGGTGATGACGTGGATTCGGTTCAGATTATGCTCCGACCCGAGCCTTTCGTCGAGGGTGAGATCCGCTACGTGGACGGGGCAGCATCAGTTCCCGATCCCGGATCGATCTTTTTCATGCGGGCGGACCGGACCACGCCTCTGCCCATGGAAATTGCCCGTCCCGATGCCGGTCAAAGATTTCGCGTCGCCCTTGATTCCCGGTGAATATGCCCTCACGTTCGATGGTGCGATCCGCAAACTCAGCGTCCGGAAGATCTCGCTCGATGGCAAGCCGATAACGAATTGGAAGTTGCAGATCGATGAGTCTTAAGCAGTCAAAAAACTCGTCGTCATCTTAGGCCCGCAGACAGAGCCATGAAGATCCCATCTCTCATTCTGGCCTGGGTCGGCGCTTGCGCCGCAGTTGGACAAGCTGCGCCGCAACTCTCGTTCCGGGTGCACGTCATCAACCGCTTGACGAAGGCTCCGGTCGTTGGTGCGAATGTCGTTTTGTCCATCCAGACAGGAGAACCGGCATGGGGCCGCACCAATACCGAGGGCGTCTTCAGCGGACATGCGGAGTCCGCGGGAAGTTACCTGTGCACCGTCAGGCGCCACGGCTACCGTATGACGGGCACTGGCATGGGCAAGCTGGTGGACGTGAAATCAGGAACCCAAGCCGATATCACTATCGAATTGGAACCGCTTGCCGTAATTGCCGGCCGAGTTCTCGACCAGTATGGAGATCCGGTTCGGAACGCCTTGGTGCGCACCGAAGACAAAGAGACGACGCAGGGCGCGGGTGAATACTTCGGGAGTTACGCCGCAGCCACCACCGACGATCTGGGCGAATATCGAATTGCCGGCGTCGAGCCCGGAAAACATTACGTCGTGGTCGAATTCAACTCGAGCGACCATAATGTGCGGTCGCGCCAACAGTGGCCTATGACCGGTGGCCTGATGCTCTACGCGGACGCGAGCGCAATCGAAGCAGCACAGCTGGTGGAAGTTGCCGCGGGTGAAACACTACGCTTACATGACATGCGGTTGCAGATCCACCGTGCCGTCACAATTCGAGGGCGAGTGAAACCAGCGCCATCGGCAGAGGGCCGGCAACAGGTCAACCTTCGCCGAACTTTGCCTCTGGCATTGCATTCAACTCCAATGGTTCTAGGAGGATTAGCCGAAGCCGGCGGCGCCTTCAAAATGGAAGCTCTGCCGGGAGCGTATGTGCTCACCGCCTCCGACATGACATCCGGGAAAATCTCCAGGCCGGTCAGCCTGGAGATCGGCGACCAGGACATCAACGGCCTCGAACTCGAACTGAACTCTGGTTACGAGATCCGCGGCCGGGTGGCAGTCGACGGTTCCGAACCAATCGACTACTCCTCGCTGATGTTGAGTTTCGGCGGCCAGCCGGTGAAGCTCGATTCCAGTGGGGCCTTTGAGACAGCGCTTTTTGGGGATGCGGCCTTTTACACGCTACAGGGCCTGACTGGGAACTGGTACGTAAAAGACTTCCGGGTGGCCGGCAAACGAGTGGTGGGAAGAAGTTTCCATGTTGATCCGGGGACAACGGATATTGTCATTTCGTTGAGCCCTCATGGCGGGCAGCTCTCGGTTTCCGTCACGAGCACGCCAGAAAGCGCCGCCATCATGCTGATAGTCCTGCTGCCGGAATCAGGAGAAATTCCAGACGTCGAATCGACTGTTCACGCGATGCCGGATGCCTCGGGCAGGTTCCTCGCTCGCGCCGTGCCCCCCGGTTCCTACCGCCTCTTTACGCTTGACGCCTCTAACTGGGCGCTTGCGATGCGCCCGGATCTGCTGCTGGAGAAGCACCGGGCCTCGGCACCCTTGGTTACAATGCAAGAGGGCGAAGAGAAGTCTATCGCGATTCCGCCGCAACACTTCGAGGTCGAGCAGTAATTCGCCCTCGGTCCCGCTTCAACCTCACAATCCCTCGTAGGTCTTTTTTAGTGTTGGCTGTTGTACCAGCTCCGCCACGCGGCTGGGTCGTCCCCGAGCCGCTGCCCGGAAATATCCTGAAGCGCCTGCAGGACCCACTGATGCATCGTCGCATCGAGCGACCCATCCTCGAGATAGCTCAGAAATGCCTGTGCGGCTTTCATCCTCTGGGATTGCTGCAGCATTCCCGATTGCGCCAGGCTGCATGCGGCGCGTTCTCGAACGTCCGCGGACGGATCGTTACGGAAGATGTCGAGTAGCGGCTCGATCGTGGCATCGGTTCCCAGATAAGCCAGCCCTTCCACAGCCCAGTGACGGATGGTCGAGTCGGGGTCGCGCGTGTACTTCATCAGCACCGGGAAAATCTGTTCTCGTTCTACGCCGCGATTGCCCAATAACCCTAACTGCCAAAGCGATGTAATGCGATCTCCTTCTCCCGACTCTAACGATTGGATCCGCTCGGAGACACTCTCGGGCGTCTTCTTGACGTTGTACGCTGCCAAATCGATCTCAATCGCCGCAGCGCGCACTCGCAGGTCGTCGGCATTGAATGCTGACGTCAGTAGAGTGTTGAGTTGGGGATCCAGTTCGAGTGATCCATACCACGAATCGACTCTCTTATCGATCCATTCTGTGGCGCCTTCGTAATGGTTGATCGCACGCTCCAGCAGCCTCTCCGCCTGAGCCTGCGGCGTCATCTGATCAAGCGCCTGAATCTCATGCTCGGAGAGAACCGCGGGCGATGCGGCGACCGGTTTGCCCTGGACGGCAATAAACGTCAGCACTTGCTGCCACGCGGCCTGCGCATAACCGGATTTGAATCCAGCTAATAGCAGAAACGCCGCCGCCCCAAATACGATGAAACCCCTCCGGGCCATGAGGAAAGTATAGGGAGCGCCTCACAGCCATATAAGTTCTCTTTGGTAGTACCCTGGCTGGGCTTAACCCCAGGGCAATCTGGCGAGCTTCTCGTACGTCACCGGCAATTCCTCCGGTAGCACGCGCGTTTCGCCGATTGTGCTCATGAAGTTGGCGTCGCCGGTCCATCGCGGCAGCATGTGCATGTGAATGTGGCCCGTTACGCCTGCGCCCGCGCTCTCGCCGATATTCATCCCGAAGTTGAAGCCCTGGGGGTGATACGTGGTTCGCAAATTGACCTCGGCGCGCTGTGTGAGCCGCATCATTTCCGCCAGTGTTTCTAAAGGCGCATCCGATAATGTCGCGACATGCTGATACGGCGCAATCATCAGATGGCCGTTGGTGTAGGGGAACAGATTCAGGAGAATGAAATTTAGCTCGCCGCGATAAATGATGTAGTTCTCAGCGTCTCTTTTTTCTGCGGATTTGATACAGAAGATGCAGCCGTCGCTGGGTTCCGCGCGGCTGATGTAGCGGTACCGCCATGGAGTCCAGAGTCGGTCCATGGCTCGCCCGATTAGTGAGCCTGTGGCTGTTGCTGATCGGCAGATTCCTTGACTGCCGAGTTATTCACGACGTCCTTAAGTTCTTTGCTGGGCTTGAAATAGGGAATCTTTTTGGCGGGCACTTCCACGCGCGTCCCGGTCTTGGGATTACGGCCGATGCGCGGTTGCCGTTGCCGTGTGCGAAAGCTTCCGAATCCGCGGATCTCGATTTTGTCGCCTCCCCGCAGCGCCTTCACGATACTGTCGAAGATGGACTCGACGATGACCTCGGATTCCTTGCGGGTCATCTCGACCACTCGCGAGACCTCTTCAATCAGATCCGCCTTGGTCATGTTCACGCCTCCTTGAAAGCTCAAAAGCTCAAAAAACTATGTTCTCTCAACAGATTACAGACCTGCAACAGTATCGCGTGCTGGGGCGGCCTTTTGCAATCCCCTTTGTTTCCAACATAACACGTTGACCATGCCAAAATACCACCAAAGTCAAGCTAAGTCATTTTGTCTTTAAGGCTTACAGCTTCTTCGATGGTTGTGGTCGCGGCAGCCGCCTGGCGCTGGTAATCTTCCAGGCGGGCCCGCTCCTCGTCGTCGTTGACTGCCTTCAGACTTAAGCCGATCTTCTTCTCGGCCTCGTTCATCTTGATGATTTTAAAGTCAGATTCCTGCCCAACCGCTATGGGAGGGATATCGGATTTTCGACCCGTATATCCCGGCACCTCAGAAAAATGGCACAGGCCTTCCACACCCTCCGCCAGCTCGACGAAAGCCCCAAAACCAGCCAACCGGACCACGCGGCCGTGCACCATGTCATTGACATTATGAGTCTGGAAAAACCGTTCCCAGGCGTCGGGCTGCAACTGCTTGACTCCTAAAGAGAGGCGGTGGGCCTTGGCGTCGATTGCGAGGATCACCGCCTGCACGATCTGCCCTTTTTTCAACACTTCCGAGGGATGCTTGACGCGCTTGGTCCAGGAAAGATCCGAAACATGAACTAAGCCGTCAATGCCTTCCTCAATTTCCACGAAAGCGCCGAAATCCGTCATATTGCGCACGCGGCCCTCAACGACCGAGCCGACGCTGTACCGGGACGCGATGGTGGTCCAGGGGTTGGCTTCCAATTGTTTCAGGCCCAACGAAATACGGCGGTCCTTGGGATGAACGTCCAGCACCACGGCTTCCACCTGATCGCCGGGGCTAACCACCTTTGCCGGGTGCTTCATGCGCCGGGACCAAGTCATTTCAGTGACATGAATCAGCCCCTCGATGCCCGGTTCGAGTTCCACAAAGGCACCGTAGTCGGTGACATTCACGACGCGTCCCACAACACGGCTATTCACCGGGTAGCGCTCTGCCACACCCTGCCAAGGGTCGGGGGCGAGCTGCTTGATACCGAGGGAAACGCGCTCCTTCGTGCGATCGAATTTGAGTACTTTGACCGTGACTTCGTCCCCAGGGTGCAGTAATTCCGAGGGGTGGGCGACGCGGCCGTACGACATATCGGTGACATGCAGGAGCCCGTCAATACCGCCTAAATCGATAAATGCGCCGTAGTCGGTGAGATTCTTGACGACTCCGGTAACCACGGCGCCCTCCTCGAGATGTTCGAGGGTGACGTTCTTGCGTTGGTTGGCTTCTTGTTCCATCGCAAGCTTGCGGGAAACCACGACATTGCCGCGGCGCCGATTGAGCTTGATGATTTTGACGGGAATGTCCTGCCCGATGAAGGAATCGAGGTTGCGCACGGGGCGAGGATCGAGTTGCGAGCCCGGCATAAAGCCGTTGACACCAACGTCAACAGATAGACCGCCTTTGACACGGCCGAGAACATGGCCGGAAATCACGAGCTGCTGCTCAAAAGCCTTTTCCAGGTTGTCCCAGACCCGGATACGGGCGGCACGCTCGTGGGAAAGCAGAATATAACCTTCCACCTCCTGCCCGTGATCGATCATCACGTCGATCACGTCGCCGGGCTGCACCTGGACGGCGCCATCCGGACCGCGGAGCTGCTCTATAGGGACCAGACCTTCGGACTTGTAGCCGAAGTCGACGATGACTTCCTGGGGAGTGACTTTTAGAACGTGGCCTTCGAGGACTTCGCCTTCACCTGGCGGAACGAAGTGGCTGTAGTCGTCGAGAAGGTGTTCGTAATCCTCCGCGGTGTCTTGCAGAGGCGGTTCCAGCTTCCCGCTGTTTTGGTCGACGGCCATGGCCAATCTCCGGAGCCACTGATTCCTTAAAGGTTCGCGAGAATGCTGATCGCGTGGTGTGTCATAAAAACGACGGGGGACAGCTCAGACTCCAGACAGTACATTCTGTCACGGAAATCGCTAACGTTTGGTCACCGACAAACCAATAAAAATCAGTATGTTATGAAAATATAGCGGAGGAACATGGGGATGTCAACGGTAAGGCGGGACTTAGGCACCCTGCGGGGATCCGCCCAGCAAGAGCGCATGCGCCGCGTGATGGTGCTGATGTTGCTCTTGGTGGACGACCCGTCCGCTACGACGGCGAGTAGATTTCGGCGACGGTGGTGAGGCGGCCGCCGCGTGCGGTGAATTCGCGGATAGTGCGCTCAGACGCTTCCTGGGAAAGAGTCTGGATGGCGTCGGTGACGAGGCTGACCGGCTTGCCGGTTGCGAGAAGAGCCAGCGCAGCGAAGCGCACGCAATACTCGGTCACCACGCCATAGACGACGTAACGATCGGCAGCGAGGCGGCTCACGAGCGACCGGAAATTAGGGCTTGAAGTGATATCCAGCTGGCTTTTCTCAAAAATGATCTGTTGTGCGCCCTCTATGGAATGATCATCTGACCCAACGCCGATGAGGGCGCGTTTTTCGAGCAGAGTCTGGCAAGGCTTGAGCTGGCCGACGGTGCCAGCAACGCAGTGCGGCGACCAGTCGCGGAATTCAGGATCGTCCTCTGCGTGCGAGCAGGTACTGGAGACGAGCGGGATGTTCTGTGAGGCGGCGTATTGATTCAAGCGCTGGAGCGCGGGTATGAGATGCTCGGCGCCTGGAACATATAGAGCGCCGGCAGGAAAAAGAAAATCAATCTGGGTATCGATGTCGAAAAATGCCGGCTTCATGCGATGTTCTGGCGCGTGCGCTCGATGAGCGCAGCCAAATCTTTACTGTATTCGACGCGCCTGGGGTTCGCGAGCTCGAGGCTGCGCAATTCCGGCGACAGCCTGGCGATGGAAGCTTTGGCACGGGCCTGCGCGGCACCGGCATCGGGAAGAGGCTCGATGAGCTTGCCACCAAGGATGACGGGCCGCAAAAGGGCCTCGGCGCCGGTACAGCATTCGGCGGCGCGGCCGAGCACGTCGTGATCGGGAAGCCGAAAAATTTGCTTGGCTCCGGGCAGGGTCCCCTTGTGTTCGCTGAATTTGGCCGTGAACCGCTTGATGCCGCAGATATCGACTTCGACCAATTTATAAACAGTGCCCATAGAGGGAGCATCGCCGGAGGTAGCGAGCTCGGTGCCGACGCCGAAGATGTCGACGGGGGCGCCGTCAGAAACGACCTCCCGGATACGGTATTCATCCAGATCGCCGGTGACCATGATTTTGGCGTCGTGAAGACCGGCTTCATCCAGAATGCCGCGCACCTGGCGGGAAAGAGTTACGATGTCGCCGCTATCGAGGCGCACACCCCAAAGGGGGCGTCCGAGGCCGGCAGCGCGGCGCGCACCCTCGAGCGTGTCGTACGTATCGATAAGCTGGACCGTTTGCGGCCCGAGGAGCTTCTGTAAATGGCGGAAGGAGTCCAGTTCATTCGAGAAGGAAAGGACCCACGAGTGAGCGGCCGTACCGAATACGGGAATACTGAAACGAAGACCGCAAAGGGCGTTGCTGGTGCCGATGCAGCCTCCGATAAAGGCCGCGCGGGCCGCAAGAACGCCGGCTTCCGGAGTGTGCGCGCGACGGGTGCCGAATTCAACGATGCCCCTTCCGCCACCCGATTCCACCATGCGCGCCGCCTTGGTGGCGATGAGCGACTGGAAAGTGATGGCTGACAGCAGATAGGTTTCCGGAATCTGCGCCTCGATCAGCGGAGCACGGACCATCATCATGGGTTCGCCGGCAAAAAGCGGCGTACCTTCAGGGACGGCAAATAAATCACCAGTGAAATGGAAGTCCGCAAGATATTCGAAGAAGGCGGGAGAAACCTGAGCGAATTGGGGAAGGCCGCGAAGGTAAGCGATCTCATCCGCAGTAAAGCGAAGGTTCAGAAGATACTCTACGCAGAGCGGAAGGCCTGCAGCAATTACGAAGTTGCGGTTTGTAGGAAGGCGGCGGACGGAAAGCTCAAATGTCGCTTTCTGTTTGGCCTTGCCGGCTTCGAAGTAGCCGGCCGACATGGTCAATTCGTAGAGATCGGTGAGGAGTCCGTTCACGGTAGTGGCGCAGAGCGGCGCGCATTCCAGGCCACTTATTTTTTACCACTTTTCGGCGGTTGGAATTCCTTAACGTCGCCGGCAGCCTTTTGCAGATCCTGGACGGCTTTGGAGTCGAGCTCGTAGACAGTTGGCTCGCCCTCGCGCTTGGCATCGTATTTGTCACCCTGTTTCCAGATGGAGGCTTTTTCCACGCGCTTGCCATCATTGGAGGTGACCGTCGCTTCGAATATGGGGGCGCCGTTGCCGGAATCGAGGAACTTCGAAGAAGTAAGATCGCGCAGCTTGTCGACCAAGGATTGAATGCTGGGACCATCCATTTGTTTGGTCCCGGACATCCACTTGTCCCCCGATTTCTGATAGGTGGCCTGCACCGTGCCGTTGCGGATGTCCAACTTCGACGGGTCATTCCAGCCAAAATCGAACAGCTTCTTGTTGCGGAAATCATCGACACTCTTGTCGAGCCCGTCGCCGAAATCGCTGAGGACTTTGTAAATGCCCTCGACGGCAGAACTCTTGGCGTAATAGTTTTTATCCTTATCCTTACGAACTTCGATCTCCTGGGTACCGCTGGAGTCGGTCACCGAAGCGACGGCGACGCGCGTGCCGATGGAGAATCCTGCAATGGCTTTTTTGGCGTCTTCGTCGGTTCCGGAGCTGTCCATTTTCGCGTCTTTGAGCTTGCGAACCAGTTCGTCCACCTGAAGGCCGTCGGCGCGGAGGGGACGGGGCTTGAGGATCTGCCATTCGTTCTGATTGTTCTTGCCGAACTCAACCGTCTGACCCTTAGCGGTGAGATCGACGCGGGTCAACTTATCGGAATTGAAAGTAAGCAGGCGTTTGTCGCGCAGGTCCTTGGACGTTTTGTCGAGGCTGGATTTGACGTAAGTGGCGATGGTGAAGACGCGCGGGTCGCCTTCCACCTTGGCGAAGGTGCCTGCGCCGGTGGGCGTGTCGTCACCAATCAGCAGGGTCTGGGTCTTGCCGTCTTTCCTTGTAATCTTGACCTGCTCAGCGGGATTATTCAGGCCGTAGGACGAGAGGTCGCCGGCTTTATCCTCGATCAAGCGGTCGGAAGACAGTGACGAAAGGGAACTGACCAGAGAGGTTATGGAGTCCTGATCCGCGGCCAGCGGCTTGGGTTGAGTGATCTTCCAGCTTCCGCCAACCTTGCTGAGCTCTGTGGTCACTCCGCCTTTCTTCACCAGATCGATCTGCTGAAACTGGTCTTCCGGAATAACAAGAACTTTGGGGGTGGCATCGGCGGCGGGCTTGGCAGCGTCGGCCTTTTCTTTTTTCTCCGACCACCAGACAGCCCCGCCAAGAGCCGCAAGAACGACCACGGCGGCAAGGAGGCCCTTGAACTTCATACTATCTCCTCTGCCACCAAACGACGAACCCTGAAACCACGACAATCAGCGGAAGAAACAACATGCTGGAATAAGCAAGCGCCGACATCTGGCGCGTACTGATGTTGAGGCGGCGATCTTCGGGATCCTTGGGGCGGATGGAAATGAGATCCTCGTCGGAGCTCAGCCAGTTCATCATGTTGAGGAACAGGTCGCGGTTGCCGTTGAAACGCAGGATGTTGTTACTAGCCCAATTGGAACTTCCAACCACGACAAAGCGGCCCTCTTTGCCCGATGAACCTTTGTAGGTTCCTGAGGCGCCCAGAGCCAGCGGCCCTTTTTTGTCCCTTTTGGGATCGATGCGGATCTCGGGCGAGTTGATGGACGTGGTGGCGTAGCTATTGCCGGACGTGGAGAACAACTTTTCAGCGGTGCCGGTCGCGGTGGATTTCACGTCGAGCGTGCGAGCCAGAGGAAAAGCAGTAGCGACGTCCTTTAAATCGCGGACAATCGGCTGCGATTCGTAGCTGGTGACGAGGGGAACTTCCGGCCCCAGACCGAAAATCTGGCCGACGCCGCTGGTGTCGAGGGCGAGGTCTTTGTCCAGCGTGATACCCCAGGAATCGAGCAGGGAAACCAGCGGTTTGTTTTCCGCATAGTCATCGCGGCCCAACTTAAGCGGCGGATCAACCAGGAAGAGAGCCCGCCCGCCGCCTTCGACGTAGGTTTTGATGGCGTCGATTTCCGGCTGGGTGTAGTCATACTTGGGGCCGGCGACGACCAGGACCGTGCAATCGCCTGGAACCGCGGGTTTGGCAGCGTCAGCGGCGGGAGCAGCGGGCTGGCCGAGTTTAACCGCCTGGGGAGGGGCGCCGGGAGCGCCTGCGGCGATTAAGGAGACGGTACGGGTCTTGTAATTGTTCTTTTCCAGCGCTTCTTTGACCGCGGAATACCCTGTGCGGCCGGTGTCATCGAGGCTGTGCTCGCCGCTGCCGGTGACGAAGCAGACATTGCGCTCGCCGCTTTTCAGCGAACGAATGAGAGCGCCGGTAATATCCTCTTCCGTGAGGCTCTTGGCTTCCTCTTTACGGAGACCGCTATCGATATAGATGGTGCCGTAGGTGCGAACGTTGGCGGCACGGGCGAGCTGAGGCTTCTTGTCGGGATCGACGTAGTTAAGATGAAGCCGGCTGGAGAGATTGCTGTAGCGATCGAGGAGGTCGCGGGCCCGGCCAAACTCGGTGGTCTTGTCGAAATACGTAATCGTCACGTCACGGTTTAAGTTTTTGACGATTTTGGCGGTTTGTTCGGAAAGACTGAAGCGCTTGTTGGAAGTGGCGTCGAAGGACTTATTGTGCCGGTTGGCGAGCCAGTTGGTGCCGCCGAGCACGGCGATGATGACGACGATGTAGGTAAATAAGTACGCTCCGTAGCGCGTTTGCCTTGTTTTTAGCCATTCGGAATTCATTTAAGACCTCCACCGCAGAGACTCGACGGACCGGACGGTGAGAAACAGGCCGAAGAAGATCATGCTCAGGTAGAAAATTACGTCTTTGGTGTCGATGACTCCTTTAGAGAACGGCTCGAAATGCGTCACGACGGAAAGGTAAGAGACGACCTTGGCCCAGGAGGATTGATCGTAGGCGCTTACCCAATCGAGCACCCATAACATGAGGCAGACGGCAAAGGTGGCGCCTCCGGCGATGATCTGGTTTTTCGTGGTGGTGGAAATGAAGATGCCGATGGCCAGCAGACAGCCGCCCTGGAGCAGCAGACCGAGATAGCCAACCAGGATGGGCTTCCAGTCGGGACGTCCGAAGGCGTAGAGGATTCCGATATTGATGCCGGAAATCAGCAGGATCGAGAAATAAAGAACCACCGCGGCCAGCCATTTGCCCAGTACGATTTCGAGGTCACGCACGGGCGACGTCATAAGCAGTTCGATGGTGCCGGAGCGCTTTTCCTCGGCGTAGAGGCGCATGGTGATCATGGGAATGAGAAACAAGCCGATCACGCTGGCGTTGGTGAGCAGCGGGCGGATGACGTACTCATTCACATCCATGGGCATGCCTCGACCCATCATCTGCATCTGCATGCCTTGCAGGACGAAGAAACGGGTGGCGCTGTAGAAGAAAAACCCGAAGATGACAGCGAAGATCGCCAGCAGCAGGTAGGCGATGGGAGAGGCGAAGTAGCTTTTCAGCTCTTTTTTGAAAATCACGAGAACATTTCGCATGATTAAACCTTTGCCTCCGCTTTGGACTCTTCAGACTTCTCCTCGGCGGTGGTCTCCACCTTCTTTTGGGCGGCTTCCGAGGCGGTCAGTTGCAGGAAGATGTCTTCCAGGCTGAAGCCGACGGCGCGCAGTTCGTTGAGGTCCCAGCCGGCGCTGACGACGGCGCGGGCCACCTCGGCGCGAACGGAGCGGCCGGACATGCTCTCGATTTCAAAAGAGCAGTGAGTGTCCTTGGTATCTTTCAAAACAACCCGGCTGACACCGGCAACCTGCTCTAAGCGCTGGCGGACGTCGGAAGGATTCAAGGTTCCGGTGCCGGCGGCGACATCGACCGCAACCGATTCTGAGCCGCGCAGTCGATTCGTCAGGTTGGCGACGGTATCCTGTGCCACGAGCTTGCCTTTATTGATGATGATGACGCGCTCGCAGGAGTGCTCCACTTCGGACAGGATGTGGGTGCTCAGGATGATGGTGTGGTCACCAGCGAGGCTGTGAATAAGCTCGCGGGTCTCGATGATCTGTTTGGGATCGAGTCCAGAAGTGGGTTCGTCGAGGATCAGGACGTCGGGATTGTGCAGGATCGCCTGGGCCAAGCCGACGCGCTGGCGGTAGCCTTTGGAAAGCTTGCCGATCAGCTTCATCTTGACGTCAGAAATAGCGCAGCGGTCGCAGACCTCATCGACCCGCTTGGGAACGTCACTGCTGGAGAGGCCCTTGAGCCGGCCGACGAAGGTCAGATATTCACTGACCTCCATATCCGGGTAAAGGGGCGGCGTTTCGGGAAGATAGCCGATGCGCTTTTTGACTTCGAGAGGCTGCTCGAGAACGTCAAATCCGGCGACCTGGGCTCCCCCGGACGAGGGAGGAAGGAAGCAGGTCAGCACGCGCATGGTGGTGGTTTTCCCGGCGCCATTGGGCCCCAGGAAACCGACAATCTGCCCCCTCTCGACCTCGAAGGAAATGTTATCGACGGCCAGGGTGCGGGCGTATCGCTTCGTCAAACCTTCGACTTTGATCATAGTGAGTCACGAACGATTATAAGCGGACCTGCCAATGAAGCATCGGGAGATGCCGAAGCAAGGCAACGGTCGCGAAATTAACCTTTGAAATTTTATGATAGGAACGGCCGATAACACTTGTCAAATCAGCGGTGCCGGACGTACGGGGCGGGCTGAGAGTTTCACTGAAGTATTCCCACTAGAACATTTGCTATATCTCCGTCTGCTCGTGTCCCATTGCGACAGAGGCGTGGCTGTGTGCCTGGTGCCTCTGGCTTGCTGGGTGCTTTTGAACGGGCTGGACGATCTGGTGCTGGACGCGGCGTGCGCGTGGTCGTGGCTGGCGACGCGCCTCTTCAAGCGCGCGCAATTTTCTCAGCCTTCCGATCAAGAACTGGATGCGGTACCGCAAAAGCGAATTGCCGTTTTCGTGCCGCTGTGGAAAGAGCATCGTGTGATTCAAAAGATGGTGGAGCACAATATTGCGGCTAATCGTTACCGCAATTGGGACATATTTATCGGCGCGTACCCCAACGACGGACCAACGCTCGCCGCTATCCGCGAAGCTTCCAAGCAGGTGAGCAATGTTCACATGGCCGTGGCGCCGCACGATGGTCCTACCTCGAAAGCCGACAATCTCAACTGGATCTACCAGCGGATGCTCCTGATGGAGGAAGAGCAGGACGTGCACTTCGACATCATCATGACGCACGATGCCGAAGATCTGATCCATCCGGATTCACTGCGGTGGATCAACTACTTCTCCGAAACATACGACATGGTGCAGATTCCGGTACTGGCGCTGCCAACGCCGCCTTTGGAGCTGACGCACGGAGTTTACTGCGACGAATTCGCGGAGTTTCAGATGAAAGGGGATAGGAGGATTGAAGGATAGAAACTGCCCTTTGATTAAGCTTTTTTAATCTAAATAAAATATTCTTATCTTCTCTGAGCAAGACATTAGTTGAATTTATGCCGACTGCCGATCAGGTCATGGCCGGTCGCCGCGCGCGGTCGCAGGCGAAGGCGGTGATGGCTGCTGGTGTTGTTGGCTAGGCCGGGGCCGCGCTGGGCGCGATGCGCGAGGGTGATGGGGTTGCTGGCCGGTCGCCGCGCGCGGTCGCAGTGGTGGTGTGGGCGCGAGCGCGGAGCGGTGAACTTTCCGAGAGGCCCCTTTAACCGACGCGCGCCACCTAAATCGTAACGACGTTATTTCATTCGAGAGGATGCAATTGCTTCGGGCTTTTGAGTATTGGCTCCGTTCTGTCTACAAATGGATGTAGGCTCATTGCCCCATCTGGCCTAAGCCCGAGCTTGAACGAACCTTCCTTCAAGGCGTTGTCGGCTGTTAGAGTAAGATCCACAGTCCATTCGCCGAGCGGCAGCTGCTGGTCAATTACCGCATTGTGGTCTTCATACTTCAACGAGTAGAACCTTCCATCTTCTTGCTTCACGATAACCAAAAGGTGCGCGACGCCGCCCATGCCGATGGAGGTCAACGGGGTGAAGCACCACTTGTCCTTGCCGTCATCGTCCTTCATCTTTACACTGAAAATGCCCGCGCGTTTCGCGAGCGGATCTCCTCGAAAGGGCTTGAACACCATATCCGCTCTGAGCTTATGAACGCTGCTGTCGTACCGAAGTTCGCTGTTGCGGAGCGCGAGGGCGATCACTGATGAGTGAGGACACGAGGGGAGATTGATGTCGGAGGATGCGAATTCGCACTCAAGCTTTGGAATCGGAAACTCGTAGGCGTTTTCGGTTGGACGCGGCGGTGCCGTTGCCGGGAACTCCTGTGCCTCTTCGGCGGTTAGCTCAGCCAATTCGGCTTTGAGCTTTTGGATGCGCCTCGTCTTTCGAGCGGCACTCGTCTTGGCCCACCAACGCTGGGTACGGGGGGTAAGCATGTTCGCGATGATGGAGAGTGGAACTGCAGCGAGCAGGCCGACGACCAAAGAAACGTCCATTCCATCTGCCAGTATAAATTCTAGTTCGTCGCTGAAGAACTGAAAAACGGAAAGTCGTGATTTCTCGGTTTCGTAGAACGTGGCCGGCCCGAGCTGCAATGCGGCTGGCATGGATCCCCGGAAAAAAAACGAGACGCGCGAGTAAAACCGCGAGCGCGCGCTGTTAAAAAATGGCCGCTCGCGGGCGGCTTGTTGTGATAGAGTCGGTATCAACAATCCAAAGAATGTTCCTATGGCCCGAATTGCTTCTCCGAAGTGCCGGGCCTCTTGCTTGAGCCTAAGGGGACGCGAGTTAGAACGGGCGAGCGGACCTGTTGTGGTAGAGTCGGTCGCGAGCGTGGGCGAGCCGATTTGAGGTGGCGCGGCGCGTTGGCTGAATTCGCCTAAACGCAAGCCTAATGCAATTTGCCGAATGTGCCTGTCGGACATCATAATTCGATCTACTCAGTCGACCAGCCGTTTTCTCTCCCGATCCTTTGCTTTACCCAAATGGATTGCAAATGAGTGAGCTCAGAAAACAGTTTCGACAATACTGTCCACTCTCGGCTGAAGAACAGAGATCTCTTCGCCATGGTGCAATCTATATCCTGGATGCAAATGTACTCTTGCATGCTTATCGTTACTCCAAAGAGGTGCGAGAACAATACTTTGACGTCCTGCGGAAGACTCAGGATAGACTATGGATTCCGCATCAAGTTGCTTATGAGCTATACAAGAATCGAGCCAGCGTTATCGCGACCCAAGCCGCAATCGCGGACCAAGTTAGTTTAAAAATCAATACTGGATTCGAGACGGTCGCAGCAGAAATCGACAAGGCACTGACTCATCGGTATCATCCTTTTCTGGATAAGCACGCTCTCCAAAAACAACTCCGCAGGATTGCAAGCAACTTGGCCAAGCAAATCAGTGCTGCGACTAAAAGCTATCCAGCTCAGATATCAGAGGACCCCATCCTCGAAGCGCTTGAGGGAATCCTAGAAGGTCGAGTTGGCCTACCCTTTTCTAACGTTGATCTAGTTACACTATACCTGGAAGCTGACAAGCGATACGAGGCGGACATCCCGCCAGGATACAAAGATAAAGTAAAGCCGAAACCCGACCGATACGGAGACTACTTGTTATGGAAACAGATATTGGCATACTTCAGTGGCAAGGGGTGCGCCGCCGTTTTCGTTACAGACGAAAACAAAGAGGACTGGCTTCTTCGAGCCTCTGGGAGGACTGTTTGGATAAGACCGGAACTTCGTGAAGAATTTCATTCTACCGTAGGACAGCCAATTTGGATATGGACGTCGGAATACTTTATTCAAGAGATAACCAGACAATCGGGTGAAAAGTTAAACCGAGATGTAATCGCTGAAATCTCGGACAACTCTGCCTTGGCCGCTAGAAACCGCGAGTTGGCCGGTGTGCTAAGTGCGCTTAGCCCAAGTCTCTCAGACGAAACCTTGCGCCGAATGCAGGAGCTGACGAAAAGCCCTATCCTCCCTGAAGAAACCGTGCGCCGATTCCAGGAACTAATGAAAGGCCCGAGCCTCCCTGAAGAAACCGTGCGCCGAATGCAGGAGCTGACGAAAGGCCCTATCCTCCCTGAAGAAACCGTGCGCCGAATGCAGGAGCTGACGAAAGGCCCTATCCTCCCTGAAGAAACCTTGCGCCGAATGCAGGAGCTGACGAAAAGCCCTATCCTCCCTGAAGAAACCGTGCGCCGATTCCAGGAGCTAATGAAAGGCCCGAGCCTCTCGGACGAAACGCCAGATTCGCCAGATGTCGAAGGCGAGGACGACCAGCAAGAGTGATTACTGCGAGCCTTTCCCCACACCTTCAAGAACATGCAGAACTGCGCGGGGCAGGGCTGCAGTCGCTCGGCGACCTTCTTTCGGCCAACCTATAATCTAGTCTAAAATCTAGCTGTGATACTGCAAGCGTTGTCAGGTGTGAACGCCCAGACCTCTCTTGGCGATTCCGTAAGCGTCAGGTGCCCGGCCTGCCGACAGATCGGCACCCTTGAGCGAATTGGTCAACTCCTCGACGTACAATTGGCCCACGGTGGTCAGTCGTATTTCTGCGGTCAACGCCTGTGCCCGAATTCAACGTGTCGGGCACATCTCTTTTACATCTGGAATATTAACACCCGTAAGATTGTTGCGTCATATCCACCCGAGCGCCTCGACTTCGATTCGACGAACATTCCTAGCTCCGTGACCAAAGCATTTGAAGAGGCCATAACTTGCCATGCAAATGAATGCTTCATAGCGTCTGCAATCATGGTTCGGAAGACGCTTGAGGAACTTTGTCATGAACGGAAGGCTACTGGTTCCAATCTTAGAGAACGCCTCCGCGATCTCGGTACGAAGATTGTCGTGCCCCAAGAACTCTTAGAAGGCCTTGACGATCTCCGTCTCCTTGGCAATGATGCCGCACACATCGAATCACAAGAATTCAATTCGGTCGGTAAAGAAGAGGTCGAAATAGGAATCCAGTTCGCAAAGGAGGTTTTAAAAGCAGTTTTCCAGTATTCGGACCTGCTGACAAAGTTGCGAAGTCTCAAAAAGGCCCCGTAGTGCGATATTCCCGAGCTAGATTAGGCAGGTCGCTCGCAAAAGTGCGACGAGTAGTTCCTGATTTCTTGCCTGCGGCCTACTCCGCCCCGCGCGCAACTCGATTATTTCCCTGCGCGATAATTTTCCTTCGCACAATCTGACAAGTTCCTTCAGTGGTGCTTTTTTCAGCGCAGGCAAGAGCTTCGTCTGCCATTCATCGCGACGCGGGTTCGGATACTCCGTGTAGACTTCTTGCGCCGAGTGAACCAACGCCGATTCTACATCTTCTATCTTGTTCGATTCCTTTCCGATGTACGTAATTTTCTCGATGCGAATGTGCCGACGTTGCAGCAAGCCGACCGTCTGCTTGTTGCACACGTTTCCGTCCGCATCTGCACATTTCGACTCGGGATGAAATTCGTACTCTCGCAGAACATCGCCATACGTTTTCACACGCGCCGTTTGTCGGCTGCCATGCTCGCCCGAAGTTGTGATGTTGTAAAGGTCTCCGGAATACTGATCGATCCATTTCTTCTTCAGCCATTTTCTTGGATCAGATTCGAACGGCGCGATGAGCTGGAACCGTTCCGGATCTGCACTGGGCGGATGACCAAGAGGTCTGACGTGACACGTCAGCAGGAAATTGTACGGCTTGATTTGATCGGCGTACTTTTTTCCAGCGTTTAGATTTTCTAAACGTTTCATAATAGCCGGACTGCCAATCGTGACGCGCCCGACTGCTGGCGAATTCCCAAGGGCCAGTTCAGGGGTGCGAAAACCCAACGCTTTGTAAACGATGTAGTTCCAAATCTGCGCAATCCAATCACGGTCGTCGCTGTCGGGATCTGTAGGATTTAGCAAATGCCCAAGCCCATGCTCGGACCATCGGTCAGCCTTGTTATTCCGGCCTTCCCGGAGCAAGACGGGCTTGCCGTCATTCCCGTACAGATAAAGCGCGTAGCGCTTTGCTGAGATCGCAAAACAGTAAATCTCCCGCTGCCGCTTGGTTTTTGGGTCAGTGTAATTGTCAGGCTCAATTTCGAGGATCGGGTCCTGTACGGCCTCGCGGTTGTAAGGATGCAGCGATTCAAAGCGCTGAGATATTTCGTCAACTTGTTTCCAGGATAATGCTTTGACGCCATCGAAACTTTTTTTCGAACGAACAGAAGCGGCACGGAATGGGATTTTTCCTCCGCGTTCCGTTGCGACGATCGCCATCGAATCCGTATCCTCAAAAGCATAAGTGCCGCCAAGTTCCGTAACACAGTTTTCCAGGAGCGCTAGCATGAGCCGCGCCGCGCCTGTAATCAAAGATGCCAACGGCGGAAAACAATACTCGCCGGGCTCGTCGGGATTCTGGATTGCACGCGTTATTGGCTCCGGGTCGATTCCGTAATAAGTGGTCATCACTTTTTCTTCAGATTCCTTACGGTGCATTTCTGCATAGATTCCGTAGCTCGAAGCATTCGCGAGGACCTTCAAAGCCTTCCCGAGCCGTTCTTTTTCCACGGGGGAAATGTCATTTCGGGAATCCAGGCTTTTCCGCTGACCCAAAACCCAAAAGTTGTACCAATCGAAACTGGAGGTATCGTAGGCGGTTAAGGTCCTCGAACGACGAACGAGGAGGGCAGCCGTGCCGAAGAAGGGACATACCGAAGAGCAGAT
>Ga0209060_10001227_pt1 | contig 29924 bp, 24 predicted proteins | sample Coa_R1_8_FD_187155 | JGI IMG/M metagenome (GOLD analysis project Ga0209060, IMG submission 187155) | Surface soil microbial communities from Centralia Pennsylvania, which are recovering from an underground coalmine fire - Coalmine... | ecosystem: Environmental > Terrestrial > Soil >...
ACTGCGCAGAATGCGCAGTTCGCCACCGGCTCTCTCGGCGCAGATCCCGCCGTCAAAGGTCAGACCTTCACGGCCACCGTATCAGGCGACACTCTGTTTTCCTCGCCGCAGCAGTTCAACGACATCATCCTGCTGACCAACAGCGACGGCACCACGGTACACCTGAGCGATGTCGCCCGCGTTACCTTCGGGGGCCAAAGCTACGGGAATTCCGCGGTCTGGAATGGCAAGCCGGCGGGCGGTCTGGGGCTCTTTTTGCTGCCCGGCGCCAACGCCCTCGCGATCGCTAACTTGGTCAGAGCGCAAATGGTGCTCTTGGCCAAGGATCTGCCGCAAGGCGTGACCTGGGACGTTCCCTACGACACGACACCTTTCATCACTGCTTCGATGACGGACGTGGCGAAGACCTTGGCCGAGGCGATCGCTCTGGTGTTCGTGGTCATGCTGATCTTCCTGCAGAACATACGCGCCACCATCATTCCGACGCTGGTGATTCCGGTAGCGCTCCTGGGAACCTTCATAGGGCTCTCCGCGTTGCACTTCTCGATCAATCAGTTGACGCTCTTCGGCATGGTTCTGGCAATAGGCATCGTCGTGGATGATGCCATTGTGGTAATCGAAAACGTCGAACGCATCATGGATGAGGAACGCCTCGATCCCAGGGCGGCCACACGCAAGGCCATGGGTCAGATTACCGGCGCGATCATCGCGATCACGGTGGTGCTGGCCGCAGTGTTCGTACCCTCGGCCCTGCAGCCCGGTGCAACCGGCATCATCTACTCGCAATTTGCGCTGACCATCGCGTTGTCCATGGGATTCTCGGCCTTTCTGGCGATGTCGTTCACTCCATCTCTTTGCGGGGCGATCCTCCGACCGCGCCACGAAGGCGAGCAGAAAAGGAACGTGGCGTTCCGCTGGTTCGACAAGGGATTCGACTGGGTCCGCAGCACCTATCTTGGTCATATCGGTGCGGCCGTTCGCCGAGCGCCGCACTGGATGGTGGTCTTCGCAATGATCACGGTAGTGGCAGGATTTCTCTACGCGCACCTGCCAACGAGCTTCGTCCCCGATGAGGATCAGGGCTTCATGCTCGCGATAGTCACCCTGCCGTCGGGCGCAACCCTGCAGCGCACCGCTCAAGTCTTAGACAACGTGCGCGAGACGCTGGAACACAGCGCCATCGGCAAAGACATCGACGGCGTGTTCTGCCCCGAGGGCTTCAGCTTCGTAGGGCAGAGTGAAAATGTCGGCATGGCCTTCATCAAGCTCAAGGATTGGAGCAAGCGTTCCCAGACTGCCATGCAGCTGATTCCGCAGGCGAACAAGATACTGAAGAGCGTCACCGATGCTCAGATCTTCGTGGTGAATCTGCCCACCATTCGTGGCTTGAGCCAGTTCGGCGGCGTCGACATGTATCTACAGGCCCGCGGCGGCCAATCGCGGGCGCAACTGACCGCCGCGCAAAAGACTCTGCTCGATCAGGCCGGCAAAAGTCCCTTGCTCACCGGTACTCGTGCCAACTCGCTACCTGAAGCGCCGGAGTTGCAGATCGCTGTGGATCGAGTGCAGGCACGATCAATGGGGTTATCGCTGAGCGACGTCTACCAGGCCATTCAGCTGCAGCTGGCGCCAAACTACATCGATCAGTTTACGTATGGAGGACGGGTCAAGCGCGTCTACGTCCAGGCTGATGCACCATTTCGGCGAGGCACCGACGCATTCCAACACATGTACAACCCCAGCGGAATCAGCAGCGGCGCGCCTGGCGCTGCCGGCCAAGGCTCCAACACGAGCGGCTTTGCGACCCCCGTCAATCCCACAGCGAGCAATACCTCCATCAGTCCCTACGACATGGTGCCTCTATCCAGCGTGGTCAGGACAAATTGGGGCGTAGGACCGCAGGCGTTGCCCCGCTACAACGGCTACGCCGCCGTAGAGATCGTGGGCAATTCCGCATCTGGGTATTCCACCGGCCAGGCCATGCAGGCCTTGCAGAACATCATCAACAAGTCCCTGCCCGGGGGCTTTGCCGCCGATTGGACCGGACAGTCCTATCAGGAAATCCTGGCCGGCAATTCCGCCACGCTGCTATTGGTGCTGTCCATCGTCGTCGTGTTCCTTTGCCTAGCCGCTCTGTACGAGAGCTGGTCGATTCCCGCCGCCGTGCTCCTGGTAGTGCCGTTGGGCGTGTTTGGCATGGTGTCATTGTGCAAGCTCGCCGGCATACCCAACGACATCTATTTCAAGATTGGGCTCGTCACGGTGATTGGCCTCGCGGCGAAGAACGCCATTCTGATCGTAGAATTTGCGGTCGACGGGCAGGCCAAGGGCAAGTCGCTGTTCGACGCGGTGATGGAAGCAGGGAAGCTGCGATTGCGCCCCATACTCATGACCTCGATGGCGTTCATCTTGGGCGTATTACCACTGGTCCTTTCCAGCGGCGCCGGCGCCGCTTCGCGCCACGAAATTGGCACGGGCGTGATAGGCGGCATGCTGGCCGCAACTTTCCTGGGCTTGCTGATGATCCCGGTCTTCTACGTTATCGTCCGGCGCCTGCTGGGCGACAAACTGGACCTGGTAGCGCGGCGGCCCCGCCGCGAGCGCTGAGGCTTGAAGGACGGCTACAAGTCCTTCCTCACTGAATGGTCGATTTGCATCAGCTTCACCGGTGCCCCGTTCACTTCAATCATGGCAACCAGCACCCATGACTCGGACTGTTGGGTGCAACGATCACCTTCTGATCGCGGATCGCGACCGCCCGGTCGTCCACCCCGAAACCATTGCCGGTCGTCGGGATCCCGACGTGATTGTACTTCATCATCAAGGCCTGCTCCTGCGTTGCAGCCAACTAACGCGCCCAGGTCTCCGCCACGCTGACCACCAAAAGCCTGCTTCTTCGCACGCGGCGCAGGAAGTGACTGACTCCGGCCAGTGTGCAGAGCGGCACGAGCACGGCGAGCACATAGCTCCCGTCGATGAGCAGCGATGACCAGGGAACCTTCGCGGACGTGAACGCCTTCATCAGATAGAGCGAGATCGTCGACAGATAGCCGTAGCTGTCGCCGATGGCGATGAGGAACACGGCCGTGGCCGGTGTGCGCACCACGGCGAGGACGCGCTCGAAAAGGATGCTCTGGAAGGGAACGAACCCCATATAAAGGCCGATGCCCGTGATGACCATCCATGCATGGGGACCGAGACGGCCGTGGGTGTGCGACCAGGTCGCGGCGCCCAACGTCAAGGCACCGACGCCGACCGACAGGGCGACTGCGAGCAGTGCGGCACGATTGTTGCGAAACAGGACCACTCCGCACATGAGCCCGATCACCACCATCCCGACGCGATTCTCGATCCGGGCGAAATCGCCTGGATTGATGGTGGCGCCACTCTCGACGAGGATGTTCACCATGAAGTTGTCGCGCAGGTCACGATAGGTCATGAGCGACAGGTAAGCGACCACCAGCAGCGCGATACCCAGCCAATGCTCGCGCAGGAAGGCGTGCCGCGCCGTGCGATCCATCGGCACGCGCAGAGTGCGCGCCGCAATGTCGGCGGAATCGGGCGGCGGAATCTGCGCCAACATCCACAGCGCCAGTATGAACAGCGGAATGAACAGAGCCCCCGTGACAGAGGGCATCCAGAATTCGCCGACTCCCCAGGTGCTCATCGTCCAGGCGCCGGCGCTCTTCATCCATCCTGAGGAAAAGATCACGCTGATGCTGAGGCCGAGCACGAGAGGCTCCGTCACCCGGCGACCCTCGAGGAATGAGAACACCAGCCCCCAGACCATGCCGAGCGGCAGGCCGTTCAAGAACAGCCCGGCCAGATTCCACGGCCTGGGCAGCACCGCAAACAGCAGCAGCGCGCCCTCTGCGCATGCGATCAGCAGGGCAATGAAGGCGATCCGCTGAGCCGGGCGGGCTTCGGAGACGAACTTGATGCCTAGGAACTTCGAGAGGGTGTATCCGAGGATCTGAGCGACCGTCGCGAGAGCCTTGTAATCGAATCCCCACGCTTCCAGACCGGTGAATTGCGCTACCGCAAAGGGGCGTCGAAACGCATACATGCAGGAGTAGGCCGTGAATGCCGCGGTGACTGCCCATAGAACGAGCACCACTCGCGGCGGGCGCGACAACCATCGCGATGATGCGTCGCGGGCCATGGATTCATCGCCCTGCGCGTTGGGCGCTGTGCGGCCTCAAACCCAGTACATGGAAGCCTTCACGGCCTCGATGAGCCGGTCGATGTCCTGCGGAAAGACATGACCAATGGTACCGATGCGGAATGAATCAATGTGGGTGACCTTGCCCGGATAGATGACGAAGCCGCGCTTCTTCAACGCCTCGTAAAACTTGAGGAACGAATAGTCGGGATGCTGCGGCGAATGAAACCCGGTGATGATGGGACCCTGCAGCTCACGCGGCAGGAGGCATCGAAAGCCCAGTGCCTCCATGCCCTGCACCAGCCGACGCTGGTTCTCCCGATAGCGGATGTGGCGGACGGTCACGCCACCTTCCTCCTTGAGCTCCTTCATCGCCTGCGCGAAGGCGCGAACCACGTGCGTCGGACTGGTGTAGCGCCATTTTCCGTGGCCTTTCTCCATGCCCTGCCACTGATCATGGAGATCGAGCGACAAAGAGCGGGCGCGGCCCCGGCACTTGACGATCTCGTCCCGGCGCGCGATGACGAACCCAAAGCCGGGCACGCCCTGAATGCACTTGTTCGCGGACGAGACGAGAAAATCGATCTTGAGCTCCGCCATGTCCATCGGGATGCCACCGAAGGCACTCATCGAGTCCACGAGCAAAACCCGGCCGCGCCCTTTCACGGTGCGTGCGATCTCATCCAGCGGGTTCAGCATTCCGGTTGTGGTCTCGTTATGCACGCAAACGACGTGGGTGACGGCGGCATCGTTGCTGAGCGCGGAATCGAGCCTTGCGAGATCGGGCGGCGCGAGCTCACCCGTGTCATGGATGATGTGGGGAATCCTCAGAGTGGCGGCGATGAGTCCCAGGCGATTGCCATATTCGCCATTGGCCAGTACCAGAAGCTTGCCGTCCTCGGGCACCGCGGATCCGATCATCGCCTCCACCGAGAAGGTGCCCGAGCCCTGCATCAGCACCGAGGTGAACAGCTCGGGCCGTGTGGCGCTCGCCAGCCGTACCAGGCCCTCGCGGATGGGCGTGACGATGCCGAGATTGTAATCCTCGTCCCAGGTGCACCAGTCGCGCAGCATGGCGGCGCGCACGGTCGGGCTCGTGGAGAGAGGTCCCGGGGTGAGCAACAGGTAGGGATTTTCCCAATCGAAGTCGGGAGCTTGAACCGCGCCGCCGGTGATGGCTTGCATGCGTTGGGTCCTCGGAAGCGGACGCAGTGGCAAGTATCTCTCGCTTACTATAAACTGTCAACAGTCGACAATCAGCACGGTGACGAATCCATGAACGCCGTTTTCCCGACAACCCTGCGCCTCCTGCAATCGAGCACGCTCGCCGCGCTCCTGCAAACCGAGATCGAGCAGCTCATCCTGCGCGGCGACCTCGGTGTCGGCGAGCGCGTCAATGAGTGCGAGCTCGCCGCTCGCTTCGGCACCAGCCGCGGGCCGGTGCGCGAGGCGCTGCGCGGTTTGGAGGAATGCGGTCTGTTGCGCTCGGAAAAGAACCGCGGCGTGTTCGTGCGGGAGATCTCGGTCGCCGAGGCCGACGAAGCCTATGACGTGCGCGAAGCGCTCGATGAGCTGATCGGGCGCAGACTCGCGAAGTCGATCACCGCGGCGCAGCTCGCGGACTTGAGAACCATGCTTGTCGAGATGGATCGCGCGGCGGCGGGCGAGGACATCCGGGATTATCACGCCCTGAACCTCAAGTTCCACGACGCGCTGGTCGAGTTCGTCGGCAACACCCGGCTCGCCGAGACCTATCGCCGGCTCACGAAGGAGCTGCTGCTGTTCCGGCTTCAGGGCCTGCAGGACGGCGGCGGCTTCGCAGTGTCCAATGCCGAGCACAAAGAGATCATCAAGGCCATCGCTTCGGGCAACCCGGCGCGCGCCGGCGCCGCGCTGCGCGGCCATGCCGTCAACAGCCGTGCCCGTATGCACAAAGCAACCGCCCGGGCGCTCAGCGCCCCCGAGCCCCGGAGATTCATCAAGTGAGCACCACCCTGCCCTCCCGACCCCGCGAGATCCGCGTCAACCATCGCACCTACCGCTGGATGGATCAGCCGCTCGTGGTGGTCTGCGTCGACGGCTGCCAGTACGAATACCTCACCGCGGCCGTAAGCGCCGGTGCTGCGCCCTTCCTCGACCGCCTGCTGGGGGGCGCCGGGACCAGCTATCTTGCCGATTGCGTGATGCCGAGCTTCACCAATCCCAACAATCTGTCGATCGTCACCGGCGTGCCGCCTTCGGTACACGGCATTTGCGGAAACTACTTCTTCGATCGTGAGCGAGGTGAAGAGGTCCTGATGAACGACCCGCGCTACCTGCGCACCGGCACCCTTCTTGCGGCGTTTGCCGACGCCGGCGCCAAAGTCGCGGTCATCACGGCCAAAGACAAGCTGCGCAGGCTCCTCGGTCACGAGCTGAAGGGCATTTGCTTCTCCTCCGAGAAGGCGAACGAGGTCACGCTCGCCGAGAATGGGATAGAGAACGTGCTCGAGAGGGTCGGCCTGCCGCTGCCGGACGTCTACAGCGCCGCGCTCTCGGAGTTCGTGTTCGCCGCGGGTGTCAAGATCATGGAGCGTGAGCGCCCGGACCTCATGTACCTTTCGACGACGGATTATGTGCAGCACAAGGCGGCCCCCGGCACGCCCGCGGCGAACGAGTTCTACGCGATGATGGACAAATATCTCGCGCGGCTCGATGAGCTGGGAGCGACGATCGTGCTGACGGCCGATCACGGCATGAACGCCAAGCATGGCCTCGACGGGCGCCCCAACGTGATCTACCTGCAAGATACGCTGGATGCTTGGCTCGGCGAAGGCCGCACCCGGGTCATCCTGCCGATCACGGATCCCTACGTGGTGCACCATGGGGCGCTCGGCTCGTTTGCACTGGTCTATTTGCGCGGTGAGATTCCGGACTCGGGGCTGCGCGAGCGTATTGCGGCGCTGCCGGGCATCGAGTGCGTGCTGACGGCCGCCGCCGCCAGCGAGCGCTTCGAGCTGCCGCCCGACCGCATCGGCGACCTCGTGGTGGTATCCCGGCAGGACACCGTGATCGGTACGTCCGCTGCCCGCCACGACCTCTCGGGGCTCGACGTGCCGCTGCGCTCCCATGGCGGCCTGTCGGAGCAGAAAGTGCCGCTGCTCGTCAACCGCGTCGTGACGGGAGCACCGGTCGGTCGCCGCTGGCGCAACTTCGATGCCTTCGACCTCGGACTGAATCTCGTCCACTGAACTCGAGGAGAGGACTCCATGTGCGCCGCCACTGCATCGCCCACCGCCTCGCCCACCGCTCGGAAAGTGATACGCGAGAGCCTGCGCATCGCAGGCGAGAAAGTCGGGAGCGAGCGCGTCATCGATGTGACGTATCCCTACAGCGGCGAGGTCATCGCGACGGTTCCGAAAGCCACGGTGGCCGACGTTAAGCGGGCGTTGCGCATCGCGCGCGAGTATCGCTCGACGCTGACGCGCCACGACCGCTATCGCATCCTCATGAAGGCCGGCGAGATCGTCGCCGCGCGCCGCGAGGCGCTCGCCAACCTCATCACGCTCGAATCCGGCCTGTGCCTGAAGGACTCGCAGTACGAAGTCGGACGCGCCTCCGACGTGCTGTTGTTCGCCGCCACCCAGACGCTCATCGACGATGGGCAGATCTTCTCATGCGATCTCACCGCGCACGGCAAGCGCCGCAAGGTCTACACCCTCAGGGAACCGCTGCTCGGCGCCATCACCGCGATCACGCCCTTCAACCACCCCTTGAACCAGGTGATCCACAAGGTGGCTCCCGCGGTGGCCACCAACAACCGCGTTGTGCTCAAGCCGAGCGAGAAGACGCCGCTGGCCGCCTATGCGCTGGCCGATATCCTCTACGAGGCCGGCCTGCCGCCCCCGATGCTGTCGGTGCTGACGGGCGATCCCGGCGAGATCGCCGATGAGCTCCTGACCAGCCCGGACATGGATCTGGTCACCTTTACCGGCGGCGTGGCCGTTGGCAAGTACATCGCCGGCAAGGCGCTGTACAAGCGCCAGGTCCTCGAGCTCGGCGGCAACGACCCGCTCATCGTGCTCGAGGATGCCGACATCGAAGAGGCGGCGACCCTGGCGGTGAGCGGCTCGTACAAGAACTCCGGTCAGCGCTGCACCGCCATCAAGCGCATGCTGGTGCAGGAACCGGTGGCCGAGCGTTTCGTCGAACGGCTGGTCGAGAAGACTCGGGCCGTGAAGTACGGCGATCCCTTCGATCCCACGATGGATATGGGCACGGTGATCGATGAGCAGTCGGCCGAGCGCTTCGAGCGGGTGGTGAGCGAGGCAGTGGCCCAGGGTGCTCAGCTGCTCACAGGCAACGTGCGTCGCGGAGCCCTCTACGCTCCCACGGTGCTCGATCACGTCAGGCCGGAGATGACCGTGGTGCGCGAGGAAACCTTTGGCCCGGTGTCCCCGGTGATCCGCTTCAAGACCGTCGATGAGGCGATTCGCATTGCGAATGGCACCGCCTACGGTCTCTCCTCGGCGCTTTGCACCAACCGTCTCGACCTCATCACGCGCTTCGTGCAGGAGCTCAACGTCGGCAGCGTCAACGTGCGCGAGGTGCCGGGTTACCGGCTGGAGATGACGCCTTTCGGCGGCATCAAGGATTCGGGCCTCGGCTACAAGGAAGGCGTGCTCGAGGCCATGAAGAGCTTCTGCAACGTCAAGACCTACTCATTGCCCTGGTGAGCGCGAGGCGCGCTCACGCGCATCAGAACTTCGCCGAGAACGCCAGGAACAGCTGGCGCCCGAACATATCGTAGGTGCTGTAGGTGTTGGCCGCGCCACCCGCGACGATGTCCGTGTCGATGACCGGCGGGTCCTTGTCGAGCACGTTGTTCACCCCCGCCCGGATCTGCAATATCTTGTTCACATTCCAGGTGGTCTCGAGATCGAGGTAGTTGAAAGCGGGAATTCTCGCATTGAAATAGTCGTATCCCGGGAATGTGGTGAAGTGTAGCGTCGGATCGCCGCTGTTGTTGTCCTGTGAGACCGCACCGATGTAGCGCCAGGTGATGGACGCCGACACATCCCACGCCGTATCCCAGGTCATCCGCAAGATGTGATGCCAATGCGGATTGATGGTCTGGCACGTCGCACCGAACAGGCCGGCGCAATCATAGGTGTGTGCACCCGGCAGCGGCGTCGTCTCGTTGTGCAACAGGTAAACGCCGTTCAGCCCCATTGATATCCCTCCGAACCCCGGTGGCAAATCGAAGCGATAGTTGAGCTGCGCATCGATGCCGCTGTTGATGGCGGTGCCGAGGTTGAAGTTCTTCTGGATGACATATCCCCCGCCGGCGATGTTGTTGCCGGTCAGGCTGCCGGTGCTCGGCGAGCGCACGATCTGGCTGCAGTAGGTCGGATCACCGGTGTTGGCGCAATTCGACAGCACCACGAGGTAGGGGATGGTGCCGATCTCATCCTTCACCTGGATGTGGTAGTAGTCGATGCTGCCCGAAAGATGGGGAACCTGGCTCGGTGCGAAATTCACGCCGACGGTATAGGTGTTGGCCTGCTCCGGCTTCAAGGCCGGGTTGCCGCTCGTCTCTTGCGAGAGCTGCGCAGCGGTGCCCTGAGGTATGGAGCCGCTATTGTATTGAGCGGGCGTCACGCCCGTGCGCTCACACTGCAGCAGCGTGAAGGTGATGGGTGGGGCGCAAGGGTCGCTGCCGACGGCGGCCAGGCCGACGATCGGTGGAGTGAACAGCTCGGCAACGCTTGGCGCACGCACTGCGTGATCGTAGGAAGCGCGGAAGCGATAGTCCGAGATGGGCGCGTATTGCACCTCGAACTTGTAGGTGTTGGTCACACCTGCGGTCGAGTAGTCCGAACGACGGTAGCCGGTGTCGAACAACAGCTCCTTGGCGCCCGGCCTGTCCTGGGCGAGCGGTGCACGCAGCTCGATGAATTCCTCGCTGACGGAGAGGGAGTTGTCGATGGGCGCCACGGCACTGCCGAAGCCTGACAGCAGACCGCTCTCCTCGGCCGAATCCGGCTGCAGGAACTCGTGATCATTTCGATGCTCGAACCCGACGTTCACGGCGATGCCCTCGCTCGCGAGCGGCGAGGTGATGCCGTAAGTACCCAGCTTTCCCGTCACGTCGGCATGCAACGTACGCAAGGTCGATGCGCCCTGCGCGGTTCCCAGCTCGTACAGGTAATTGAGTGCTGCAGGCGTCACCGCGCCGTCCATGAAGGGATCGTACGGCACGCATCCGCGCGCATTCACGTTGATGCACCTGGGATTCGCTGCCGTGCCGGTCACGAGCAGCGCGTTACCGATCGCCTCGTAGTTCAAGTACTTCTGATTCGAATCGGAGAATGTCGTGTAGAAGTACTGCCCGTACGCATCGTAACTCCACGCCTCCGCGAACTCGCCCTTGGCACCGAAGACGACCCGATAGTTGTTGTGCTCGAAATCGATATAGCGGTCGCCCCCTTCGACGTTGCGACGGCCAATCCTCACCTGGACGGCCGTCGAGCCCGGGTTCGCGGTGTCGGCGGCGATTTGCGCCGGCGAGCACAGGATCGCCCGCTCCTGGGCGCTCAGGAGCGGGTTGCTGCAATTGATGTAGTAGTCTCCGGCACCGGTCGGATCGAGCGGATTGCTGTCCTTGAACAGGGCCGCGGGCGCAACCTGCTGGTGCGTCTTGTCCTGCATGAAGAAGAACTCGGCGTACGGCTGCAGGTAATCGGCGATCTCCTGGTGTGCCATGAAGGCGGCGTTGTAGCGGTCGTCTTCCCGCGTCATGTAGATGTAGGGCTGGGAGTTGTACACGGCCGGTGGGTTCGTCGGGACCGATCCGTGCGGCACGAAATTGCTGCCGAAGACGCTGTATATGTTCCCTGCATTGGCACCGGTGGTGGGCTCGAACCAGTTGGAGTTCGTGGAGCCGTTGCACGCAACGCCGGTGACGTTGCCGTTGGCATCCAGGACCGGAAACAGCTGGCAGGAGCCGAAATCACGCTGGCTGCTCGCCACGGGATCGGCATGCCGGTAGCTCAGGTAGGCGGTGATGTTGCCCCGACCCTCCGCAAAATTCGTGCCCATGAGCATGTCGAAGGTACGGTTCCTTCCGTCCCGGGCGGTGCCCGTGGGGGGCGAGTAGCCGAACTGCTCCGCCAAGCCCTGCACGTACTGATCCCCATTGTCGTGCCAGTTCTCACCGAGCTGGCCGTCCACCTGGAAGCCATCGAAGTTCTTCTTCATGATGAAGTTCACCACACCGGCAATCGCGTCCGAGCCGTAAGCGGCGGACGCCCCGCCGGTGACCACTTCGACGCGCTCGACGAGCCCGACAGGGATCTGATCGAGGTCGGGCGCAGGCTCCGCAATCGCCGTATTCGGCGAGCCAACCCCCAGCCGGCGGCCATCCACCAGCACGAGCGTGCGGGCCGGTCCAAGTCCCCGCAAGTCAGCGGTGGCCACACCACCCGCGGTGGTCAAGCCCGAGGTGCCATTGCCGAGGTCCTGACCGAGGTCGTTCGTGAAGATCTGCGGCAGCTGACTGATGAGGTCCGTGATGTCGGTTTTCCCCGAAACCTGGATCGACTGCGAATTGACGACCTCGATCGGGCTGGTGCTGACCTCATTCGGGGCCGCGATGCGCGATCCGGTGACGACCACCTCCGCAAGCTCCGTCGAGGCGGCTGATTGATCTTTGGCCGGAGTTTGCTGAGCCCGCGCCGCGGGCAGCAGAGTCACGGCGCATATGAAGATCCCGGCATGGAACATGCTCGTTCTCATTTGTCTCTCCCTCGTTCGGCTTTCGCGGGAGCGCCGCCCCCGCGTTGATCTTTATGAGATCACCGTAGCGATCGAGAGCTCGTTTCGGCAACACAACAGTCGCAAGCGGAGGCTCTCGCGGCTTGAGCGGAGCATCAGCGATTCACAAAGCGTGTTCTCGCTTGACGAAGGCTCGATGCAATCGCGCGCGAGCGGCCGCGCAGGCATCATCAAAGCTCCGCCGTAATCGCCGCAGAAGCCATCGGGCGCGCCGTTCGCTTCGCTCTCGCATCCCGCTCAGTCCTGTCGCATTGCGGGGCTCCAGCGCCTTGCCTACGCTCGATGAACCGACTTGGAGGCACGCCTCTTTGCTCTTGTTGGATCACATCGCGCAATGCACGCAGCCCTTCATCGTCGCATCCAAAAATGCCGGGGCGAGGCGGCTTGCGGGCGCCAGCGACTATGCCCGTACTCTCATGCGCTGCCCGCTGCGCTACGTGCTCGCCGACGATCTCGTGCGCACTTGCACCGCGCTGGGCTTTTCCGAGGGCGACGAGATCAGCGGCTGCCTCGATCTGCTGCACCTGCCTGCGGAGCAGTTATGGGTGGAATGGAACGAGAACGCTCGGCGATCCGCGCTGGAGCAAGTACTGCCTGAGTGCAAGTCGTCACAACCCGACGAGACGTCGAGGTCGGGCACCCTCATTCACGCGCATCGGAATGGCCGCTCAGGCCGCATTCAAACGTTCTGGCTGCCGCGGGGCAGCCGCGAGCCTCTGCTCGCTGCCATGGAGACCTTGCTCGATCTCGACGGCCACCTCGAAGGCGCGCCGGCGGATGGGCTGTTCGAGGGGCAGTCGGTGAAGGTATTCGATGAGGTCAATCCGCAATTGGATCATGTGCTCAGGTGTGTGCGCTTCCGTTTCCACACCAGCTGGGGTCATTACTATGCGGGTCAGACCAGTGACCCAACGGTGCGCGCGCACCTCGTCCACAGCGCACTATCCGCCGTCGCCTTCGACGTGCCGGTGCTGCTCGCACTCTTTCTCCTGCAGTCGGTGCGCGCTGATCTCGTTGAGCAAGCCGTCGATCCCGGGCGCCTCAATGTCAAGCGGGTGCGCACCGGCAAGCCCCCTTTGCTGTCGCACGTCGAGGTTTCCGCTCCGGTCTTCATGCAGGTGGGTCGCCCAAGCGGCCAGCCGCGCGGCGCGCGGCGTCCGGGTCCGCGGTTTCATCACGTACGCGGCCACATCGTCAGGCGGCGAAGCACCGTCTACTGGCGAGGCCCGCATTGGCGAGGGCACATACGGCTCGGATCGATCCGCAGTCGCACCGTCAAGCTTCGGTTACCGCGACCGGAGCCGGAAAACGCGACCTCGCATATCGAAGTTACTTGAGGAAGAACGGCGCGAGGCGCTCGCGATAACGGCGGCTCAGCGTCAGGCGCGTTCCACGTTTCAAGATGAGCTCATAGTCCCCATGGAACAGGGGATGCATTTCACTGATGAACTCGACGTTGACGAGAGTGGATCGGTGAACGCGTACGAAGAACGCCGGATCGAGCTGCTCCTCCAGCTGACCGAGCGACTGGCGATGCGAGTAGCAATGGCCACGCGCGTAAATCTTGACCCTCTTGGCCACCGACTGAATGAATTCGATGTCTTGCATCGCGAGCACGATCACTTTGCCTCGCTCGGAAAGCAGCAGCCGCGCACGCGCTCGACTGATCGGCATGGCCGGAGCGGGGAGCTTTGCGCCCGATGGAATGAGGAGCTTGGCGCGCTCGACGGCGCGCGCCAGCCGTGCATCGTCGAACGGCTTGAGAATGTAGTCGATGGCGCCGACGGCAAATGCATCCATCGGACGGTCCGAGTAGGCCGTGACGAAGATGACATAGGGAGTCACGCCGTGCCGTGACAGCGTTTCCAGGAGATCGAATCCATCCTGCTCCGGCATGCGCACATCGAGAAATACGAGCTGCGGCTCCAACTCCTGCGCCTGAGTGGCCGCCTCCGCAGCGGATGCATAGGCTCCCACCAGATTGATGTTCGAGTCTTGCTTGAGCAGACGGACGATGCGATCCCTCGCCAGGCGCTCGTCGTCGACGACGATCGTGGATATCGCCGCACTCATCGTCGGTGCCTGCTCGCAAGACCGAGTTGGCTCGCGCTGCGCAGGGGCAGGTCGAGGGTGGCCGTCGTCCCTGGCTCGGCGCCGGGCCCGATGCTCATCCGCGCCTCTCCTTCATACGCCGCCTGCAGGCGCAGCGCCACATTCGCCAGCCCCTGCCCATAGTCGGACGGACTCAGAGGGGCGGCCAGGCGCGGGCTGCTGTTATTCACCCTCACCAGCAACCGATCGTTGATGATGGCTGCGACCACACTGACATCGAGGCTCCGTGCGCCGTCCATGCGTCCGTGCTCGATGGCGTTTTCCGCGACCGGCTGCAGCAGCAAAGAGGGAATGTATACCCCGAGGGAGGCCTCGCTCGCCTCGATCGTGATGCTCAGACATTCGGCAAAGCGCACGCGCTGCACTTCCAGATAAGCCTCGAGACCCTTCAGCTCGGTTTCGAGGTCGACCCAGGGCCAGTGTGTGTTCTCGAGCGCGTAGCGCAGGAAGTCTCCGAGACGAGCCACCATCGTCGCTGCCTGCCGGGGGCTCTCGTCGATCAGCGCACTGATCGAGTTCAGCGAGTTGAAGAGGAAGTGCGGTTGCAGCTGGGCCGACAGCGTCGCCATGCGCGCGGCACTGTAGGCGCGTCCCAGCTCAGCCGCCCGCAGGCTTTCGCGGTTCTGACGGCGTGCCACCAGCACCAAGGCTACGGCGCAGAGACCCAGCACGTAGGGTGGCAGGAAAAATCGGAGCGGAGCCATCCAGAATTGCAAGTGCGGCCAGCTGATCGCCAACAGATGCAGGGTGTCGCTCATGACGTCACGCCGCCCGTCCAGGAATCCCGTGGCCAAAGCGGCACCGATCGACGAGAACCCCACAACGGCCGCTGCGAGCATCAGGTTGATGCCGGCCACGCGTAATCGCGCACTCATCCCGTTGGGCCAACCCAACGCGACAGAAAGTCGATAGGCGGGAACTGCAAGCATGAAGTCGGCAAAATGTTGCGCGGTGCGCGCACCGCTGGTCATGACATAGGATCCGTCCATGACGGTCCCGCTGTAGGGCCACATCCACAGGATCGCCGTGCCTGTGATGGCCAGCCAGCACAAGCCTCCCACGCCGATGATCACGCGCCATGGATTTGCCTCCCCTGACCCGAGGTCCATCGCCGCATTCGCCGACGGCTCGGGGAGGGCACTCGTCAGGGGCGCGACCGGTGTGTCCACGAGCCCGATGCCGGAGCGCGACGGTTCGAGGTGGAGCGGACGCATCACAGTAGTCTAGAGTGAAGGCGATCCGATGAGGGAGTCTTACGGGCGCAAACGGGACTTCTCGCGGCCTGAGCGGCGCCCGAGCGGCCGCCGCCGCTGGCCGAGAAATGTCGCCCTGCGCGACGTTCTGGACTAGGGTAATGCCATGAAGCGGCGGGAACTGCTGAAGGGCTCGTGGACGCTCGGCGTGGGGGCTGGGATTCTGATCACCCGGCCCGGCAGGCCTTCGGTTCGAATCGCGGACGAGATTCGGCTCGGGGACGTAACGGCACGACCCGAGTCGCTTCCACCCCCGGTTCAGGGTCCGATACCGGTGGCCTTCACCCTGGCAGATGAAGTCACGCTCATCGATTTCTGCGGTCCCTGGGACATTTTCCAGAACGCACGGCTCAAGGGCAGGCCCGAGCCTCTATTCCATCCATATACCGTCGCAGCAACCTCGAGCATCACGGCAAACGGGGGCCTGAGGATCGCGCCCAGCTACACATTTGATTCGGCCCCTCAGCCGAAGGTCATCGTCGTTCCAGGTCAGGCATGCGGGGAACCGAGCGAAGCGCTCATCGATTGGGTTCGCCGCACCAGTCCCCATACCGACCTGACGATGTCGGTTTGCCTGGGCGCCTTTGTTCTCGCGCGGGCGGGTCTGTTGGACGGCAAGTCGGCCACGACGCATCACAATGCTTACACCGATCTCTCGATGCAGTATCCGACCATCCGTGTCAAGCGAGGCTTGCGATTCGTCGAGGCGGGGAACCTGGCGACTGCAGCCGGTCAGTACAGTGGGATCGATCTGGCCCTGCGCGTGGTCGAGCGGTACTTCGGCCGAGATGTCGCCCAGGAAGTCGCTTACTTCACCGAGTACCAGGGACTTGGATGGATCGACATGGATTCCAACCAGGTCTATCGAAAGCATCCGGTGGCGAGCTCCGCATATCCGCTGTGCCCCGTGTGCGAGATGGAAGTCGACCCGGGGGGCGCTTACACCTCGATCTATCGCGGCCGCCGCTTCTATTTCTGCAGGCCGAGCCACCAGGTTGCGTTCGAGCGTGCTCCGGACCAATACCTCGCAATGCTCTAGTGACCTCGCCGATTGGCGAGCGCGACACTAGTCGAATTGCAGGCGCACACCTGCCCAGATGCCGAAGGGAGCGCCCGGGGAGATGGCATTCTCGTTCGTCCATTGCGCCGGGTTCGTGCGGAAGGAGCCGTTCGGATTGAAGGTATTCGTCGTGAGAAACCCGGCCGTGGCGTATTGCTTGTCGAACAGGTTGGCGCAACGAGCAAATACGTCCAGATGTTGGCCGATGTGATAGGTCCCCTGCAGGTTGACCACCGCATAACTCGGGATCCAACCGCTACCCATGATGTACTCGCCGGCCGCATTCGTGACACCGGCTTGATTGGCGTTGTTCTCATTCCCGTGCAGGTATGAGCCCGAGGCAACGACCACGTTGGCGCCGATGTCGAGGTTCGGGGACACCTGATAATCGAGCGCCAGCTTTCCCGTGTGCAGCGGAATCAAGGGGATGCGATCACCGGAGCGCACCCGGATGTTGCCGTTCGCATCTGCGGTGCTGTTCGATTGTGCGCTCACCGCGAAATCCGACTCGAACGTGGCATCCACGAGACTGTAGCTCAGCTTCCATCGAAGCCCCCCTTCGCGCCCGCCCAGGGCGAGATCGATCCCCCGACGCAGCGTATTGCCAACGTTCGAGAAGTACCCCGCATTCGTGCTGGTCGCTATGAACTGAAGATCGTCGGTGTTCACCGTGCGAAAGACATCCGCGCTCCACTGCAGGCGCTGGTCGGCGAGATTGCCGCGCAAACCCAGCTCGACGGTGCGGGCCACCACTTGCTTCAAGTTCGGATCGCTCGCAAAGTCGTTCGGCAGCCCACACGGCTGCAGCGGGTTCGAGCAGCCGAGCTCGACGACCGTCGGTGCACGGTTCGCTTCGTTGTAGTCCGCATAGTAGGTGAGGAAGTCGCTCGGAGTGACGGTGAGGCCGATCGCCGGGTTCAATCGACTGAACGAGTGGTTGCCCGCGAGCGTGGAGGCTCGGTTGAATCCGTTGCCGAAGTCGGCCAGGTCGGTGTCCTCGCTGTAGCCGTCCAGCGTCTCGGTATTTCGGTTGTACCGGGCTGCGAGGTTGAAATGCAGCAGACTGCTCGGCGAATAGGTGTCGGTCAGATACACACCGAAAATCCTGTTGCTCCCGCCGAGGTCGATGACGGTGCCGTCGTTGAATGGCGCCGGCTGGTAGACGAGCAGATGATTTTCGGCGAAGTCGCCGTACTGAAATGCCTGCACGAAGCTGTTCGAGGAATCCGTGTAATCGGCGCCCAGGATCGCCTGGTTCTTGCCACCCCACAGGCCTTGCGAGTCGGTCAGCTGCAGACCGACACCGGATGATCGCTGGATGAGTGCGGAGACCTCGCTCGAGTCGTTCGTGCAGTAGGCGAGCGATGCCAGATCGGAGGGCGAGGCGGCGCAGTCGATCGGCGGTCCCGCGTAATTGGGGTTCAGGTAATTGTCGTTGTTACTGCCGTTGTTGCTGTCGGTGACCAGACGCCGGTAGTACGCGTTTCCCGTCAGCAACAGATGCTCCGTCAGAAACTGCGTCCCGGTCAGGTTCACGAAGTGCAGGAGATTGTGGGTGAGATCCGGCGTGTAGCTTTGCTGGCGCCTGTAGTCATACATGCTGAGCGGGATCGCGCCGTTGCCGAAAAGATTGGTGTCCGCGTACGTATAGCTCAGGTCGAGATCCGTCTTTTCGGTCTGCCAGCCCACCTTGCCGAATGCTTGCCATACCTCGGAGGTCGAGATGTCACGCCACCCGGTTTCGTACGCGTAGTTGACCGTCACGAAGTAGTCGAAGGGACCTCTCTCGCCGCCGCTCTCGCCGCGAAACACGCGCCTGCCGAACGATCCACCATAGGCTTCCAGCTCCGTTCCTGGATTTTGATGGCCGCTCTTCGTTTGAATGGACAGTGCACCACCGAGCGTATTCAGGCCGAATACCGGATTCGATCCGGATATCAGCGAGAGGGTGGAAATGGCGGACTCTGGAATGAGATCCCAGTTCACGGTGTCGCCAAAGGACTCATTGACGCGCACGCCGTCCAGATACACCGAGATCCCCTCGGGGGTGCCGATCAACGGTGAGGCGGTGAATCCGTGATAATTGATGTCGAGCTGGAACGGATTGTCGGCGCTTTCGCTGACATTGACGCCGGTGAACTTCTGCGTGAGGTAATCCGCGACATCGGTTACCTGCGTCCGCTGCAGCTCCAGGCTATCGACGGTCTGGACGTTCGAGGGGATCTGATTGAGGGGGAGGCCGAATCCCGGCAGCGGCGCATTCCCGATGACGATCACCTGGGGCAGCTCCTGCACGGCGGCCGCATTGGTGGATGAGCCGGTATCGCTCGGCGTTGTCGATCCAAGCCGAGGGAAGAGCCCGGCGGCGCACGCGATCAGCGCCCATGTCGGTCGCCTCAACTCTGTTCCCCGCTGGTAGCCGGCGTGCGATCCCGCCCGATGGTTCCCGGATCTTCGGCGAAGTTTTCCTGAGATTTTTGTGATTTGCGTCGGGAGAACACGTGAGGGCGGCGGGAATTTCTCCCGACCGCCGAGCTGCGGAACGGTCGTTCAGTAACGACGATTTAACCCGCGTATCGCGGTTATTCAGGCAAACCCCTAGTGAACTTCAGGAGACTCTTCACAGAAAATCGCCCCCCGCGACGCTAGCCTCACTCGCATCCAGCCGCATGGATGGGCGGTAACGGAATCCGAGGTTGCAGCGCCATCAAGGAACGCGAGGGAGCCATTGCAAGGGAACATGGGATTCGAGTCGATCCAGGACGTTCTTGCGAACCGTTACCGTCGATCGCGCCGTTACCTGTTGATCGCAACCCTCGTACTGGCGGGCGTCGCAATCTATCTCATCGCGCTCGGTCGGGCTCAGGTCTGGTCGGCGGCCCATAAGAACCTCCTCAATCTGGCGATGGGCTTGCAGAGCTCGGCGAGCGCGCTGCTCGAGCAATCCCTGTCGAGTCTCACCGGGTTGAGTGCGGAGCTGGCCGGAGGCGAGGTCACGCAGGCGCAGGCCCTCCAGGCATTGCGTGCAGCCATCCATCGCGATCCCGATTCCGCCTATCTGGGTTTTCGCAGCGCCGACCGGAGCACGCTCGTCATCGTCGACCACTCGGGCCAGGATGTGAGCAGGGAAGTCCTCAGCTCGATCGCGCCGATGCTGCAGTCCTCGAGTGACTCCAAGATCTCGTTGCTGGATCTGGTCCGGCTGCAGGGAAAGCCGGACTTTTATCTGCCGCTCGTCCTTCAGACCCGGCGCTCTGCAGAGGGGCCGAGCGAGACGCTTTTCGCACTCGTGCCCCTCGCGAGGTTGATCCGCGGTACCGACGCTTTGAATCTCGTGCCCGACAGCCGCATCACGCTGGTCACGGACGAGGGCGGCCGGCCGTTCATCTACAATCCCAGCGCGAGCTACTTGATCCCGAACGGCGAAGCGGGCGAGATGCTCATGCACTATCTGAAAATGGGCGAGTCGGGCAGCTTCGAGTTCGCACCGCCCATCGACGGCAAGGAGCGTGTCGCGGGCTTCTCGCACTCCTCGATTCTCCCGTTCTACATGCTGGTCACGGTGCGAGCATCCACGCTTCGCTTGGTGTGGCTGCGGCAATCGGCCGCGCCGGCGATCATCCTGCTGCTGGCGATGGGCGCGGTCGTCATTTTCGCCATCCATCTGAATGCGGCAGTCCGTGATCAGCAGCGCCATGCGACCGAGCAGGAATACCGGGCAGATCATGACACGCTCACGGGCCTTCTCAATCGGGATGCCTTCATGCGCGTCCTCGCTCAAGCAACCGAGGCGATGCCCCAACAATCCTTCGTCGTGCTGCTGCTCGATCTCAACCGCTTCAAGGACATCAACGACACCCTGGGTCACGCCGCCGGAGATCGGGTGCTCGAGGAGGTCGGGCGCCGGCTCGGCGCCACCATCGAGCCCACCAGCTGTGTGGCGCGGCTCGGCGGTGATGAGCTCGCGGTGCTGGCGTTCGGCGATTACGCCGGCGAGAGCATGAATGCCGTGGTGTCCAGCGTGCAGGCGGCTCTGGAGCAGCCCATCACCCTGTCAGGCGTTGCGCTCGATGTGTCGGCCAGCATCGGCGCGGCGCTCTACCCCCACGATGCCCGCTCGCCGATCGAGCTGCTGCGATGCGCCGACATCGCCATGTACTCGGCGAAAGCCGATCTTCGCCCGTTCAGCCGCTACTCCGAGAGCCTCGACAACTTCACCCCCGAGATGCTCGCCTTGCAAGGCGAGCTGGCGAAGGCGCTGCGCGAGGACGCGCTGCACATCGTCTATCAACCCAAGGTGCGGCTCGGCGACGGCGCGCTGGTCGGCCTGGAAGCCCTCGCGCGGTGGACACATCCCTCGATCGGTGTCGTACCGCCTTCACGATTCGTGCAGATCGCTGAGAGCACCGAGCTCATTCACCCCTTCACCGAGTACGTCCTGCAGAAGGTCACCCAGCAGATCAGCGATTGGCAGCAGCGCGGCTGTGCCATACCCATCTCGGTGAATATCAGCGCGAATAACCTCCTAGACCCCGGGTTCGTTGGCAAGATCGCGCAGATCCTGCGCGCAGCCAATGTGGCAGGACGGCTGTTGGAGCTCGAGGTCACGGAGGGTGCACTGATGCGCTACATCGACACCATCCTCAAGCGCTTGCAGGAGATCCGGCAGCTCGGCTTGAGCCTGGCCATCGATGATTTCGGCACCGGCTATGCCTCGTTGGCCTACCTCAAGCGCCTGCCGGTGCAGACTCTCAAGATCGACAAGAGCTTTGTGCTCAACCTGGCGAGCGATTTAGCCGACCAGCGCATCGTGCGAAGCACTATCCAGCTGGCCCACAGCTTCGGCATGGAGGTCGTCGCCGAGGGAGTCGAGTCCGCGGCCGTGGCGCAACGGCTGCGCGGCGAGCAATGCGATCTGGCACAGGGCTATTACTTCGGGCGCCCGCTGCCTGCTGCAGACATCGAAAAACAGTGGCTGCAGCGCAGCGCCTCGTTCCGATCCCCCCTCATGCTCCTTGGCTGATCGCCTCTCGCGCCGTTCGACGGCCGCTGCGGATGTCTTCCGCTCCTCACGGCCCCTGGGGTGCCGCGTTGGCCGACTCGAGGAGCGTTTGCATACAGCGCTCGAGGTACACGTAGCTTTCAACGCCCGCGCAGCCGAGCAGCACGGCACGCCCTGCGCTCGGAAACTCGTTGCCGGCCACGAGCCGGTTGTACGCGGCGGACTCCTCGGACTCACACCAGCGCCAGTCCCACAGCAGCGGCCGGTTGCCGCCTGAGTCCCCGGAATTCGCCTTGCGAGCGCAGTACAGCACGATCTTGTCCGCCGTGATGCGGTTCTTCATCTGCGCCGAGTTGGGCGCGCCGCCCGCGCCGATGTCGAGGTTCGCTTTGGCCGCCACCCACAGGGATTCGTGGTGGAAGTGTTGCTTGAAGAACTGATCGCTGAGCAGGCTGTCCTCATCGCTTTCCGAAGCCGATCCGTCGGGCGAGCGCGCACCCGCCACCGCGCCGCCGCCGGCAGGCAGCGGCTGCATGGTCGGGGGCATGGGAGCGGGCAGCGGGGTCGCTGCAGTTGGCACCGCCGGAACGGCGGCCGCGGCTCCCGCGGTGGCATCGGGAGAACTGCCGGGGGTTGCTGTCGCGGCCGTTGCCGCGGGGGCTGCGGGCTCCGCAGCCGATGCGGGGTCCCCAGCCGATGCGGGCTCCGCGGCGGCGGGTGTCGCGATGGGGGCGGCTGGTGGCGCGGTGGTGCCAGCGACGGGCGCCGCCGTGGTTGCCACCGGAGGTTCGGGGCTCGTCGGTGTCGCCGGGGACTGCGCACTTGGGGCGCTTGCCCCCGGGGCCTGAATCGTCGGGCGGGTCGGCGGGGGCGCACCCACCCCGCCCGCGAGCGGGGCCGCGCCTTGCGGTGCAGGCGCCGGTTGCACTGGCACACCGGGAGAGCCTGCCGTTGCGGCGGCCGGCGCTGCAGAGACGGGCGTTGCAGAGGGGAGTGTCGCAGGGGCTGGCGTTGCGGGCGCGCCCGTGCCGAGCGCTCGACCGCGCTGCGCGTGCAGCAGCGGGATTCGCGGCTGTCCGGGAATGTGCCACCCATAAGCGGCACAGGACTGCGACCAAAGGAGCGCATCATCGTAGTCCTTCGCGCTCCAGCCGGCGAAGAACAGCTGGCTGCCGGACATCAACGCGCTGTCGAGCTGGGTGATGTCGCTGCAGGACCTGGCGGAGCCATGGACCCAAAAGGTTTGCTGCTGCGCATGCGCGAGCGCTGAGCAGAGGCAGGTGGTGATGGCTCCGCCGACGAAGCACGTGAACCGATGAGTGTGCTGCACAAGCGTTCTCCCCTGAAGTGGAGCGTCTGCGCCCCGCTGGAAGCGTTGCCCGGGCTTCGACAGCTCGTTTGTTCCTGGTGGACCCTCGCGGGTTGGTCGGGTTCTCGACTCAACTCAATCGGAGCAACGCTCGAGATCGAATCGCGTTGATCGCTCGCGCATTGATTGCTCTCGAGCAGCGAGGGACGCGTCGTGCTTCGAGAGCCGCCGCCCTTTCGTGCGCCGGTGCCGGTGGTCTTTTTGAGACAAAGACCGTGTGGTTGTGACACCACAGGACCAGGGCGCAACGCCTTCGGCGCTATTTCACGAAAGCTAAGTGCGGCGTGCCCCGACGGGCAATTCCAGCACTCTTGCGAGCTCACCGCGCGCAAAGCGCTGTGGGTCGCGCAGATACTCGATCACGAGGTCCGTCGCATCGAGTCCCCAGAAGATCTCTCCATCGATGAGGAACGAGGGCACACCGAATACCTGCGCGGCGATTGCGCGCTCCCCATTGCGCTTGAGCGTCTCCTTGATCGCCGGCTCGTTCACGGCATTCGGATCGGCCACTCCGACCCGCCCGCACAACTCCCGCCAATCACTCTCCTCCTCGAGTGAGCGTCCCTCGCGCCACAGGTAACGGAAAATGGTCTGTATCGCCTGCGCCGTGCAGCCCGCCGCGATCGCGAGCCGCAGTGCGCGAATCGGATTGAAGGGGTGCGCCGGGGGAAATCGCATGGGGATGCCTTCGCGCTGCGCGAGCCACTGCACGTAGCGATACAAGCCGCGCCGCTTGGCGGGTATCTCGGCAGGACCCTTCTGGCCCCAGTGCGTGAGGAGTGCTGCGAGCAGTACCGGCGTGCGCTCGATCGTCGCGAGCGGCTCGATCGCCGCCATCTTCTCGAGCTGCAGGTAAGAGAAGGGCGAGACGAAGTCGAAGTACCATTGTGCAACTTTCATTTGCCCTTCTTTCGAAACACCAGCACGAAGCGATCGGTCTTGCCGAGCATCGGTCCTTTGTAGGTGATCTGGTCGCGCGCGTCCTCGGGATGGCGCAATACATCGCTGGTGGCCACCACTTGGAAGCCTCGCGACTCGAAGTCATGACGAGCATATTGCTCATCGATCCGATGAATGCCCGCGGCCCGGGTGCCGCTTCCCGGAAGCGCAGAATGGTCGACGAGAAGCAAGATCCCGCCGGGTTTCAGGGCGCTTGCGATCTCATCGAGCACCGTCGGCACATCGATCGGCGGCCACTCGGAGTTGGGTTGTACCCAGTACAGGTCGTGATACACCTTGATCAACAGCACCGCATCGAGGGTGTTCGAGCCGAGATCCATGTGCTCGAGCACGGCGGTTCGGTGCTCGACATTCGGCAAACGGCCGCCCGCGAGCCGCTTCTCCCATCCGCCCTGGTCCGTCGACCAGTCGTCGAAGGCCTTGTTGTTGATGAGCAGCACATGTCCCCGCGGACCGACGATCGAGCTCAGCAACTCGCTGTAATAGCCACCCCCACCCAGGATGTCCGCGACGCGCATACCCTCGCGAATTTGGGCGAGGCGTAGCACCTCGGCCGGGTGATCGAGCGCATCGCGTTTGTGATCCTCCGCACTGCGCCCCGGCCGATCAAGCGCCGCATCGTAAACGTCCGCCCGAACGGGCGGAGTGAGGACAGCGGTCGCTGCGACCAGACCGAGGAGCGCGACCCAGCGCGCCGCGTTGAGTGTTTTGTCGATCCGCATGAGGCACCTCCATTTTAGGCAACACGAGCGCGACGCCGAAGAATCCGCTGTGCGGCTTCGCTCGTGCCGGCATTTGCACGGGGGCGCGACCGGCGCGCCATCCCGCTCCTACTCTCCCGCCAGCTTCACCGGTTGCCCGTGCGGCGTGTGCCGGTAGGCATCGGCCCAGGCGTCCTTGCGCGCGAGCAGCGTCAACCGATCCGACAAGCCTTTCTCCACGACGAGCCGCTCCAGCGCCGAGAGCCAGTGCTGGTAGTAGCGCGAGCCGTCGTCCGGCAGCCCGCGCTGCTCGGCCGCCGTGATCTCCGCGGCAAGCGCAGCCGCCCATTCCTTCCAGGTGAAGTGTCCTGCGGCCGACAGCTGCACTGCGAGCGCAAAGGCCATCGCCTGCCAGGGTTCGGCAAAGACGGGGCCGCTCTCATCGCGGGGCAGGCGGGGCAGCTGGGCGATCACGGGATCAAGCAGGCTCGAGGTAGTCTTCATAGAGATCGAGGTAGACCGAATCCTGCGTCGCTGCCTCATCACCCCAGAGCTCATGCGCCGAGAAGCGCACCGAGTACAGGTGCTGCGGCTTCTCGCCCTGGGAATAGGCGCTGGTATCGGCAAATACGAAGATGCCATGGTCACGCTCGATCGTGCCCGCCCTCCCACGCACGTAGCGCGGCAAGCGGGTGTGGGTGACCGGATGCATGTTGCGCGCGCGGACATGCTGCCCTGACCGGAAGCGCGCAACGGCCGGCACCTCGCGTCGAGTTGCGGGGATCTTGAACAGCGCCGCAACCGCGGCTGCAGGTGACAGGGCTATTTCATGCGGGGCGCTGCCGGCCTGCGGCACTCCGGCCGCGATCTCCGCTCGGGTGACGAGGCCGCTTGCGAGCAGGCGTTCCGTGAGCGACGTGAGCCAGCGCTCGTAGTAGCTCATGCGCAGATACTCGCCGGGTGGAATCCCCTCTATCGGCGGACGCAGGCCGAGCCGCAATTTTCCGGTGGCCTGAACGGCGTACGACATTGCGTAAATCCGTCCCTCCCAGCGCTCGTGAAATACGGGTTCGCTGCGGGCGAATTCGATCGCGCCCATGTCCTGCATCCCCCCCATGTCATGGATGCCGTTCATGGGGAGACCACAACCTTTGCGACACCGATCATGGCATCTCGCGTGACCAATGCAGCGAGCGCGTCTTCGCTGAGATGGGCCGTGTTCGCTGGCCGTTCGGGAAGCACCAGGTAGCGCTGCTCCGCCGTGCTGTCCCACACCCTCACTTCGACCTCTGCCGGCAGCTCGGTCCCCATCTCCCGCAAAACCCCGCGTGGATCGATCACGGCGCGCGAGCGAAACGGGGCGGATTTGTACCAGACCGGGGGAAGGCCGAGCACCGGCCACGGGTAACAAGAACACAAGGTGCAGACCACGAGGTTGTGCACCTTGGCCGTGTTCTCGACCACTCGAATGTCCGCCCCTTGACTGCCCGAATAGCCGAGCTCGCTCAGCGCCACCGTGCCATCCGCCAGCAAGCGCTTCTTGTAATCTGGATCGACCCAAGCCCGTGCCACGACTCGCGCGCCGTTGCGCGGACCCACTTGGTTCTCATAGACATCGACCAGCGCATCGAGCGCAGTGGAATCGACCAGACCCTTGGCGACCAACAGCGATTCGAGCGCCTTCACGCGCAAGGCGACATCCGCGGGGACCTCTTGATGATTGTGCTCATGATCATGGTCCTGCTCGTGCGGCTGGCTGGTGTTCATGTCCTCTTCCTTTCCTCATAGAGTAGCCCCAGTCGCGGCAAGTCCCAAGCTGGGGATGAGAGAACGAGCCGCGCACCACCGCACGGGCATTGAGCATGCCCGGATTCCCCGGGTGAGATCAGCGGCGCAGCGTCTTGCTCATCGGCAGGAACGTGATGCTGAGGCCGCCCGGTAGTGGGTGCTCGATGGGGGCGCCCGCCTCGTATCCAAAGCGTGCGTACAGGCGCGCGCCGGGCAACGTCGCCATCAGCTCGCAGCGCTCGAAACCGGCGGTTGCCGCCTGTGCCTCGCAGCGCTCGAGCAGCGCCCGGCCGATGCCTCGCCGGGCGTGCCCGGGATCGATGAAGAATGCTCGAATCTTCGCCGCATCGGTGCGCGGATCGAGCCATGAATCGTCCCGCTCGGCACGTGAATCGGCGCCGAACAGGGTGCGGCGCCGGCTCCAGCCGCCGCATCCGACGATCTCGCCTCGCCCATCAAGGGCCGCGAAATAGGTGGCATCGCGAATCAGCGAGGTATCGAGCCCGAAAGCACCGAGGAGCGCCGCCTCGATCTGTGCCGCGCTGTAATCCGCAGCACCGAGCGTGCGGATGGAGCGCGCGATGAGGGCGCGCAGCCGCTCCTCATCCTGCATCGTCGCGGCCCGCAGCTGGTAGGCATCGCTTGCGCCCGTCCCACCCATGATTCCCCCCGCATTTCCGGCTTCAGCAAATCTTAACCGACCCTCAGCACAACGAGACTCAAGGGATTCGCAAAGGATCAGCATGTGCTCGACCTTCAACGAAACCGGAGACTCCCATGACCCTCTCGATCCTTCGTATCCCTTCGCTCCTGCTCCTTGCCGCTCTTGCCAGTGCAATCACGTTGGGTACGGCGACCGCGGTGTTCGCCGAGGAGTCGGTGCCCTCCGTTCACGTACGCATCTCCGACCTCGATCTCAGCAAACCGCAGGGGTCAGAGACGCTCTATCGACGACTGCGCACGGCGGCTCGCGTGGTCTGCGACACCTACGGGGACCGGCTGGGCGTGCGGCAGTTCCCCTGGAAGGCGTGCGTCGATGACGCCCTCGATCGCGCGGTTGCCGAGGTTGCCAATGCCCAGCTCAGTGCCATCCATCTCGCCAAGACCGGTCATTCCAAGCGGGACACTGCTCGCATTCGGAAAGGTGCCGAGACCCTGGCGAGCGCACCGGCGGCCATTGCCAACTGATCATGCTCTCTTGCCCCTTGCTCGCACGGTGCGCCGTGCGAGCTCTTTTTTTACCACCCTGCCCCGGCGCCTCGTACCATAGCCAGGCAGCGCGTGCGGGACTGGGCTGATCGGGGAGCTTATCCACAGATGGCGATCGATCGAAAAGCGACTCGCTCTCGAGCGCCGGCGCGGCGCGCGCGCAGCATCCGCAGACTGCCCCTGGCCAGTCTGCGCGTGTTCGTCGCCGCCGCACAGGCTCTGTCGTTTTCACAGGCTGCCGATGCGCTCGGCGTGTCGCTTGCGGCCGTCAGCATGCAGATACGGGCCCTCGAGGAGTATCTGCAGACCCCGCTGTTCGTGCGGCGCGGGCGCATGCTCAAGCTCACCGCCGAGGGAGAGCGCCTGTTGCCGCGCATCGACCGGGCACTCAGCGAGCTCGAGCAGGCGATCGACGCCGTGCGCCTCGAGCGACGCACCGGCGCTCTCACCGTGACGATGCTCTCCTCATTCCTGCAGCAGTGGCTGCTGCCTCGACTGCCGGACTTCCAGCGCAGCCATCCGGAGGTGAGTCTGCGCTTTGACACCTCCACCGATCTGGTCGATTTCGTCGACGACGATGTGCAGGTGGCGCTGCGTTTCGGCGCGGGCCGTTATCCACCCCTGCACTCGGAGAAGCTTCTCGATGACTGGCTGGTGCCGGTGTGCACGGCGCAGCTCCTGAAGCGCCACGGCCCGGTGAGCACCCAGGAGGATCTGGGCCGCTATCCGCTCCTGCACTCGAAGACCGAAACCTGGGATGAATGGCTCGACGGCAAGGCGCGCGATCAATGGGGTGTGCGCGGTGCCTCCTTCGACGACTCGGTCGCCGTGATTCGCGCGGCACAGGGCGGGCAGGGACTGGCACTCGCCCGCTGGAGCCTCGTGTCGATCGAGATCGCAGCGGGCCGGCTGGTTGTCGCGAGCGCTCGCATCACCCCGATGGATCGCGGCTACTTCTTCGTCTGCCCGGGCGCCTTCCTCAGCCTCGACAAGGTCGCCATTTTCCGTACCTGGGTCTTCGAACAGGCAAAGCGGGCGAGCGTGCCGACGATGCCCTGAGGTTGTATGGTACCTTTGTACCATGGTACCATGGTAGGCATGAAAACTATCGTGCGTACGCAGACCGGGGTGCGGCTCGAGACCCGGCTGCTGAAGGTGCTCAAGGCTCTCGCCACCGAGCTCGACCTCTCGCTCGGCGACCTGCTCGAAGGCATCGTCTTGCACGCCTTCGAGGGTAAGGCGCCCTTCTCTCGCTCGACGCTTGCCAAGATCGAGTCCTTGCGAGCGGTTTACGGGCTGGATTTGCTCGCCGCGGATTCGCATCGCCTCAAGGAGGCGCGGCGCCGTGCCTGAGTCGGCGGATCTCGAGCGCTTCCTGCGCGGCGACGTCGACCCGCAGCGCTTCTCGCATCGCGAGCACGTGCGCATGGCCTTCGCGATGCTGGCGCGCGAGGATTTCGCAAGCGCTCTGGCCCGCTATGGCGCCGCGCTTCAGGCTCTGCTCGCGCGCGTCGGGCGACCGGAGGCCTTCAATCAAACCGTCACCGTGGCTTATCTCGCCCTGATTGCAGAGCGCATGCAGGCTCAGCCCGCCCCGAGCTTCGATGAGTTCGCGATGGCGAACGCCGAGCTGTTCGGGCCGGATCTCCTGCAGCGCTGGTACCGGCCGGAGCAGCTCAGCACGGCCGCGGCACGGCGCATCTTCCTCATGCCCGAGCCCTGCAGGTCGCCTCGCTAGCGGCGCAGGAGCCAGTCGAGCGCCCGTCCGATGCGAGGCCCGTACGGTGGCCGCAGTCCCACCCACCCGGCCACGTCGAGGCGCGTTTGATAGAACACCGCGCGCGCGTGGCTGAAGCGCTCAAAGCCATGCTCGCCGTGATAGGCGCCCATGCCGCTCGCGCCGACCCCGCCGAAGGGCAGATCCTCCGCCAGAAAATGCATGGCCACGTCATTCACGGTGACGCCGCCCGAATGGCTGTGCTCGAGCACGAAGCGGGTCTCGCCGCGATCCGAGCCGAAATAATAAAGCGCGAGCGGGCGTGGCCTCGAGTTGATCTCCGCCAGGGCTTCCTCGATGCGCTCATAGGGACGCAGCGGCAGCAAGGGGCCGAAGATCTCTTCCTGCATGATGCGCATCTGCTCGTTGGTATCGAGCAGCAGCATCGGCACGGGCAGCCGCCCACTCGCGCCCGCATCCTCCATGAGCGGCACGAGCTTCGCACCCCGGGCGCAGGCATCCGCGAGGAGCGATTCGATGCGCTGCGCGTGAGAGGCGTTGATGAGAGCGGTGAGGTCGGGGCTCGCGGCTCCGCCCGGGTAGGCGCGCCTGACCCAGCTGCGGGCGGCGGCGACGAACTCCTCGAGCGAAGCCCGGGGCAGGCAGACGTAATCCGGCGCGATGCACATCTGCCCGGCGTTGGCGAGCTTGCTCAGCAGGATTCGATCGACGGCCTGCTCGAGTCGCGCCGAGCGTCCGATAATCGCGGGACATTT
>Ga0209060_10001231_pt1 | contig 29881 bp, 33 predicted proteins | sample Coa_R1_8_FD_187155 | JGI IMG/M metagenome (GOLD analysis project Ga0209060, IMG submission 187155) | Surface soil microbial communities from Centralia Pennsylvania, which are recovering from an underground coalmine fire - Coalmine... | ecosystem: Environmental > Terrestrial > Soil >...
TAGCCCCGAGCGGATTCGAACCGCTGTCGCCGGCTCCAAAGGCCAGCATGCTTGGCCACTACACCACGGGGCTGCGACCCACGATGGTTTCCGCCGGTACAAAAGACACACCGTCGACCCCGAGCCGCGCGCCCTGCCGAGGGAACCGCCCCGCGACCCGGACCACGGGGTCTGCGGCGGGTCCCTTCCGGCTAGGGCCGTGCCGCTCCTCCGGAGCGCGGTCCCTCCGTCGCCAACTTGGATTATCTACCCTTGACGGCTCTGCGCTCCGTGCGTCGGACGAAGATCCTCGCCACGGTCGGTCCCGCGAGCGCGACACCGGCGGTGCTCTCCCGGATGCTCGACAGCGGGGTCAACGGCTTTCGGCTCAACTTCTCGCACGGGACGGACGCCGAGCACCGCCGCACGCTGGAGATCCTCCACCGGGTCGCGCGCCGTGCGAACCCTCGCGTAGCCATCGTCGCCGACCTCCAGGGGCCCAAGATCCGGTTGGGCGACCTCCGGCAGCCCCGGTACACGGTGGCGGAGGGGGACCGGTGGACCTTCGACACGTCGGGGGAGATAGGGGAAGCCGGCCGCGCCTCGGTCTCCCTGCCCGGCCTCACCACGGCCGCTCGGCCCGGGGATCCGCTCCTCCTAGGGGACGGCTCGGTGGAGCTCGTGGTCGAGTCGGTGAGCCACGGAGCCGTATCGGCGAGGGTGGTGCACGGAGGCACCGTGGCAGCGCATGCGGGGTTCTTCCTCCCCCACGCCCACCTTCGGGCCGAGATCCTGGGGCCCCGCGACCTCTCCGACCTCCGGGTGGCGGTGGCCGGCGGCGTCGACTTCCTGGCCCTTTCCTTCGTGCGGGACGGGGCCGACGTTCGCAAGGCACGGCGGGAGCTCGACCGATTGCCGAATGGGGACGAGGTCGCGACGATCGCGAAGATCGAGCGGGCGGAGGCCCTCGCCCACCTCGACAGCATCCTGGCCGAGGCCGACGGGATCATGGTGGCCCGCGGGGACCTGGGGATCGAGGTGCCCCTGGAGCGGCTCGCCCTCGAGCAGAAGCAGCTCGTCACCCGGGCCAACGCCGCCGGCCGGATCGCCATCGTCGCCACCCAGATGCTCCTCAGCATGGTGTCGAGCCCGCGTCCTACCCGGGCGGAGGCGACCGACGTGGCGAACGCGGTGATCGACGGCGCCGATGCCGTGATGCTCTCGGAAGAGAGCGCGGTGGGTGACTTCCCCGTCGAGTCGGTCAAGTGGCTCGATCGCATCTGCCGAACGACGGAGGAAGGGCTGTTCCGCGGGGAGCTGCCGTTGCCCGCGGTCGCGGAGCCCCCGCCGACCCTCGAACGCTCCGTGGCGAAGGCGGCCGTCCGGCTGGCGGCGGACCTCGGAGCGCGGGCGATCGTGACCCCCACCCATTCCGGGCGCACCGCCCGCCTGATCAGCAAGCACCACCCTCCCAGCCCGATCGTCGCCCTCACCTCCCGGCCCTCGACCCAGCGGCAGCTCGCCCTGGTGCGGGGGATCTACGCCCAACCGTCGCCGCCGAAGTTGACGCTCCGGGAGCTGAGCCGGCTCGCCTACGACACGGTCGCCCGGGAGCTGGGCCGCCGCGCCGACGGCCCCATCGTCCTCACCGCGGGCTATCCCGTCGAGGGCCGACCCACGAACCTGGTCACGGTCGTGGACCGTCGACCGGAGCCCCGGCGCCGGGACCGGTGACCTCTACGAAGGCGAGCAGCGGCAGCACTGCGACGGTGAGCAGCGCTGCGAACTCCCAGGCCACGGTGTAGCCCAGCGACGCCGCGATGACGCCGAACGCCACCGCCACGAGGCTGCCCAGGCTCACCTGGATGGAGTTGACGACCCCCACGCCCAGCGCCAGTCCCTCTCCCCGGGCCTCGGGAAGATACGTCGGGATCAGGTAGAGGATCGAGAAGACGACCCCGTCGAAGAAGCCGAGCGCGATCAGGTCGGGTACCAGCACCATCAGGGGGGCGAACGGCAGGAGAGCGACGCATCCCGCGGAAAGGATGGTGAACCCGGCGGCGAGGCTCCGCCGTGAACGCGTTCGCTCGGCGAGCCAGCCTCCGACGGGACCGCCCGGGAACGCCGCGAGCACCACCCCGGTGGTCACGGCCGCGGCGGCCCCGATGCCCCACGCGGCGTGGTCGGCGGCCGCGTACACCACGAAGTCCTGGCCCACGACGTAGATGGCCGACCAGAACCCGGTGAGGCCAAGAGAAAGGGCCCAGATCGAGCGGCTGGTGAGGATCTCGCGTCCCCGGGCCCAGACCTCCGCGAGCGGCTTCGGGGGCTCCGCCCGCTCGGGCGCGGGCAGCAGCAGCGCGGCGACCCCGGCCATCCCGAGGAGCGCAACGCCCCCGGCCGCCAGGGCCGCGGACCAACCGAACGCGATGCCGAGGGACGCGCCACCGAAGAGCCCGAGCGCGCCCCCGACGCTGAACCCGCCGTTGTAGAAGCCGATCACCGGCCCGCGCTGCCCGGCGGGGAAGTAGGAGGCAATGAGCCCCAGCGCGGGGGAGAAGAACAGGGCCGCCCCGATCCCCGCGATCCCTCGGAGGAGCGCGAGGACCGGCCAGCTCGGCGCGAAGGCCGAGGCGACACCGCCGGCTCCTAGGATCACCAGCCCCAGCAGCGAGACGGTGCGAGCCCCGTACCGGACCGACGCGAGGCCGGCGGGTACCTGGAAGATCCCGACCCCGACCAGGAACGCCCCGAGGACGACCCCCAGCTGGGCCGGGCCGGCGGAGAGGGCGACCCCGATGAGGGGGAGCACCGCCCCGACGTTGTACCAGCTGAAGGCGTAGACCACCCGCGCGATGAACAGGACGCTGGCGGGGCCGGTCCGCCGGCCCGGAGGCAGTTCGGCCAGGGGTCACCCCGGGAGGAGCCCATGGGTCTGGAAGTAGCGGAGCAGGCCCTGGGCCGCCAGGTCATAGCCCGAGACCATCGAGCTCCGGTCGACCGGGGCCGGCCCGGAGGGGGCCCCCTCGGTCCGCCGCCCCTCGTCGAGGCGACGGAGGACCTCGGCGATGTGCTCGACCCTCGGGTCCTCGCGGGCCGCGGCGAGGGCCGCGTCGCGCCAGCTCTCGACCGAACGGCGGTACGACGCGAGCTCCCCTACCGCCTTCTCGGAGGGACCGAAATGGCTGTAGAAGAGCCAGCGAGGGTCCAGGCGCGCCATCGCGTCGAGGCTCGAGAACAACAGCTCGAGATCGAGGTCGGGGGGAGGCACGGCGGGCCGGGCCCGGGTCTCGCCCTCCAGCCGGACCCCCGCGGCGTCCCCGCAGACCATGGCCCGGAGCGAGGTGTCGAGGAACGAAAGATGATGCTGCGCGTGACCGGGCGTCGCCACGGCCACGAGCTCGCCGCCCTGGACCGGGAACCTCTCCCCGCCCCGGAGGGCCACGAGGCGGTCCGCCGGGACGGGCGCGATGGGGCCCCACAGGGGATCGGCGGCGGCTCCCCACGCGCGCCGAACGCTGGCGATCAAACGGGTCGGGTCCACCATGTGGGCGACCCCCCGCTCATGGACCAGCAGCTGGGCGCGGGGGAACTCGGCGGCCGCCGCGCCCAGGCCTCCGGCGTGGTCGAGATGGATGTGGGTCACGAAGACCCGACGGACCTCCTCGGGCGCGATCCCTGCGCGGGCCAGCCCGACGCGGAGCGCACCCCGGCACGTCGTGGGGCCGGTCTCGATGAGGCTCCACCCGTCCGGTCCGGGAAAGAGGTAGCACGCCACGAGCCCCTCGGTGTCGCGGAACTTGAGGTCCAGGAGCAGCCGCCCGTTCCCCAGGGAGCGGACGTCGGGAGGGGGGTCGGCCATGGGACCTAGAACACCGGAGCCGCGAAATAGAGGACGGAGAGGACCCCGACGACGAACACCACGGACAGCCCGAACGTCGCGATCCAGAGCGCCCGGTTCCAGCGCCACACCTTGGCCCCGTCGAGCGGGCCCACCGGGAGAAGATTGAACGCCGCGAAGATGCCGTTCACCAGCGCGAGGAACATCAGCGTCACCCAGAGCAGGGCGCTGTCCCAGACCGGGACCGAGACGAACGCCGCCCCGAGGAACGCGGCCCCTTCCAAAAGGTTCACCGCGGGTCCGGCGACGCTGGTCCGACCCCATTCCCGGACATCCCCCATCCCGCCGATCATCGTGGCCCCGGGCAGGGCGAGCAGGAACCCGAACAGCGCGGTCGCCACCGAGAAGAAGAGGCCGGTCGGGGACATCCGGAACTCGGCCCAGAACCCGTGGCGCTGGGCCACGACCTTGTGCGCCATCTCGTGGGCCACGAACCCGGTGACCGCCGCGATGGCGGCGATCCCCAGCGAGGAGAGGAAGGAGGCCGTGGACAGGCCGCCGGGGACGCTCGAGACGGAGATCTGGGACCGCACGAGGGCGATGTCGACCGTCAATACGCCGGCGGCGATGAGGAGGTGGAGGACCTCGGTCCGAGACGTCGTCACCCGCCGGACCTCCCGGGGCGGACCTCCGACGATGAGGTCCCCCGACGGGCGGGGACGCCAGCTCACCGGGACCCCCCCTCGAGCGGCCAGCGCTCCCCCGGCATCGGGGCCCTCGGGGCCCGGCCGTCGAGGAGATCGCGGATCAGCTCGACCCCGTCGATGAGCCGGGGGCCCGGGCGGCTGAAGTACGCCTCGTCCGCGAGCCAGACCCCGAGCCGTGGGCGAAGGGCGTGGAGCACGTGCGACGCTTCCGGGGCCCCGGCGATCTCCCTCCGGGTCCGGGGAACGCCGAAGCTGCAGGGGGAGACGACCACCAGGTCAGGAGCGAGGCGCGCGATCTCCGCCCAGGTCGTCCGGACGCCGGGCTCGCCCCCCTCTCCCAAGACGGGAGCGCCTCCTCCGGCCTCGATGATGTCAGGGCCCCAGAGGCCGACGAGGATCGGCGGATCGACCCACTCGAGCACGGCCACCCGGGGACGCGAGGTCCCCGGTCCGCGAGCCCGCGCCCGGCCCCGAAGCTCCTCGGCGAGGGTCCGGGCCGCCGGTGCCGCGGACAGGGCGGCGCCGATGGTCTCGATGGAGTCCCACACGTCGCCGAGCCGGCGCGGGGTGAGGGACACGATGGCAGGGTCCACCCGGGCCTTCCGGCAGGCGTCGAGGACCTCGGTATCGGTGACCGAACAGACCCGGCACAGGTCCTGCGTGAGGATGAGGTCCGGGGCGAGCTCGGCCAACCGGGGGATGTCCAGGGTGTAGAGGCTCTCGTCCGAGGACCGCACGGCCTGGACCCGTGCATCGATCTCGGCCGATGGTCGCGAGGAGTCGAGCGTGCGCGCGTGCATCACCACGGGGAGCCGCTGGACCTCCGCCGGGTAGTCGCACTCCTCGCTGCGTCCGACCAGTCGGTGGCCCTGGCCGAGGGTGCAGACCGTCTCGGTGGCGCTGGGAAGCAGGGAGACGACTCGCATCACGGCCGCCGGGAGTCCCAGGAGCCGGGCGGCGGCTACTTAGGTTTGCGCCCGGCCGGCCGGGTCTTGCCCGCCCGTTTCGGGGCCGCGGCAGGCCGCTTCGGTGCCGACCGTTTCTTCGCGGGGGCCCGGGCGCTGGCCGGGACGGCCGGGGCCGTGGGCCCCTGCGCCGGCGGGGCGGACGACGACGGCGCCGGGACCTCCTTCGGGATCTCCGGGGGCGGAAGCCCCAGGTGGACGCACAGCGCCCCCTCGCGGGCGGGGTCCAGCCCGAGACGTCGGGCGCGGTCCCGTTCGGTCGCCGCCTCCCGGACCGCGCCGGTCTTCTCCAACGCAACGGCGTGAAGGAAGCGCATTTGCGGGTCCTCGGGCTGTTCTTCCAGCATCCGGGCGATCTCCTCCCGGGCGGCCCCCCAATGGGCCTGGGCGATGAGGGCGGCGATGAGGTGGGCGCGGGCGGCGAGGCGGGTCGGGTCCTCGGCGAGGAGGGCCCGGTAGGATTCGATCTCTTTCTCCACGTGCCCCTCGGCCCCGAGGACGGCCGCGATCCCCAGCCGGGCCTCCAGGTTGCCGGGCTGGACCTGGAGGGCCTCCTCGAAGGTCCGCCGGGCATCCGAAGCGAGGCCGAGGGCCAGGAGCGCCTGGCCGATCCCGGTGCGGGCCGGGGCGAACTCGGGCTTCAAGGTCGACGCCTGCCGGAAGAACCGGAGCGCCAGGGCGGGCACGCCCCAGTCGAGCCAGGTGCGGCCGCGCTGCATGACGGCGTCGAGGAGGTGGGCGCTCGGCAGGAGCCGTCCGGAGCTCGACGGAGCGGCGGGACGCGGCTCGTCACCCAGGTACTCCCCGAGGCCGAGCTCCCGGACCAGCTCCTGGAACCGGCCAGCCTCCACGAGGGTCGCGCGTCGCTGGACCACCTCCGCCCCGATCGCGAGCGGAAGCCGGCCCGGCGTCAACACCACGAGGTGGGCCGGGACGGAGCCGACCTCCTCGAGGAGCCGCTGGACCTGGAGGAGAGAGACCTGGGTGGGGTCCTCCAAGAAGGCGAACAGGAATCCGTCCGAGGTCCGAAGTAGGATGCCCCCCTCCGGGCCGGTCTTCACCGCGTCGAACCGCTGGCCCATCGCTTCCGCGAGGCGACCGACCAGCTCGGCGAACCCCGCGGCCATAGGCTCCGCACCGGCGCCCCCGTTAAAAACCCGGGGCGGGCAGTGGAACCGGCCGCATCGGAGGGCCTTAGCGCGGGGGAGGGCGGATCCGCCCCCGCCGGTTCCCAGCCTTAAATATCCCCGGTCATCCACGCACCGGGATCCCGTGGAGTTCTCGGAGCTGGCAGAGTTCCGCCCCCGGATCGAGAGGGCCCTGGCCCTCCAGTACGACCGGCTGGAGAGCGAAGGGGGGCCGACGTTCCGTCCCTACATCCGCGTCCTCCGGGAGTTCACGCTCCGAGGAGGCAAGCGGTTCCGGGCCCTCCTGGTCCTCGCCGGCTACCACATCGCGACCCGCAAGGATCCGACCCCCGCGCTGCCTGCGGCCGCAGCCTTGGAACACTTCCAGAGCTGGATGCTGATCCACGACGACATCATCGACCACTCCGAGGAACGCCGGGGTGGGCCGACGGTCCACCGGGCCCTGGAGGCCCGCCACCGGGCCGCCAAGGAGCTGGGAGATTCCGCCTCCTACGGAGTGGGCCTCGGGATCACCCTCGGGGACCTGGAGGAACCCTACACCCTCGGCTCCCTCCTGGACGCCGGCGGCCCCGCCCGGGGGCGGGACCGGGCCCTCGCCGAATACGTTCGCATGACCCGGATGACCGCGTACGGCCAGCTCCTCGACATCCGGAACGGGGCCGTGCCCGTCGCCCAGGTCCGGGAGGCCGACGTTCTGAAGGTCCACGAGCTCAAGTCGGCGATCTACACCGTGGCGTCCCCCCTGCGGATCGGAGCGTTCCTCGGGGGCGGCGCGCCGGGGCTCGCCGCGGACCTCGACTCGGTCGGCACCGACCTCGGGATCGCCTTCCAGCTCCGGGACGACGTCCTGGGCGCCGGCTTCGACGCGGACGCCGCGGGGAAGAGCGCCAACGACCTGGTGGAAGGGAAGCGCACCCTTCTCGTGGTCCGCGCCTGGGCGAAGACGGACGCCGCCGGCCGCGACGCGCTCCAGGCCGTGCTGGGCGACCCTCACGCCACCGACGCCGAGGTGGAGCGCGCCCGGGAGGTCATCCGCTCAACGGGGAGCCTCGCGTACTCCGAGAAGCGGATCGCCACCCTGACCCAGCGCGCGTACCGCCGGATCGACGGGAGCCGGAACCTTCGGGGCCCGAGCCGCGCCCTCTTGCGGGAGATCGGGGACCGCCTGGTCCACCGGTCGACGTAGGCCGGATTACGGCGGGCCGCCGCTGGTGGCGACGCCGGCCGCCTGGAGCGCGTCCGAGAGCTCCTTCTGCATCTCGGTGTACCGCTCCTTCAGGTGGTTCTCCTGGCGTTCCAGCGCCTTGACGCGGACCTCCAGGGTCTCCTTCTCCTCGGTCAGGATCCCTTCCACCTCGGCCCGGTCCTTCGCCTTGACCAGCAGGCCGCCGATGGGCCGGTAGAGCGTGGCGTCCTCGGGGAGCGTCTTGAGGTCCTCGAGGGTCCGGGTCGTCTCCCGGAGCTTGAGGTCCATCTGGAGCCGTTGCTGCGCCACCGCGCTGAGGTCCTGCTGGAGCCGCTGGAACTGCCGCAGATCGTTCTGGAGCTTGGCCGGGATCGCCACGTCGCGCGCAGGCCGGGTGCGCAACATAAGCGCTTCGGGCGGCGGAACGTCCGGCGCCGGAGCGAGGGTCAGTCCTCGTCGTCCCCGTCGGGGAGCGAGGCCACGATCTCGGTGGCCTCCGCGAGGCGGAGCCACCCGAGATAGGTCTGCACGGCCGCCCGGAGCGCCCCCGTGTCCCGGGCGGCGATCCGGACCCGTACCTCCCCCGCGGGACCCCGCTCGATCTGGGCCCGGGCCCGGGGGACCTCACGGACCACCTCCGGGCCGAGGGAGCGGGCCAGCCGGTCCGCCATCTCCGGCGTCGGGCAGCGGCAGGTGATGGTGCCGGTCCAGGCCGGGGCCGTCGTCACGGCTCGAACTCGGGGGCGAGCCGGGCGACGACGAGGTCGGTCTTGGCGGCGGCCGCCGCCACGTACCGCTCCGGGTCCAGGAGGGCGTCGATTTCCTCGGGCTTGAGGAGCGAGGAGACGGTGGCGTCGGTCCGGGCCCGACGGGCGAGCTCGGCCCCGGGGCCGAGGTCCCGGGTGAGGCGGCGGAGCAGCTCGTGGGCCTCCGAGCGCGGGAGGCCCCGCGACGCCAGCGCCAGCATCAGGCTCTCGGTCATGGCGCCGCCGCCGGCCTCCGCCAGGTGTCGGGCCATCGCTTCAGCGTCCACGCGCAGCCGACGGAACACGTCGGTGAGCTTCGTCAGGATGTCATCGGTGAGGACCAGGGCGTGCGGGAGCACGATCCGCTCGTTGGCGGAGTTCGCGAGGTCGCGTTCGTGCCACTGGACCATGTTCTCCAGGGGCGGAAGGGCGAACGCCCGGACCAGGCGCGCGAGGCTGGTCACGTTCTCGGACTGCATGGGGTTCCGTTTCTGGGCCATGGTCGAGCTGCCCACCTGGTGGGCCTCATCGAACGCTTCCGCGACCTCGGCGATCTCGGTCCGCTGGAGGTTCCGGACCTCGGTGGCCAGCCGCTCGGAGGTGCCGGCCACCAGCGCGAGGAAGTTGGTGAGCTCGGCGATCCGGTCCCGTCCGACGATCTGGGTCGGGGCCTCGTCCGCCTGGAGGCCGAGCCGCCGCATGACGCCGCTCTCCACGGCCGTCGCGTGGGCCCCGAACCCCGCGCCGGTGCCTACGGCCCCCGCGATCTTCCCCACCGCGAGACGGGGATGGAGCTCGTCGAGGCGCTCACGGTGCCGGGCCACCTCGGCCGCGGCGACGGCCATCTTGTAGCCGAAGCTCAACGGGACCGCGTGCTGGCCATGGGTCCGACCGACCTCCGGGGTGGCCCGGTGGAGCCGGGCGAGCGCGAGGAGGGCCCGGGTGAGCTGCGTCAGGTCCTCCCGGATCACCAGGAGCGCCTCGTGGAGCTCGAGGGCGAGGGCCGTGTCCGTGATGTCCGCGGATGTGGCCCCGAAGTGGACCCAGCCGCCGCCGGCGCCCGCCTGCTCCGACAGGGCCCGGGTGATCGCCATCACGTCATGCCGGAGCATCGACTCGAGCTCATCGACCCGGGCCAGGTGCACCCGGCCGGTCGTCACCGCGAGGTCGATCTCGCGGGCCGCGTTGCCGGGGACGATCCCCAGCTCCGCCTCGCTGAGGGCCAGGGCGGCCTCCACCTGGAGGGCCCGGCGGAGCCGGGCCTCGCGGGAGAACAGGGCCCGATATTCGGGCCGACCGTACCGGAACTCCAGAGGACAGATCGCGCTCGCCTCGTCGGCCGCCACGTTCCGTGACCCGAGCGGGGTTATTTATGGGTGGTCCCGCCGCCGACGGACCGCAGGGTCCGGCGCCGCCGGGACAAGGGTTTTGCTCTAGGCCCCCTCGACGGCGCCGGTGCGACCGTTGCGGATCCTCGTGGCCCTCGGCGGGAACGCGCTCCAGCGCTCGGGCGGCGAAGGGACCTGGGCCGAGACCGTCGCGCAGATGCGGGCCACGGCCCCCGCGCTCGCCCGGGTCGTGGCGGAGGGGCATGAGCTGCTCGTGACCCACGGCAACGGGCCTCAGGTGGGTGCGTTGCTCCGGGAGTCCGAGCTGTCGTCCCGGGAGGTGCCCCCACGGCCCCTGCCGGTGCTCGGGGCCGAGACCGAGGGCCAGATCGGGTTCCTGATCCAAACGGAGCTCACCGCTGCCCTCGAGAGGTTGCGGGTCCCCCGGACCGTCGCCACCGTGATCTGCCGGGTGGAGGTCTCTCCGAAGGACCCGGCGTTCCGGACCCCGACGAAGCCGGTGGGCCGGTACTACTCCGAGAACGAGGCGCGCCTCCATCGGAAGTCCGATGGCTGGGCCATGACCTACGACGGGGCCCGGGGCGGATGGCGCCGTCTGGTGCCTTCTCCCCGGCCGATCCGGTGGCTCGAGGCCGAGCTCGTCCGCCACCTCCTCCGAACCGGCTGGGGGAGCCAGTGGGTCCCGGTGCTCACCGGGGGCGGCGGGATCCCCGTCGTGCCGAAGGGACGCGGCGTCTACGAAGGGGTCGACGCGGTCATCGACAAGGACCTCACCGCGAGCCTCGTCGCCCGGGAGCTGGGTCTCGACACGCTCGCGATCGTCACCGACGTCCCCGCCGTCGCGGTCGGGTTCGGTCGGCCGTGGGAGCGGTGGCTCGGGGCCACCACCATCGAAGCGCTCGAGACGTGCCTCGCGCGCGGGGAGTTCGCCGAAGGGAGCATGGCCCCCAAGATCCAGGCGGGCCTCGAGTTCCTCCGGGGCGGGGGTCGACACCTCATCATCACCGACATCCCCTCGCTCGCGCGGTCCCTCCGGGGGGAGGCGGGCACTCGGGTCAGCCGAGCGGAGCCGGGGGTTCCCGGACGGACCTCGCGAGCAGCTTCGCCACGCCGCTCCCGTACTGGAGCGCCCGCTTCGGGCGGTCCACGAGCGCGGCCGGCAACCCGGCCCGCGCGGCGGCGTGGCGGAGCGCGAACTTAGGCGGGTCCGACGGACCCGGCGGCGGGAAGCGGCGCGCCGCCGCCCGGACCCCCGGATCGAGGTACGGGGCCCGCAGTTCGCGGCCGAGGGTCCGGCCGATGCGGAGCGCCCGGGGCCAGTCGGAGGTCTCCAGTCGCTCGAGATCCTCGGTGGAGCGCCGGCGCGCCGCCTCGTCACCGAGCGAGCGGAAATGGGCGTACCCGTAGAACAGCTCGTCGGCCCCTTGACCGCAGAGCACCGGCCCGGGCGGGGCGGCCGCCGTGGCGAGGGCGAGCGCCAGCCCGACGCTCCGGCCGGGTTCTCGCAGGGCGCCGAGCTCGCCGGCCCATTTCGTCCACGCGTCGAGGACCTCGTCGCGGGAGAGGCGATGGAGGTCGACCGGGCGGTGGATCTGTGCGGCGGCGTCCCGCGCGGCGATCAGGTCGGCCGCGTCGGATGTACCGACCGCCACCAGCTTCGCTTCCACGCCGGGCGGGAGCAGCCATGCGAGGAGGGTCGAATCGAGGCCCCCGGAGAACAGGATCGCCACCATCGGTTCCCTCTCGACGGTCGCCTCCACCGCCGATCGGAGCGCCCGGAGCAGCTCGGCCTCGGGGTCCTGCGAGGGACCGGCCCCGTTTCCGGACATGGGCTCCCGGGAGCAGTGAACGCTTATGGCCGCTCGGAGTCACCGAGGTCCGATGGCCGCCCCCGCCGGCGCTCCGCCGCCGCCCGCCGCCCCGCACCGACGGGCGGTCTTCGTGGACCGGGACGGCACGGTCAACCCGGACCTCCGGTACCTTTCCGACGCTGACCGGCTGGAGGTGTACAAGGGGGTCGGGGAGGCGACCCGCCTCCTGCACGCCCATGGCTACCTGGTCATCTGTGTCACCAACCAGTCCGGGATCGAGCGCGGGTTCTACACCGTGGAGGACGTGGAGCGGATCCACGGCCGGGTGAACGAGATCCTCGCCCGCGAAGGCGGAGGGGTCGACGCGTTCTACTACTGTCCCCACGCCCCCGAGTCCGGGTGCCGCTGCCGGAAGCCGGGGACCGAGCTGTTCGAGCGGGCCGCCCGGTCGTTCTCCCTTGACCTGGCGGCGAGCGCGATCATCGGCGACCGGTCCCTGGACATCGAGGCGGGCCAACGGCTCGGCCTGCTGACCATCCTGGTCCCGTCGCCCGGCCACGAAGCGGAGGTCGCCCGGCAGGTGCGCGAGAGCGGGATCCTCCCCGACCGGGTCGCCGTCTCGTTCCGGCAGGCGGCCGAGCACCTGCTCGCTCGGGGCTGAGCCCGGGCCATCCCAAAGCTTCTAATGCGAGCCCCCCTCCGACGGTGGGGCACCTCGTGGTCCTTCCCCTTCTGCCCGCCCTGCTGGGCGTGGCGTTAACCGGTGCGTTGGCGGCGGCTGCCGTGCTGGCCGGTGCGCTCACCCGGACCGCGGGGGCCACGGCCGCCGCGTTCGGCATCGTCGTGGTGGTGATCGGCGGCTTCGCGTTCCTCGCCCTCCTGGTGCTCTTCGTGGTGGCGAGCGTGCTCGCCACACGCTACGGGTTCGAGGAGAAGCGCCGCCGGAACGTCCATGAGGGGACGGCCGGGGAGCGCGGGGTCTCGAACGTGATGGCCCACATCATCATCCCCACCGCGCTGGTCCTCCTCGCGTGGATCTCGCCGTCGTGGCTCCCGGTCCGTTCGGCGACGGTGCTCTATACCGCGGCCCTCGCGTTCGGGGCGGCGGACACGTTCGCGAGCGAGTTCGGCGTGCTGGCCGGGGCCGCCCGGAGCATCCTCACGTTCCGACCGGTGACCGCCGGGACCAACGGCGGAGTGTCGGCGCTTGGGGAGGCCTGGGCGTTCGTAGGCTCCGTCTCGACGGCCGGCATCGGCACCGGGCTCTTCTACGTGTTCCGAACGCCGATCGTCCCCCCGCTGGCGATCCTGGGCATCGCCGCCGTCTCCGGGTTCATCGGCTGCCAGCTCGACAGCGTCCTCGGCGAGACGCTGGAGAACCGGGGGCTCCTCACCAAGGGCTCGACGAACTTCCTCGCGATGTTGCTCTCCGTCGTGGTCGCCATGGGCCTCTTGCTGGCCCTCGGGGAGCCAGTGTGACCGACGGGCGTCACCGGGGCCCCAGCGTCGTCCTGCTCTCCGGGGGCATGGACTCCGCAACGTGCCTCGCGCTGGCGAGCCGCGACGCGCGGCCGGTCCACGCCCTCACCGTCCGATACGGCCAGCGCCACGACCGGGAGCTCCGATCGGCGAAGGCGCTCGCCCGGCGGTTCTCGGTCGCGTCCCACGTGGTGCTCGATCTCCCCCTTGCGCCGATCCTCGCGTCCGCCCTGACGGATCCCCGACGGAGGGTACCCTCGGGCGGAGTCCGCCGGGCCTCGATCCCGTCGACCTACGTCCCGGCCCGCAACACGATCCTCCTCGCCCTCGCGCTCGGGTGCGGGGAGAGCCGTCGGGCCCGGTCCATCTACATCGGCGCCAACGCGGTCGACTACTCCGGCTACCCGGACTGCCGGCCCGAGTTCCTGCGCGCCTTCAACGCCCTCGCGCGGCGCGCGACGAAGGCGGGCGTAGAGCGGAACGCCGCCCCCCGCGTCGTGGCCCCGCTGCTCCGAATGACCAAGGCGGACGTGGTCCGGCTGGGAGAGCGCCTCGGCGTGCCGTGGGAGATGACGTGGAGCTGCTACCGGGGCGGGCGACGTCCCTGCGGGACGTGCGACGCCTGCCGGTGGCGCGCCAAGGGGTTCCGCGAGGCCGGGGTCCCGGACCCGGGCGCGTAGGCCGATCGGCCCTTCGGGGCCTACATCCGTTCGAGCGGCTCGATCCCGAGGAGGCGCAGTGTGTTGCCCAGGGTCGTCCGGGCGGCGGTGACCAGCGCGAGCCGGCTCGACCGGGGTCCCTCGGCCGCCAGGACCGGCGTGGACTCGTAGAACCGGTTGAACGCCTCGGCCAGGGAATGGGCGTACCCGGCGAGGGCGTGCACGTGGGTGGTGCGGGCCACGTACGCCACGGTCGCCGGGAGCCGGGAGATCTCCCGGAGGAGGGCCCTCTCGGCGGGGGTGGCGAGCTGGGCCGGGTCGTACGGGGGCCGTGCCTCCACGGGGTCGGCCTTCCGGAGGATGCTCGAGGCCCGGGCGTACGAGTACTGCAGGAACGGGCCGCTCCGTCCCTCGAACGACAGCGCGTCCTCCCAGCGGAACGAGACGGTCTTCTCCGGGGCGACCCGGCCGATGTGATAGCGCACGGCCGCCGCCGCCAGGGAGCGGGCGATGGCGTCCACGTCGGCGGCCGGCAGGTCGGCGTGCCGAGAGACGACCTCGGTCCTCGCCCGGGCGATGGCCTCGTCCAGGAGGTCGTCGAGATAGACCACCTTGCCGGCGCGCGTGGACATTCGGCCCCCTTCGGGGACGGTGATGTCCTGGTAGATCACGAACTCCGGGCGGCGGGGCTCACCGGCTTCCGCCAGGAGGACCTCGAGGGTCTTCGCGTGGAGGTGGTGGTCCTGGCCGAGCACGTCGATCACACGGCCGAACGCGTCGAACTTTTGGAGGTGGTACGCCACGTCACGGACCGGGTACAGCGTCGACCCGTCGGCCCGGGTCACGATCACGTGGTCCGATTCCTTTGGGAGGTGGTAGCTCGTAGCGTCGATGGCCCACGCCCCGTTCTCCTCCCGGAGGGCGTGGGGCGCGTGGCGGAGCCGCTCGACGACACGGTCCACCGCGCCGCTCTCGAGGAACGACGACTCCCAGACGAACTGGTCGAACCGTATCCCGATCCGTCCGAGCGACTCCACCATGCCGGAGAGCACCGCCTCGGCGATCGCGTGATGGTTCGGGGGCTCCTCGTGCCGCTCGAGGCGTCGACTGATCTCCCCGACCTCCTGGGCGGCCTCGGGGTGGTCCTTCAGGTACCGGCTGACGAGAGGGTAGGGCCGGCCGTACCGGATATCCGGTCGCAGCGAAGGGTCATCCTGTCCGTTCGGAAGGCTCGACCGAATCTCGGGAGGCCACTCCTCGAGAGGCTTCGACCAGATCCAGGAGACCATCGCCGCCTGGCGGCCCACATCGTCGACGTAGTACTGCGTTGTTACCGGCGCGCCGGCGGCCCGCAGGATGCGGGCGAGGGTGTCCCCGATGATCGCGTTGCGGACCCGGCCCACGTGGAACGGGCCCGTAGGGTTCGCGCTCGTGTGCTCCACACAGACCGTCGGTCCGTGGGGCTCGAGGTGGCCCCATCCGTCCCCGAGGTCGAAGACCCTCTCCAGGGTCGCCCGGGCCAACCAGTCGGTCTCGACCGCGACGTTGACGAACCCCTCCACCGCCACCACGGCCCGCACGCCGGGGACCGACGGCGTCCGGTCGGCGACCAGGGCGGCCAGCTCGGGAGGCGTCCGCCCGCTCCCCTTCGCCGCACGATGGACCGCCAGCGCCACGTCGCCGTGGTCGCCTCCGGACCAATCGAGCTGGGCGACCACCGCGTCCGCGCTGGTCTCCGCCCCCAGGCCCTGGAGGGCTGCTGCGAGGGCCGTCGAGATGGGGCCCACCATCTCGGCCCAGGGGTCGGCGGTCCGCGGCACGCGACCGGAACCGGAAGGGGCGCTCATCGAAGAAGGGCAACGGTAAAGCGGGCCGTCTTTCATAACCGTTCCTCCGTGGCTCCGCTCCTCCTGCTCCGATACGGCGAGCTGACGCTCAAGTCGCCGCCGGTCCGGCGGGAGTTCGAGCGGACGCTCCGCCACAACGTCCTCGAGCAGTTCGCCGCGTCCTCCCTCAGCTGCCGGCTCCGGAACGACCCGGGCCACCTGTACGTGGAGGTCGACGATGCCGCGGCGGCGCAGCGGGTGCTCGGTCGGGTCTTCGGGATCACCTCGATGAGCGAGGTGGTCGAATGCACGTCGGACCGGAGCGACATCACCGTCACGGCCCTCCGCCTGCTGGACCCGCTGCTGAGGTCGGGGACCACGTTCGCGGTCCGGGCGCGCCGGACGGGGCAGCACTCGTTCACGAGCCAGCAGCTGGCGGCCGACCTGGGGGGCGACATCCTGGAACGGTTCGCGGACCGGGGGATCTCCGTGGACCTGGAGCACCCGGACGTGGAGCTGGCCGTCGAGGTCCGGGACAATCGGGCGTATCTCTCCACCGGCCGTTCACCCGGGCCGGGGGGGCTACCTCTCGGGGTCGCGGGCCGGGTGGCCGCGCTGGTGGACGGTCCCCGCGGCGGGCTCGGCGCCTACCTCTTGATGAAGCGCGGCTGCCGGTGCGCCCTGCTGCCCGTAGGGGACGGGGGGCCGACCATCGGAGAGGTGCTCCGGCGGTTCGACCCGAAGGCCGTCGTCGGGGCCACCGCCCCGGACCTGGCCGAGGGGGAGGTCCGGCTCGCGGCCCTCGCCGAGGAGTCGAGGGCCGACGCGGTGGTCCTCCCGCTGGACGTCGACCGGTACCCCGAGGCCCGTTCGCGCTGGGGGGACCGGGTCGTGTTCTCCCCGACGGTGGGCCTCACCGACGAGGAGGTGGAGGCACGGTGGCTCGCCATCGCCGCACGGGCAGCGTAAAGGAGCCGGGGATCCGCCCCATGGTCCTCGACGACGCCACCGGGGCTCCCTCCCCCGGGACGGCCCGAGCGGAGGACACCGCGGCGGCGGCGGAGTCCCCCACGCTCCGTCTGGACGCCCGGGTGAGCCGGTGGATCGAGGAGCGGGAGCGGTTCGAACGGGGCCGTCGGAAGGTCGCGGTCCCCGCTCCCGCGCCGGACCCTACGGCGACCCCGAACCCTTAAGAACCGGACCCCGCTCGCCGCGCCCGCCCGAGGGAACCCATGTCGCACTGGGCCGTCAGCGGAGAGTTCCTCGCCCGACGGGCCGACTGGCAGACGTTCACCAAGACGTGCGACGCCCCTTCGGCCGAGCAGGCCAAGGAGTGGGCCCTGTCCGAGATCGGCGGGTGCCACGGCGTCAAGCGCTACTCGATCCGGATCCGGTCCGTGACCGAGGTCTCGGCCTGAGCCGTTCGGGTCCGGCCCCGGGCCTCGCCCCCTCCCTCGCTCCGCAGGTTCGTTCGCGCTCCCGGGCCCGGCCCAACGGCTTATAGACCCCCGCCCGTAGCACGGCCGCATGTCCACGCCCGCCCGTCCTCCGGCCATCACCGAGCAGCAGGTCCAGGAGGAGCTCCTCCGCCTCGACGCGTATCGGGGCCAGCTGAACGCCATGGTCCAGCAGCACCAGTACCTGCAGGCGTCCCGGGCGGACCACGTCCGGGCCCGGGAGAGCCTCGAGGGGCTGGACCGGGCCGATCGCCCCGTCGAGCTGTTGATCCCGGTCGGGGGCGAGACCTACGTCCGGGGCGCGCCCACGGGCAGCCCCCGGGTCCTCATCGGCATGGGATCGGGGGTGGTCGTGGAGACCGAACGCCCCCGAGCCTTGGAGATGCTCGCGGAGCGCCTGACGAAGATCGACGAGGCGGCCCAGGAGCTCGAGGGGCAGATCCGGACCCTCGACGAGAGGATCCAGCTGCTCTCCCGGCGTCTCGAAGCCATGAACCCGGGAGCGGTCCCCTCGGACGCCGAGTATGTGGGCGGCGATTAAGTCCCGCCTCGGGCTGGGAGCCAAGTCCGACGCGGGCGGGACCCCCTCCCCCCCCGGGGCCGACCCGGCGAAGTCCGCCGGTCCGTTCACCGATAGCTGGCTCGGGAGCCGCCTCAAGGAGGGGAAGATCGACGAGGTCCTCGACGATCTCGAGATCGTGCTGCTCCAATCGGACGTGGCGGTCCCCGTGATCGAGAAGATCCGCAAGGACCTGAAGCGCGACCTCACCGGCCGCAAGGTGAAGGTCGGGACCGACGCCGAGGCCGCGGTGAAGCAGAGCCTGGAGGCCTCGGTGCGCCAGATCCTGACGAAGCCGGCGTTCGACCTGGTGGGGGCGATCCAGGCCCATCACCCGAAGCCGTACATCGTCATGTTCGTGGGAGTGAACGGCACCGGCAAGACCACCACGGTCGCGAAGATCGCGGGCCAGCTCCGGGACCGGGGCCTCGGGGTCGTCATCGCCGCCGGCGACACGTTCCGGGCCGGCGCCATCGATCAGCTCCTGGTCCACGGGGAGCGCCTGGGGATCCGGGTCATCCGGCAGCAGGAAGGGAGCGACCCGGCCGCGGTGGCGTTCGACGCGGTCGAGCACGCCCGAGCGAAAGGCGTGGACGTGGTCCTGGTCGATACCGCGGGCCGCCAGCATACCAACGACAACCTGATCCAGGAGGCGAAGAAGATCCGACGGGTGGTCTCGCCGACCCTCACCCTCTTCGTCGGGGACGCCCTCTCGGGGAACGACGTGGTCGAGCAGGCCCGGATGTTCCAGGAGAGCCTCGGCGTCGATGGGCTCGTCCTCACCAAGCTCGACGCCGACGCCAAGGGAGGCGCGGCCCTCTCGGCGACGTTCGTCACGGGCCGACCGATCCTCTTCGTCGGGGTCGGCCAGGGGTACGCCGACCTCCGTCCGTTCGATCCGGAGTGGATGCTCCAGCGCCTGTTCGCGGAAGGTGCCGCCGGTTGAGCGCGCTGCTGGAGCTCGTGCTCGTCCGGCCGAAGGAGGACGGGAACGTGGGCGCGGTGGCGCGCCTCGCGAAAAACTTCGGCGTCGACCGCATCTCTATCGTGCGCCCCCGGGCCGCGCTGGGCCAGGAGGCCCGGCGGAGGGCCATGGCGGGCCTCCCGTTGCTGAAGTCCGCTCGCGTGGTCGACTCGTTCGATGCCGCGGTGGCCGACTGCGACCTGGTGGTCGGGACCACGGACCTGTCCACCGGACGCTCCACCCAGTACCTCCGACGGTCGGTGAGCCCCGAGCGGCTCGGGGAGATCGTGCGCCCCATCGTCGGCCGGGTGGCGGTGGTCTTCGGACCCGAGGACAATGGCCTCGACCGGCCCCAGCTCCACCGATGCGATCTTCTGGTGCATATCCCCGCGCGACGGGAGTTCCCGACCCTCAACCTCTCCCACGCGGCGGCGATCGTCCTCTACGCGATCCATCGGGCCCAGGGGACGGAGAATCCCGAGAGCACGCCGGCGCCCGAGGTCCAGGAGCTCCGGGGCAACGAGAAGGAGCTGTTCCTCGAGCGGCTCCGGGACCTCGCCGCCCGATCGGGGTACCCGAAGCACAAGCGGCCGGGGCTCGACCTCATGTTCCGGCGCATCTTCGGACGCGCGACCCCCACGGAATCCGAGTACCGGATGCTGTTGGGGTTCGCGAAGAGCATTGATCGATACGCCCGGAGGACCCGTGGCTGAGAACCGAGACTGGCTGAGAGTGCGCGGCATGGGCCGCGAGCGATTTGCGGGCTACCTCGTCGACTACTTGGATACCCTCGGGTACACCGTCGAGCGGACGGACTCGGCGGAGCCCGCCGAGACCCAGGTGAACGCCCGGCTCACGCGGATGAACCCGGCGGTGCCGGGTAGCGCGAAGGACCTCCAGTTCCGCCTTTACCCGACGGCGGGCGGCTCCGCGGTGGTCTGGGTCGGTCCCACCACCATCGAGGAGGCCGACCGGGTCCGGCTGGATCGGCTCGTGCGGGAGATCCAGGCGCACCTCGAGCGGGCGATCCTGACCGAGAGCCACGCGACCGCGAAAGTGGCGCCGCCCCCATCCCCGCGGCTCCCCTGGCGGCCCGGCTAAGAGGGCGACCGGCTGGCCGGAGGAGCCTTTATAATGGGGGCGTGGGTCCCCCGCCGCACTTCCATGCCGACGTCGGTGTACCATTACATCGGCAAATCGTTCCGGACCACCCTCGGTCCGGAGGGCGCCCAGCTCCGCCACGAGCGTCTCCTCGCCTGGCGCCGCCAGACCTCCGTCACGCGCCTCGAGCGGCCGACCCGCCTCGACCGCGCCCGGGCGATCGGGTGGAAGGCGAAGGAAGGGTTCATCCTGGCCCGGGTGCGCGTCCGGCGCGGCGGGCAGGGGAAGCGGGCGATCATCGCCGGCCGCCGTCCCAAGCGGAAGGGGATCCTCCGGATGACGCTGAAGAAGAGCCTCCAGCGGATCGCCGAGGAGCGGGCCCAGAAGCACTACCCCAACCTCGAGGTCCTCAACTCCTACTGGGTCGGCGAGGACGGCCAGCAGAAGTTCTACGAGGTCATCCTCATCGACCCCGCCCACCCCGTCATCATCGCGGACCCCCAGGTCCAGTGGATCGTCTCCTCTGTCCACAAGGGCCGGGTGTTCCGGGGGCTCACCAAGGCCGGCAAGGAAGGCCGGGGCCTCCGATGGAAGGGAAAGGGCACCGAGCGGATGCGACCGTCCCGGGCCCGGAACCGCCGCGACACCCGACGGACCCAGACGAAGGTCATCCCGTAGGCCGGCGGCGTCGCCGTCGGCCGAGCTCGGCCTCGTCGAGGGCCGCCTCCACCGTGGTCCCGGCCCGATCCGCCGCCCGGCGGGACCATCCCGCGAGCCCCTCGACGTGGGCTACCTCGCCCCGGACCGCCTTCGCCAGGCGGCGCCGGGATTCGAGGTCCAACGTCAGCGGCAGGGCTTCGAGGAAGATCCGGAACCGACGGGCGAGCTGGCCGCCCTTGGTGTCCCAGTCGGTGAGGATGACCACGGTCCGGGCCCGTTCCGCGATCCGGTGCGCGACGTGGGCCAGGGGCTGCCCCCGGTGGAGCGCCACCACCTCCCCCTCGATCCGGAGGGCCGCCAGCGCGGCCCGGTCCCGCTCGCCCTCCACGACGATCACGGTCCCGGGGGACCGGGCCCGTTCCCGAAGGTCGCACCAGACCTCGAGGAACTCCTCCCACGCCCGGTCGCGGTCCAGGGTCTCGCCCACGGGAACGGCTCCGGCCCGCCGACGCGGCCGGCACCCGCCACGGACTCCACAACCCTCATAGCGTCCCCCCTGCCTCCCGGGCGCGCCGTTGACGGACCACTACACGAAGCTCCTGGAATGGCGCCGGGCCGAGGGGTCCACCCGCGGCCTCGCGAAGCTCCCCCAGGACTTCTACCCGGCCACCGAGGCGTACCTGGCCGAGGCGCGGCGCACCTTCGAGTCCGAGCTCCGCTCGAACCCCGCCGGGAAGAAGGGCGAGGTGGCGCGCCAGACGTACGGCCGGGCCGCGCAGATCGCCCGGGACATCCTGGAGGCCCGGATGATGAAGATCCTGAACCTCGCCTTCCAGGCCAGCGTCGGCGGCGCCCGGGAGCTCACCAACTCGCTCGCCGAGGAACGCGAGCTGTACGACCATCTCGTCACCACCCTCCGGGGCCACCGCACGGCGGTGGCGCCGTTCCTGGAGCCGACGGCCTCCGCCGCCCCGCTGCCGGCCATGGAGCCGCCCCGGGCCGTGGTGGCGGCCCCGGCGGCCCCCGCCGGGCCGGGCCATGTCCTGGTGCGGATCCTCCAGGACGGACCGCCCATCGAGGTGGAAGGAGGGACCGTGGACCTCCGCAAGGAGGACCTCGTCTCCCTCCCCCCGGAGGTCGCCCGATTGCTCGTGCAGGCCAAGGTGGCCGCCCGGGTCGACGTCCCCGAGCGCTAGCGGGGGCCCCCCGGACGGAGCTCGAGGACCTGGAAGTTCTCGAACCCGAAGAGAAGGTTCTTCACCGCGAGCCGGGTCCTCACTTCGGCCTCGGCGGAACCGGCGGCCCGGACCGCCGAGTTCAGTTCCGCCTCGATCCCCCACCGGACCAGCGCCTCGCGCTGGAGACCGTAGGAGACCTCGTCGAGCCCGGAGCGCCGGGCGGCGGCCCGAAGGCGCGTGAAGTTGACGAAGGCGCTCAAGTCGGCCGACCCGGGCCGGTCGAGCGGGTCGTCGAGGGCCCGGTGGTCCCGGACCGCGGCCAGGGTGCCGGACGGGCGACCTCGGAGGAGCTCCTCCTCGCTCCCCCCGTAGTCGAGGAGGATCGCGGCCCCCGCTTCCAGGTGGTCCCCGATCTCGCGGACGAACGCTTCCGCCATCGGCGAGACCTCCAGGAGGGTCCCTTCGTCGGCGGTCGGTGGCAACGCCGGGGCCGGGATCGGGCGGGCGTCGGATTCGGCCCACTCCCATCGGTCTCCCGACCATCGGACCCCGACCTCCTTCCAGCCGGAGCCCCTCCGGACGAGCCGTCGGAACGGGAACGCGTCCAGGAGCTCGTTCGCCAGGACCACCCCCTCGAACGGGCCGTCGGCGGCGAGCGATTCGGACCGCCGGACGTCGCCGAGGCCGGCCAGCCGCTCCAGGGTCGCCTCGCCCAGTCGCGCGGACCGCTCCACGAGGGAGTACGTGAGGGCCGTTCCGGACGGCCATCGGGGCGCGAGGGCGTTCAGGAGGTCGGCGGCCAGGGTCCCATCGCCCGGCCCCACCTCGACGATGCGGAACCGGCGGGGTCGCCCGATCCGCTCGAGCTCCTCGAGGACCCGTCGCGCGAGGCACCGCGCGAAGATGGGGTGGACGTGGGCCGCGGTGTAGAAGTCCCCCGACGCCCCCAGGGTCCGGCGGCTCGGATAGAACCCGTCCGAGGGAAGGTAGAGGGAGATCTCGACGAACCGGTCGAACGGGAGGAACCCGTCGGGGTCCGACGACGCCCGGAGGGCCTCGTGGACGCGCCCGAGCCGCTCGCTCTCCCCCGGCGAAGGGGCGCCCGGGTCCATGGGGGGCTCAGCCGATGTAGCCCAGGTCCTCGCGCGAGGTCTCCCGGGACGACTCGGCCGGTCGCTGCTCGGCCTCGTGGATCTTCTGGGCGATCCGGTCGATCTCCTTGGCCTTCGACTCGAGGTCGGTGAAATCGATGGACACCCCGAGGATCTGGGTGAGGATCTTCAGGACGGCCTCGGCGCTCCGGGGATCGACGAAGTAGCCGCTGGTCTCGCCCATCAGGCAGACCCCCTCCATGCCGAAGGTCTGTCCGAGGCCGAGGAACAGCCCGCTGGCCCCGATGAGGCCCCCGCCGGGGTCGTTCCGGGAGAAGACCACGCCGAACTTCTTCATCGCCTCGACCCGGGCCGCCGAGGTGGCGGCCCCGAGGACCCGGGGGTTCTCCACCACGTGGCCCTGCGCGAACCCGGCCAGGGTGTAGACCTCCCGGACGCCCTGCCGGTGGCAGAACTCCAGGACCCGGTGGGTGAGCTCGTACTGACCTTCGGGGGAGATGCCCTGATAGTCCCCGCCGAGGACCAGGACGTCCCGTTCCCCGGGGCCCTTCGCCTTCCGGTAGGAGAGCTCGTTGGAGACCATCCGGATCAGCCCCTCCTCGCTCACGTAGACCTGGGGCGGGAAGAACTTCGAGAAGATCGTGGCGAGGGGGCGGGCGTCCAGCTTCTCCTTGAGGTAGTCGGCGGCGAGCTTCCCGACGTTGCCGACGCCGGGGAGGCCCTCGACGAGGACCGGGTCCTTGAGCTCGACCTTGTCGGCGACCCGGATCAGGACGTCCTCCATCTCGTTGGGCTCCGGGAAAAGGACCGGGGGTCCGTAGATAACCCTTCGCTAACTTCCGGGGGACCGCGGCGGCGCCGCCTCCGACGACGGCAGAACGAGGCCGTGGTCCGTGGCGAGGACGGTCTGGGACCGGCTCCGCTCGGGATGGTTGCGGACCTTTCGGATCGCGAGGACGTGCTCGAACGCCTCGGCCTTCGGCTCGGCCCGGAGCTCGAGGACGAGGTCCGCCAGCTCCTCGAGGAGCCCGGCCATCCGGCGCTCGTGGATGTCCGACTGGAACACCAGGAGGGCGTCCCCCCCATGGCTCTGGGCGAGGTGCCGGACCTGGCGGGCCACCACCATCACCTCAGCCGGGGCGAGGATCTCGAGGCAGAAGTCGAGGGAATCCAGGACGAGCCGGAACGGGGTCTCGATCGTTCCCAGGTCGGCCAGGATCCGGTTCTGGAGGTTGAACGTCCGGCGCTCGACGGTGGTGGGGGGGGCCCGCTCCACGTCCCGGTACGTGAGTCCCTGCTCCCGGGCCCGGGAGACCTCGAGGTCCCGGCGGAGGACCCGTTCGTAGTACTCGTCCGCGAGGTTGACGATCCGCACGTTCTCCGGCCGCCAGCCGAACTCCTCGAACGCCCGCCGGATGTCCTCGGTCCGCTCGTACGTGGTGTAGAAGATCACCGGGGTCCGGTGGGGGCCCGCCGCCTGGGCGAACTGCTTCGCGAACAGCGCGCTCCCGCTCCCCGGGCGCCCCACCAGGAGGCCCAGCCAGGCGCCCGGCAGGACCGGGACCAGGTCCTTGTCGAGCTCCGGGATCCCGAAGATCGGGGCGGGGTCGGTCACTGGATCGCCCCGTGGGAGCAGTCGATGGTCTCGTCGACCACCAGGCTCAGCATCTGGTCGAGCTCGGAGCTCGCGTCGTCGGAGACCGACAGCACGATCGCGAGGCACTGTCGGCTCTTCAGGTTGTTCAGGAGGATGTGGAAGAACTCCGAGAGGAGGTCCCGGGGATTGTGGATCGCGAGGGAGTTCACCGAGTCCACCACCACGATCGGTCGCGCGCTGGGGTGGCGCTTCAGCAGGTACTCGATCCGGAGCATGATGTCCTCCAGCATCCGCGGGCTCTCCACGTAGGTGGCGTTAGGGAGCGGATCGCGGTAGTTCATCATGATGTGGCTGATGGCGTCCACGAACGAGAGCCGCTCCGCCCGGACGTCCAGGGCCTGGGCGAGGGACCAGACCAGTGCCGCCGGGTTCGTCACCGAGACGTACACCGTGTGGGCGTTGGTCTCGCTGCCGACGTCCCGGAGGGTCGCGGTGAGGACGGCGAAGTACTGGTCGGCGTAGTCCCGGGGGTCCAGCCGCAGGGCCACCGCCGCTCCGGCGCCCAGGGAGCGCAGGCGCTCGGCGAGGTCCACCGCCATCTACGCGCCCTCCTGCCGGCCGCCTTTCAGGTGGGGCGCCATCAGGACGCCGATGGGGGTGAGCTCGACGACGTACTGGGCCCTCGAGTGGGCCGTACCCCGCATCTTGACGATCTGGAGGACCCGGATGATGTCCCCCTGGCGGCGCGTGTTGCCGAGCAGGATCACGCCGTCGACGATCGCCTCCTCCACGCCGTACAGGGAGAGTCGGCCCGGCGCCTGGCCGACCTCGCTCACCAGGAGGGTCGTGCAGTCGAGGTCGGAGAGGGCCTGCGAGAGCTTGAGCATGAAATCGCGGATCCGTTCCTCCCGTCGGATGCGGTAGCAGACCGAGGTGAGGGAGTCCAGCACGACCCGCTTCGCCCCCAGTTCCTTCACCAGCCCCTCGATCGTGAGGACGAGGAGGTCCGTGTCCTCGGCCGTCAGCTCCTCGCGATCGAGGCCGAGCTTGTCGTAGATCACCGGAACGTCCACGAAGACGAGCTGCCCGGAGGCGACCAGCTCCGGCCGGAAGAACTCGAACGTGGCGAGGTTCTGGATGAGCTTGTTCGAGGCCTCGGTGACGGAGAGGAACAGGCACCGCTCGCCGTTCTCGGCCCCCCGGACCAGGAACTCGAGGCAGAGGGTCGTCTTGCCGGTCCCGACGGTCCCGGAGACGAGGATCATGTTCCCCCGGGGGATCCCGCCCCCGAGGATGTCGTCCAGGCCCTGGATGCCGGTCAGGCACCGCTCGCGGGACGGTGCCGGAGGAGAGTCCTCGACGGGCGACCCCGTCTGGGAGTCCATCGCATTCTCAACGCGCCCGCCACCCTAAGAGGGTTGTGTCCTGCCCGAACCCTCCCCGGCTCCCCCCGCCCGCCACCGGCGGGTCGCCTCCGCCAGCTCCTCCGCCCCGACGCCCGGGGCCAGGAGATCGGCCAGGACCGACCGTTCCACGTCCCACCAGGAGCCGTCGATGTCCCGGTCCGCCCGGACCAGCGCCCCGGCGTGGCGGAGCCACCGGCCGGCTTCCCGGACCCTAGATCGTCCCGGGTCCCCCGCCGCCCGCAGCCTCCGGAGCGGAACCCGCACCGGACCCGGGGCGTCCCCGTGCTCCAGGACGGCGGCCCAGAGGACCAGCCACAGGTCCCGGAACCGGTCCGGCGCCCCGGCAGCGCCCCCGGTCGGCCCCGCCACGCCCTCGGGGGGCTCGCTGTCGTCGTCCGGCCACCGGGACCGGCTGACCGAGCGCACGGTCTCCAGGGCCCGGCGTTCCAGAGGCGTCCCCCCGGGGGGTCCGGGGTCCAGGTGGACGGGCGAGACGAGGGCTCCCTTCCCTCGGAGGAGGAGGGCCTGACCCCGGGGGAGGGCGAGGAGCCGGACCGGGTCCACCTCAGGGGTCCAGCGGGAGAACTCCCGGGCGTCGTCGGGAGCCCCCCGGAACACGAGGTAGTCCGCGGCGTTCGTGCGGATGGCTTCTGCCACGCCCTCCGGAAGGCTCGAGAGGGCCTGCGTGGCGAGATAGACGTGCACGTTCGTCCGTCGTCCGAGCCGGAGCATCTCGGAGACGGACTCGTGGGCGTACCACTGCGCCTCCTCGAGGAGGAGGAAGGTCTTCGGGGGGTTGGCGAGGCTGAGGCGCGCGGACCAGAACAGCGCGAGGTAGACCGCCAGAAGGTAGCGGGCCGCCGCCTCCCCGATCTGCGGCGCCTCGGCGGTGACGACCACGATCCGGCCGGGGTGGGAGAGCTCCGATGGCGAGAACCGGGGTCGGGCCGATGCGAGCATCCGGGCGAGGGCGGGGCGCCCGGTCAGCTCGGCGATCAGCCGGCGGCTCCCGTCGACCTCCTCGGGACGCTCGCGCGCCCGATGCCAGAGCTCCTCGACGGCTTCCCGGGCCTCCGGCGGGACCCCGGCCGGGCGCTGGCCGACCGCCGCCAGGAGCCGCTCCGCGTCCCGAAGGGTCCCCCCCGGCAGGGAAGCCGCGGCGGCGAGGGCGCGGCGTACGGTCTCTTCGATCCGCGGCCCCCAGAACGGGGTTTCGGAGAACCGGGACTGACGGACCCTTCGGAGGGCGTCGACCACGTCGTTGAGCGCGCGGTCGGCGGCGACGTCACCGACCCGCTCGCGCCGGAGCGAGGCGATCAGGTCCACCGCCACGGGAGACTCGGTCGGAGAGATCCACACCGCCCGATCGAGGTCGGAGGCGGGCAGGCGCGCGAAAAGGGCGCGCCCGGTGTCTCCGATCGGGTCGAGAAGAACGACGCCACCGCGACGCACCGCCCCCCGGGCGAGCCGCAGCAGGGCCGAGCTCTTTCCCATGCCGGTCTCCCCGACGATGGCGAGGTGGCGTCCTTCCGCCGGGGGAACGGCGATGCGGACCACGAGACCGGCGTCGCTCCTTCCGAGGGCGAGCCCGGGATCGGCACCGCCGGGTTCCGGATCCGTGACCGGAGCGATCCGGGTGTCCGGCCCCGGGAGCAGGGCCGCCACTTCCCCCTCGGACAGGAGCCAGGAAGGGGGGTGCCGACGGACCACCGGGAGCGGGGGGACGAACTTCAGCCGGTTCTCGCCCCCCCGGCCCGACGCCGCCTCCACCAACTGGGCGAGTCGCTCTCCGCCCGCGCGGCACCGGGGTCCCTCCGATCCTTCCAGCACCACGCGGGCCTCCCAGGGGGGCTCCCGACGCCGACGGTCCTGCCGGTTCCGGGCCTCCCGTTCCGGCTCCGTCAACGGCTGGAGCCGGACTCCGGGAGGTTGAAGCTCGTAGGTGGGCCGGGCCCCCCGCGGTGGGAGCAGCGCGGCGCCCGGTCGCAACGTCCACCGGAGTCGGAGCCCCGCGGGCAGCACTCCGAGGGCCGGCGCCACCGCATCGCACCACGGGCGCCCGGGGTCGGCCGGAAAGGACGACGAGGCGGGGCGGAGAGGCACCCCGAACCGGGTCCACGCGGGGGCGGCGCCGTCCCTCCGGGGACCGAGCACCGGTCGCCACGTCAGGCTCGGGTAGCTGGACAGGAGGCAGCGGGTCGCCCAGCCGATCGCGTCGGCGTCGATCACGCTGAGGAGGAGCCCTCCGGCCGGCCCGGTCTCCCAGCAAAGCTCCATCCGGTCGACGAGACCGATGGCCGAACGCAGGGCGTCCGCGCGGCGGGCGGAAGCGAGGGCCCGTTCGTCCCGGTCCCGGGGGAACGAGGACGGGACGAACCGCCAGGTCCGCGGGAGGTCCTCGTCCCCGTCGTACGAGGGTCCCATCGTCGCCCCCAGACCCGGCAGGCCCCCATGGGTTGCGGTCGCGCGGAACGCTGAACGGTGGCCCGTCGGTCGGGCCCCCGAGGAGCCTCCCGAGCGGCCGGTCCCCCCGCCGACGGCCGGCGCGGACGTCCAGAACCCTCAAGTACCGAGGGAGGTCCGTCGGGACAGGTCCAGTGCCGTGTCCTCCCTCGAGGAGCAGATCACCGAGATCGAGGACGAGATCCGGAAGACCCAGTACAACAAGGCGACCCAGTTCCACATCGGGCGGCTCCGGGCGAAGATCGCCTACCTGAAGCTCGAGCGGGAGAAGCGCGCCGCCAGCAAGGGCGGCGGAGGGGGCGGGTATGCGGTCCGCAAGTCCGGGAACGCCACCGTGGGCCTCGTCGGGTACCCGTCCGTAGGCAAGTCGACGCTTCTCACGAGGCTCACCGGGGCGATGAGCGAGGCCGGGGCCTATGACTTCACGACGGTCTCGATCATCCCGGGGATGCTCCGGTGGGGCGGAGCGTCGATCCAGGTCCTCGACATGCCGGGACTGGTCCCGGGGGCCGCCCGGGGCCGCGGGCGGGGCCGGGAGGTTCTCAGTGTGGTACGGTCCGTGGACATGATCCTGTTCATGATCGATCCCGACCATCTCGATTTCCGGGCCCTTCTCACGGAGCTCGAGGGGTCGGGGGTCCGCGTGAACGGACGCCCTCCGAAGATCGTCCTGACGCGCGGGGATCGCGGCGGCCTCACGGTCTCCAGCACCGTGAAGCTCACCCACCTGGGCGGCGGGCTCGCCGTGGGGATCTGCCGCGAGTTCGGCGTCCACAACGGGGGTCTCGTGCTCCGGGAGGACGCGACGGCCGAGCAGCTCATCGACGTCCTCGCGGGGAACCGCGTCTACCCGCGGGCGATCCTCGCCGTGAACAAGTCCGAGCTCCTGACGCCCGAGGACAAGGCGAGGATCTCCGCCCAGGTGAAGCCGTTCGTGCCCCTCTTCATCTCGGCCCGGAGCGGGACCTCCCTGCCTGAGCTCACCCGGGCCATCGGGGAGACGCTCCAGTTCATCCGGATCTACGTGAAGCCGCCCGGCCGAGAGGCCGACCGGACCGAGCCCGTCATCCTCCGGAAAGGGGACAAGGTCTCCGACCTTCTGCAACGGCTGCCGGAGGAGCTCGATCGGACGTTCAAGGCGGCCATGGTCTGGGGTCCCAGCGCCCGGTTCCCGGGGCAGACGGTGGGCCGGGACCACGTGCTCGCCGACGAGGACGTGGTCACCGTCGTCGTTCAACGCGGCGCCGGCCGGGCGACCCCGACGCCGGCGTGACCGGGGCCCGGTAGAGGCCCGGGGTGGGCCGGCCGGCCAGGAGATAGTGCCGCCGGTGGAACGGGTCGAGGGCGACCGGTCGCTCGAGGTCCAGGACCGCTTCCAGCCGCGCCTTCGCCTCCGCGAGGTGGCCCGCGGGGTCCTTCTCCCGGCCCATGCTCGCCGTCTTCAGGGCCAGGAGGACCAGCCCGTCCCGACGCAGGAAGCGGCGGGCGTTGGCGAGGGCGATCTCCACCTGGTCGACCTGGGCGATGTCCACGTAGAGGCCGTCGCAGATCGAGACGTCCCCCGCGTACTCGTCCGGGCGTCGCGCATCCGCGAGGATCGGGAGGAGGTTGGGGTACCGCTCCGCCAGCCGGAGGAGGCGGACCGACGGCCGGAGGCTCTTCTCCACCGCGTAGACCGTGCCGTCGCC
>Ga0209060_10001233_pt1 | contig 29859 bp, 39 predicted proteins | sample Coa_R1_8_FD_187155 | JGI IMG/M metagenome (GOLD analysis project Ga0209060, IMG submission 187155) | Surface soil microbial communities from Centralia Pennsylvania, which are recovering from an underground coalmine fire - Coalmine... | ecosystem: Environmental > Terrestrial > Soil >...
TGTGTAACGATGTCGGCCGGCTCAAAGAAGAACCCCGTTGCGGGGAACTGCTTCGGCAGCTCCGCGCGGAGCTTTTCGATATACCCGGCTGTCGGATGGTGATTTGCGTTCAGCGATACCAAGATCTCCGCGTCGGCGTTGCCCACCGTTTCGCTGTTGCTGTAGGACAAATTGATGCCGCTGGTGGGCAAGCCGATGTTGTCCAGAATCCCGCCGAGCTCCGATGCCGGAATCACACGCCGGATCACATCTTCGGCGCGGCTTGTGACACGGGCCGTTTCTTCGATACGCGTGCCGGTCTTCGCCCGAAGATGAAGACGGAATTGGCCGGCATCCACGGTGGGAAAGAAGTCCTGCCCCAATCGGGTGACCAGCAGCAGGCTTGCCAGGCAAAATCCGAGCAAGCACGCGGCGAACAGTTTGCGGTGATTGAGGCAGAGCTGAAGGAGGCCGGAATAGCTGCGGCGAAGCGCCTCGAAGCCGCTCTCGAAGGCATGATGGACGCGCGAGAAGATCCCGCCCCGGTGCTCTGCGTCGGGATTCCCGTGCCGGGCGGCTTCCTTCTTCATCAGGTACATCACCAGTGTCGGCACCAGGGTTCGCGAGAAGAAATACGAAGCCAGCAGAGCGAAGACCACCGCCTCGGCCAGGGGCACGAAGAGATAGCGTGCTACTCCAGTCAAGAAAAACATCGGCACGAACACGATGCTGATCGCGAGCGTGGATACCAGCGCCGGAACCGCGATTTGCTCCGCGCCATCGAGAATCGCCTGGTTCAACTCCTTTTTCATCGCCATCTGCCGCTCAATGTTTTCGATGGTCACGGTCGCGTCATCGACGAGAATGCCGACAGCGAGCGCAAGGCCACCGAGCGTCATGATGTTGATCGTCTGTCCGAGCGCGCTCAGGATCAGCAGCGACGTAAGAATCGAGAGCGGAATCGAGATGGCGATGATGAGCGTGCTTCGCCAGCTCCCCAGGAACATAAGGATCATCAGGGACGTAAGAACAGCAGCGATCCCGGCCTCGCGGACCACGCCAGAAAGCGACGCGCGGACGAACAACGATTGGTCAAACAATGGCTTGATGTTGAGTTGTGAAGGAAGCGTCGCCTTAATTTTGGGAATCACGTTGTGGATGGCCGATACGATGGAGAGAGTTGAAGCGCTGCCGGTTTTCTGTACGGTCAACAAAACGCCTCTCTGTCCGTCCTGGCGCACGATATTCTGCTGAACCGCGTATCCGTCGCGCACGTGCGCGACATCCTGAATGTAGAGCGTGGCTCCGTTCACCACCTTCACCGGGATGTGATTCAGCGCTTCGACCGCCGAAGGCGACCCATTGAGCGCAACGTTGTACTCCGTCCGCCCGATCTTTGCCGTGCCGGAAGGCAGAATCACGCTCTGCGCATTCACGGCGTTGACTACATCTATCGGCGAAAGCCCTTTGGCCATCAATTCGTGCGAGTCGATATCCACCATCACCTGGCGGACCTTGCCTCCGTAGGGAAGCGGCAGGGCGGCTCCGGGCACGGTCGCCAGTTGAGGACGGATGAAGTTCGTCCCCAGATCGTTCAACTGCTGCTCGGACATTCCAGAACCGCTCAACCCGAGTTGCAGGATAGGAACGGACGACGCATCGTAACTGATGACCAAGGGAGGCGTAATGCCCGGGGGGAACTGCTTCAAGCCGACTTGAGATTCGGCGATGACTTCTGAAATGGCGCCGTTGATATCGGCAGTGGGTTGCAAAAAGACCTTGATCACTGCCACGCCGTTGTACGATTGCGACTCGATGTGTTCAATGTTGTCGACCACGGTGGTGAGCGATCGCTCGAAAATCGACACGATGCGCGTTTCCATTTCGGAGGGCACAAGCCCGCTATATGTCCAAATGACACTCACAACTGGAATGTTGATGCTCGGGAAAATATCCACTGGAGTCCGAAGCAGAACGACAGGGCAGATGAGCAGCAGAACCAGCGAAAATACGATGAAAGTGTACGGACGAGCAAGCGCAAGCTTAACAATCCACATACGAATTCTCCATGTGCGCCAGTTGCGGAACTTCTAACGTCGCGGTCCGAATTTCAAAATCCGACAGCGTCCATTTGAAGTCGAGTTCAAAACTTATCGTTGCTAACGGCAAAAAGCTTCGTGCAATGTGAATGGCCTTCGCTTCGGCAGCACACAGTGTTGTGAATGTCCCGCCTTCGTTACCATCGATCGACAGTCGATGCCCGGAAGAATCCGATTCAATCAAAAAGAAATGACTCGTTCGCATACAGTCTCCCTTCAGGCCATCTCACGAGAGAGGCCGCTCTTTCGAATCTTGCCGACCAACGTCGTCCGCTTTACCCCGAGGCGCGCCGCAGCCCCAGCCCTGCCTCCGACTACCCAATTGCTTTCTTCGAGTGCATGAAGGATGTGCTCGCGCTCCGCTTCTGCCAGGGTCATCTCCTCCGTCCGAATTGGCAGTCGCGATGGCAGGGCAGGTATCTGTAAAGCATCGCCCTCGGTCAGGATCACGGCTCGTTCGAGGAAATTCTGGAGCTCGCGAACATTTCCAGGCCACGAGTATTGCTTCATGGCTTGCAACGCGTCTTTGGAAATCTTCGAGATCCGCTTCGACATTCGCGCGTTGAACTTGTGGACGAAGTGGGCGACCAGAGCCGTGATGTCATCCGGCCGTAGACGCAGCGGAGGAAGCGAGATCGGAAAGACGTTGAGGCGGTAATAGAGATCCATTCGGAACTGCTTCTCGGCGACCCGCGCTGCGAGGTTTTGATTGGTGGCTGCCACCACGCGCACGTCGACACGACGTGTGTGAGTGCTGCCTAAACGTTCAAACTCCTGCTCCTGCAGCACTCGAAGCAGCTTCGCCTGCAACTCCAGAGGAATATCGCCTATCTCATCCAGAAACAGCGTGCCTCCGTTCGCGGTCTCAAAGCGGCCCAGTTTTTGCATCACCGCACCCGTGAACGCACCCTTTTCGTGACCAAAAAGTTCGCTCTCGAGAAGGCCCAGCGGGATTGCGGCGCAGTTCAGCTTAATGAAAGGGCGGCTGCGGCGATTGCTGTTTTCATGGATGGCGTTCGCGATGACTTCTTTGCCAGTGCCCGTTTCGCCTTCAATCAGTACCGTCGAATCGGTCGGCGCGACAATTCGGACTTGGTCCAATACTGCACGAAGCGCACGGCTTGTGCCCACAATGCCCTGGAAGCGCGTGCGCGCTCCTTGTACTTCGTATTGCGGCTCAAGATATTCATCGAGGTCAACGTACCAGTCAGATGCCGGGGTCACGTCTGTTCTCTTCAGAACGACTACGCTACTTGAACTCATTCAGCTACTCCTTCTGAAAGTCTGTGAGGCTTTCGAATACAACCCGATTGTCGAGCGAATATCGTCTATTGCCCACCCTCGATGGGACTTCGGTGCGATGCCTGGATTGGCATGTCACGCGACACCTCCTTAGAGGGGCGCGGGGTTAACACTTCTGCGGCGTGCGGATCCTTTTTGGCAGACCCCGGCGCCGTGTTTTGCTGTAGTCTTTTCTTGGGATTGAGCTATCGCTGGGGAATTCGGATTCGCTTTCGTCCGAACAGACGCGCATCCACGGACCATGCGCCGGGGCCAATCATTGCGAGGGCAGCGCCCAATGCCGCCAGCAGGATGTGCATCGATCCGTTGATGGGGGGGAACAACAGGAGAGACACTTCGGAGACCGTCAGAAAAAGCCCCGCCACAGGCGTCCAAAGCCCGATTGTCAGGAGCGCCGAACAGATGGCGGCCAGAAACTGAAAGATGACAGAAGCCGGGAAGGTCGCTCCAGGTGAGCCGGCGAAGAATTGGATGAGGGGAATTGTCGCCGCCGCTCGCAAGACGATCAATCCGGTTGCTGGCCAACCTTCCGGGAATGTTGAGAAGAGCCTTTGCACAAGAAGTCCCGTTCTCAGGTTAATGGCACTATAAAAAAGTAGGAACCCTGAAAAGCGGATTCGGCCGACACCTCTTTCGAGGGGGCTCTGATCCAGAAGAGTGCTAAAGATCGATGATTCCGCGCTTCAAACCTACGGTGACCGCGTGTGTTCGATCGTTGGCCCCAAGTTTTGAGAGGATATTCTTGACGTGACCTTTTACAGTCTCTTCAGTGATGGAGAGTTGCGCGCCGATCTCCTTATTCGCATTTCCGCTTGCGATCAAGCGAAGGACCTCTGTTTCGCGTTCGGATAGACTTTCGTCCGTCGCATGCTCGGCCAGTTCAGCCGCGACATCCGGCGGGATGCGCTTTTGGCCGGCATGAATCAGTCGAATCGTGTCGAGAAGCTCTTTGCGCAGGAGATTCTTGAGCAGGTAGCCGCGGGCGCCGGCCTTAAGCGCGCGCAACACCTGAACGTCGCCGGTATACGTTGTCAAGACAATAATTCGTGCCCGAGGAAATTCGCCGCAAATCGCCGTGATCGCGTCGACGCCGTTCACTTCCGGCATTTGCAAGTCCATCAGGATCACATCCGGCTTATGAGTACGAAACTGCTCGATCGCCTCACGGCCGTTCGAGGCTTCGGCGACGAGTTCCATGTCGGGTTGAGCCGCGAGCAGTTTCGCGATGCCATCACGGAGCAGCGAATGGTCGTCCACCGCCAGAATACGAATGGGCTTAGTACTCATTCCTCGCTGTCCTTCGATGCTTCCTTGCGACTGCGAAAGAGCCGAAAACCGGAACGGCCGGGGGAGACTGCGTAAGCGATGGAGCCAGGGATGCTCAAGTCCACCTCCGTCCCGGCTCCGGCCTGGCTCCAAATTTCGAGTTGGGCGCCGATCTGTTGAGCGCGCTCCCGCATGCCCTGCAGGCCCCAGTGCCCTTCACGACCCGTCTCCACTATCTTTGAGTCGATGCCTGTTCCATTATCCCGAATCCGCAGCCTCAGCAGCTGTTCAGAATATGTGATTTCCGCTTCGATTTCAGACGCGTGTGCATGAGAGAAAGCATTTCGTAATGCCTCGCGCGCAATACGATAAACATCGTCCCGGAGGACCGGATGCAGTTCCTGTGGCTTACCTTCCACTGCAAGACGGAGTTTTGCCGAATCGTTACTTCCATCGCGACCGCCAAGTTCCTCGCCGAGAGCGGCAATCGCATGAGCCAGGTTGTTAGTTACGGTCGTTGAGGAACGCAGGTTCTGGATCGCGTTCCGGCCCTCCACGATGGCGTGATCGGCGTGAGTGAGAGCTTCTTCAAGGGCATCCTTCGCAGCACCCGGTGGCAGCATATCGCTCGCCGTCTGGAAATGAAGCATGAGCGCCTGAAAGCTTTGCAGCAGTGTGTCGTGGAGTTCGCGGGCGATCCGCGTCCTTTCAGCCAAGCGCTCCTCGAATTTCAGCGTCACCTGAGCCTCGGTCATTTTTCGGACGCGGGAGACCATCGCGGAGATCACCCACGCGGTGACCAGGAAAGCAAGGCTTGCCACGATAGCGAGAGGGTTTTTCGCCGCCGGTGGCGAGAACAGCGGAACAAAGTAGTACTGCAGCAGGAACACCGCCACCAGGGAAACCGCAATCGAGGAGACAAGGCCGGCTCTGAGAGAGACGAATACGACGGCGATCAAATAGAGCAGCGAAACGGCGCCGGGCTGGAGGCCGAGCCGGACTGCGGCGAAAGTGATCAGCACCAAGCCGGCAACACCAACTCCGAGTTCCTTCGCCGATTTAAGGATTCCGGAATGATCCATAATCGCAGCAACGCACACTGTCCGAGCGCGGCAGGCCTCTACGTGATTTTATGATGCGGCGATAGCGATGGGGGAGTCGGCTGGATGGCTTGACGGTCACGCAACCAACATCTGAGGCGGCAAAGGATCGAGCAATCCCTTTGAAATCAGGGGTCAGCGTACGGACAACCGCGTGCGCAAACTCTTGGCGAGAGCAGATCGAAGCACCCGTGCGCGAAGCTCGGACGTCGGCTGCCGAAATATAAAGGAGAAATGCAATGAACATGAAACTGACAACCCTCGGCCTTGCCGGGCTTTTTGCGCTTACGTCATTTGTGGCGCAACCTGTCCTGGCAGATGGGTGGAACAAGAAGACGGAATTCCAATTCAGTGCGCCAGTGCAGATTCCGGGCAAAACGTTGGAGGCTGGGAAGTACGTGTTCCAGCTTGCCGACAGCGATTCCGACCGGAACATCGTCCAGATCTTCTCGGAGGATTCGGACGGGAACGAGAACCTGGTTGCGACTCTGATGGCCATTCCGGACTATATCGAACAGACGCCGGACAAGCCGACCGTCCATTTTGAAGAGCGGCCTTCCGGGTCTCCTGAGGCGGTTCACAGCTGGTTCTACCCCGGCGAGAATACCGGATGGGAGTTCGTCTATGCGAGCACCCAGACTCCAACGCGGACTGACCGCACCGTATAGCAGGGCAAGCAAAGTCGGCGACGCCGCCCGTCGTGGCACCTAATAACGAGAACAGCTAGATCTGCTTCTCGCGAGAGGTTGCAATATCGGGCGGCATCGCTGTCGTTAGTAGTCTAATGTGACGAAGGGGCTCGTTAGGTTCGCTCGCCAGCGCCTTGTTCCCGGAGCACACCAATTCACCACGAAGGCACGCTCGGTGCTGTCCGACATCCCGACGCGATCGGCATCACAGTAGTCATCCTGCTAAACCAGCGCTTCGAATAGGCGTTCCCGACAAGCCGAGCCATCCGGCGATGCCCTTGAGTTACGGTTAATGACACGGCGGACCACGCGGAAGTGCGTGGCAACGCACTACAGGCGTGGAGTGGTCCATCGTATAGAAAGGAATGGACACCGTCCCCTGCCAGACAAGCCGGTGCGCGCCTTCCGCGAATACGATCAGAAATCGGGTTGGCGGCAGCCGGTGCCGCCCGCCAAAGCGCGCGAGCCTTACGATAACGAAGTTGTCAAACGCGGGACCGCGTAGATCACCAGAACCACTGTTACGCAGCGCGACCTTTGCTAACCGGTGGGATCCGTATGTCTAGCGCGAAAATGGATTGCGGATTGTAAGCCCATCGATTGCCTGACCGTCTCGCATGTCCTCCGTATAAAGTGTGCGGGCGCCAGCATGGAGCGCAGCCGCGATGATGAGTGAATCAAAGATTGAATACCCGTATCGCTCGGCAATGTGCACGGCTCTCTCGTGGGTCTCGACCGTAAGAGGCACGGGCTCTGGACAAAAGACGCGAAGTATGTCGAGGGCGCGGCGAACTTCCTCCCAGCTCTTGTCAAGCTTGCGCCGCGCCACAGCGACGAACTCGTTAAGGACCTGAACTGATAGTGCTCCTCCCGCGGCCAGCAGAGTTTCGGCCACCTGACCGCGCGTATCGTCTTGGCGGAAGGCGTATAGGATGACGTTGGTATCAAAGAACGGCTTATCGTTCATTGAACTCTTCGCGATTGAATTTGAAATTAGGAGGGAAGGACCACTTCATTTGACGGAGCTGCTCGAGCGCTCTCTCTTTGGACCGGTCACGGGCCACCTTGAAGTCGCGTTTACCTGCGATGGAAATCTCGATTTCGTCTCCCTCTTTGAGATCGAGCGCTTCGACCAGCGCAGCGGGAAGACGCACAGCCAAACTGTTGCCCCATTTGGAAACCTGCATAGAAGATATACCTATGCTATTGTATATCCATACAAAACTTGGAAGCAACCGTCCGTGATTCTTACCATCCGCGCAATTGAGGTGCTGTCAACACCTTTCCAGACTGGAACTATATTGACACGTGCCGCCGAAGCGGGCATCAAGCCGAGAGTGGGCAAAATGGCGCCCGCCCGCACCCTCCAAAAACCCTCCATTAACACACCAGCCGAAACGGACCCTTGTTTTATTGGCGTTTTCCATACCCTGAATCAACGCCTTGCGCAGTTATGTCACTGAAAACAAAACATGGTCCATTTTCCCAAGCTGGACGTCGCGGGTTCGAGTCCCGTCTCCCGCTCCATCTTTTCAATCACTTGCAAGCACCCGTCCAACGCCGTACTCCGTTGTACTCCATTAAGCGGTTTGTAGCGCTGCCTCTAATTTGTGCAGGGCATTCCGCCGTAGATCAACCGAGGTTTGAGTATAGACGTTCTGGTTGACATCTAGCCCGTGCCCCAGCTGATCGGCCACAAGTTTGCCCTCGACACCGAGGGCGTTTAACAGCGACGAATGGCTGCGCCGCATCACCTGGAAGGTCACCCAGCCAAGGCCTGCGGCTGCGAGCCGTGGCGCGATATGCCGCCGCATGCAGTTGTCGCGCGACAGCGGCGTGCCACGCTCTGACGGAAACACCCAGGCGTCTGGCCGCGTATCCGGCGAAATGGCCCGCCAGCATTCTATGGCTGCTGCCAACCCGTCGGTCAGTGCGGCCCGCCGGACCGACTGCACGGTTTTGGGGCTATCGATCAACCCCCGGTAGACACGCTGCCGGATGTCGGCATGGGTTGAAGCAAGCTTTCCCCATGTCAGAGCGAAAATCTCGCCTGGCCGCATGCCGGCAAGGGTCGCCAGCTTCGCTATTATTCGTTCGCGCTGGTCAAGCGCAGCAAACATGACCTGCACCTCCTTCAGGGTTAAAACCCGTCGCTCGCCGCGCGGTGCTCCCCGCGGCACAAACAGCAGCGTCGCCGGGTTGCGGTTGAGCAGCCCCTCCGCAACCGCCAAATCGAAGATCTGCTTGAGATCCCAGCGCAAATGCGAAAGCACGGAAAACGACAACCCCGATTTCGATTTGGCATCCAGGAAATCTTGCAGCTCGTCTCGTTTGAAGCTGGCGACCAGCCGCGTCGAAAACACCGATATCACATGGGTATCGACGCGATTGATGTTGGTATCGGCAGTTGAGCGCTTCCACTTCCGTGTATAGAACGGATAGTAGATCTGCTCAACGAAGTGCCTCACGTCCATCTCCTGCTGCTCCTGGACCGGAATTGCTTTTTCCAGGAGTTTGCTGAGCTCGCCCTTGGCTTCGGACTTGGTCATCGCGGAAACCTTGCCTAAGACCTTGTTTCGCCTGTGGCCCTGTTCCCACCATTGCCCCACCCAGGAGCGGCCCTTTCGTTTTACTGAGCCATGTTGGTACCGTCGTCTGCGCATTGATTACTCCTATGCGCGTCATCTGGCACCGATCTGCGACCGGACTATCGTAGCATGGCCTTCGCGTTCGGCAATCCACGTTTGTAGAGTGCTGCTCCGCACCAGCTTTCGCCGCCCGAACACGATCGCCGGGATCGGCGGCGTGTGCGGCACCTGGCCGTTAATGATTTTGAAGACGTGCGCTTTCGAGCAGTGCAGCAGCGCGGCAACTTCAGCAATGGTGAGCAGGTCAGATGGTTCTGGCATAATCAATCCAGCAGCGACAGCAGCTTGTGTTCGGTGGTGCTCCAGATCCGCTCAAACATCACCGCTGGCCGCAGCACAAAGTGCGGTTCGGGACGGCCCTTGCCGTTAGGCACGCCGGAGTTGAACGTGCCTGAATGGGTAAACCAGAACAGCTCGCTTGGCTTTGGGCCGACTACGAGCGGGTCGCGCCCCACGGCTTTCAATGTCTCGACCCATGGGACGTCCAAACTTTCGATCAACACTGCCCGCGCCCGCTTGATGCCGTATTTGGCCTCGTGCCGGCGCTGCTTAACGATGTAGTGGAAGTATCCGCGGAGTTTAGTCCGGAACCGGACCGCAGTGCTGGTTTTGCGGTCAGCCTCATAGAAAAAGTGCGCGCGGTTGTGGCCTTCAGGTTGGCCGGGAAAATAGAACGTGAAGAATGCGTCAGGCCGCACCGTGATGTACTCGGCGGCCCCGCCATCGCCAAACATGGCCTGCTGGCCGCGCCCGTCCGGCTTAGGCACTTTGACGCGGTCGTACAGCTCGCTGCCTTGCTTCCACGTCTCCAATACAACAGTGCCGCGCGATTGCCGACAGGCAAGCTCCACCGCAGCGTGGAACCGGCTTATCATCAGCTCGTGTTTGAGAAATAATAAAGCCCCGACGCCGTCCTCATCTCCTACCAGAGCAGCTGCGCGGGCGTACCGTTTTTCGCGGTTATTGCGGACCACCTCGTAATCGAGGTTTGTGGCAAGCCCGGCCTCTTCAACCAGCCGCAGCGCAGCCGGATTGTCAATGAAGTAGATGAATTCACCCAGCGGCCCCACGACTCGCGGGAACGTCAAGCGGCTGACCAGGTCCTTGTCAAAGGCGACTCGCAAGTGGTCATCAGTAGTCCGGATGTCGCCCGGAATCAGCTGGACGATCAATGATCGCGGCAGAAATCTATACCGGGCCAGCAGCAAGATGATCTGCAGAGTCCTCGCGGTGACTTGCCTTTTTTGTGCCGCGTCCGGCTGTCGCTCAAATTTTGGAAGACGCTTATGCATACGAACAACTGGCTCCAGAGACGTATCAGGCCCGCCCAATCGGCGGATCGTCCTCATGTTGGTGCTGTGATTTTGCTTCGGAGCTGCTGGCAATGTGCAGCTGTGGGGTGCGGTTGGATTCTAGCATTTCGATTGGATTTGGGCGAGATGCCGGCGCTTGCGGGATGGTGGAGTGGTAGTACGGCCTGCTGAAAATAACCGCCATGCCGCGGGCGCGCTGCCGTGCGCTGATCCAGGGAATTTTTACGAAAGGCGCCCTTAAGAACAGCGGCTTTTTGTCGGGCACACTGATACAGAACGTCATTTTCGGTTGCCCTTTTAGCTGTTGAATTGCCAGCGTCCAGAACTCCTCGACCGAAAAGAAGGCCCGGTGCGACACAACTCGCCGCTTGTTATAAGAATAAAAAGGTGCGATGGTCTTGGAATGGTTTTCCCCAGTGCTTTCTCCGGTCGCTGTTGACCACGATTGGCCGGATGTCTCGTTTGTTTGCAGTCCGTGCTGCTCGCCGTGGGATTCAAACTGGCTGCTGCCGCAAGTATCGGATTCTGATTCGGTCGTAATGTCTGTGGTAGTGGCACTTTCGGATTGAGAGCCGCTGTCCCCTGCCGAGGTCGAGATCGGCGCAATGGTGCCGTCCGGCAGTTCCATGGTCATTTCAGAGTTTGAGCTTCCCTCAGAACTTCCGCTGCTGCTCGACAACACGTGCCCGTTGCTGTGGCCTACGGTGTGGCTGTTGGTGCTGCCGCTCCCATGCTGGCGGGACTGTGAGTGTGACTCGCCAGCGGACTTCGATCGCGACCCGCCTGCGGAGTGCGTTTCGGATTGGGAGTGGCTGCTGCCAGAAGTGACGCTCACGCGCTTGGATTCGATGGGGTCGAGCTCCAGGGTGGTGCGCTGGTCTTTAATAATGTAGGGATCGAACTCCGAGAACAAGACTTCCCGCGCGAGGATGTCTAGGTCATGTGCAGTCAGACCACCGAACACAATCTTGGTTCGGGCACACGTTAGCATTGATTCTAAAACCATTTACGCCAGCCCCTTCAATTGATTAAGATATTGATGTCCTAAAATGGCGCATAGACCGAGCTCCCTCCCTTCGTCGAGAACGGTACATAAATCCACTGTTATGAAATTTTGGACTTCGTCGATTATGAGAAAGACGGGCCGGGATTGTGACCCGCAGATAAATGCCTGGTTAACGATGTCGTTGACCACGAATCGGCCGAGTAGCCGGACGTCATCCAGGCGAAGCGGCCGGCCGATTTCAAGATTAATGAGCACGATATGGTAGCCGGCGATGGCCTCGGCAACATTAAAGGATGGCGTGGCAGTGAGCATGCGGCGGATGGCCGGGTCACAGATGAACGGTTCCAGCCGTGCGAGGGTACTGGCTGCAAGCTCTTCCTGGCGGCGGTCAGGCAGGGCATCAAAGGACAGGATCATGTCCCGGAGAAACGGATCGGACAGCTGCTCGGCGCAGGCACGGCGAAGCCGAGAGCCGGACTCACCGGTGCGAAGCATGGCGATGCAGGAATCCAAGGACAGCTCAAGTGCCCGCGCCACAGAAAGTACTAGGAACAGGAACCGTGCCAACTGAGGAGTGGCATCAAAGGAGCTTTGGCCCCACGAGGCGCGGATCGCTTCGCGCACGGCCTTAGCGTGAGTCGCCGGCGACACCGCCGTTGGATACATGGGGTCGTAACCAATCACCGGCTCGGAGCCAGGATCAAACCAGACTGTTCTTTGGGCATACCCGTTGGCGATGCACCACGCCAAGGCATGGCGGCACAGGGCGCCCTTGGCGGTCATCATAAAAATAGTGGCGCCCTTTATGGTGGAGAGGCTTTGAAAGATGTGGAGCAGCAACATGGTCTTGCCGCTACCAGGCGGGCCAAGCACATGCACGTGGGTGAACAAACGCTCCAACGGCAAGTACACCGGGCGGCCGTACTCGTCGGTGCCTATCTTAATGTTGTGGTGGTGCACAGCCGCCTCCCGTCGCCCGGTATTTCATGACTCTTCGTAAGCTTTCGAGAGTGTCCTTGACGTGCTTCCATTCCAGTCGGTCGAATGTAGACGCGAGCGGGGCCAGGTCGTTCCACACGTCCTCCAGCATTACGTCAAGCATCGCTTGGCTAAGGCCCACTGGTTCGCGGTTGCGCGCCGTCCAAGTGCCATTAGAGTGTCCGGCCATTGCCTGCCTCCTTATTCTTTTCCATCAGCTCCGCAGCCTTGTGCTCGGCTTCGTCCTCGTCGAAACCCATTCCGATGAGCTTCTCTTTCAATTCCTTCTGGGCTTTCAGCTCGTCGAGGCTGAGAGCGAGTTGGTCATCACGCTGTACTTTTTGCCGCGCAACCTTTCTGCGGCGCACATCCTCCACGCTGGGCTTCTGCTGCGCGGGCGGCTGCGGAGCGGGCGCTGGTGAGGGCTGCTGCACAAACGCATCGATGTTTTCTTGTTTGTAGATCGCGCCGACACTTCGGATCTTTAATTCCTGGATCTCTGCGTCCAAGGCGGCCATGTTTCGCTCGTGTTGCTTGGCGAATAATTCCTGCTGTCCATAGGGAACCGGGGCAGGGCTCAGTCGGGATTTCATTTGAAGTTTGAGTTCCAGGGCTTGCTGGTCGCGCCTGAGGCACTGGATAATATGGTCCCGGTCCCGAATTTCTTCCTGCTGGGCGAGTCGGGCGTGGTCGAGCTCGGCTTGAACTCGGCTAGTGCGGGTCCGGACAAATTCCACAAGGCTGCACTCCCTTTGGGTTTCCAATTCGATACGTTCGATTTCGCTCTGGACTCTGCGCTTGGTCAGATATCGTCCTAGCCAGCCGGGAATCAGTTCGATGTCACGCGAACGGAAATCGAATTCCTCGATCGGGCGGTTTGGTGCAGGTACGCCACCCTGGCCGTGCAGCACAATCCCCTGCTGGGGCTGCTGTGGCTGGTTTCGGTCGTCATTTTTGTCGGGCTCGCCGTAGGGGCGGGCGGTAAAGAAGCGGTTATCGTTTTGCATGTTGTGTCTCCTTGAATGTTGGATTTGGTGTCAATATTTTGGGCGGAATGCAATGTATGGCCGCCAGGGCCATAGCGGCAAGGACTAAAAAGATGGACGTGCCGACCGGGCGCTCAGGATCGAGACATGCGCCGGCATACAGCAAGAATTGGCCGCAGGACAGCACGGCCACGGTGCGCATCGGGTTAGTGTGCACCGAGTACTGCGTATTTCTGGAACACATTGAAAGCTGTGGGTAGACGTGCTGGAAGACGATCGTCTTCCGGCAGTGGCCGCACTCGATAGCGGAAAAGCCAGAGCCGCAGAAGGTGCAGCGCGAGATGGCGTGGCGCGGCTGGCGCGGAGGCGCGCCACACCCGCACGCCCAGCGTTCGACCAAACCGATTTCCTTGTCACACTGCGGGCACGCAACGTTCGGGAAAGCCCGACAAAGGATTCGGTCCTTATTGAAGAAGGATGCGAGCAGCGGGATCAGGGCGGTGCCAGGCGCGGTGAGCAGCGCGGCCGCGCTGGGCCCGCAGCAAATGCACATCGGCGTCCAGACACATGCCAGCCATACAAAGAACCCCACTTCGATGGCGCGGAGCACCGAGGTGAGAAAGGCGGATTGGGCGAGGTGGAGAACGGTGCGAGTGGTGAAAGGCATATATGAGGTCACGAATCCTGAGGTCATGCATCCTGGGGAGCGCCGCCGACCCGGCGCCGGGCGCGCGGGGCCGGGTTACGGGTTGCTGGTGGTGATGTCCTCCCCGGTGTCGGTCGCCACGGGCGTGGTCACGGGTGTGGTGATCACGTGGCAGACGACAGCAGGCCTCTTGGGCCACTCTTCGTTGAAAGTTTTATACATATTTATATTGCTGTGCTCCGTACTAACCTATGTTGCACTCCAACCCAGTGGTGAATGTCCGGAAATAGGTTATTGCCCCTGGCTGCGATTTCATCCGCGATTGCAAGTCTTGGGATAGGCCCGATGCTGCCGAAGACACCCGTATAAAGCGACTTCCAGTGCACATAGTAAATGTCTTTGGACGTGCATTCGAGTCCTTTGCTATTGGCAGGGGCCAGGGCGATTCCGGGATCGGCGCCGTTACGGCTTTGCAGTAGCATCAGAGTGTCTAGGTCGAGGATTTCCGGCTTGTCGTTCGGCATATTGCTCAAAGGTTCCTCTCAACAAACCCGGCAGTGACCGGCCAGAACAGCCGGCCACCACCGGAACAGGCCTGAGGTTGGGCACTCTCTCGGTGCCCTTAATCTGATCGTGGTGCTCCGTTGGTGTTAGGCAGCGGACATGTCATCGTCCGCCGCAGGTCATGGTCAAGCGTGCGCAGGGGGTGGCGTGGTGCCTTTCTGCGCGGCGAGTGCTTCCCGGCGCATTGCCCGCCGGATCTTCCGGGGAATGCCCTTAGGAGCAAAGGCGCGATTAAACATTGCGGCAACGCGGTCGATCGCTTCTCGGTCCTCCCGCGTGCCGAGCGTGGCTGATTGTTCGTTGGTTTTGGATTTTGACATTTGTTGATTTCCTTGCACGTCGCGAATACTGGTTTTGATTCCCGCAGGAAGCTCATCCGGAGGCGGCCGTATTTTCATCACTAATGTGAACATCTCGATCGCGTGTTCACAGGAAACGCCCTCAAAACACGGGACTACAGGCAGTGTGTTAACGGATTGCACTGTTCACGCTCCGTTTCGGCCAGCGCCGAAGAAGTCGATGGGCGTGGGCGTCTCATCCGGCAACTCATCTGGCTCAATAATTTCAACCGGCACCGTAGGAGCACCATCACTGAGGTCGAGCAGGTCCTCGATTACCTGCAGGTAAGGGGTAACTATGTGTCGGATCTTCAGTACGTCCGCCTCGCACACGCGCAGTGTGGCTAGGGCCCGAACGAGCTGATTGTACGCCCCCAAAACTTTGCATTGAACGGGATTGATGCCTGGGGAACGCAGTTCCCGCTCACGCATCTCGGCGCGCTTGCGTTCCCGATAGCAGCGGAAACAGAAGTGATCACCAGCGTTGGGTTTCTCTTCACCGCATTTTCGGCAAATTACGATGGACCGCATTCCCATTCCTCCGTCAGAAGACACACTTGCGCCCGTTAGGGCCTTGGTCTACACTTCTGTCAGCATGGTATGAATGGGATGGCTGCAGCCTCTTCCGCGGTTCCCCACAAAGGTGAGGCGCCCCGGCGGGGGCTGTCCAGCATGAGGTATGATCCATTCATATCCATGCTTCTGTCTTTAGCCCGGCAAGGCCGAAGACAGGCTTCGGGATGGCTCCCAAAGACTTCTCAAAGGTGGAACGATCGAAAACGAAACAGCCCAGGTCGGCATCTGCCAGACTGGGCTCTTTCTTTTCCCTGCATCGGTATCGAATCGCTTACAGAAACCATATCATCCGCAAGCCGCCGCAATTGTAGAGAAATTGTAGAGATCACACAGATCGCACAGATTGTCGAGAGCCGCACGTTTAGAGTACTGGGTATTTGCAGTATCAGCGTTTGTGGGATATGTTTTGCCTATGTCGTCGAAACCGGTCGGCTACAAAATCAATCGCGTATTCTACGTCGACTTGTTGAATCGCCGAATTCTTCGCGCTGGGCAACCGTTGGCGAGTCCTCTGACGGCGATGGAATTCGACGTATTGACCTTTTTCTTAGAGCATGCAGGAAACTTGATCAACCGAGAGGATGTCAGCCCGTTAAACGAAGTGTCGCGTGCTATTTCACGGCATCCGACGGATCATTACATATCGAAAATAAATCTGAAGCTCGGCCTTGCCCCTAAAGACCTGTTCAACGTGACGACTAGGCGGGGGTATACCTTGCAGGGAGATGTCGAGCCGGTTTTCCAGAGCGATCTCGATGCCAAGAGCGAACTGTTCAGGCTCGCAGACCTCAATTTTAACGATCACACTCTCAAGACGCTTATGGCAAGCGTCCAGCTGAGTCTCCGTGGCATAGAGTCAAGCCCCTCCGTAGCGCCGCGACAATATGTCACATTGGCCTATGATTACATGAATCTTGGCCACACCGTATATGCCGTAGATCTCCCAAAGGCTGTAATGCCCCTTGCTCGGGCGGCGGCCGAGCAGGCGCTATCCAGAGACAAAGGTTTGGGGGCCGCCTATGGTGTATTGGGGTTGCTTTCGCTAATTTACGATTATGACTGGGCTAATGCCGAAGAACAGTTGAAACGAGCACTCGATCTAGACCCAGACGATGCGGCAACAATGCTCACGTATACTCACCTCCTCATTTGTACCGGTCGATCGGAGGATGGGCTTGGTCAAATCGAAAAGGCAGTAAGAATCGATCCAACTGATAAGATCATCTACGCAAGCCGCGGGTGGCTCTACGTTTTGGCGGGACGAATCAAGGAAGGATTAGCATTGGCAGAACAGGCTTGCCAGATGCTTCCAGAGTTTTCACCCAGCCATGTACTGTTAGGGTTGCCGTTGTACTTGGCGGGCAAGTTCGAGGAAGCGTTAAATAGCTACCATCGGGCGCTTGTTTTGGAACTCACCCCCGTGGCAATCGCTGGTCTTGGTCATATATGCGGTTGCCTTGGGCGCAAGGCTGAAGCACTGGCACGATTAACACAACTGCGGACTCTTCGTGATTCTGGCTTGATAAAGTACATACCTGGGTACTGTGAAGCGTTGATTTACACCGGATTGGCTGATTATGGACAGGCGCTTGATGCACTCCAGACCGCCTATGAGCAGCGGTGCGCTTGGCTGATTCACCTTGGTGTTGAGCCGCGATGGGAACCAATCCGGGACCACCCAAAATTCCGGGATTTGGCGCGGCGAGTGGGGATTCCCGACGTGCTAATCGACAAGCGGGCCGCAGGCCTCGATAGCGCCCCGCTACGATAAACCGTTCATCGGTTCGGATGCGGAGCCGCTTGCAGGTTGACTAAAACACGCTTTATTCGAAGGCCGTCCCCAAGCTTTTGAGCGACGAACGGCGAGTTGCACTGAGAACACGTTATCCCGCCCTGCTTTGCGGTTGCTGGCGTCACATAGACACAACGTTCTCTGGGGCAGTTGCAGACCAGCCGCAGATGGCCCGACTTAGGGGTTGGCCGCCCTCGCTCAACTCGGGGCCGGATGGCCCCCGTGCCCAGTATGCGGTTGGCCTGTATGAATGTGAGGACGCTTGTGTATCGCTGCGGCACGCCAGTTTTCGGCCAGTGCGTGACGGTCCAGCCGTATCGGCCGTTGAGGTATTCGCAGTCCAGTCCCAAGCGCCGGCACTCGTTGCGAAATTCCTTGAGGTGGTAGTATCCGCCGGCGCCTACACCGGCTCCGCCGTCACCCCTTTTGTAGATGATGGCATGCGCCGCTTCGTGGACGATAGTGGCAAGCAATCCCGAGGCGGATGAGAACAGATCAGGGCTGATGCTGAGTTCATGCCGCCGTCGGCCGCGGGCGCGCCAGACGCACGGGGCAAAGTGCCCGCGCTTTCGTCGCCTGCCACCAAGGTCGGCAGCGACCACCACCACGTCTGGAATTTCCGGGACGATGCGTTGCAATTGCCTCCAGATCTCCTCAAGGATAGCGACCGATACTGATCCGGATACTGTTTTTGCTGATGTGGCCATTTTCTTTAAGATTTCTCCACAACTATTGTGGAGAAATGGTATCACATCCAAGCGCCGGTATGTTCGCAGCCGTCATGGATGGCGGCCGTGGTCGGTTGGGCAAAGGCGCTTCGCTGATCAGACAGGGTTTGCGATCAGCACGAGATTGTTGCGGTACTGCGACTGGCCTGCCTGACCGATCGTGGGGGGATCGGCGCGGCGATAAGCTCCGGGCGGTTGTCGTAAGTTCGACCGTGCAGCATGCGGCCGGCCTTATTTGTGCCGCCCCATTGTTTAAGGAAAAATGGGATGCCGCGCTCGGTGCAGGCTTCCAGAATCCGTTCAACCCAATCCTGGCGGATGGGCCGGGCGCCGTGGCCGCTTTCGCCGCCGACGATGACCCAGTGGATGCCGGACAGGTCCAGCGGGCCGAGGTCTTCGAGCAGTGGCTCAATCGATAAAAACCTGAGAGCTGCCGGGGCTTGCCGCAGATGCTCGATACGCGCCAGGCCGTAGCGCTTGTCTTCGACGCTGACGCCCCACCAGATGTGGCGGTGATCGGCTGTAAATCGAAGTTTTGTGGAGAGCAGTTCGAGCAAGCGCTCGGAGCGTTTGGTAAGGACCTGGTAGGTGTGCCAGTTGGCCGAGGCCATCACGCGTGCGACATCTTCTATATAGGCGTCAGGAATTTCTTTTTGGAACACGTCGCTCATGCTGTTGACGAACACGGTTTTGGGCTTTGGCCACAGGAACGGCTCAGACAGCTTGTCGGGAACGAGGCGGAGGTCAAAGCCCTGCTGGTAGGGATGGCCCGGAACTCCCCGAAAACGCTCGGCAAACACTGCGGCATAGCAGTGCTTGCAGCCGGGGCTGATCTTGGTGCAGCCGCGAAGGGGATTCCAGGTGGCGTCGGTCCATTCGATTTTGGAGTGGTCGCTCATAGCGGTAGCCGGGCAGTCCTTCCATTATTCCCTGGCGGCGGAGCCGGTGGACGGCTTGGAGGCGTTGTATTGACGGGTTAGGCGTTGTGGTAATGCGATCCTTTTTGGTGAGCCTTTTCTTGAAGGTTAACTGCCTGCGAGTCAATCACTTATGTCGCTTCCGTGTGATAGGCTTTTGGTTATGGAAAACCGATGGGAATGGCTTCACAGGATTAATACAACGTACGGGATTTTGGTGGCGATTTTTGGCGCGTCCGCCGTAAGTGCCGTTACTCAGGGCGCACTTACTGCCCTATCAAAACCGGTGCTGTCTGGATGGGGCTACTTGCTAATAGCCGCGATGTCCGCTGCGGTGATAGCGGTGATCCTACTACACGTCTTCAACTCATCTGGTCGGCAGTTTAAGCAAGCGAAGCTGAAGATTCTTTCCGCTGATTGGGGCAGCAAGACGAGCAGGCAGCCTGTGGCAGACGCAATCACCAAGAAGCCACGCGATGCCTTAGCGTTCTTCATCAACTCGGCCGCGTTTGGCGGCTGCGATCCCGCTGAGGGCGACGACAACAAGTATCTGCAAGTCACCTACTCTTGGGGAGATGAAGCACCTATTTCTGTATCGAGGAAGCAAAATACTCGGATAGTACTACCAGAAGATTCCTGGGCCAAGGGTGAACTGAAGCGTCTTACCGACTCTCTGGCGTCCTTGGAACAAGAGCTGTTTGTCGCACGAGAAAACTTGGCGTTTCAAACCAACAAAGCCAACGAGCTAACACGGTCCTACGAACACACTTTGGCGCAATATCAAGAGACGAAAACAGAGTTGGACAATCGGCGAGCTATTGATCCGATCATGGCAGCTCAAACACGAGAGGATAGAGAAGAGATTTCCAAATATAAAGCACGGATTGAAGAGCTCGAAGAGCAACAAACAAAACTGCAGTCAGCTCATCGGGCGCCAGATAGCGGAGCTCTAATGTTGCGCCCGCATCTGTGGATAGATTATAGATCAACAGGAACGCAACCGTTTCCTCACGCAGAAAAACTGATATTCTCGACCGAACAAGGTGCTGCAATCAAAATTAGGGAGGTAGGCCCGCTTGTATGGAATATTAGGGACGAGTACTCGATCACACTGTTCAATGTGACTGGGATTATCAGAAATGAACCGGTAGAGTGTGGATTCACCGCCGAAAAGATGGGGCACCTGTTTCATTTGCCAGACTTATATAGACAAATGATGCAAAGGTTCGGCGCGGAGGCGCAGCCCACGATGGTCGTTTCCTGCGAGGATATGGAAGGTAACCTATTTCGACGCAGGTTCGTTTTGTCTATCGATCCCTCTGATCGGATTGTGTGGGAGCCGGTGCGGCCCGCGAAGGCGGCAACAGAACCGCGGTGACTAGTTTGCCGTAACCAGTAAAGGGCAAGCGCTAGGCTGTACCGGCGTCCCTCCGGATCGAACCGAGACCGTACAGCAGCGAATGGGCACGGAACCCAGGATAGCACGCGTGGCGAAGCAAAGGCGAAGATGATGAACTAGTTTCGATAGTTGTCTCACCCCGAAATCTGGTGGCCTGAATTCGACGTTTGGTTATTGTATGATACACGAGTGCCGCCGAAACATTTCGACGTGTTCTTGTCCTACAATTCGCGTGACAGGAAAATCGTTTCACACATCGGCAGAAAACTCTCAGAGAGTGGATTTCGTCCCTGGTTGGACACTTGGAACCTCGCTCCAGGTGACCCTTGGCAGGACGTGATCGAGACTACTCTGGAAACGTGCTCCGCCTGCGCAGTTTTTGTCGGCCGGTCTATCGGACCGTGGCAACATTCGGAGATGCGTGCGGCAATAAATCGCCGGATATCGAGTGGTGGGCCATTCCGGGTGATTCCTGTGCTATTGCCGAATGCTTCGCGACCGAAGAACCGATCAGTGCCTCCTTTTCTTTCTGCGAACTCATGGGTTGAATTTTCTGGCCCGGATGACGAAGAAGCTCTACACCGTCTTATCTGCGGAGTACGGGGCATAGAGCCAGGCGACGCTGTTTGCCGAATACGCCCGCAAATCGAAAGACGCACGTCTTTCGAGATCGCCCTCGACGGCACTTTTACTGTTTCAAATAGGAAACGAGTCCTGCGGGCTTTGCGAAGCTTACAGGATTTGCTGGATGACCAAACCCTAACAGTGAAAAAGGTGCGGCGCGGGTCAATAGTTGTTGAATTGGAGGGCACCCGATATGGATATCAGTGGCTCCAATACTTAATTTCCGCTGGCCACACGTTTTCTGTCGGTGGCTTTGGGATCAAATCCGTCTCAGAGCTACCTATAAAGAAACAGTCACGCGCGGCCAGACCAGTAAAAGGAGGTCTAGGCGGGCGTAAAAGCGGTAGTCTCAGACGCGATTTCGACAATCTTGTTGACCGCTTGTTGGCAGGTAACCTCTTGTTACAAGAAGCAATCGAAGTTCTGGAGAGAGCATTGGTGCAACGTGCGCTGGAGCGCTCCGCCGGAAACCAGCGCGAGGCCGCCAAGCTGCTAGGAGTTCATCGTAACACTCTCCAGCGAAAGCAGTTAGAATACGGATTGTCCTCTAGAACTGCCCCTAGAGCAAAACCCGCGGCACGGATTCGATCCCCCTACTCTAACATTAAGCTCGCATAATGTTTTTCGCCGTGAAAGATGACGCCTGCGACAGTCGGAAGATGGACTGTTCCGCAACCAACCTCACGCGAGTTGCGGCACTAACTCTGATGCGATGCTGCTCCGGTTTGGAAGCATAGGTCGTAAACACAACGTAGCGGCCGAGGATCGGTTCATTCCACCGTCCTCAGCTGCCGGAACAACATGCCCTTTGGCCCGTTCAGCCGTTCAGCTCGCTGTGGCGCTTGAGGGGATCCAGCGCTGCAGCGCCCTCCCCTCCAGCCGGTACACCTTCGCATCGATGACCACCTCGAAGACCGTGGCAAGCGTCGACCGCGGCAATCCGTTCTCGGGTTGCTCCTTGCCTGGCAGACACAGACGTGCGCGGCGTCGAACACGCTGGAAGCCTGCAGGTCCAGGCTATGACGGTGGCCGTCCGTCGGGCTTGTGCCAGACGTGGAATACAAGATTGTCGGCGACTCATTAGGTGTTCGGCCCCACCTTCGACAGATACGAACCGCGGAATTCAGGCTAGCCCAGCAGCCGAAAAAAAACGTGGAACCGCCCCTTAAACCAGACATCGAAACGGCCGAAGTTATTCCGCTTTTGACTGCAAAAACCATGCTTCACCTGGCAAAGAAGAAAGTGACGCGATACGAGGCGATAACAACCCATTCGCGTGGGCCCGTCCCGGCGTCCATTGATTGGACCGGCTGCACAGGAACGCTGGCGTTACACGGAGTTGGGTAGGAGCACTCGTGGGGAAACAATCGCGCCGACCTCTTTCCGAGGGGCCGTCCGGAGCAGCGCCTCGGCACTTCGGTGGTTCGGGCGATACAGACGCAGCAGCGTTTGCTCAACTCAGAAGCGACGTTGCCGCTAGCCGCGTCACCCTTCCAGGCGGGAAACGACACAACTCCTATAGCATAGCTTTTTGAAATAGTAAAAAGACGATCTCGCGTGGACTCCGGGTGCACGGAGGACCTACCGAAAATTTGGGCGGATCTTCCTGAACCGAGCTTGAGCGTCAACGATTGACACCAATCTAAGTTCGAAAAAGTCGCGCCCTTTTCGATATTTTGGCACTACGTGTTCGTCAGCGATTGAGGCAACCTCATTAATGACATTAATAACCTCAGGGGTCTTGCACGCCTGCCCTTCCCAGACATCGACATAAAAATGTCGAAGCACAAACAGAATGAACTGAACGGGCGTAAGCAGCGCATCGACCGCCAGTCGCATCTCGCTTTCATGGCCCAGATGAAGATGCGAAGCCGGGTGGGCTCCTTCTCGGTATAATGTAGGGCTCCAATCATACCGAATTGGGGTCACATGAGTGCGCAGCGGCAGTTGCGCGCGATAGTCCTCATACTCTTCTGATAGATCGACTTCTCCGACTTCACCGCCCATTTCAGCAACAAAAGCCTTGTATGAAATACCAACATATGGGAATTCGAGGTAACCGTATGACAACAGCGTTTTGTCTGACGGGTCTCTCCTGAAGAACAGCACGGACCCGTCGTCCAACAAAATATCAAACGCCTGGCAAGACAAATAGCGTTGGTACAACTGCACGTAGGACTCCGAATTCCTTAAGAAATCGGTGGTCGATCGTTGTGAGTTTGGGCGGAAGTTCCTATAGCCAGCGACTCCAAGCCGGGCCAGAAGCTCAAAGCCGCGGGCAACGTCCGCACTAAACTTTCCTTGCCCGATCATTTTTTTTAGATGGTTTGCGGCGTCGTTGCAGATACCCGGCCAACTGATCTTCTGGAATTCTGTCGAGCATTTGCTCCTGCGCCAACGTCAACGCGGCCTCCCGTCCAAGGTCCCGTTTGAGTTTCTCCAGAGCTTCGGCCGATGGATAAGTAAACTTTAAGTACGGGCTGTTCGAACGAGCTTTCTCGATTTCTTTCATCAGCCTCTCTGCTGCTGGCCCAACCCCCGTTACCCGAAGCCAACCCTTCGCCCGTGTCATAGCTGTGAATAGACGATTTCGGTTGGTTCTGGTCGGAACAGAAAATGGTGCGTCCGCTCCGATTACGTGTACGGCGAACCCTTCATTGCCCTTTGCCTTATGGACAGTTGTAAGCGTCACACGACCTTCGATTTGGAATTCTGGCACACCCATTGCTTCATGAACGTTGTTGCAGAACACCTCGTTTGAGGCGAGCTTCGCGGCCAGCGTATTCAGGTAGTCACGTGCATTCCGATCGTCCACGACAGCGACAACGATGTCATCCGGCCTTAAGCCGTCCTCGATCTGAGCCAGAATTGCCTTCGTTGCCCCCGTCACCTCCTCATCAATTGAACCGTAAACAGCTGTTTCGATCAATTGTTCAGGGGACTGCGCGTTGGACAGGAGTGGGATTGAATTTCGTTCCGGCCGAAGGATGCTCACTTTACGGCCAGCTTCCAGTGGGCCGCTATCGATTTCGTATCCCACATCCTCCCAATGCTCGGCATTCTCCAGCATTTGGACTGGCTTCCCGTATAGCCCGAAACCGATTGCGTGAGCGCAGACCAGGATCTCGCGCGGATTCCTGTAGCACTTATACAACACAATATCGCGCTCGAAATCTAGACTTGGTGTACCGTCCGGATTTGCGCCGAAAACTGCGGCAGCATCAGGAGCGCGTACTTGGAAAATCGATTGAAGATCGTCATAGGCGTAAACGAACTTCATTTCTTTCGCTAGACGCGCACACAACTGGACGAACTCGGGTGGGTAGTCCTGGCCTTCATCAATGAAGATGTAATCGTACATCGGCTCAATCTGCCCACTGTCGAGCAAAGTGCGACAGGCATAACCAAATGGCGAGCTCGGGTTTCCGGCTTTGGCCTGCCCAAAGGTCAATGGCCGTACGCCGTGATGCTTACAAGCTAGGGAATAGATGCCAGGGTCACCGCCTCCCCATGAATGTAGAACGCGCACACGCGTCCAGTCCGGGTCGCGATCATGTTCGGATCGGTAGAAGCGCGTAATCAAGCGCCGAATCTGCTGATAAAGGCTCTTTGTATGGAACGTATACGCGATAAGGGCATCTTGATCGTCCAGGTGAGTCAGCGCGGCCTTCCGTGTCAGAACAATCGTCTTCCCTGAACCAGCCAGCCCACGCACGCGCTGCGGGCCTGTGATTACTGTAGTGCTTCCCTCTCGCTGCTTAACGTCGAAAGTTGCAAGTTCTGCCTCGAGCTGGGCAACCAGCCGCCCCTTCGAGGATGGCTGTAGGTTAGTCAGCTCTCTCTTTTTGGGTCTTGGGATGCTGCGGGTGCCGTCAATCGTGGCTGTGACATTGGCGAACACCACGGTATTCTGTGGGCTGCGATTCCCGAATATTTCTCGCACCGCCGCGTGGCCGATCGCATATTCAATTTCACCCTCATCGTCAGGTTCGCCAGCAAGGTGAGGAGCATAGATGTAAGCCGATATAGGAACCTTCAGTTGGACCGGCGTTTGACGTAAAGCCTTATTCGCTAATAACTTGGAATTCACTAACGCAAACACGGCTTCCGTCGAGCGCTCGGCTCGCTCCATGTCCTCTGTTATCCTTCCTGTAGAATCCAGCGTGCCGAAAATCACGACCCCATGCTGGGGAGACATAATCAACGTTTGAGCGGCTATGAGTTCATTATCGTCGTCTCGGTATCGCGGGTAGCCATAATAGACAATGGCTTCGTCTAATCCCAGATCGTTACATTCTTGCTTCAGCAGGTCTATCAGATCCGCAGCGGCCGCGTCATTCTGGAGCGGACGCGACTGTTGAATTTCGATTGGCATTGCCGTTTTGCTCCTCTGGAGCCAACGGCCGAGCGCCTGGACACCTGAGCACCTTCCGGAATCCTGCCAGGCTTCTCGGGCGCTGGAGCGACGGACCGCGTTTGCGTATTGATTGTATCAATTCCGATGAAGGAGTCCGCCTGCCGCACGACGAAAACTCCGCTGTTGTGAGTGTCGGCTCCGCAAGTGCCCCGGCCGCTCTGAAAATAAGCGGGGAACAATATTCCGAAAAGCCCCCCAATCTCCGTCCGAAGCGCCGACTCGTACAAAGGGATGAGCGGTTAGCCAGATAAGGGCGTCCATGCGGCTCACGCGAATCCGCTTGACTGGCATTACGTTGCCAAGGTCGTTAGGAACTTAACCGCAGGAATGTCTTCGCGAGTTTCTACCCTTGCCAAAGCCGAGGCAGTGCGGCGCAGTTGTTTCCGATGTCCGGCGGCCCATTTGTTCGTGTAGGGTGCTCTGTCCCCGGACCCGCGCTCATGGCACCAAGCTGATGACTTGTCGGTGATCCGCACACTCATGGCGTACCGCAGAATCCACTTCCTTGCGACCACGGGAAGAGAGCAGCCGTCAGGCTGCTCTGCTTCGAAGCCGCCTCCGCGCCACCGCGCAGTACTCTGCCTCCAGCTCGATGCCGATGTATCGGCGGCCGACAATATCCGCCGCCACCAGGGAACTTCCGGACCCGCAGAACGGGTCCAGCACCACCTCTCCGGCAGCGGTAAAGCTTTCAATCAGTGGTAGCAGGTTGGAAACCGCTTTCTGGGTCGGATGCCGAACATTGCCGGTGTAGCGCCAGCGCAGCACATCCGGCAGCGGACATGCCGGATGTTGCGGCCGGCCCTTGGCAAGGATATAGGCTTGCTCGTGGCAGCGCCGCACGAATCCGGCGGAGGACGCATAGCGCTTGGTAAAGACGATGTGGTCAACGATGCGAAAGCCGGCCTCGCACCACGCGCCGATGAATGTCGGCGCTGCGCTCCATCCGTAGAACGTTATGCACAGCCGGTCATTTTTGAGCACCCGGTAGAGCTGCTCGAACACCGGCGCTATCCAGCGCTCGGTCAGGTCATTGGCGATACTCCTTCCGGTGCGGTCGCGGTAGCCTACGACGTACGGCGGGTCGGTCAGCACCAAGTCGATGCTGGCATCCGGCATGTCCGGCAGCACCTCCAGGCAGTCGCCGCACAGTATCCGGTTGATAAATTCAGTGATCTGGGGCATGGGAGCCTCCAAAAAGCCGCACAGCGAAATGCTGTGCGGCTCTGGTTAATGGCTTAGCGGCGGTAGTCCCGGCGGCTGCTGGCAAATCGACCTGTTGCGTTCTTGCCGTTCTTGAAGCTTTCCAGCACTTTTTCGCGGATCAGCTTTTTAACGGTGTCTTGCACCTCGTCGATGCGGCTGCGGGCATCCATGGCATTGGGCCCGGCCTGTGCCTGGCTGAATGCCAGCCACGCCTTTCCGAGCGGCGTGAATACCTGCTCGGTAAGCCAAGCATCCAGCTCGGCCATATAGTTTGGTCTATTGGTTTCGGACAACATACGTGTGTCCCTTTCGAAGCGTAATAATCTTGGCGGCGCGCCGCTTCCCTGCTCGCTGCAACGCCAGCTTACAGCCGGGGACACCCGCATCGGTCACAGCCGATCGGCTTCCTTTGGGGGGCAGCGGTGCGGTTTATGCTCACGCTGGCTCACGCTGTTTGCGAGAGGGATAAAGAAAGCACCGCGCCCAAAGTCTAAGGTCGGGGCTTGACGGACGGCGGGGTGGCTGTAGAATGGGAGGCCTGCGAGCAGGAGTAGGTGGTTGTTTGGTTTGCTTCCGGGGTTGATGAAAACGCCCCGCAACCTGGGCGGGACGGCAGTCTATGTTGCACTGCCCAACAGAGTCGTAATCGCGCCCAGTAGCGCCGATATTCCGGTCCAGAGTGCAGCCAGCTTATTGAGTCGTGCGGATTCTGCCAGCGCCCTATGACTGATGCCGCCATTGGCAACAGCACTTTCGATGTGCTGTTCGGGCGCATCGCTTATTGAAGCGACTGGTTCCTTACATTGCGGTGTCGGAACGGCCGCAGATTTGAACCAGTACATTGCTGCAACGATTGCCGTCACGAGCGTTAATGCTGAGGCCGCAGTTACTTTGGCATTGAGCATGGGCATATCATCGCATGGTGGCGCTGCGGGCATGTTAGGGACATCTTTGCAATCGCGGCGCGGTTTAGATGTCGAGAAGCGTCCGCAGATCCAGGTTCAGCTTGTCTGCGACGATTTTCATGAATTTGTCGTAGCGCTCCAGGCGCAGCGTCAACGCCGCCTTGTCGGTGCTCAGATCGACCAGCAGCTTGGTATGGGCGTCCAGTATTTTGGTGTGGTTGTCGAGGACTTCTTCGATGCTGCTGAGGCGGTCGGGCAGGTCGTGAAGGCTTTCTGTCAGGCTCGACAGCATGGCCACCGTACGGTCAAGGGTCTGTTCCAATGGCGTAAAGCGGTTGGTGATGAAATCGTTGAAGTCTTTGTTTGTGAAATCGGTCATGGGTGGAAGTATTAAGGATTATGAGTATGTTAGGATTTGGCACGGTGCTGACGTTTGAGCTCAACCACGTCGTCGCTGAGCCTTTCAACGGTGCGCTTCAGGCGGTCGATGCCGGTCAGCTTGTCATCCAGCCGGTCGGTTAATCGTTCAAGCTTTGTGTCAGACTGGTCAAAGCCGCGCATAGTGACGTCGGCGAGTTTTTCCAGTTCCTCGTCAATATAGCTTTTGAGATCGCCCAGCCGGGTGGCCTGTTCATCTAGGCGCGCGGTATGGCGATCGAGGATTGCCCGGACCTCCGCAAATTGCCGATCGGTTTCGGCCTTCGTGGCAACGGCGCTGAGCAGTGCCGCCATTGTCTTGTCAAAATGGTCTGTGGTGAGGTCTGTCATAGGTGGTGTGGTTAGTCATGTGCCCTGGCTGCTCGGTGTGCACTGGGATCGTAGCCCGCACCTGCACATTCGTCAAGCATTGTGGCCAACAGCAGAAAGGGTCAGGAACCAACGGTTCCTGACCCTGTGCCGGGAGTGTTTAGGCGTGGCGGTCGGTTTCCACGTAATAAACCGTCGTGCCGCCGGTTGCACGGCTGTGGTCGAATGCTCGCCGGGTAATTGACCAAAACTTCGACTGCTGCAAGCACTCGCCGGCCATCTGGAGGTAAAAGCCCTTCACCTCCGGCCCGCGGGCGTTATCTGCATCCTTTATGTAATCCTCGGAATCAGCGAGTTCTTCTTTGCGGAGCTGTTCAAAGTCGTGCTCGGTCTTGACCGTGCCTGAGATTGCTGTTCCCTCTTGGTCAAACCAGTCAAATGCCGAGGCCCCGCCGAAATTGCTGTACTCGCCGTGGCCGGTCAGCAAGTCGGTGACCCGCTTGATGGCGTCCTGGGGCGTGTTTGCCCGGACCTTCACAATGGTGTGGATATGCATAAGCATGTCCTTTCTTGGAAGCGTTACTGCTGCGGCAGCAAGCTGCTTCCCTGCCCGCTGCGGCGGACAGAAAAGCCGCCAGATCCCGCGCGCCTGTCATAGGCCAAGGCTGCGCGACGCGAACCCCGAGAGGCCTCGGGGTTATCCTGCCGAGCGCCTTGACAGGGCGTGGTGGCGGCTACACTGCCAAAGCTGCGAGCAGGCAGATCAGCTTCGGATGCGGTTTGGGCATAAAGAAAGCAGGCACATATCGTGCCTGCATGTGTCAGTACTCTTCTGGCAGCAACAAGGTGGTTACGCTGCGGTCGGCCTCGGTGATAAGCCAAATCCGGGTGCCGTTGGAAAGCCTGTAGGCTGACAGCAGCCGGAAGCCGCGCTGCAGCGACAACTCGTTTTGGCGAAGGTCGTGCTCATCTAAATCGCCCCAGTCGCCCGATACGTGCCGCCGAACGAAGTTTGCGGGGTCGTCGCCGGCGTCGAGCAAGGCGCTGAGGGCGCCGGGAGTTGCCACGATCTGTCCCAGAGGAAATCGCGGGCGGCTCACGGCCGGACCTGGGCCAGAAATGCTGCCAGGCGGCCGGTGGCCCGAAACTGCGGAATCGGGTCGAGTTCCTTGAAGGCGGATGTGAAGGCGTTGGATAAGCTCCAGACTGTCCGCGGCTGGAACTCCTCGACGGTAGGGTTAAAGTACAAATCGTGGACATGGGTGCTAAGGTGCCGCGGCACCTCCAGGGCGCCTTCGATGAACGCCTCATAGATCACCAGCTTTGCCGACACGTCGGAAAGCTGCGACTTGCGCCAGGTTTCCACCGCCTGCACCATCGGCTCGAAATTTCGCTGCATGGCATCGACGCCAATCGACAGGGCATTGTGCATCGAAAAGTGCTTGCTGTGCTTTGCCAGGACTGGCTGGAAGTCGCCGTGGAATGCCATGTTGTCGCAGACCAGCACACGGACTTATGCGGAGCAGATGTTTATGGGGAGCAGCAAAGCGATCAGTGCGCGGGCGGCCCTTTCGAGCTTGATTTCCTCCGCATAATTCTGAAGCTTTTTCCAACGTGCGTCATCCTATCAGCAA
>Ga0209060_10001235_pt1 | contig 29809 bp, 27 predicted proteins | sample Coa_R1_8_FD_187155 | JGI IMG/M metagenome (GOLD analysis project Ga0209060, IMG submission 187155) | Surface soil microbial communities from Centralia Pennsylvania, which are recovering from an underground coalmine fire - Coalmine... | ecosystem: Environmental > Terrestrial > Soil >...
GTCTCGGGCTTGTCCTATGATTGCATGCATCAGCCAGAGCAGGCTCTCGCCAAACTGCGTCAAGCCGCAGCCCTGTCGCCCACCGCGCATGTGTATACGCAAATCGCCAAGGTTTATGCCGACAGTCGCCAGTGGGACCAGGTCCGTGATGCCCTCGAAAACGCCGTCAAGCTCGATCCCAATTTCGCCGCAACCTACTTATATCGCGGCAAGTTGGAGTTGGTAGAGAACAACGTTCCCGCTGCCATTCAAGATCTTCGGCAAGCTCTGCGCCTCGATCCAACCATGACCGATGCCCGCCAGGATTTGGCCCTGGCGGAATCGCGCCTGCGCCCGCGGCGGTGACCCGAGGGCTCACCGAGCGGGCTTGACGGTGAGGATTTTCAGTTCCATCGGCGTGGCGTGATCGAATAAGATGCCTTCGACCCGCACCGGTGTTTTCAAGGGGACCTCCGGCGAGTCGATGGCGTCGAGCACGACAAAACGGTCCCGGCCCGCTGTGAAAATGCGCTTGCCACCGCTTTCCTCAACCTGGCCGCGCGCGCCGATCTGAAACTGAACGACACCCACTTTGAGCGGCTCGAGCATTTTGCGCAGATGTTCAGGATCGAACTTGGCGCCCGGACGGTACGTGAGCATGATGGCCTCACTGCTCAGGCTGATCTTCACTTGATCGACGCCAGGCAGGCGGCGGAAGTAGATCTCCGAGAGCCCGGCGCAGATACCGCAGGAGATGCCGGTGGTGCTCATGGCGATCTTTTCGACTTGTGCGCACGAGGGAAGGGCAGCGATGGTTAAGAGGCCGCAGACGAAACCAGTTCGCATTAGAGCGGTGACGGTTATGGACATGCGGCGGCAGCCGCGTCTCGGGTAGCCCGACGCGGCTGTCGCCGCGTGTCCTGCGGCTACCGGTAGCGGATGAGGAGGGTAATCCAGCCGCCGACTACGAGGAAGTTGAGGAATAGGCTTAGAGCCAGCACCGTTTTGACACCTCGCTTCTTGCGGTTCTGCGGACGAGTCCGGAGCAGCCAAACCTGATATGCGAGTGACCCGATAGCTACGGCGAAGAATAGCGGTTCGAGTCTCTGCAGCCAGAGCTGGCAACCCGCGCTCACCAGAGATAATCCAAGTCCTGCCAGGACTTGCGGGAGCACTCATCAGCTCGGCGCGAGCAGCGCCCCCACGATCGACAGCATGCCGGCGCTCTTGGGATCGCGCAGCATTCACCTCGTCCTCCGTCCGTACTATATCATGGGCCGAAGAGCGCTCCCTCACGTCGCGGCTCGTTAGGTATGCGTTACTGACCCGCGACCGCGAGGGAGCGGTGCTCCGGAATACGTGGGGGAATTTCTGACCGCATGTACTTAGGCTAAAACAGATACTTGACCGCGAGTTGTAGGATGCGCGGATCGCTGGCTGCGAGAATCTGGCCGAAGGTGCTGCTGGTGAGGTGGTCACGGGGTCGAGTGGGTTGACGTGGTTCATCACGTTGAACGCTTCCCCGCGGACCTCCACCGAATGCCGCTCGCGAAAGACGAAGCGGCGCGTCACGCTGGTATCGATACCGAAGAATCCCGGGCCTCGCAACGTCCCCGGCCCCATGTTTCCGTAGGTACCCACGGTAGGCTGCGCAAATGCCGCTGGGTTGAGCCACTGGTTGATGCTCTTGTTCGCGGCATATACGTTTGGCAGGACCTGCTGCGGCCGCTGGTCGTTGGTTCCGGACAGAGCCTGATCGACACCGGCGGCCGCCGAGAAATAATCACCGGAAAGCACGCGCACGATTCCCGATACTTGCCACCCGGATGCCAGGAGCCGCGCGGTTTCGTCCCCAAATTTCGGCGTGACATAGACGACGGATAGATTGAAATTATGCCTGCGGTCGGGCTCGAGAATCGAGCAATTGCCGCGCAGTCCTTCGCGGGCCGGAACCGGCGAGATGCCGGCGATGATGGGGATGGAAATGAGCTGCTGCGTACCGGTATTGATGCAGTGAGACCAGGTGTAGTTGGCCTGGACTACCAATCCATCACTCAAGTTATGTTGCGCGGTCAAAAACAGGCCGTTGTAACTCATGGTACCGGTGGCATTCTCAGTCACAATGCTTCCGAAGTATTTTCCCTGGCTCGGATTTTGCAGGTATAACTGACGCCGTTGGGTGGTGTTCGCGACCGAGGAACAAGGGCTGTAAGTTACGCCATTCAGCACACAACTGGCGCCCGGGATATAGATGGCAGGATCGCCTTCCACGCTGCTCAGCAGATGAGTCATCTCGCTGCCGATATAGTTGGCTGTGACGAGCCAGTTCGCTCCAATCTGCCTTTGGACGCTGAGGTTCCACTGGTTGACGTATACCGCCGGCAGATTAGGCGGAATGACTACCCAACCGCCATTGGTTGGGAAAGTTACGTTCCTGGTGAGGGTCACGGGGAACGGGCTCCCGCCGGGGTAATTGATCCAGGGGTTGGCAAACCCGGCGGCCGTTCCGCCGCCCGGAGCGGTGTTGACGATGGTGAAGTTATAGGGCGGTGAAATTTTGACCTGCTGCGATTCGTAGAAATCGGGGTAATCGCGGAATAGGCCGTAGGAGGCGCGGATGGTCATTTTACCCTTACCCGTCGGATCGAACGCGATTCCCAGGCGGGGGGAGAAGTGCCATAACTGATTAGGATTGGTCTTTCCATTGGCGGGCACGCTGGGATCGCCCGAATACAGCACGCCGGCCGGCGCATTGGGGTACACCGTGCTGTGGATGCCCTGGTCGAAGGCGCTGTGCTCGAAATAGAAGCTCTGGCCATCGCCCCAGGTGAACGGGAGGAAGGGATCCCAGCGCAGCCCGGCGTTCAGCGTAAACCGGGGATTGAGCTTCCAGGTATCCTGCACGTAAGCACCAATGTAATCGCTGCGGAAGCCGATGAACTGAACTCCCTGCTGCATGAAGTTATTTACGTCTCCCAGCATGAAGTCACCCAGCCCCAGTCCGGTGTTGGTGGAATTGAAAGCGAAGACACCGTCGGAAGAAGTCCAGCCGGCAACACTCAGCTTGGAATAAATGTTATTGAATCCAAAAGCGAATTGATGCGCGCCGCGCACCCAGCTCAGGTCTTCCGAAACCTGGAGCCCGCTCGCATTGGTAGTTCCCGGGACATTACCGCCTTGGCCCCCGATGCTGAATCCACCAGAGACACTCAGACCAAGGATCGGATTGTTAGTCGGCTGATAGTAGGGAGTAATCCCGACGGACTGCGGCGTGATCTCCTGAGGCGGCTGACCGCGGCTGTTGGTTGGTCGAAGCAAAGAGGCTCGGAAGGAACTCACCAGGTTGGTGTGGATGAGGTAGGTATCCCCCAAGGTAAGGGATTGGGTCTGCCACAAGTTCACCACCGGGTAAGTAGTGTAAGGACCATTATTGGCGGAACCGGTGGTCAGCAGATTTCCGGGGACATACCCAGAGGGATCGATCAGGTGGGCGAGTTCATAACGTCCGAACAGGGAATGCCGTTCGTTGATCTGATAGTCGATTTTTTCAATGGTGACATCTTCATTGGTGACCGGCTTGATTCCGAACTGAACCTTGCCGCACGGGTCGGTGGCGATGGGTAACTTACCACTGTTCATGATGGCCACGGCGATGGGTGAGAAGGCGCTGGGCGAGATCTGGTTGTTGGTGAAGGGCGCTTTCAGAGTGAGCGGACGGCCGCCATTACAGGCCGCCGAAGCGATGGCGGTCCAATCGCCATTGAGCATTTGCTGCGTGGGCAGAAAGGCGAACTGCGGCGCCACGGTGCCGATCATGCGGGTTCCCTGGTAACTGCCGAAGAAGAAGAGCTTGTCGCGGATGATGCGGCCTCCGATGGTTCCACCAAACTGGTTGCGCTTCAACTGGTCGGGCACCTTCGCGAAGAAGTTCAGGGCGTTGAGATTACCATTGCGGAAGAACTCGAACAGATCGCCATGAAAACCGTTGGTGCCGGACTTGGTAACTGCATTCACCGCGCCGGCGGAATGCTGGCCGTATTGAGCGGTAAGGCTGCTGGTTTCGAGTTTGAATTCCTGCAGGGCGTCGGGAAAGGGCAAAGGGAGGTTGAGCCCGTTGATGGGATCGTTGTGCGAGGCTCCGTCGAGCAGGTAAGTCAGCCCGTTATGCATGCCGCCCGCCACCGAGATATTGACCGAGGGATAGTTCCGGACAAAGCTGGTGGTTCCGGAGACGGTGGCCGCGCCGGAGATCACGATGAGGTCAGTCACCTGCCGTCCGTTGAGGGGTAACTCGACGACGCGCGTGCTATCCATCACCTGACTGACCCCGGTATCGCGAGTTTCCACTTGGGGGGCCGCGGCCTCGACCTCCACTTGATCGGAAACTTGGCCGAGATCGAGAGTCGGATTGATAACCGGGTTATCGGCGACTTGAAGCACGATCCCGGTCTGCAGATACGTCCGGAAACCGGCAGCGGAGGCTTCCAGGCGATAGGGCCCGACCGGCAGATTCGGCAGGGCATACCCGCCGGCGGCATCGGTCATAGTGGTGCGCTTCAGCCCGGTATCGGTGTTCGTGGCGGTGACTTGAGCGTCGGCGACGACTGCGCCGGTCTGGTCCTTGACGGAGCCGCTGATTTGCGCGGTGGACTGCGCCCACATCCATGAGGTTACGAAGAGCAAGCAAGACAGAGTCTTGATCACGGGGCTCCCCCTTCAGATTGGTTTAGCTACAGAGCTTCCGGCCGGATCTGTGAAAAAATTCGGGGACACCACTACCGCACTGTAAAAACGACAGGAGTTAGTTGACACTGGCCCGTAATGTCCCCGCATTTTTTCACAGACCCGGGGTACCACGAAATCAGAAGATTTCGGGCCACGAGAAGGTCAGAACTGCGTTAGCGATGCCGTCACGCGGCCGGGCGCGCTGGCCCGCGCAGCTCAACAGAATTTCCTTGTGGGCCGGATCGAGCGCAATACCGGATGCCGTATAACCGGTCAGTTGGTTCACCGGGATCTTCCAGCGCGGTGGAACATCGCCGTTGTCATTGATGCTCCACACTCCGATGACACCGCCCTGGGCAGCGGCGACGATCCACCCCTTCGGCGCGTAGACCTGGAACGAGCTGATGCTGGCCACTCCGCTCTTGGGGCCGCTGATCACCCGAAGAGGTTTGGCGTTGCCGCTGGCGGTCCGATCGAAAATCAGCAGCGAATTGCCATGATTCACCACGAGCACATTGTGTTCGGGATCGACGGCCACGGTAGCCATCCCGCGAATCCCTTGCTCCTGGAACCCGGTATCCGGTCCATGCAGCACCCGTTTGGGCGCGGTGTCGCCGGTGGCGGTCCGGTCGAATACGAGAATGGAGGAGGGCACCGCGGGAACATAGATTTCGTTGTGCACCGGGTCGATGCTCACGCGATCATTCCCCAGGTTCGGAGGCCCGTCAATCTGGGTGTGCGGCCCCTGAATCACTCGTACAGGTGGCACTTCGCCGCTAGCGTCACCCTTGAAGGTGAGGACTGCCTGCGCGAGCGGACTGGTAACCACGATCTCATCATGAATCCCGTCATACGCGAATCCATGCATGGTTCTGCTGATTAACGTTTTCTGCCCTTCCAATGCTCTCAACGGTGGTGCATTTTCCCCCGCCAACCTGGCGAAGGCCGCAATCTGCGGATGGTCCACTCAATTTGGGACCAGGATCTGCTCCCGAATGCTGTCGTAGGCCAGCGCCTGCGTCTTGCCAAATCGCAAGGACTGCTTGCCTTCCTCGGCGCTGCGGATCACGCGCAGCGGGGCCACGTCGCCGTTGGCCATGATCGGATAAACGGTGGCGGTGGAGTTGCCGATGTTAGTGGCCCAGACTTCCTTATTTGGCGAATCGACAGAGACGCCGACGGGGTAGCTCAGACCGGTGTGTGGGCCGCGAATGGTGCGCGCGGGCGCGACGTCGCCCTGGTCAGTGCTATGAAAAACGATGATGTCCTGGCCCATGTCGTTGGCGACATAGAGGTCGCCGGTATCCGTATCGATGGACATGGCGCCGGGCCAATCCAGGCCCGTTTTGGGACCTTGGATGATGCGCAGCGGAGCCTCATCGCCATTGGCGTTCAGCCGGTACACGGTGATGGTGGGCGGGCCGAAGCGGCCGGAGCCGGGCACCGCGTCATCGGCGATATTGCCCCAGTTATCCACGAACAGAAGCTTCCGCTTGGTATCGATGGCCATGCCGTGAGAATCGGAAAGCTGAGTCTTATCGCCGATCAGCAGGCGCTTGGGCTGCTCGTTGCCGGATGCGCCTTTGCGGTAAACCGCAACCTGGGGCGGATGCTGCACCGAGACGAAGAACTCCTGGTTTTCTTCATCCATGGCCATGGCGTAGGCACGGTGTGTGACACGCAGCTTGCGAATCGGCTTGGCGTTACCGGTGGCGTCGTGCTCGAAGGTGACAATCACGTCCCCGATGTCGTTTTCCACGGAGTACACATCGCCATTCGCTGGGTCGATATAGACGCAGCTATTGAACTGCACCTCGGTGTCATTGCCCATGATGACGCGGCGCGCTTCGGTGGGGGGAGTGCCGGGCTTGGCGTTGTCGAGCCGGCTAAAAACGCGGATGCTCCACAGATTGTTGTCCTGCAGAAAGACTTCATTGCGCTTGTCGTCAACAGCCACGGAACTGTAGATCGGGGCGGTATCGCGCAGCACGCGGACGGGCGGCCGATCGATATTGACACTGGTCCCGTCCTGGGCTTGGACAGCCGTTTCTCCAAAATCGGAAAAAAGATTGTGGGTGGAGCCGGACACGCGGCCAGCTTCGAGGCTGACGGGGCGATAACATTCCGCGGAATCGGGAACCTCGTCAATAGATACGAGCCGCGCCGAGCCGTTGAGCCGCTGCCATAAGCGCTGCGCGGGCGCTGAGCCCCAGACGAAAGCAGCGATCCCCGCTGCCGCCAGGATCAGATTCCTGCTCCGATTGCCGAGCATCTCTCCCTCCCCAATTGGAATACCGGGCCGGATCGCGCCGGCCGTTCCCCGCAAGAACCTCTGTTACGGATAGATGCTACGCGGATCGAGGAATGGTGTCAACCCGGGGGTGGCGCCTTGAAACGGCCACCCCACCACGCCTCGGCGCTGCAGCTATACGGGCATTTTGCGTTTGGTGAATTCACGTCCGGCGATCGCGGCGGCCTCCGGCGCTTCCAGCACCATGGCACCCTGCTGGATCATCGCGACGACGTTGCCCGCGTTTGCGCCCTGCAGGAATTTGACATTATGCTTCTTGCACGAGTCGAGAACAGCCTGGCGCACCTTCGCCATTTCCGGGCGCGCTTCTGCCACATCAGGGGAAGGTGGGGTTGGGCGCGCGCCAGGCTGCATGCCCGCCAAACCATAAAGCCAATAGGCGTGATCGCCCGGACCGTACTCCGCGAAGGCCACCCCCGGAACACTGATGGTGGCGTCACAGTTAGGGTCGGCGAATGTGTCCTCGATCTTGACGCCGATGATCATCTCCCCGTTCGGATTCAGCGGCCAGAGATCGGCCTTGGCGCAGTATTCGGCCGCGCTCATCCCCCAGATCTGGGCGGCGAAGCCGGCGCTGGAGCCGCGCAGACCGCGCCGGGCCACTTTCGGCGTGGGGTAGTCGGAGAAAGGATACCGGCAGCCTTCCTGGACCAGTACCTCAATCGCCTTGGGATCGCGGGCATGGCAGATGTGGACACCGTGGACGCCGGCGTCGAGGAACTGAGTCATGATCCACGTATTGGCGCGGGCGTAGGATTCGTCCAGGCCGATAATGCCGGAGGTGACAAACACGCATGGCGTGGCATGGCCGCTGCGGGTCGGGCCGCCATCCCGGATGCCGCGCATGAATTCGCGCAATTGCGTGAAATCCATGGCTCCGTGCTCGAAATCTACCGTGACAGCATCGGCGTAGGTGCGCGCCATGCGCACGCCCTGCGCATAGGGATCGACTCCCGGACCAAGCCCCGCGCCGGTATAGTACATCGGCTGGTTGTCTTCCCACAGCTCGACCACTTTGTTGAGGCGGCGCGGCTTGTAGTTATAGTCAACGCTGGAAGGTTGCACACCGCTGGAGACAGGGGCTGGACCGCCGCGTCCTGCCGCAGGAGCGCGTCCGGCCGCGGGTTGCGCAGAGCCACCTCGTCCTCTTTCCTGTCCGAGCAAGGTTCCAGCCGCCGCTAGACCGCTGAACGCTTTTAGGAAATCGCGTTTTCTCAGGTTCATGCGTATTCTTCCTCCCGTGGTACTGGCCCGCTAGCCGATCGGGCGGGGGCCACGAGATACGTTATCACGGTCTAATGCGCGACGGCTTGTGACAAGAGAATCACTCCAACGCCAATGAGACCACCATGGATATAGAGGATGAAGCGATGAGCCGCGAGGCGATGATGGATGACACGCCCCAGAAAGGTCCCGGCGATGACGAGCGGTAATGACAACAGGTAGAAGCGGCTGACGTCAGGTGTCCAGAGGCCGGCAAGTGCGTAACCCCACAGGCCGGCGAGGCTGGCGGGCAGGAAATATCCTTGCAAGGTCGCGCGAAAATGTTGCGGCGACCAACCTCGCAGCGCGCCATATATGACCAGAGGGGGACCATTCATGCCATAAGCGCCGCCCAGCACGCCCGCCGCGAATCCGAATAGCCAGGCAAACTTGTCGTCTTTCCACGCACGGTTCCTGCCACCGAGCAACGAGTACGCAGAGAAGGCAATAATCAAACCCGCCAACAGGCCTTTCACGACTGGCTCGGAGCCGGCTCTGAGGAGCGTCAGGCCGAGAGGAATTCCCAGGAAGGTGGGAAGCACTAACCACGCCGCGCTGCGGAGGTGGACCTTGCGCCAGTCCTGCACGACCACAATGAGCGCCACAGTAATGGAAGCCATCACGGCAACCGGGGCCGCTACTTTCGTCGGCACCAAAAACGCGAGCAGCGGCACCGCAACCAGCGCTTCGCCGAAGCCTAGCGACGAGCGAATGAGAGTTGCCAGAAAGAGGACAGCCGGTACCAGAATGGAGGCCGCCACGCTCATCGTTTCCAGGGACTAGACGAATTCGGAATCACAAAAGCTTAGGATAGCGAAGGACGGTATCACGGGGCGCTGGCCCCTCGCGACGCTTCTCGAGCCTATGCGAATTTGCCCAGCCACTGGCCCGAGCAGTTTAGTCCGAAATTTGTGAGTCTGGACCGGGAACCGAAAGCAGATATGCGAAGTGCTGCTGGTCCCTGGCGCCGAATTGTCTTTGTGCGGGGGCTGTGCTATCTATAGAGTTCCGGAAAAACACACATGGCATACGTAATTGCTGAACCTTGCATCGGAACCAAAGATACCGCCTGCGTAGACGCCTGCCCGGTGGATTGCATCCACCCGAAGAAGGACGAGGCCGCGTTCGCAAACTCGGAAATGCTGTACATCGATCCGGTGGAATGCATTGACTGCGGCGCGTGCGTGCCGGTGTGCCCGGTTTCGGCGATCTTTGCGCTCGACGATCTGCCGGAGAAGTGGGCGGACTTCACCGCTAAGAATGCCGCGTATTACGGGCGGTAAGTCGCGCTCGAGGTATCCGTCTCCCACAATTTGACGGAACCGAGACGCGCGTCCGAGCCCGGGCTGAGGCTTTTGCCGACTTCCTCATAGATATACTTGGCGATGTTTTCGGCCGAGGGGTTCAGCACGTCGAAGGGCGGAAAATCGTTTAACCACACATGGTCGAGCCGCTCGATTACGGTTTGTAAAGCTCGCTTGAGGGCGACGAAATCCATCAACAGCCCGGTCGCATCGAGCTGCGAGCCTTCCACGGTCACCTGGCAGCGGTAGTTGTGGCCATGCACGTTCTCGCACTTACCATGGTAGTTGCGCAGGGCGTGGCCGGCGGCAAACGTCTGTTCAATCGTCACTTCAAACATCGAAAAATCTCTCCACGTCCGCGATCCGGGTGGTAAACCCGTAGTCCGGCAGACTGTCAAAGAAGACCTGCCCGTATCGCTGTTTGGTGATCCGGTGATCCAGGAGTACCAGGACGCCCCGATCGGACCGGCTGCGAATCAGCCGCCCGAAGCCCTGCTTGAGCGCGATCGCGGCCTGGGGGATCTGGTAATCGTAAAACGGATTTCCCCCAGCTTTGCGGATAGCCTCGATCCGGGCATTCACCACCGGATCGTTGGGAACGGCGAACGGCAGTTTATCTATGATAACGCAGCTCAGTTGTTCGCCCGGCACGTCGACGCCCTGCCAAAAGGCGGCGGTGGCGAACAGGACGCAATTGGGCGTGGAGCGGAACTCCTCCAGCAGCGCGCTGCGCGGGCCGGTGCCCTGGAGCAGCGTGGGGTAATCGATCTCCAACGAAACCGTGTCGTAGACCAGCCGCATCTGCTGGTAACTGGTGAAGAGCACGAATGCGCGGCCGCGGCTGTGCTTCAGAATTTGCGTGATTTCAGCGGCGGCGGCTTTGGGGAATGCGGGGCTACGCGGCTCGGGCAGATGCTGGGGGACGTAGAGCAGCGCCTGTTTCTGGTAATCGAAGTGGCCCGGGACAATGAGTGTGCGCGCGCCCTCCAGCCCCAGCCGCTTCTGGGCATATTCGAAGGCGCCAGCGACGGCGAGGGTAGCGGAAGTCAGAATGGCGGTATCGATCTGGTGAAAGAGGCGCTCGGCAATGATTTGCGAGACATCGATAGGGGTAGCCTGGAGGAAGCAGCCGCGTCCGCGCTTCTCGACCCAGAAGACGTACCCTTCGTCGTCCTCCTCCATCACAAACTTCAGCGACTGGATAATCTGCTGGCTGCGCCGGTACAGCGGCACGATCTCTTCGGGCGGATCGTGCAGCAGCTTCAGGTGCGAGCCGATCAATTCCAGGACAGCCAGCAGCGAGCCGTAGATCTCTTCGTTATCTTCGCGGAAGGAATTCCGCCCCTGGAAGGGGCCGCGGCCATCGCCATTGCCGAACAAAGCGAAGAACTGGTTGGCTAGTTCCTCGAGGCGCGCGAGAATGCGGTCGAGTTCGGGCGTGCCGAATTTTTTAAGGCGGCCGACGACGGCCAGATCGCGCCGCAGCTCCTGAAAGCGGTAATTGCTTACCGAAACGCCGAAGTACTGTCCGGCCACGTCCTCGATTTCGTGGGCCTCGTCGAAGACCACGGCGTGATATTCGGGCAGGATGCCGCCCTCGTAGTTGTCGTCCTTGAGAGCCAGGTCGGCGAAGAAGAGGTGGTGGTTGACGATGATGATGTCGCTTTCCTGGGCGCGCTGGTGCATGGCCGTGAGGAAGCAGCGCTGGAAATTGGGGCACTTCTGGCCGGTGCAGAGGTCGGCGCGCGCGTCGACCTTGGCCCAGGCGGTGCTGGATTCCGGCAAGGTTTTTAATTCGGCGCGATCGCCGAATTCGGTGGTCTTCTCCCAGGCGCGAATGATTTCAAAATCGGCCAGCTCTTCCAGACCCGACAGCACCGGCTCCTTCTCGGCGTCGTAGATTTTCTGCCGGCAGGCGTAGTTATTCCGCCCCTTCATGTAACAGACCTTCAGCGGCCGCGAGAAATGCTGCTGGAGAAAGGGGACGTCCTTAAAGAAGAGCTGCTCCTGCAGGTTTTTGGTGCCGGTGGAGACCACGATGCGCTTCCCCGACATCAGCGCGGGGACGAGATAGGCGAGCGTCTTTCCAGTGCCCGTGCCAGCTTCAACGATCAAGTGGCGCTTGTCGGTGAGCGCCGATTCGACCGCTTCGGCCATTTCCACCTGGCCTTCGCGGAACTCGTAATTGGGATGCCACTGCGAGAGCGTGCCGCGCCGTCCAAAGAACTGGCGTGCGGCGGCGCTACGGGCCTGGGTGGGCATCGGATGATTCGATTTTAACGTGGGGCGCAAGAACAGGCGAGAAGCAGCGCGGAGCTAAATCGGCCTACTGATCCCTTGAGGGGAAGGTCAAACACCGGGCACATTGACCATCAGCTTGGCAGTCCGTGGTCGTCATAACCCAGGATCTCATCCGCGGGCCTGCTATCCAACACCGGCAAGCTCGCGCAGTGTTCTGCGATTTCTTCCAACTCGTCGGCCATTTGCCTTCACAGTCTAACAAAGGATTCAGCTAGAGCCTTGTTATCATAGTGAAAATGGACGCAGTTGACGTCGGCGTGATCGGGCTGGGCAATGTGGGCTCGGGGACGCTGGCCATCCTGGCGGAGAACGCCGATCAGATTGCGCTGAAGCTGGGGTTTCGGCTTAATGTGACGGCGGTGTGCAGCCGCACGGTGCATGGCAAGAACCTTCCCGGCGCGCTGTCTCCCCAGATAACGACTACGGACTGGCGGGAAGTGGTGTCGCATCCGCGAGTCCAGATCGTCGCCGAACTGGTGGGCGGCACCGGAGTAGCAAGCGAGATCATCGAAGCAGCCATCGCCAACGGCAAGTCGGTGGTTACCGCTAATAAGGAGTTGATGGCTTCCTGCGGGCCGGAAATTTGGGACCGGGCCATCCGCGCCGGAATCAACCTGGCGATGGAAGCCAGCGTGTGCGGCGGCATCCCGATCCATGCGGTGCTGCGGGAGGGCATTTCCGGGGACCGCGTCACTGCGCTGTATGGAATCTTGAACGGCACCAGCAACTACATCCTCACGGAAATGGAGAAGCGGAGCGAGCCGCTGGAATCCGTGCTGGCGGAAGCCCAGGCGCTGGGGTATGCGGAAGCCGATCCGAGCGCGGATATCGATGGCTACGATGCGCGGTCGAAGCTGGCGCTGCTGGCGGCGCTGGCGTTCGGGGAGAAGATTTTGCCTTCGGATATCTTCGTCGAGGGGATCCGGCGCATTTCTCCCTTGGACTTTCAGTACGCGCACCAGTTGCACCACACCATCCGGCTGGTTTGCGCGGCGCGGCAGACCCACGATGGGCTGATCCTTTCCGTGCGGCCGGCACTGATTCCGGTTTCCACCATCCTGGCGGGCGTACAGGGCGCATATAATGCCGTGTGGGTGAAAGGCATCTTCGGCGAAGATACGTTCTATTACGGGCGGGGCGCAGGGCCGCGGCCCACGGGGGTCGCGGTGGTGAGCGACCTGATGCGGGTGGCGCGCGAGATTCGCAGCGGGAGCCCGGAGCGGGTTTCGCCGTTCGCGCACGAACGGCTGGGCGAGTACAAACCGGTCCCAGTGACGGTGCAACGGCGGGCCTATTACCTGCGGTTCCGCGTGGACGACCGGCCGGGCATCATCGCGCGGCTGGCGGGGATTCTGGCGAGCAAGCAGATCAGCCTCGAAGCGGTACTGCAGGAGCCTTGCGAAACCAAGCACGATCTGCCGTTCGTCATTACCGTGGAAACGACTAGCGAACAATCGATCCGGGAGGCGGTGGAGGAGATGTCGCACCTGGATTTTCTGCGGGAGCTGCCGCTGGCGCTGCCGATGGAGACATCGTTGTGAGGAAACAGGAGATTCACCGCAGAGACGCGGAGGCGCAGAGAAAAGACGAAACTCAAAATCTGAGGGCGCGGAGGGGGCAGAGGGAATCAGGACAGATCCGCGGTAAAGGGTTAGCGGTATTATGTTGCGCGATCGCGGTGGCGTGGCCGATTGCCGCGCAGGTCGCCAAGGATGCGAACGCGCGGTATCAGACCGTGGAGGGCCGCCAGGAGGTGGCCCGGAACCTGATTGGGACTGACCGCGACGAGCGGCAAAAGCCGGGACAGTTCGTCCGCGAGATGGGCCTAAAGCCGGGCATGACAGTGGCGGACGTGGGCACGGGAATCGGATATATGCTGCCCTTCCTGAGCCGCGCGGTAGGGCCTTCGGGAAAAGTGATCGCGGAAGATCTCTTCGACGACTACCTGACTGCCGCGCGCCAAAGAGCCACGAATCAGAATCTCTCGAACGTGACGTTCATCAAGGGGTCAGACAAGGATCCCATGCTGCCGGAAGGTTCCGTCGATTGCGTGCTGGTGCTGGACGTCTACCATCATTTCGACTATCCGCAGGCGATGCTGGCGGGAATTCACAAGGCTCTCAAACCGGATGGCCATCTGGTGCTGGCTGAGTATTACAAACGGCCAGGGGCGATGGCGAACGGGCAGGCCGAAACGCACATCCGGCTCGATTTGCCGGACGTCATCAAAGAGATCGAGGCGAACCATTTTCATCTCGTCTCGGAACACGAAACCATTCGGAACAGCCAATACATGCTGATCCTGGAGAAGAATTAGGTTGCGCATGAAGAACAAATTCCGTTACGTAGCATGGCTGGCTCTGCCGGCGGTTTTGCTGCTGCCGCTGGGGGCCGCCGAACCGGGCATCACCCGCAAGCAGGCCGATCAGATTCTGGACGAGCTCAAGCAGATCCGGCAGTTGCTGGAGAAACAAGCGGCCAACCCGCAACAGCCGGGCGAGCAGATCACCAAAGCTAAGGTCAGCACCGAAGGCGCGTTCGCCATGGGATCGAAGGACGCTCCGCTGACCATGGTGGAGTTCACCGATTTTCAGTGTCCGTTCTGCCAACGCTTTCACGTGCAGACTTTTGCCGAGTTGAAGAAGAACTACATCGACACGGGAAAGCTGCGCTTCGTGAGCCGCGACCTGCCGCTGGATTTCCACCCCAATGCCATGCAGGCGGCGAATGCCGGACGCTGCGCGGGTGAGCAGGGGCAGTTCTGGCCCATGCGCGACCGCATGAATTCCAACCCGGAAAAGCTGGATATGCCGAGCCTGTTGGCCGATGCCCAGGATCTGAAGCTCGATGTTGACAAGTTCAAGAGCTGTGTGGAAGGCCAGAAATACAAAGATGCCATTCAGGCCGACATGCTGACCGCGCAGCAGATCGGCGCGAATGGCACGCCGTCATTCGTGGTCGGCAAGACGACGAAGGACGGGGTGGATGGCGAACTCATCGTGGGCGCCATGCCCTACCAGTTGTTCGACCAGAAGCTGCAGCAGATGGCGCAGTAGGACACGCGACGGTAGCCGCGTCGTACCGTTACCGCGCAGCCAGGTCTTCCAGAAAAACCCGGCGCGCTTCCTTGGATTCTTCCGGCAGCATCGGGCCAAGGCTGGCGTGCCGCGAGGCGGCGGCTCGTTCTTCGGCGAAGGTCGTTTCCAACGAACGGAAGGCCAATGCACACGCTTCGACCAGGCTGGTGTCGTAGTGCTCGGCGGCATCGAGAAGTTGGTTTACCCGCCCCAGAATGTTTTCCGCGGCTTGCACACGTTCCGGCCCGCTGTCAATGATCGATTGCGAGTGCGAAAGCTGAAGGTGCGGTCCGAAGGCGTGGACCAGGGCGGCCCAGCGATCGAGAACGATCAAGGCTCCGTAGCGGTGCGTATCCAAGGCCATCTCGTGGGCAAAGGCTGATCCCTTAGGGGCGTGTTCGAGGCGGCGTAGGGCCAGCAGGGCGGCATTTAACTCGCCGAATAGGGAATCCACGAAGGCGGCGGTACAACCGAGGAACTGCGATTCGGTGAGGCTGGGGAATCGCGTGATGCGCACGCGAGCCTCAGGCCATGTGCTCGCCCAGGGCGCGCTCCACATCTTCGGGCGCGACCGGCTCGCCTTCATTCAGGCGGTGGAGGATGGAACTGATGATCTCCTTGGCTTCGTCCTTGCCGAAGTTTTTGATGAACCCATCGAAGAAGTGCTCGCCGGCGAGGGCGTGGTTGATCTCGGTTTCCTTGTTGTGGTCCTGCAGTTCGGTGAAATACACCACGCGGTACTTCCCGCTGTACTCGGTCTCGCGATAGATCTCGAACATTACCTTGTCGGACTCGAACAACATATTAGATTCGAGGGTAGCATAGGGCCGAAGAAGCCTGAGCGCCGGGCGGAAGGCGGCGGCCCGGAAGGGCCGCCCCACAATTTCAGTGGTGGACCGCTGCGGCATTGTGAGCCGAGGTGAAGTCCACCAGGAAGACGTCGATACGCTGTCCGCTGTTTCCCAAGCTTTGCTCCCAGTTGGATTCATAGATGAAATACTTGCCGTCCAGCGAAACATTGCCGACCGCCTGGGCGTAGAAGTTGCCGTTGTTAATGCTGCGAGTTTGCCCCATGCGCCAAACCGTATTGCTGCCATCGGTGGCGACACAGTCGATTTCGTCATAATACGCCCCCCAGGCACTGGGAGTGTACTGCGAATAAAACGTCCCGCAGAATGGTACGTTCATGCCGGAACGGGCATTCACCCAAGACCAGTGGCCGTCTTCGACCCAACTGTAAGGGGGCGGTGGGACCACTAACTGCTGCAACGTCCCGGAACCGTTGGGGCTGGTCAGCGGACGCAAGATGAAACTGCGGGAATCGGAAAAGAGTCCGGTGCTAATGCCGGATTGGTTGATCCGCATTCCATAGCCCAACGCAATGTGCCCGGAATCGGAATTGGTCACCGCGGTAATCGTGCCCGTTGCTGTATCCCAGTCAAAGATGCCATAGATCGCTTGCGGGTCGTTACTCAGAGCGAGTTCCACGTAACGGCCGGACATATCCATCTGGAGCGAATGCACGCCGACAAATAGAGGCGTCGATGTGGGCTGCCCATCGAGTTTGGAGCTTGCCAGGTTCAGAAAGTGACCCGTATGCGTAGAGCGCTGATAAACCAGAACGTACGGCATAGTGTTCTGCTGGCCGCCGAAGGCAACGGCCAGATTGTTGTCATTGGCGGAAATGGAAAGCGCGCCCACGTACTGCTGGAATGAGAACACCTTGTTGAGATCGAGAATAGGGGTGTAGATTCCGGTGGTGTAGTCGTAAGATTCGATGGTGCGCCCATTGCTGCCACCGATCCCATAAATAAGGTGCGGATTCTGGAAGCTGAAGATGGCGCCGCTCAGGCCCACGTAGCCAAGATTCGTAACCGTAAACGTGGAGGGTTGAAAACCGAAGAGGATGTAACCGCCGTTGTCGATATCGGTGACTAGGAAAGCCGAATCGTCGGGGGCCCATGAGTTCTGATAAGCCGCCGAATTGGTGACGTAGGAACTCGCGCCTTGCGCCGTATTGGGATCGGTCACGCGCAGAATGCGGGAACCGAAAATCGGATCCTGGTAGACGGTGCCCGCGGGTCCAAACCCGGGAGAACCTGGCCCGCTGGCGGGCAGGGGCGGTTTGGGATACGTATTCTGGTTGGTGATGGCGTTGGGATAGGACAACACGGGTGTTGCCAGCGCCAAGGAGTTCGCGGTGGACTGCGCCAGGGCGGTACCGCAGAAAATCGCTGGGATTACTAGGGTGAATCGATTTAGTCTCATGGTCTCCTGTTCAAACGGCTATGGGTTAACGGACAAACTGAAGCGGGCTACGGGCGAGCCTGGAAGCAAGCACCTATAGCCAAGTCTGTTTTACTGAATGAACCGCGGAACTTGAGCGAAGTGAGGAGGCTAGCGCGGATTTCCCTACAAACGAACAATACGCGGCCATGCTAGCATTCGTACGTTTTCGGGTCAATCCGCGTACGTAAGCGTACCAGACAGGCCGAAGGTACTATCTAATACCTTGGGGATTTACCACACGCGGCACGCTTGGGCGCGCACCATCGGCTGGCTGGCTTTACAGGAAAAAGCCTTTTGAAATTCCGGGAGGTTCGACACCACGCCGTTGACGCGGTATTCGAGCGGCGAATGCGGATCGGTAATCGCGGTGACGCGCTTGCTTTCGGGTCGCTCATCGCCGCAAGCCCACTGCGCCATGCCGATGAAAAACCTCTGTTGGGGCGTAAAACCTCCGATGGACTTCAGGTCCTGACCACGGGTCGCGTTCTGCCAAGCTATATAAGCCAGTAAGGTGCCGCCCAAATCGGCCACATCTTCGCCTTCAGTCAGCTTGCTGTTGATTTTGATGTTGTCGATGACGGTGTACTGCGCATATTGGTTCACGACGCAAGCGGTACGCTGCTCGAACTGCTGCGCATCCTTTGGGGTCCACCAATCCTTCAGGTTTCCGTGCGCATCAAACTGGCGGCCTTCATCGTCGAATCCATGGGTTAGCTCATGCCCGATGGTGGAGCCGGTGTTGCCGTAATTGGGAGCGTCGTCCATTTTGGGGTCGAACAGCGGCGGCTGCAAGACTCCGGCAGGGAAGTTGATGTCGTTCATCTGCGGATCGTAGTAAGCATTCACCGTGGGCGGCGTAATCTCCCATTCAGTGCGGTCTACCGGCTTGCCAATCTTGTTCAACTCCCGCTTGGATTCAAAGATCACGGCGCGGTCGGTATCGCCTAGAAAGTCTCCGCGCGCGATGTTCACGGAGCTGTAGTCGCGCCATTTGTCCGGGTATCCGATCTTGTTCACGATGGCGTGAAGCTTTAGGAGTGCCTGTTTCTTCGTCTCGGGGCCCATCCACGGGAGTTGCTCGATTTCGCTTTGCATCGCGCCCTCGATTTGTTTGGTCATGGCTAAGGTGCGCGCCTTGGTTTCCGGAGCGAAGGTTTTAGCCACGAAGACCTGGCCCAACGCCTCGCCGAGGTTTCGATCTACGTATTGGACGCAGCGTTTCCAGCGCGGCTGCATTTCGGCCACGCCACGCAGGTACTTGCTGTAGAAATCGAAATTTTCCCGGACAAAAGCAGAGGAAAGAAAGGGCGATTTTTCGCGCACCAAATGCCACCGAAGGTAAGTTTTCCAATCCGCGATACCGCGCGTTTCGAGGAGGCGCTCCATTTCCTGAAAGAAGGCCGGCTCGGTGTCGTTGATTTCGGTTTGGGGCGGAAGTCCGAGGGCGCTCCAGTAGGCCTGCCAATTGAAGGACGGCGTCAGCTTGGCGAGGTCAGCCGCCGTTACCTTGTGGAAGAGCTTATACGGATCGCGCTTATCCACGCGCGTGAGGGAAGCTTTGGCCAGCGCTGTTTCGATATCCATAACGGTCTGCGCCTCGGCCTTGGAGTTGGCGGCGCTGTCACCTAATAGCTGGAAAGTACGGGCGAGGTGATCGACATACTTAGCGCGCGTCTCCTGCGATTTGGCGTCAGGCTTCACATAGTAATCGCGGTCCGGCAGCCCCAACCCGCCGGCGAACGCGAAGGCGATCTCGCGGTTGGAATCAGCATAATCCTGGGACGAGCTGAAAGCGAAGAGCGGGCTGGATTGCGCGGAGGCGAGGTGCAGGCGCGCCAACAGCGGAGGCAGGTCCGAAATTTTTTGCAGGCTGGCGATGGCGTCCAGATCCGGGCGCAAGGGCGCGATGCCCGCTTTTTCCACGGCGGCTTCATCCATGCAGGCGCTGAAGTAATCGCCGATTTTTTGCTGGTTGGCCGTGCGATTGGGCGACGGCTTGGCAGCCTCTTGCAAAATTCCCCAGAGAAAGCGCAGGTTGTCGGTTTGGAGCTTGGCATAGACGTCCCAGCGCGCCTGGTCCGCGGGGATGGGATTCAGCTTAAGCCAGTTGCCGCAGGCGAACTTATAAAAGTTGACGCAGGGATCGGCGCTGCGGTCGAGGAACGAGGTGTCGAGGCTGGGCGTATACGGCAAGGAAGCGAGCGGACGATCCTGCGCGGGCACGAGCGCAGGCAGAGCCAGCGACAGCATGAGGGCAAAAGACTTCATGCAGCCTAGCTTACGCTTTTCTCGGGAGAGGATGCACGGTAAGGCTCTGCTACAATTGCGCTGGAAGCCAATCTTGGCCGGTGCTGGGCGCGGGCTTCAAACCCGTAGTGCGGTACTTAGTATCGCGGGTGGGTTCGACCCCCACTGGCTTCCGCCAGCCGGAGTGCAGTTCCTCGCTGGTCATTCTGTGATAGGTTGCTCAATTCCATACCGCCGCGCAACATTTGTGTAAACACGTCTTGCCGATGCACGGCGCCGGCAAGGATATTGGCAAGGGACTGGAGAATCGCATCAAGAAGGACCTCGGACTAAGATAGGAGCGGCATAATGTTAGGCTACCCGGTGAAACTTACGCGCGATACCAATGGAACTCTTTTGGTGGACGTTCCCGATATCCCAGAAGCCCATACCTTTGGCGAGGACCGCGCAGAAGTCTTAGCGCGGGCTGTGGATGCGATCGAAACCGCCCTCGTGGGCTATATTGAAGACCGGCAGGCGATTCCGCAACCGAGCGCCAACAGGACAAAGGAGTCCGTCATCCTTCCGGCGCTCAGCGAAGCCAAACTTGCCCTCTATCGAATTATGCGAGACGAACAGATCGGGAAGGCCGAACTCGCCCGCCGCCTAAATTGCCATCTGCCGCAGGTGGACCGGTTGCTCGATCTCATGCACGCCTCACGCCTGGATCAACTGGAAGCAGCGTTCCGAGTTTTGGGAAAGCGGTTGGGAATGCGCATCTCAGAAGCGGCATAGTCCCGATGCTAACCTGATTGATAATGCCGGAAGGCCATCCAGGACAGGCGAACCTTACCGACCTTCAATCAATCCGCACCATTCTGGATGCCGCCAACTTCGCCGCCGGAAAGCATTCTGCTCAGAAGCGGAAGGGGGCTGCCGGCGAGCCCTATGTGAATCACTTGCTCGAAGTGGCGCATCTCGTTTCTACCGCGTTGGCGGAGCCGGATACGAATCTCATCATGGCCGCTCTGCTTCACGATGTGGTAGAGGATTGCGCGGTCACGAAGGAAGAATTGGCGGAACGGTTTGGCAGTGACGTGGCGGAACTCGTCGCAGAAGTGACCGACGACAAATCGCTCCCAAAAGCCGAAAGGAAGCGGCTTCAGGTGATCAATGCTCCCAAGAAATCGACCCGGGCGCAAATGATCAAGCTTGCCGACAAGATCTCCAATCTTCGAGCGATCCTCAACAGTCCGCCGGAAGGCTGGAACGTTGAGCGGCAGCGGGAATATTTCCAGTGGGCCAAGCAGGTCGTCGAGGGGCTCGGCAATCCGAACGCGCTGCTGAAGGCGGAATTTGATTCCACGTACTCCCAGATCCGCATCTTGGAGCGGCGGTGATTTTGGGAGTGACCTCAGCGTAGAGACACGACTCGCGCGGGTGCTCGCTGTGAAAGGTAAACCGAGGCGCGGCGACCGTTGAAGAGCCGAGATTTTGACCGTCTTCCGGCAAATTCAGAGGCGCAGCGCCAGATTTTCGGGCGCGGGGCGGATGGCCGGGGTAGTCGCTGGGAGTGCGGGCGCCTGTGGGGCACCGGGTTGCGGAGAATGCAAGACCGAAGCCATTTGGGGCGCCGGGGCGCGGGATGGTTCGGCACTGTTTTCGGCAGCGGACTGCACATCGGCCTGGAGTTGATGTAACTGGCGGAGGGTGTTGTTATACGAGCGCTCGACGCTGGCGATGCGGCGATGCAGGCTGTTGAATACTTTCAGTTGGCAGGCATAGGCCTCGCCGGTGGATTGAGTATCCGCGCTGCTGAGCGCATATTCCCAGAGGCTGGATTCGACCTTGCGGTAACGGCGCAGCAGCCATTCGTCGTGGACGACGCTGTCGACGAGGTAGCGCTGCTCGGGATTCGCCGGCTGGAACTGGAGATGATAGTCGTGCGTGAGCTGTTCCAGCTCAGAAGCATCCTCCCCGGGGATCACGGTGACTTTCGCATAGATGCCGGTTTTGAGGTTGTTGAAGCGGGAGACGGCCTTGCCCGTGCTGGACGAGGGTCCCGTGGATACCTGCGCGTTGCGGCGGTTGGCCGCGATTTGAGCTTCGGAAGACATTGCGTAAACTCCTTCTCACCCGGAGAGTAGCATCCGGGTGTGCGGAGTTACGGATCTGGAATAGGCCATATCGATGAAAGGAGGGGATTTACGAGTTTTCGAAGTGCCGTGAACGTTGATTTTGATGAAGACATAGTGGCCGTACAGCACGTGCTAACCCATGAACAGTACGATCGGGAGTAACTGGATCATGCCTACCAGCTACGAACAATTCCTGGTGGAAGCGTCGCCGCAGGTGATCGAAAACCTTAGCCAGTACCGCGACATTAACGAGCGCTTCGGAAACCTCGTGCCGAAAGGGCGCCGGGGCAGAACGCCTGAAGAAACCAAGCTCATGCGTTTGCTGGGCCTCCTGATCCAGGACTACGATCGCCGCTATCCATTACTGCCCACCAACGATAGCCCGGCGGCAAAACTGGCATTCCTGCTCGAAACCTCCGGCAAAACGCAGGCTGATCTGATCCCCATCTTTGGCCAAAAGAGTCATGTAAGCGAGGCTCTGAAAGGCAAGCGGCCAATCAGCGCCGACCAAGCCAGGAAACTTGGCGAGCTATTCCGGCTGAATCCGGGGTACTTCATTTAGACGAGTTTGAGCCAGCGCCCTTCCGCTTCCCCGGCGGTCGCCTCCTTTTCGAAGTGCCGTGAGTCAAAATCACCGGCGGCACAAAGCGAACGCCGGCGTTACGGTTGGGGCCGGGGCGGTCTACGTTCACGGTGATGACGGAGGGGGGCGGGCCGGTGCGCGAGGCGGTCACGTTGAAGGTGACGGTGGGATCGAGGTCGCGGCCGGTGGCGTCCTTCAGGATGAAGGTGGAGCTGTGGATCAGGACTTTGTGGGGCGTATCGTAAGCGATCACAATCACGTGGTCGCGGCCCTTGGGGTCGCCGGTGGAGATGAGGGCCGGCTGGGCGATGCCGGAAGGTCCAATGACGTGGACAGCGAGGTGGTTGCCGCCGAGCTTGCCAAAGGGCGCTGGGAGCAGGGCGGCGGGGTCGTTGACGCGGATATGGAGGGGATAGCCGTGGCGGACGGGGACGATGACGCCCTGGCGGTTCTGGCCGGGGGCGAGGGGGACTTGGAGAGAAGTGCGGTCCTGCCAGAGACAGGAATCGACGAAGGGGTTCTGGGCCGTGGCGGCGGTGGCGGTGGGAACGGCGCAGATGGCGTATTTGCCGGTTTTGAGGTTGGGGAAGAGGAAGGTTCCGTTGGAAGCGGTGAGGGCCTGGCGGCGGAGGCCTTGGGTGAAGACGGTGACGGTGGCTTCGACGGGGATGTTGGACTCGTCGCGGACAGCGCCGGAGAGGGAGGCGGAGAAGGGGGCGGGAGTAGGGCGGGTTTGGGGAGAGGGACTCTGAGCACGAACCACGGGAAATGACGCCACCACGACAGCAAGTCCGCCGATGGTTCTTGTTCGAAATTTGGGCCGTAACATGAGTGCTTCTCTCTCTACTTTGCGTTGACGGCCGCCCGGCTGACGGATTGCCTGAGTTCGATGAGACGCAGTCCCTGTATTTGCCGGGTCATGAAGTCGCGGTCGTTGCGGTCGGGCATCAGCCGCTCCATTAGCGCCTCCGCTTCCCGCGTCGCAAACCATGGCAACTCCATAGCCACGGCGTCCCGGCCTCCTCTGAGCCGCTCGCATGCCTTCTCAATCAGCGGCATGGCCGCGGTGTCCTGAAGACGCGCTAGGCCTTGAACCGAGAATCCGACGACATTTGGATACGGCGATTCGAGACCCTTCCGAAAGATCTCGATAGCACGTGGATCCTTGGCTCGGGCGAGGGAGAGAACGTCCTTGGGATAACCAAACTGTTTCGCCGCAGTGACCTTCGGATCCTGGTGGTTGATCGCGCACCAGTTTAAGAACTCGGCACTGAATTGCCCGCGAATCGCCCGCCCGTTTTGATCGAAATCCATGAAGAAGGGAGTGCGGTCGTCGACCGCAGCACGTGCGAAGCCAGCCAGAAAGTCAAAGTACTTCGCTGATCGATTACCCAACCGTATCAGGGTAACGGCGATCTCCTGCTTTTCTTCCTTCGCCTTGCGGCGGTCGAACGCCTCTTCCAGTGCCGGCATAATCCTCGGGTCGGGAGTGTGCGCCTCAAGAGCACCGACCGCGAGAATCTCAAACTGGTTGTCGCCTAGTTGAGCGAGGAGCGCTGAGAGATCATCCTGTCCGATGACGGTCAGAGCAAGGAGGAGAAGAGCAAAAGCCGCCTGAGCGGCTGGCCATATTGGTTTCATTTGCTGGGTACCGTATATTGGGATGTCGTATTGAGGGCGATGAAGCTCATCAGGTTCGCCAGGGACTCCGGGAACGAGCCTAGAGAGTAAGGAGAACCGTTGGTGAAAACCTGATACGCGGGGAAGATTTGAAGATTTGAGCCTTGAATCCAGGAGCGGGTCTTCCCGTTGGCGTCGAACTGGATCGTGGACCAGATCCACGGGGTTGCTGCGACCCAGTTGCCAAAGATGGGCCCATTAAGAAATTGGTTCACCTGTTGGCCAGCGGTACCGACGCGTGCTTCATTTAATTGATAGACAAGGGACCCGTCAGACGTCAAACCGAACTCGCCGTTACGCGGGTTGGGCTGCGACGCGACGCTGAGGATCTGGAATCCACTGCAGGGTTCCGGAGTCACTCCGTTAGTGGCGTAGGTTGTCAAATACCTTACTGTAGCTGGGTTGATCGCACCGTTGGCGATTTCATAATAAGCCTGGAATCGTTGATATAGCCGGTAGTCTTGCCCGTTCACATAGTCAAAGGTGTTGGGATTGCTCGGTGGTTGGTTGTTGCCGGACCCGGCATTCAAGTACTGAATAGCGAACTGTATCTCCTGAGCGGTCAGGTTGTTATTGACCTTTCCCACGCCCTGTTGGCCATAGGAGGCCCACAGTCCGAGGAAGCCGACGCACCGAGTCGGGTCTGTCAGGCCCATGAAGACTTGGTCTGACGGGCTTAATAGACCGCTTCCGGGGAAAATTGGACCTTTGTCGATCCACGCCACCACGGTGGTGTCGTTCGTCAGCGCGAATGTGAATGAATCTGTTGCCGTGGCCCCGCAGGGGCTAACATACGTAAGAGTAATCGTCGCCTTATCATTCGTGGAAATGATGGCTAAGGTGACATGATCGGCGCTCGGCCCGACCGATGGAGTGCTGGCGCTGAATCCGACCATGCCCGGGTTGTTGGTGCTCCACGTATATACCCCACCTGGAGGCGATGCGGCACTTGTTAATGTTGCAGTGTAAGTGCCTGGCGCGGACCCGGGAGAGATGCTGATGGGGCGCGATCCGATCCTGGCGTAGGGGGAGCACCCCACCAGGAATTGAATGGGATTGCTGTTCGGGCTGTTCTGCCCGGGCGCACTCTGGAATCCCTGGCCGCTAGCCCCGCCGGCCGATACCACCTGAACCGTGTAAGTGCCGGCCGCACTGGCAGAGGCGTTCAGCGTGGCTTGGATTTCTCCGGAGCACCACCCTGTTGGACACACCGGGAGATGGGGAGAGAGTGTAGCTTATATCCGAACTGCTGAAAGCGAGGGTGCCGGCTCTTGCCCCGAAGTTCTCCCCCGTGATCGTGGCGAGGGAACTACTTCCCGAGATCAGGGGTGGGTTCAGAGTGATGCTGTCGATGTGCGGCGTGGGGTCCACCGCTGTCCCGCTGACGGATGCATCTTCGGAAAAGCCCTCGAAAACCGCCGTGTTGCCATCGCTATAGCCGGGCGCACCGTCTTCCAACAAAATGATGCAGTTTGGATTGGTGAACCAGAAATCCCCCACGACGGAGTAATTCCCTCCGGGATGGCCTGGACCGGTCTCCCCGGAAGCTGGTATGGGGAGTAGACTCGGTTCGGCATCGATGGTCGTCGGGGATGCGCCGAAATTGTAGGCGATTTCCGCAGATGTGGAATACAAGTGTCCGTTATTTCTGCTGTTCTGCCAGCCCGCTGCGGCACCGACGTCGTACGTCCTGGCAATGAGAGAGGCTGCTAGCGTACCGTCTGAGTAGCGGCTCAGGAGCCCCCCAAACTCGATGCCTCCTCCGCAATATGGTTCACCTTCCGGAGAAGTCCCGCCTGGCAGGATGAAGTGAGCTTTGAGCGAGCTAGCGGTTGGAGTGTTCAGGCTGTATGCGCCGACCGGCGCGAGGCTGGACAGCACACCGTTCTGTGTGATGCCGCGCGTCCAGGCAGGCAACACGGTGTTGAGGACCGCGTCGGTGAAGCCTATATCAATACTCACATCATACCCCTGGGGGGTTTGCGTGAGGCTTGAGTTGCCGAGGTAGAGACTGCAATACGTGCCGGTGAGCAGCCCGCTGCCGAAGTTGCCGTACGAAGTGCCTGTGATGTCTACGTTTCCGTTCACATACCAATCAACGGAACAGGCAGGCGTGCCGCCGGGACCGGTGATGTCCGTATTGAACAGGATCTGGCCACCGGAAATGTCTGCAGGACCGAGGGGGTCGGTAAAGTGGAACGTAAACTGGTGGGCGCCGCCGGGGTAGCCGCCGGTAAAGTTTGGAAAGGCTTGCGAAACCTGAATCCCGCTCTGGGGCGCACCCGGATTGATCGTGATGGTGAATTGGGAGCTAGCGCCGTGACCAGCCGAATCAGAAACATTGGCGTAAAAAGAATAGGTCCCGGCGCTTGTTGGCGTGCCGCTCAAGACTCCCGTACCGTTCAGCGTGAGCCCAGGAGGGGGCGGCGAGGCGATCGGGAACGACCAGGTGTACGGCGCCGTGCCACCGCTGGCCTGGAGTGTGGTGGAGTAGGGCGTGCCGGCTGTTCCGTAGGGGAGGGTGGTGCTGGTGAGGATGGTAAGGGCGGTGCCGGTGCTCTGCTGGACGGAGACGGAGCAGGAACCGCTGGCGGTGCGGCCGAGGCCGTCGGTGACGGTGAGCCACTCGGTGTAGACACCGGGGGTCGTAGGCTGGAAGGAAGCGTTGGAGGTGGAAGTGGCGACCGCGCCGGACCAAGCGTAAGAGATTGCCGAACCTCCGGTAATGGTGGGGGAGAAGGTCACGGTTTGTCCGATGGCGGCGGAGAGCGAACGCCGGCGTTACGGTTGGGGTCTGGGGCGGTCTACGTTCACGGTGATGACGGAGGGGGGCGGACCGGTGCGCGAGGCGGTCACGTTGAAGGTGACGGTGGGATCGAGGTCGCGGCCGGTGGCGTCCTTCAGGATGAAGGTGGAGCTGTGGATCAAGACCTTCTCGGGCGTATCGTAGGGGATCACGATGAAGTGGTCGCGGCCATTGGGGTCGCGGTTGGAGATAAGGACCGGCTGGGCGATGCCGGAAGGTCCGATGACGTGGATGGCGAGGTGGTTGCCGCCGAGCTTGCCAAGGGGCGCGGGGAGCAGGGGGCGGGGTCATTGACGCGGATATGGAGGGGATAGCCGTGGCGGACGGGGACGATGACGCCCTGGCGGTTCTGGCCGGGGGCGAGGGGGACTTGGAGAGAAGTGCGGTCCTGCCAGAGACAGGAATCGACGAAGGGGTTCTGGGCCGTGGCGGCGGTGGCGGTGGGAACGGCGCAGATGGCGTATTTGCCGGTTTTGAGGTTGGGGAAGAGGAAGATTCCGCTGGAAGCGGTGAGGGCTTCGCGGCGGAGGCCTTGGGTGAAGATGGTGACGGTGGCTTCAACGGGGAGGTTGGACTCGTCGCGGACGGTGCCGGAGAGGGAGGCGAAGGAAATGGGAGTGATTACGACCGGAATCGAAATTTGGCCAGAAAGGCGAGACGCCAGAGCCATGCCGCCGAGGGCTACCCTGACGAGTTGACCCACGTTCTCGGAAAAGAGTGTTTTCATCAGCATTGTCGTGAGCCTTCTTCCTCTAGGTAGGCCTATTGCTTTGTACGTTTTTCAACGGCCTCGGACGCGAACCGGATCATGTCATCGTGAAACGATTCGGCCTCGGAAGATTGCAGATGGGACGCTAGGGGATCGCTACGCCACTGACTCTCGCTGGGCACGCCTCCGTAATTGTCAATCATTGCTTCGGCCCACAGACGTTGCAGGTGGCTCGTTCTGGCCTTTCCTTTGTCTGCAAATCTCTTGTCGGCAAACTCCGACTCTGCCCAAGCGACGATTCGCTTGTCCATGGCGGGATCGCTGATCTTGAACCCGAGGTAGGCGACAGAAAAGGGGTTTCGGTTGGATTCAGCGCTGATCAGGGCAATTCGGACCAAATCGTCAAAGCGTCTTTCGTCCATCGCCAAAAGCTTGCTGATCTGACGAAGGGCCTCCCCGTTACCGGCAGACGCCACGAGGTGAGCGGTTACTGAGACAAATTTTTGCGGATCCACGGATTTGTCAGTAAAAAGCTCGAGAGGGGAGCGCGACCTGAGCACGTCCTCGATTTTCTTTTCAATCAGGGGGAGCGTCAACCCGCTCTTGTTAACGGCGAGGCCACCGAGCACACCCCCGAGATCGGTCGGGATACCTTGGGCCAACGTGGAGTTTATCCAAGAGCTCTGGTCGGCGTCGCTCCACTTCATAATCCGCCAAGCCAGGGGCTCGGATTCGGGTTGTGCGGCGGCGATTCCGACTAGGACGGCAGCTGACGCGACGATAAAGACTGAGCTCTTAATTAGCATTAATGGTCCCCACAATGTATTGAACGAACAGAGGGTCCGTATTTAGCGGGCCCCAGAGTGGGATCGGATTCGGAGTGGTGTTGTTGCTGCACAGGACCAAAGAGCTTCCCAATCCGTACCCAGCAGTGGTGTGAACGTATTGATGCTGGGGATCCTCGAAAAGACTGGTCGGTGGAGGGCCCAGCGTGACTCCAGGTGAGTAGTTGACGGCGCTATCGTGGCAGACCACACCATCACTGAAATAGCTGGGGCCGCCCGTTAAGCATCCGGGTTGGAGCGGCGGCAGCACGCCTGGAATCGTATCACGAACTGTATGGCTACAGCTTTCGCCCGCTGCGGCAACCCAGTAGCTTCCGTACGACGCTGATCTCCAGTTTTGATTCAGGGTCGACAGGTATGTAGAAAGTGGCTCTCGAGGTGGGTTTTCCTGCGGCAACCATGAGCCGGCCATATCGTCCACAAGCTGCTTGCAAAAACCCTGCTCGTCGACGCTGGTCCACGGATAGCCGAGATTCGGAGTACCTAGCGTGATTAATCCGACAACCTTATGAGCCGTACTGATAACCTGACTCGGCGGTGACCCAACGATGTAGTTATTGGTAATTAGGTCGCGAGCGATTAAGCCACCCATGCTGTACCCCACAAAAATCATGTCGCCTGGAGGTGGGTTATTCAAGATATAGTGAGCGAGGCTCTTCCCACCAGCGACGATACCGCAGGCATCGCCGTACTGTGAATTTGTACAAGAAGCATACGCAGCACACTCGCTGAAATCGAAGCCAGAATCAAGGCGGAAGCGAGTGGGATCGAGTCCTGACGTACTACTCAGGTTTTCATACAGACTCTGCATGGCGGTGTGGTCCTGTCCGATGCCGTGCAGAAGATAAACCGTCAAGAGGTGCATCGCCGTAAAGTTCTGGGTCTGGTTTGCGCTGAGACTAGGGAAGGGTTTGAATTTGGGTGTGAACCAGTAGGTTCCGAAGAGAGACGGCGTCACTGTATATGTGCCGCCCGCGTTGACAGTCCACGAGTAGCGCCCGTCGGATCCAGTCATTTGGGATATGTAAACTGTGCCGATGGTGTCCGTCAGGCCGATCGAGACGCCCGAGACCGGTGTATTGGTGCCGGTGAGCGTTACTTGACCGCTGATCGTAAACGTCCCAATTCGAACGGTCCCCCTGCTTGGGCCCCGAGCCTGTGTTGCTCCAGTGGATTGAAAACCCTTAATGGTACCATCGGGGTTTGTCAGTGATCCGTTGGAGATCACCTGTATATCATAAGCACTGCTTGCGGGGGCAGAAGGTGTAGTAAGCGTCGCGACGATTTGGTTTGGCGCCCACCCGCCAGGGGCGACGGTCCAGCCAACGTCAGAGCTATTGCAGGGATTAGCGCCAGAAATACACACTGCCAAGTTACCAGCCAGCGGGGCGCGTCAAGTGGTTTGTGTAAACGGCCTGGGTTTCTTCCTTGCGCCGCAGGCTATCGGGGCGGTGGGAAAGTGGGAATCCTGGGTTTGGATTTCCACTTTTCCACCGCCCAACAAAGAAATTCTTGGTTTGGGTGTTCGGCTTTCAAATTTAGAAAAGAGTTTTGTTCGGAACCACGCGACTTC
>Ga0209060_10001237_pt1 | contig 29773 bp, 24 predicted proteins | sample Coa_R1_8_FD_187155 | JGI IMG/M metagenome (GOLD analysis project Ga0209060, IMG submission 187155) | Surface soil microbial communities from Centralia Pennsylvania, which are recovering from an underground coalmine fire - Coalmine... | ecosystem: Environmental > Terrestrial > Soil >...
CCATCGTGTGAAATCTCCTTTCGTGCGCTTGGCGGCTCACGTTTGGAGTTTCCACGATGGACTCCCGGATTTGTCAAACTTCTACTGCCTCCCCGGCAAAGCCGGGGGAACTCCCTTGTTGAATTAGGGACACACCATATTTCCAGGACGACCACTGGTTCGGCGCAGGCTGGAAAGCTCTGCCCTCCGACCTTTCCATGCCATGGCTGGGCGAGCGCGCCTTCAAACTCCTCGACGATGTGAACAACTGGGGACAGCGAAAGCAACTGATGGGAGAAGTGGACGTCTTCCAGATCGACAGCACACACGAACTCTACGCCCACATGAACGTCAATTACGTGAAGCTGCCGTCGGTGCCCACTTTCGATCGGTATGCCAGTCTGCTCGACGCGATGCGGCGCGGCGAATTCTTCGTGAGCACAGGCGAGGTGCTGCTGCCGGAGGTGAGTTTGACAGCCGGATCGTGGGGCCAGATCCGGGTTCGCGCCCATATCCGGCACACCTTTCCCCTGGAGCAGGTGCTGGTCTCGTGGGGCGACGGCTCGGAGGCCCATCGTCGGGCATTCCAGTTGCTCTCTACACACTCGTTTGGCGACTTTGTCTTTGAGACAGACGTGGACGCCGCCAACTGGAAGTGGGCGCGCCTCTCCGTATGGGACGTCGCCTCCAACGGGGCGTTCGTAAATCCTGTCTGGAGAGACAAATAGTCTGTAAAGTCCTTCACCGGCTCTTTATGGATCCTGAAAACCGCCTGGAGCCCCGATCGCCTTCTACAAAGATACGGCGCCACCAATGAGCTGAAAGTGCTCCCGTTCATTTCAGGACGACCGGCTGGGGATCCCGATTGTACGCGCCTGTTCTGGAATTTGACTTAAATCGCCGATGGCCGATTTTCAAGACCTGGCATCGACGCTCGGGAGAAGGCCGGCGATCGAGGTGCACGTGACCCATGGCAATTCCTGCCACTCGCCGGAAGGCAGCTTCGTCAGAACCTTCCACAGTTCCAATGCGCACAGACCGCCGCACCATGAGGAGATGCCAGTCAGGGCGAGTCTGCCATTCTTGCTGAAGTAGACGTCCCCGAGCGTGAACACGTCGGTGACGCCTTGGAACTCGGGTACGTTTTGTTTATTGCGGAAGGCGTTCACCTGATCTTCGGAGAGCAGCACATACGGTTTCGAAATCATGAGTTGGCGCTGGAGCGTGCGAGCCGTCGCCTTGCGCGCCTGGAAATCCGCGAGCACCTCCTGAAATTCGGCCTCGCGTTCTCTGGGGCGTACACAGGGCTCCCCGGGCAGTGGGGAGCGGGTGGTGACCGCGATCAGAAACCGAGGATTGTTGTCGGGGCCGTGGCTGGTCTGCGGATTGGTCATGAGAAGCGAATAGATCCTGTAGACATCCTTTTCACGATCCTGTGCGGAGGCACTGTCCTGGAAGGCGAGAGCGCCGCAGGCAAGGGCCATGAGGCAGAGGATGCGGATCATTGTGACTCGATCGTAGCAAAGCGACCCGGGCGCGCGGGAATGGGCGACGGAATACAGTTCCTTAACGATTCTTTTGCTAGGATCGGGGCAGAAGGGACGCTTGTGGGGTCTTACCGCGTTTCGATGGCAGTCGGCCTTTGGGTCATGTGTCTGCCGGTGTGCGCCCAGGTGAACGTACTCACCTATCAATATGATGTATCCCGTGCTGGGGCGAATCTGAATGAATCGGCCCTAACCAGCGCGAATGTCACCACGAGTCAGTTCGGTAAGCTCTTTTCGTACGGGGTGGACGGCTACATTTACGGACAGCCCCTGTACCTTTCGGGCGTCAACATCCCGCAAAAAGGAGTGCACAACGTCGTCTTTGTGGCCACCGAGAACGATTCGGTGTACGCATTCGATGCAGACAGTAATGGCGGATCGAATAGCGCGCCGTTGTGGCAAGTGAACTTCCTGAATCCCGGCGCGGGCGTGACCAACGTTCCGGCGTCGGATACCGGATGCGGGCAGATCACTCCCGAGTTGGGCATCACGAGCACGCCCGTAATCGACGCGTCGAGCGGCACGATTTACGTGGTGGCGATGACCAAGGAGTCGTCCGGCTCCACGGTGAATTACGTCCATCGATTGCACGCTTTGGATGTGACGAGCGGCGCGGAAAAATCGGGAAGTCCAGTAGTGATCCAGGCTTCTGTACCGGGATCGGGGGACGGAAGCAATACCGTGGTATTCCAGGCGAAGAGCTACAAGCAGCGCGCCGGGCTGCTGTTATGGAATGGCACGGTGTACACCGCCTGGGCCTCGCACTGCGATATCGGCCGGTATCACGGATGGCTGATCGGGTACGATGCCAAGACACTCGCGCAGACGGCAGTCTACAACAACACGCCCAATGGCAACCAGGCCTCGTTCTGGAGTGGCGGCGCCGCGCCGGCGGTGGATTCGGCCGGAAATATCTACGTGGTGGGAGGTAACGGCACGTTCGATTCCGGAGGCAATGGGGCCGACGTGGGAGAGAGCTACTTGAAGCTCTCGAGCAGCAATGGCCTGGCGTTGGCAGACTACTTTACTCCATACAATTACGCAAGTCTGAACCAGGCGGACTTGGACGTGGGATCGGCGGGTGTGGCTCTGTTGCCCGATGAAGCGGGTTCGAGCCAGCATCCCCACCTGATGACCGGCGCGGGTAAGGAGGGGCGGGTCTACCTGTTGGATCGCGACAATCTCGGCAAGATCCAGGCTGGCTCGGACAGCCAGATTGTGCAATCGCTGCAGGGGGCGATTGGCGGGCTGTTTGGGAACCCCGCCTACTACAACCACACGATTTACTTCTGTGGTTCAAACGACACGCTGAAGGCGTTTACGATTTCGGGCGCGCAGATGTCGACCAGTCCATCGTCGCAATCTGCAGCGCGTTTTGGATCGCCTGGGTGCGTTCCGACGATTTCCGCCAACGGCTCCTCTGGCGGGATTGTTTGGGCAATGGACAACTCAGGCATTCTGCATGCCTACGACGCGGCAAATTTGGGGACGGAGTTGTACAACAGCAATCAGAATCAGAGCCGCGACGCACTGGGCCCGACGGTGAAGTTTTCGGTTCCGATGGTGGCGAACGGGAAAGTGTATGCCGGAACGCAGGCTGCGCTCGTCGTATACGGTTTGCTTGGGGGCGCGCCTATCGCCGTGACCAATGCGGCCAGTGGATCGACGAGCGCAATTGCGCCGGGTTCGATTGCATCGATTTATGGCAGCGGGTTGGCGCAGTCCACTGCGAGCGCAACCACGTTTCCCGTTCCGGTGACGCTGGGCGGAGCGTCTGCGACGGTGAATGGCGTGGCGGCTCCGATCTTCTATGCGGGGCCGGCGCAACTGAACGTGCAGATTCCCTTCGAGGTATCGGGGAATGCGGCAGTGAGTGTGATGGTGGGCGGTACGCCGGCGGGCTCGGCGATGGTGCCGCTGAGCAGCGCGGCTCCCGGAATTTTTCAGATTGGGCCAGGAAGGGTGGCTGCGGTAAATCCGGATGGATCGATCAACGGCACGGATCATCCGGCCCCCGCGGGTTCGTTGGTGGTTGTGTTTGCGACAGGACTAGGGCCGGTGAGTCCGGCGGTGGCGACGGGCGCGCCGGCAGGTCCGCTCTCGGTAGTGGTGGCGAAGGTGACAGCGACTATTGGAGGGCAGTCCGCCGCGATCGCCTTCGCGGGACTGGCGCCCGGATATGCGGGATTGTATCAGGTGAACATGACGGTCCCGCAATTGTCTCCGGGGGACTATCCGCTGCAGATTGCGGTGGGCGGCGCAGCGAGTAATTCGGTGACGGTTAGCGTGAGGTAAATGGTTTCGTGGCGCGTACACTCCTGTATGCCGCGTCGACACTCATGTCGACGCTTTTCGGGAGTGCGCGGAGTCTTTGGGACGAATGGGTTTTCAACGCTTCATTGACCTCGGCAAAATCGTCGACTGCGAAGAGCTGTGACGAAGAAGCGTCTCTGCGACTACCTCTCTGGCTAAACCGATGGCTGCTGTTGCGTCATGCAGTGCAGCGCGCCCAATCCCAGAATTAAGTCAGTGCAATTGATGCCGGTTACTTTTCGATCGGGAAACACACGCGCCAGCGTGTTGAGAGCGATCCGGTCGTTCGGATCGTTAAAGGTGGGCACCAATACAAGCCCATTCGCGATATAGAAATTGGCATAGCTGGCTGGCAGTCGCTGGCCAGCGAAGATGAGCGGGGTGGGCATCGGTACTTTGACCACCTTGAGGCCGGCAGACACCAGGATCCCGGTATTCTCTCGTAACGGCTCGTAGTTCGGATCCGAGCGGTCGGATTCCGAGGCGAGCACCACCGTGTCTGGGGCGACGAAGCGCGCGATGTCGTCGATGTGCCCGTGGGTGTCGTCGCCGGTGATTCCGCAATGCAACCAGATGACGCGACTGATTCCCAGATAGCGTTGGAACATCTGCTCAATCTGCCGCCGAGTCATTCCGGGATTGCGCGCCTGCACAGGACTGAGCAGACACTCTTCGGTAGTCAACAGCAGGCCCGCACCATTCACATCGATACTGCCGCCTTCGAGCACCATGGGCGCTGTCCACAGCGGAAGCTTCAGCCGTTTCGAGATCCATGCGGGCACACGCGCATCCAGCTGCCAGTCGTCGTACTTGGCCCAGGCATTGAAGCGCCAGCCGGTCATGGCGACTCCGCCGTGGGAATCGCGCACGAAGATCGGGCCGTAGTCCCGAGTCCAGACCCGATTCGTCGGGCAGGGAAAGAAGTCGACTGCGTCCATCGCCGCGCCGACCTTCTTGAGCACTCGGCGGGCCTGCATTTCCTCCGAATGATCGGCGACCAGAATCCGTACGCGCTCGACGGCACTCAGTTTGCGAACGATCTCTCCGTAGACCCACGGGACTGGCGCGAAACGGCCCGGCCAATCCTCTCGATTGTGCGGCCAGGCGATCCAGGTCGCCTCGTGCGGCTCCCACTCAGCAGGCATCTTCAGGCCGCGCGGCGGTCCGGGCTTCAATCAATCACCCGCTGCACGATCGGAGAGTAGGCGTCAATTCGGCGGTCGCGCAGAAACGGCCAGTTGCGCCGGACCTCTTCGATGCGGCGCGGGTCGCATTCAACGATCAGGATCTCTTCCTGTTGGTGACTGCCTTCCGCGAGCACCTGCCCGAACGGGTCGGCAACGAACGATCCGCCCCAGAATTCCAGCCCGCGGTCGGGAGTGCCTTCGAAGCCCACGCGATTCACCGCCGCTACGTACAGGCCATTGGCAATGGCGTGCGACCGCTGGATGGTGCGCCAGGCGTCATGCTGCGCCGCTCCGTACTGCGCCTTTTCGGCAGGGTGCCAGCCGATGGCGGTCGGGTAGAACAGGACTTGGGCGCCCGAGAGCGCCGCGATTCGCGCGCCTTCGGGATACCACTGGTCCCAGCAGACCAAAGGCGCGATCTTCGCGTAGCGCGTATCGAAGGCACGGAAGCCCAGATCTCCAGGAGTGAAGTAGTACTTCTCGAAATACAAAGGGTCGTCCGGGATATGCATCTTGCGATAAGTACCCAGCATCGACCCGTCGGCGTCGATGACCAATGCGGTGTTGTGATAGACGCCGGCGGTACGGCGCTCAAAGACCGAGCCGATAATCACTACCGACAACTCCGCCGCCAGGCGGGTGAAACGCTGGCTGGTCGGACCGGGAACCGGCTCCGCAAGATCGAAGAGATCCGGGTCTTCGCGCTGGCAAAAATACTGCGATCGAAACAACTCCTGCACGCAGATGATCTGCGCGCCTTTTCCGGCGGCTTCCCGAATGCGCCATTCGGCTTTGGCCAGATTTTCGTTGGGGTCGATGCCGCACGCCATCTGGATCAGGCCGATGCGGAATTTCGCTTGGTGCACAAAACTATTGTACCGGCCTCGCGGGTTATGATTGCTTTTGAGCTACCGCGCACTGATCCTTTTCGATATCGATGGCACGCTCGTGCGGCGTGCCGGACCACATCACCGCGAAGCGCTGGTATACGCGGTCAAGCGCATTACCAGGCTCGAAACCACCACCGAGGGCATACCCGTACAAGGTATGCTCGACCCCGACATTCTCACCATCATGATGCGGCGTGCGGGCGCGAGGCGCGCACAGATCACTGAGGCCCTTCCGAAGATTCTGCCCACGGCAGAACGCCGCTATCTGCGCACTTGCCCGGTGTTGGAAGATAAGCACTGTCCGGGCGTCCGGGCTATTCTCGACCGGTTGACTCGTCGCGGGATGCTGCTGGGGTTGGTGACCGGCAATCTAACCCGGATCGGCTGGCGGAAACTCGAGCGCGCCGGGCTGCGCCACTACTTTCGTTTCGGGGCTTTCGGCGACATGGCCAAGACGCGTACCGGCCTGGCAAAGATCGCGATCCGCGAGGCGCGTGCCAAGGGCTGGATCGGTGGCGGCGCGAGCATCTCACTGATCGGGGATTCTCCTGCCGACGTTCTGGCGGCACGGGAAAATCGCATTCGTTCTATTGCCGTTGCGACCGGCCTGACCTCCACGGAAGAGTTGCAAACACATGGGCCGGATATTCTCCTGCCGGATCTCCGCGGGCTGCGCCTTCGAATGCTGGAGTAGGGTGAAATCCGGGTTATCATACACTATTAAGCTCGCTTATACAGGTGACCGGTCATGATCAGGCTTTTTGTCCTCCTGGTATTTCTTTGCATTAACGCAGTCTCGTGGGGCCAGCAGTATGTGATCTCAACCATCGCGGGTGGGATACCTCCAGCTACACCCTCACTAGCCGCAACCGATTCCATTGGCGACCCGCCGCGCGTCGCTGTGGACACTGCTGGGAATGTCTATTTCGCCAGCCTTCACTCCGTTTTCAAGGTCGATCTGCAAGGCACTCTGACGCGCCTCGCCGGCAACGGACGCTACGGATATCTGGGGGATGGCGGTCCGGCCACGAGCTCGCAGCTTGCCTTCCCCGAGGGCGTTGCCCTTGATACGGCAGGGAACCTCTATATAGCGGATCGTGCAGCGAATGTGGTTCGCAAGATCGCGACCAGCGGCACGATCAGCACCGTCGCCGGCATCGGAACCAACGGCTTCTCCGGCGATGGCAGTCCAGCCGTCGGAGCGAAACTGAACGGTCCGACTGGTGTGGCGGTGGATTCCGCCGGGAACATTTACATCGCCGATACCGGCAATAGCTGCATTCGCATGGTTGCAGCGAATGGGACCATTTCTACCGTCGCTGGCAATAATGCGCCGGATTACATGGGCGACGGCGGTCCGGCCACACAGGCGTCGTTGAATCAGCCTGAGGGTGTCGCTGTCGACTCCGCCGGAAACCTGTACATTGCCGACACGTTCAATAATGTGATCCGCATGGTAGCTCCCAATGGGACGATCAGCACCATGGCGGGGACGGGATTTCCCGGTTCTGCGGGTGACAATGGACCCGCCTCGAGTGCGACGTTATTCTTGCCCACGGACGTTGCCGTGGACGCATCCGGGACCCTCTACATCGCGGATCTGGGCGCGGTTCGCATTCGCAAAATCGCCCAGGGTACCATCAGCACCGTTGCGGGCAATGTCACTGCGGAACAACTGCCGGTGAATGGAGTGCTCGCGATCTCCGCGCGCATCAGCGGTCCCACCGGTGTCGCGGTGGATTCGAACGGGGCGTTCTACTATGCCGCAGGCTCTATCGGGTCCGGTTCCGGGCTGACGCGCGGCGATTTTAAAATCTGGAAGGTCACCGCGGCGGGGGCCTTTAGCTTAATCGCAGGCGATGGTGACAACAGCTTCTCAGGCGACGGCGGCCCTGCGTCGAAGGCGCAGATCGACACACCCGCCGGTATGGCGTTGGACACAGACGGTTCGCTTTACTTCGCCGACCCCGGCAATAATCGCGTACGCAAGATCGCTCCGAATGGCGTTATCACGACGGTGGCAGGCAACGGCGCGCCCGGTTTCGGCGGTGAGAGCGGACCGGCTACCGCGGCGCTGCTGAACCAACCCATGGGAGTGGCCATCAAGGACGGCAATCTGTTTATTGCCGATACCGGCAACAATCGCATCCGGGAAGTGCTCAGCGACGGCACCATCGGCACCTACGCCGGAAATGGAAATGCGGGACTTTTCGGTGACGGCGGGTCGCCGCTGGACGCCGCCATTCATGCGCCACAAGCGATCACCTTCGACAGCCACGGGAATCTCTATATAGCCGATACACAAGACAACCGGATACGGCGAGTCGACGTGGACACGCTCACCATCCACACGATCGTCGGCAAGGGCCAGGGATTCGCCGGCGATGGAGGAGCGGCGACTGATGCGCTGCTCAATAACCCGACCGCAGTGGCTGTGGATGCGGCGGGCAATCTCTACATCGCCGACCAGAATAATGGGAGGATCCGCGAGGTCTCAGCGAGCGGCACGATCACCACGATCGCTGGCACGGCGACGGCGTTCACGGGCGATGGCGGACCTGCAGCCAATGCATTGGTGAGCACTCCTCGCGGGCTCGCAGTGGATAGCGCAGGCAACGTCTACATCTCGGAATCGGGCGAGAACCGGATCCGCAGGGTGGCTACCGACGGCACCATCTCTACCATCGCCGGTAATGGGAACTGCTGTTACATAAACGACGGTGGCCCCGCTACCAACGCACCGTTGAACAACCCCTGGGGCCTGGCGATCGACCCCTCCGGTAACATCTTCATCGCGGATGCCGGAAATAGCGCAATTCGCGTGTTGCAACAAGCGGCCAGCGTCGCGGCGCAAGCCGGTGTCGTGAGCGCGGGCAGCTTCCAGTCTGGCCCGGTGTCACCGGGAGAGTTGGTGGCGATCACGGGATCGAATTTGGGTCCCGCACAGCCGGCGCAATTCCAGGTGAACAGCTCGGGGCTCATCGGGACACAGTTGGCAGGCGTCAGCGTGACGTTCAACGGAATCCTCGCTCCTGTACTGTACGCTTCAGCCCGGCAGATCACGGCTGTGGTTCCCTACGGAGTCTCCGGCACGACAGCTCAAGTGATGGTTCAATATCAGAGCCTGGTTCCCTTCTCGGCGTCCGTACCTGTGGTAGCTTCGGTGCCTGCTTGGCTCACGGCAGATTCGTCCGGCCATGGTCAGGCGGCAGCAGTCAACGCCGATGGGCAACCCAACAGTTCCAGTCACCCGGCAAGCGCGGGAAGCGTGATCACGCTATTCGCGACGGGTGAAGGACAGACTGCTCCGCCCGGAATCGATGGCAAGGTGGGCGCGTCCCCGTTACCCCAGCCGGTCCTGCCGGTTTCGGCACTTGTCGGCGGACAGGCGGCAACGGTTCAATACGCAGGCGGAGCTACTGGAATGGTCGCCGGGATCATGCGGGTGGATGTTCAGATTCCTGCAAGCACTGCAGCTGGCGCCGCAGTGCCCGTGGTGTTGCAAGTGGGGAATGCTTCCAGCCCCAATGGCGTTACGATTGCCGTGCAGTAACCATCCGCCGCGCCGAAACCACTGCCAGAACCGTCAAAACGAATCCCGCAAGCGCGAAGGTGCCGGGCTCGGGGACCGCACTCTCGCCGAAAGTATTCGAGACATCGTTCAGATTGGTGACGCGGAAAGGAGCAGGCGCCGTGAGCGTGAGCACATCCTGAACCGCCAACTCTTGAACTCCCTGCTGGAAAGGCATTCCCGACAAGGCAATGGTCAATGTGAGCGATCCGTTGGTGGGCGTGCAACTGGAGGCGCCATCGTTGAAGCAAATCGTGTCGGTGGTGGTGCCGCCGTTGCCGCCGTCCCGTTCGTACTGGATAAACCCGAAATTTGGAGATGTGGAGGTACAGTTGAAGCTGGCTGCTCCCAGGCAGAAGTCTTCGACGACCTTTACCGAAGCACCCTGAAAAACCGCGACCGCCCCAGCCTCGGCAAGCGAAAGACTCGTGATGGCCCAGAATTTAGTGGGATCCGGCGGGATGAAAGTCGGGTCGACCGATACTTCATAACCGATTGTGGCGTGCGTCGTGTTGGTTGTTGTCAAGCCGCCCAGGGCGGTCCAGGAAGTCGCGAAGTTCGCGGTGACGCCAGCGGTTTCGGAAGTGCCGGTAAACGTTCCGACGATCAGGCTCGCGTTTGGCCCGTTGTTGTTAGTCAGCGTGATGTTCGTGAAGATCTTGTCTAACTGCTCGCAACCGGACTGTAAGTGGTTCAAGGTATTGGGAGTACAGGTAACCTGTGCCCCCGCTTGAGAAACTGCCAGGCATGATATCCCGGCAACGGCTAAATTCCGCATTAATACCGTTACGGCGCGGCTAGACATACAAACGATCCTCCTTGGGTTCGCCAAACTTAAGATAATCCCATCCGGAATCCCGCCTAGTCAAGAAAAGTAGCAGCGACATAGGGAATAACCCGGTAGGGAAAGTACTGGTACTATGTTTGCAGAACGATGCTGGAACAGCGTTGATCTGGATCATGGCAATGGCAACTCTGGAACTCGAAAATGACGTTTACTGATCGAGCTCGCGGTACCTTGCGCGTCACTGCGCACAATAATTCCGTGAACGCGCAATTCCACTGGCTGTCCGGCTTGCGTCGGGAACGGCCAGGTCAGGTCGGCACGTAACAGTTCGCCGACGGGTAAGGTTTCCGCACAGTGGAAGAGCAACCCACCTGTGCTGATGTTGATCAGTTCTCCAGCCCCCGACTGCCCGCCCGACAGTTGATATCGCAATTCCATTTCCATGGCAAACCTGCGATGTCTCCGCCGCTCGTGGGGGCCTGGCTCAAACTCGTTGCTCAAGTAAGTCTCTCTCCTGTCGAAGTTAGTTATAGAGGTCGACAGCAATTCGGATCAATAGATCTGAAAGGTCGCTGGATCCAGTACTGAACTAGTGACGGAGAGTGAGTCGGAGGCCGGGTGAACTGATGAAGCCCCGGTACGTGGTGCTACGTATTTACCACCTTGTACTTAGATTAGTACCTGGTTTCAAAAGTCCGCCGGCGTAATCCCAGATCGCTTGCTGACGCCCGCGGCTCGCAAGCGCACGTATTGCGCGAACGTATTTGGGTAGGTTGCGAGCTACTACCGTGAGGGAGTGTTCTTGCCAAAATACGAAACCGTATTTCTGAAACGGTGTACTTAGCTTCCACTTAAGCCTGATCTCAAAGCAGAAGACCATTGGAGAATGTGTGCGTCCCTGAAACACCCCACTCGCTGTAGATGGAGAGCTCGCCGGAGGCGCGTCGGCAACGAATGTCTGGCCGAACGGTATATACTCTTGATTGACAGGGACGGGAGGCAGCATTCGTCCCTGCCGGAGGTACGCCATAATGAGACTCCTGAGACTGACCATCGTCTCGGTGACGTTCCTGGCGGCTGGCTTTCTCTTCACCGGGAACGGCTCCGGTCGCTTCGACACCAAACTCTCCCCAGACCAACAGATTTTGCAGGCGCTGAATCGTCTGACCTTCGGGCCGCGCCCCGGCGATCCGGACGAAGTGCGCCGTCTTGGCATCGAGAAATGGGTGGACCTGCAACTTCATCCTGACCGCATTCCCGAAAACCCCGTCCTGGAAGGTAAGGTCAAGCCGCTCGAGACTCTGCACATGACACCCGCGGAAATTCTCAGAGAGTATCCCTCGACACCCCCAGGTTTTATGCAGATGTCGATGCGCCCGAATGACGTGGTGCCGTCTGATGTGATGCGCAAACTCACGACTGGGACCCTCGAGGAACGCCTCGCCGTGCTCAAACCGCTCGATCCCGAAAAGCGCCGCCAAGCGCTCGCGCTGGTTAGTCCGCAAGCTTTCTCGTGCATGCCGGAACTGCAGAAGGAAGCCGAGACGGCACGCCAGGCGCAGAATGAGGAGCGTCAGAAAGAGTTTCGCCGGCGCATGCCGCCTCTCAACGAACTGTTGAACCAGGACCAGGTGGCGGCCGCCATGCGCGGCAACCAGGAACAACTCACGGCCCTGTTCGCCTACCTGGATCCGGTGAAACGCCAGCAGGTCGCGGCCGCATTGCCTCCTCAATCGCTCGCCGAGTTTGCGGAGATGCGCCGTCAGGGGATGATGCTGCGCCAGCCACAACAGATCATCACGAATGACTTGCGAGAGGGCAAGGTCTTCCGCGCTCTGTATACCAATCGGCAATTGGAAGAAGTACTGGTGGATTTCTGGTTCAACCATTTCAACGTCTACGAGGCCAAAAACTCCGAACGTCCTGTGCTCGCGAGCTTCGAGCGCGACGCCATTCGTCCGCACGTTTTGGGTCACTTCCACGACCTTTTGTTGGCGACCGCACGACACCCGGCGATGCTCTATTACCTCGACAACTGGGAGTCGATGGCTCCTGACGCGCTCGACATCGGCCCGTTGGCCGCACCTGCCGGCGCCTTGCGCCAACCCCAGCGGCAGCCGCGCGGCCTGAATGAGAATTATGGCCGCGAACTGATGGAACTGCACACTCTCGGCGTCAATGGCGGCTACACGCAGCAGGACGTGATTGCGGTAGCGCGGGCGTTCTCGGGCTGGACGATTCGCAAGCCCAACACCGCGCCCGAATTCGTGTTCGCCGGATTCATGCACGATACGGAAGAGAAGGTCGTGTTGGGCCACAAGCTCCCGAATAACGGCGAGCAAGACGGGCTGCAGGTGATCGACATTCTGGCGCATCATCCCTCCACTGCGAAGTTTATTTCGCGCAAGCTCGCGCAGAGATTCGTGGCCGACGATCCGCCGCAGTCGCTGGTCGATCGTATGGCCGAGACATTCACCAAGACCGATGGCGATTTGCGGGCTGTCCTGCAGACAATGTTCAACTCTACTGAGTTCTTGTCGGAAGGTGCATGGCAGGCCAAGATGAAATCTCCCCTAGAGATGGTGGTCAGCTCGGTGCGAGCGATGGGTGCCGACGTCACGGACACGTGGGCTCTGGCGCAAAAGGTCGCGGACCTCGGTGAGCCGCTTTACGGGAAGGTGGAGCCGACCGGTTATCCGAATACCGGTGACGGCTGGCTCAATACCGCGGGCATCATGGGGCGAATGACGTTTGCCAACTCGCTCGCGTCCGGTCAGATCGCCGGCGTCAAGCTGAAACAGCAGGATTGGGAGGGCAAAGACCCAGCTGCGATCGCACGTCAACTGCTGGGGCACGACGCATCGGTGCAGACCAGGGAGGCCCTGGAGAAGGGACTCGAGGGCAAGGAGCCTTCATCCAGACTGGTTGCCGGTTTGGTTATCAGCTCACCGGATTTCCAGAGGAGGTAAAGAAGCCATGATGACGAGACGATGGTTTTTGCGTGGATCGGCTGTCGTGATGGCCGGTATCGGTGCGGCGCCCTCCTGGCTCGCACGCGCGGCCGAAGGCGCCCGGGGGAAACGTAAGATTCTGGTCGCGATCTTTCAAAGGGGTGCGGCAGACAGCCTGAATGTGGTGATCCCGTTCTCGGAAAAGCGCTATTACGAACTGCGGCCCAACATCGGCATTCCGGGGCCCGGCGGGCAACGAGGAGACACGGCAGGGCCCAACGGGCCAAACGCGATCGATCTCGATGGCCAGTTTGGCCTTCACCCTCAATTGGAGCCGCTGAAAGCTCTTTGGGACAAGAAGCAACTGGCGATTGTGGAAGCGACCGGATCGCCGGACCCTACCCGGTCGCATTTCGACGCCCAAGACTATATGGAATCGGGCACTCCCGGCAAGACGGCCGGAGATGGGTGGTTGAATCGCGCTCTTCCGCCAGTCGGTCCCCAGACTTCGCCGCTGCGCGCGATCGCCATGGGATCGCAGTTGCCCAGGACGCTTCGCGGTGACAGACCCGCAATCGCCGTCAACGACATGCAGACCTTTCAGGTAGGAAGCGAGGATACGGCCTCGATTTTGGAGACGATGTACTCGAACTCGCCTGATCTGCGCTTAGAGAAGACTGGCAAGGATGCGTTTGCGGCGATGAAGATGATCAAGCAGATCACTCAGGGACCTTACAATCCAGGTGGAAATGCGCAGTACTTCCAAGGGGGAGAGCTCGGACGCAATCTGCAGCAGGTCGCACGGCTGATCAAGGCAGATGTGGGAGTAGAGGCCGCGTTTGCCGAGGTGGGCGGCTGGGACCATCACGGCAATGAGCCCGCGCAATTGACGAACCTGCTGCGGCAATTCGGTCTCGCGCTGTCCGCTTTTGCCCAGGACATGGGTGATCGCATGGAGGATATCGTCCTGGTGACCATGTCTGAGTTCGGGAGGACCGCGCAGGAGAATGGCGACAACGGCACGGATCATGGTCATGGCGGTTTGATGATGGTGCTGGGCGGTCCCGTGCGCGGTGGTAAGGTATACGGCCGCTGGCCGGGGCTGGCGCACGAGCAACTCTATGAAGGCCGGGATCTGGCAGTGACCACAGACTTTCGCGCGGTGCTCGGCGAGCTGGTGACGGGGCACCTGGCCCAATCGGATATCGGCCAGGTCTTTCCCGGTTTCGAAAAGCGGGAATCTCTGGGACTTCTGCGGTCATAAACGGGCGATCAATGTGAGCGGTTGCGCCTTTCGCGCCGTACCGGCTGGTGACGTAGCCGTATGCACGGCGCGCCGCAGAACCTGCGAGCTCGGATTGTAGTCGGGAATGAGTTCCTTGAGCTGAAGAAGCAGACCGGGAAAGTCTCGCGCACCGCAGAAGTAGCGAAGCTGCTCGATGCGGTCGAGAATCGCCCGATCGTTGTGGCGGTTGGCGAAAATCTTGATTTTCGGATGATAGGTGGGAAGAGTTTCTTCTTCCACGTGCGCGACTTCCTCGAAGAGTTTCTCCCCGGGGCGCACGCCTGTGAATCTGATGGGAATGTCGTGTTCAGGCTGCAGTCCTGAAAGCAGAATGAGGTTCCGCGCCAGGTCGACGATGCGGACCTGCTCTCCCATATCCAGCACGAAAATCTCGCCGCCATGACCCATGGTCGAGGCTTGTACCACGAGTTGGGCCGCTTCGGGTATCGTCATAAAGTAACGGCGCATCTCCGGATGGGTGATCGTCAGTGGCTTTCGGGCCGCGATTTGCTTTTTGAAGATGGGAATGACACTGCCGTTGCTTCCCAGGACGTTGCCGAAACGAACTGAGACGTAGTTAGTGACCTCTCCATTCAGACTGTGGATCAGAATCTCCGCTACGCGCTTGGTTGCTCCCATGATGCTGGTCGGCCGGACAGCCTTGTCGGAGGAGATCATCACGAAATCGCGCACTGCATACTGCGCCGCGGCGAGAGCGACATTGCAGGTGCCGATCACGTTGTTCTCCACGGCCTCAAAAACGTTCGACTCCATCATCGGCACGTGCTTGTAGGCTGCGGCGTGGTACACGATCGCGGGCTGGTATTGTGCGAACACCTCATGCAGCCGCTGTAGATCGCGAATATCGCCAATTTCCGCGTGAAAGGCCAATTCCGGCAAGGACTCGCACATCTCGCGCTCCAGGTAGAACAGTGCCGTCTCCGCGCACTCATAGGCCACCAGCGCGGCAGGCCGGAAGCGGGCGATCTGCCGGCAAAGCTCGGACCCAATCGATCCGGCCGCTCCGGTGACGACGATCACTTTGCCCTCGATCTTCTGGCGGATGGTCGATTCGTCGAGTTGGATGGGATTGCGCCCCAGCAGGTCGTCTACCGCGACATCACGGATCTGCGAAGCTAAACCTGCGGACTCGATCACTTCCGCAAGGCTGGGCACCGTCTTGAAAGAGACCTCCGCCCGGTGGCAGTGCTCCAGGATGGCGGCCATCTGCTGGCCGGTGGCGCGAGGCACCGCGATCAGCACCATGCCAATCTGCTGTTCGCGTACGATATGTGGCAGATCCTGGCCGTTGCCAAGGATTTTCAATCGATGGATCATGCTGCCGAGCTTGAGTGGATCGTCATCAATGAAACCAATTAACCGATAAGGGATGGAAGGATTCTGGCGAAGTTCCCGAAGCAGGACCTCACCGGCTGCTCCGGCACCGTAGATCAAAGTTCGCTTGCGCTCTACCCCGCTCTGCCGCCTCGAAAACTCGAAGATAATTCGAACCGCCAGGCGAGCGCTGCCCGTGAGAAGTGAGCAAAGAAGAAAATCCAGGATGTATAACGAGCGCGGAAAGCCCGATGGTGCCCACAGCAAGATCGCCGCACAAGCCAGCACGGAGCCCGCGAGATTGCCAACTCCGAGGCGCAGCAAATCCGGGACGGAGACGAACTGCCAGGAACCACGATCCAGGGTAAGGGAATGAAATACCAAGACCTTGGCAGCCACCAGGAGACTCAAGCCAAACCAGAGGTGCTGATGATACGGACCTGGGATATTGAAATCAAAACGAAGCAGAAATGCCGAGATCGCTCCGAAGATAAAAAACGCCAGTTGCGCGGCACGAAGAACCCATACATGGCATCGCGCAAGGCTGCGAACGAGGCCTCCGGAATCCGGCAGTATCGGCAGTCGGGACATTGGATAACTACCCTTCACATCCAAAGGATCGGTCGTTGGGCGCAATTGCATTAGAGCGAAACACGGTTTTTCTCTCAGATTCTCGATCAGGGTCTTAGGCCGCGGAACAAAGTCGGCAAGCATTCCAGATCCCTTTTGATTTCTTGGGCTTCGGACGATTGGCCGGACGCTAATGCGGAGCGGTGGGGCAAGGCCGGAGGCGGCCGCCACAACGTGTTATCGTGAAAGGCAGTGTCATCGTCGCTCAATTTTCATTTGGAGCAATATCAGGGGCCGTTGGATCTGTTGCTGGACCTCATTCGTAAGCAGCAGATCGACATCAAAGACATCCCGATTGCCACCATTACTGCGCAGTACCTGGATTACATCGAGAAGGCCCGGGAGATGGATATCGATTTGGGTGCAGAGTTTGTCTACATGGCTGCCACCCTAATCCATATCAAGTCCCGGATGCTGCTGCCTCGGGATCCGGAAATGGAAAAGCTGAGCGATAGCTCCGACGACCCCCGGCAGGAACTCGTAGACCGGCTTTTGGAACACGAGCGCTTTAAGAATGCGGCCGAGATGCTCCAGCAGAAGCGGATGATCGAGGAGAATGTCTGGTCGAATCCTCAGATCAAGGCCTTCGTGTCCGAGGACGATGACCCTGGGCTGGCGATCACGCTGTTCGACTTGGTCAAAGCCTTCGGTGAACTCCTGGAACGGGCGAAGAATCGTCCGGTGTACGAAGTCGAGTCGAGCGACGTCACGGTCGCGGACATGATCCGCTATTTGAAGGAAAAGGTGGCGGAATCCGGTCCGGAGCAGCCGGTATTCATTCTGCGGGTTTTCGAGCAGCAGCGCACCCGACGGTCGATGATCGCCCTCTTTCTGGCCGTGCTCGAGATGGTGCGAATGCAGGCAGTCGTGCTGACCCAGAAGGACTTATTCGGCGAGATCGCACTCCAGCGGCACGCTAACTTCGATTCGGTCTTCTCCTCCGAACAGCCCATCGCGGCGATCGAGAAAGACTACATCTAATTAAGGCATGGAAGAATTGGAAACACTCCCGCAAGGGGTAAGCCCGGAACCGGAACCGGCGCGCGAGGAAACAGTAGACGCGCTTGCGGGGCCTCAAGAACCCGAGAAGTCAGAGGCACCCGCAGTCGAGCGGGCCGACGAGGCGCCGCCGAGTGCGGAAGTTCCTCAGGCCGAACCGGCTGCGCAGACTGAGCGGGTCGAGGTGCCAGAAGCTGTCACCGGAGCCACGCCTCCTGAAGAGCCGACTCCCGAACGCACGTTCTCCATGGACGAAGTGCTGACCCCGGCGGAGTCTGACACGGAACAACCGGCATCCTTTCCGGTGGAGGACACGCAGCTCCGGGCCGTACTGGAAGCCATCGTTTACATTGCGGAGGAGCCGCTCACGCTGGTTCAGATCGCGACCGCGCTGCAACAGCCCGCCGATCGAGTCCGGGCCTTGCTTGACGAGCTTGTGGCGGAATTCGACAAGCCGGAGCACGGAGTGACAATCCGCGAGGTGGCGGGGGGCTTTAAGATGGCCACCAAAGCGGAACATCATGAGGCCGTCCGCAGCTTCGTCAAGAGCCTAAAGCCGCCGCTGAAGCTGTCTTTGCCCGCCCTGGAAACATTAGCCGTGATTGCCTACAAACAGCCGGTTACGGCGCCCGAAATCCAGGAAGTTCGCGGTGTGCGGGGCGCGGGCGTGCTCAATACTTTGCTGGATCGCAAGCTGATCGCCGCAGCCGGCCGGAAGAACGTGATTGGCAAGCCGATCCTCTACAAAACCACGAAGGAATTCCTCATCCAGTTTGGGCTCAAGGACTTAAGCGAGCTTCCCTCGCTCAAGGAGTTCGAGGAGATCCGGCGGTTGGCCTTCGCTGATAGCGAAATCTCCGCAGAGGAGCCCACGCCCACACCAGCGGCCGCTGCCCCAGCCGAGGCGGCAGCACCGGAGCCAATCTCAACAGCGGAGCCAAGCGCGGCAGTGGAGCCAAGCGCGGCAGCTCCGGAGGCTCCGGAAGCTTCTGCAGCGCCTTCTGCAGCCAGCCCGGTGCCCGAGGCACCGTCGGGCGAGTCAGATCCCACTTCGGAGCCGCAGGAGAGCTAGTGCCGGAAGAACGCCTTCACAAAATCCTGTCGCAGGCCGGAGTCGCCTCTCGCCGCCAAGCTGAACGAATGATGCAGGAAGGCAGGGTTACGGTAAATGGAAAAGTGATTGCCGAGCCTGGATCGAAAGCGGATCTCGCACGCGACCATATTAAGGTGGATGGTCGCCTGGTTCACGCCCCCAAGCGCCAAGTCTATCTTGCTCTATACAAACCGAACAACACCGTTACCACGGTGAGCGATCCGGAGGGCCGGGCGACGGTCATGGACTTGCTCCACGGCATCAAGGAGCGGGTGTATCCGGTGGGGCGTCTCGACTATCACAGCGAAGGACTTCTGCTGCTGACCAACGACGGGGAGATGGCAAATGCCATCATGTCGGCAGCCACCCACCTGCCCAAAACCTATGTCGTGAAGGCTAACGGCGCCCTGACTCCCGACCAGCAGCAACAGTTCCGGGAGGGCGTGCCGCTCTCCGGCAAGCGCACCATGCCGGCGGGCCTGAAGCTGATTCGAGAGGGTGAGAATCCGTGGTACGAAGTGCGCCTGTACGAAGGCCGGAATAACCAGATCCGACTGATGTTCAAGCATTTCGGCCGCCTGGTGGAGAAGCTCAGGCGGGTGCGGATCGGTCCACTCGAAATCGGGCCGCTGAAACCGGGCCAGTTTCGCCATCTTTCGGAAGAAGAAGTGCATAAGCTCAAGCGCGCGATCCAACCGTCCAAACGGGGGGCGCGCTCAAGGGAAAGCGAATGAACCGAATCTCCAATATCCTGGATTCCGCCCGGACCATCGCCGTTGTGGGGCTGTCCGGCAAGCGTTTCCGCCCCAGTTACGGGGTTGCGGAGTACATGAAACGGTCCGGCTACCGGATCATTCCGGTCAATCCGTACGAGACCGAGGTCCTGGGGGAGAAGTGCTATCCCGATCTCGACTCGGTGCCCGATCCCATTGACATAGTCGATATTTTCCGCCGTTCGGAGTTCGTTCCGTCAATTGTGGAAGCTGCCATTCGCAAGGGGGCCAAGGCGATTTGGATGCAGGAGGGGGTCATTCACGAAGAGGCGGCGCGCGCTGCCGAGGCGGCCGGCCTCGCCGTCACGATGGACAGCTGCATTCTGAAGGACCACCGGCGTCTGGCGCACGCGTCGTAGTGAGCGCGACATCGCAGTGAGCAATACCAGGCGGCAGATCTTCCTGGGCGGGACGTGCGGCACGAGCACGTGGCGTCAGAAGATCGCCATACCAGTGCTCGAGGCCGCTGGTGTAACTTACTACAATCCGCAACTGGGCATTGGCGAGTGGACCCCGGCGTGTGAAGCGGCGGAGATGGTGGCCAAGGAACGTGCCGACGTTCTGCTTTTCGTGATCAGCGCTGAGACCCGCGGTGTGGCTTCGATCGGTGAAGCGGCCTACCTGTTGGGCTGTCGCCGTCCTTTGGCGCTGATGGTCGCGGATATCGGAGAATCGGACTGCATCGACGGCAGATTGCTCACGGTCGAAGAGCGGAACGATCTGAATCGCGGACGGATCTTTGTTCGCAGCATGGCCCACGAGATTGGTGTTCCGGTATTTTCGAGCGTGCAAGCTGCCGTCGAGCATGCGATTCAGCTGGTACGGGAAGTCGCGATCTCAATGTGTTGCAACCGGCTTCAGGCGATTCTCGCGGATGTGCGGTGCGGACCGATCGAATTCCTGACGGAGGAGATTCCCGGCGGCTTTCTCATATGGATCCGTTGCGAAGAAGAGGACATCGGCAGCGGTGTCCGGAAGACTTACCACGGCAGGAAGTGGCACGTCGCGCGCGATGCCGATGAGAGCGATGTGGTGAGGACGGCGTTCAAGGCGGTTGCCACATGGCAGGAGCATGAAGCGCGCGATCGTTTCGAATACCGCGGCGTGCCGATCTTCGGAGCGCACGCGGAAGTGGGCGACCTGGTGCGCGTCTTAAAGAAAGATACCGAATACGGGTCTTGAACCTGTCGATGCCAAGCTGGTGTCGTCTTCAGTTTGCGACTACTGCAATCGCGGCAAGTGTTCCGGCGCGACAATGAGACGAATGGAGCGGGCCTGCCCAGGTTTTTTCTCGATGAACCCGTTTCGCTCCAGGGTCTTGATCATGTCGTGGATCGCAGGAGCTGAAACCCGAAAGTAGTATTGCAGGTCCGACTCGGCTGGCGGACAGCGATGGATCTTGGTGTAGTTGTGGATGAATGCGAGGTACTGGCCCTGCTTTGCGGTGAATCGCGGCGCCACGGATGGATCGAGTTTGGGCGCCAGATCAATCCTCACCTCGTAATCTTTCTCGGAGTTTCCCAGCTCGCGGACATTGATTAGGTAAACCTCTCCGCGGATCACCGTGCGAATAGGCTTTTTGGCGGCGACGGCTGCGGCGAGATTGGCACGCAACTCTTCGGCGTCCCTGCCAGGGTCCGCGAAGTTCGCGATCCGTGAGCGTGCGCCGTCGATTTGGGCGAACCCTCGTTGCCAACCCTTGGTGCGCTCCGTCTCAAATGAGACAGCGCCGAAAGACAGCACGTGGGCGCATAACTGTTCGAGCAACGTGACTGGTTTGCCCATTTTGTCCAAGGATAGCGAAATCCGAGAGTCTCAGCGAATGAATCTCGGACCGTCGAATTGGACGGCCTCGCCTTACCCGGGGCGGCAGAGCTCGCAGTATTTCCCAAGCCCTTTGCGGCGCCACTCCTCGTCGCCGAAGACGAAAGGCAGAGTCCGCGGCGTGCAGAAAACGCGGTGGACATGCGTTGTGACACCCGGCGGGCCACTGGCGCCAGGGCATGACGCGGCGGGAGGCTGTGGAGCGGCGATCGGTTCGATCCTCGTATCCAGTCCCGGATTCAGGAAGAATGGCAGAGAGACGCGCGAGCCGCTTCCAGTGACCACGCGATGCGGCGTCGCGGGGAACGCTCCATTGCTCGCGAACTCCAAGATCTCGCCGGCGTTGACGAGGAGTGTCCCGCGCACTGGGGGAGCCGGCATCCAACTCCCTTCCCCATTCAGGACTTCCAGACCGCCAGTTTCGTCTTGCAGCAGCAGGGTGATCCAACTGAAGTCCACGTGAGGCGCCACGCCCGAGCGCGGCAGACCCTCCGGAGTTCCGCGGTAGTGGATCATCTTCAGGAGCAGATACGGCGTCTCCGACTCCCGCAGAAATCGCGATTCCGGAAAGCCGAGCGATTTAGCCAGACTGGACAGCACCTCCCTTCCCACCGTTTCCAAATCGTCCATCAATCTGAGAACGAATCCGCGCCACTCCGGATCAACAGGCCACAGATTCGGACCGCGTAACTGGTGATGCACCGGTAAACCAGCGCGGGCGGACTCTTCCCGGCCGAAGTGGATCTGTTCGCGCCAGTCGTGGCAGCTCTCCATCACGCTGTAACCACGGAAATGCGGTGATTGCTCGATGGCCAGGAGCTGCTTCTGCCCTGCTGGGAGCGCGAATAACTCCTGAGCGCGCTCAATAACTTCGGCGCAGCGCGACACCGGGAATAGCGGATGCCGGACGCGAAAGAAGCCGCAGCCGCCGATCATCTGGTCGTATTCGAATTCGGGAATGCTCACGAGCTTCCGATCAGAATGCCGGTGAGGAAGACGAGCGCTCCGCCCAATCCTACTTGCAGCGCTGCCGAAAGGGGCGGCGTATCCATGAACCGGTGCCGGATCCACGTGATCACCCCCAACTCGACTAACACCACCACAATGGCAGCCGCCATCGCCGCACGAAAGTCGGAAACCAGGAACGGCAAGGTGTGCCCGATCCCGCCCACGGAGGTCATCAGCCCGCAGATGAGGCCGCGCACCCATGGATGTCCGCGTCCCGTCAAACTGCCATCGTCTGAAAGCGCCTCGGCAAAACCCATGCTGATGCCCGCGCCGACCGAGGCCGCGAGTCCCACCAAAAATGCGTCCCAACTCTTGTGCGTCGCCAGTGCGGCCGCGAAAACCGGGGCCAGAGTGGAGACAGAGCCATCCATCAGACCGGCGAGCCCAGGCTGCACGATCTGCAGCACGAACAGCCGCCGCCTGGCCTCGTCCTCTTCGCGCTTCACGTTCGGCTGCAGCTTGTCGGCGGCCAGTTTCTCGGCGCGATCCTCATGCGAGCGCTCCTCCTGCGCCAGATCATCCAGCAACTGCCGCACGCCGGCGTCCTGCGAACACGCGGCGGCTCGCTCGTAGAATCGGCGGCTTTCCACCTCCATGGTGCTGGCCTGCTTGCGAACCACGTCCAGCCCGAGCGGACGAATCAGCCACGTGGGTTTGCGCTGCACGAAGCCCTTCACGTCCTGGCGGCGGATCAACGGGATGTGCTCGCCGAAACGCTGCCGGTACAATTCAATGAGGCGGCGCCGGTGGCCCGATTCTTCGTCACGCATGCCATCAAATACCGCCGCCGAAGCGGCGAAATTGTCGCGGAGACCTTCCGCAAAATCGGCGTAAACCCGCTCGTCTTCTTCTTCCAGGGATATTGCCAAAGCCAGAATCTCGCGTTCCGAAAGACTGTCGAAGTTCCGCATCATTCCTCACGGTATCGGTTGCCACTGGCAGTTGCAAATCTGCTATTTGGCCGTCTGCGTCATAATGTAGGAAATGAAACGCACTGCTGTCTTTTCTCTCCTTCTGTTCGCGGCGCTCGCGAATGCGGTGGCGGCGGATTCGTACTCGGGTACCGTCGTCGACGTGATGTGCCGGAGCAAAGATCTGGCCAGTCACACTCGCGAATGCGCGATCACTTGTGCTAAAAGCGGCTTCGGACTGGTGACCGCAGAAGGCAAGTTCCTGAAGTTCGACGAGACCGGCAACGCCCGGACGCTCACGCTGCTCAAGAAATCCGCGAAGGACAAGGATCTAAAGGCCAAGGTCGGCGGCACCGTGGATGGCGACGTTCTGAAGGTAGCGTCGATCGAACTGCTACCGTAGCACGTGCAGGCGGATCGGTTCCGTGGCAACGTAAGAGGCCTGCTGGCCCGAACGAGTCTCCACCGCGCCCGACACGTAAATCAACTGGTCCACCGGCTCTGCGGTCGGTAGCGCCTCAATGGTGAACGTGCGGCGCGATTCGTCCTCGGTGATGAGCACGCCGTTCAGTCCCACGTCGAGTACGCGTACGCGCGGTGGTAGATTGCGCACTTCCACGGGGACGCGCCCGCCGAACTCGCTCTGCCGCGCAATCGAGACGGTGATCTCCGCGGTGCCCCCGGGTTTGAGCGTGACCTCTTTTGTCTCGGCGGTCATCGTCAAATCGGGCTGGGGCATCAGCGAGATCAGCTTCAAGTGATCTTCGGGACTGGCGAAGTGCGACAGCTTTGCGCTCGCTGCGATCGCCTTGCCGACCACTTTGAGCGGAATTGCGGCTGGCAGTTTGACGCCGGCATCCGCCCGCAGCACAATCGTCGCAGAAATCTGGCTGCTGCCGATGGTCGCCGCGCTGGCGTGAAGTCCTGCCGGCAGGTCCTCCAGGGATATGTCAATCGGTCCCTCGAAGCCGTCGATGCGGAATGCCGTGACCGCCACCGGAATGGCCCCTCCCGCCGGCACGTTCGGATTTCGCGGGCTCACGGTCAAACGGAAATCGGGACGGGGGTGACGCACTGTCAGACGGTACGGGTAATTTTCCCCTCCCAAACCCTGCACATCCCGAATCCGCACGAGGTAGTCGCCATCGGCGGGTGCAGTGAAGTGCAGTAGCGAATCTTTGCCGTAATTCGGTCCGCCATCGTCGTTGCGATAGTAAAGATGTGAGACGGGCAGGCCGTTCGGCGAAAACCTGGCGCCCGGCGGCAGGATCTGCACTTTGTAGACTGCGGTATCGATGGCGTGGGCTTCTGCCGTAGTGTCGAAGAATGCCAGCCGCTGGCCCCCGAAACTCTCAAAGACGGTGTCGTTGTCGGGCGAGAGCGGCAGCGCTTCCAGCCGGATGACCTCTCCGCCCACCATCACATAGTCGCCAACCTGCAGGCCGTTCCATGCCGAGATGCGAAGACCGCGTCCGGCAGAGTCGTGGTCGCGCAACGTGAGAGCCGTCTCCCAGACAGGACGCACCACAGCACGCTCGATCGGATTCCCCTGAGCATCCAGGACTTCGAGGAAGGAATCGAGATCGCTGCCCAGGCGGCGCGCGTTCACTTCGAGTACCCACTGCTCGCCCTTGCTCGCGTGGAAGCGGTAGCGGTTCTCGGCGCCCGGTGTGGCGATCCGGCCATTTACCGTAACCGGCGCCGTAATCGATCCGCCCTGAGATTCGACTTCCGGCTCAATCCCGAGTGCCACGCGCGTCTGATTGAATGCGTGCTCCGGGCGTACGGCGAGTGTATCTTCGGAGTCGGCCGTGGGGTGGCCGTCAAGCTTGAGTTTGGAGGCCAGGTGAAAGCCGCGCAGAGACAGTTCGGCAGTTGAATCTTTGCGAACACCGAGTGGGAAGGCACCCTGCACCAGCGGGAATTCGCCAACGATAATGCGGTAGAAGTGACTGGCGCGGCCGCTGTGCTGGTAATCGGAGACGCGAACGTAGTAGGTTCCCGTCTTCTCGAAGCGGTGTGCGAACATCAGTTGTTCCGTGCCCCCCTCGGCGCCGAATTCGCGCACCAGATTGAGGTCGGAATCGAGGATCGCGACGACGGGCTGTAGCGACGATCCGATCAGCATCGCCTGGTTCTCGAAGGAAACCTGCTCTCCCGCCTTCACCTGAATCTTGAAATAGTCCACATCGCCAGGTTTCGAGATCGTGCCCGCCAGGATGGCAGGAAGGAAGGTCTCGAAGGCATTCTCCGGCGTGTCGTTAGGCTCGCGATCAGGCGCCTCGCCGTAGTACGGCTCGATCAGGAAACGGCCTTCGGGACTGGTGCCAACAGGAGTCAGCAGGCGGAAACTGACAGGACCGATTTCCGCTTCAGGGTCGACCTCCACTTCGACCGTCACCTGATTGCGCGGCGGCAGGGGACCCAGATCGATGGTGGAGGGAGTGCCGTTCGAGCCGAGGCGAATGTCGGGCCCGTCGGGCAGTTCCTTCACGCGGAGGATGCGTCCGGTGAGTCCTGGTTCGCTGAAGTAGATGGCGCTCGCGCGAGCCAGATTCAGGCCTTCTACAGTCATCTCGACGCTGGTGCCGCGGGCGATGCCGAGCGGTTGGACGGTGTCGAGAGTGGGTGGCGTAGTGCGTTTTCCGGTGGAGCGCACAGTGCTGTCGGCGGCCCAAGCGGCAGGCGCGAGTGCGGCGCACGCAGCAAATCCCAGAGCGCTATTTCGAAGCCACCTTGTCATGATCCACCTCGTAAATTTCCAGTGTTCCATTAAACAGGCCGGCGGCGAAGCGCTTGCTGTCCGGCGAGAATTCCAGTCCAAAGGCCCAATCCGGCTGCTGCGCCATGGTGCGGACCTCCGTCAGGTTCACGGCCTGAAAGAGGCGGATGGTGCGATCGGCAGAGGCTGACGCCAGGTACTTTCCGTCGGGTGACCACGCCAGTTTCAGCACAGCGTCTTCGTGCGCGATCAAGCTGCTCTCGATCGCCCCTTCCTTGTCGCCCATGCGCCAGATGCGAATCGTCTTGTCGAGCCCGGCGGCCGCGACGCGGGTGCCGTCGGGCGAGATCGCGAGGGTGTTGATGCCGTCGGTCGCATCGGAGAGCGTGTAGAGGCGGGTGCCGGAGGCGACGTCCCAAATCTTTACGGAACGGTCGGCCGCGCCCGACACGAGGCGCTTGCCGTCGGGCGTGAATGCGAGGGCATAGATGGAATCGATGTGGTCGCGCAGGGTGCTCGTCTCTTTGGCTGTGGCGACGTCCCAGAGCTTGATCAGCTTGTCGTAGCTCGCCGTGGCGATGGTGGCGCCGTCCGGAGAGAAGGCGACGGCGTAGATGCAATCGGAGTGCCCTGAAAGAGTGCTGGTGACGGACTGCGTCGCGAGGTCCCAGATCTTGACCTCTCCCTTGCGCGCGGGGAGTCCGCCCGCCGTAGCGAGGCTCTTGCCATCGTGCGAAAAGGCGACGGCACGCACCGCTTCGGCATTGCCGGAGAGCGTGGCAAGCAACTTCTGGGACGCGGGATCGACGAGGCGTGTCTCTTTATATCCGCCGAGTGCGATGGCGCGGCCATCGGGCTGCCAGGCCAGCGAGTAGATCTGCGGCGCGGGTGCGGCGGAGGCGAGCGAGATCGAGAGACATACCTTCGCGGCCAAGCTCACGGTTGTTTCGGTGAAACCCGCCATGGCGGAATTATCCCAACAGTCCTCCCAGGATAGCAACTCAAGCCCAACACCTTCGGACAGAATCCAGCAGTGCTGGGCAGCGGGCTCGGCTTGTTGCTACGGTTCGAATTTGATCGTATCGTCGGGCGACTGGCCTATCAGCTTGTTCCAAGGTTCCATGCCAGACCTCATGGGGGTGGCGGCAGCCTAAACCGCTTTCCGGTTGCTTCCTGGGGATGTTCGCGGCGCTCCGGGACCGTAGACCGACAGTCGCTGAACGCGAGTCCTCAAGGACCGAACGTGCCTGATTCACGGCAGTTCGTGTCACTTGAACCATAAAGTGGCCGGAGTTTGAACCATAAGGTGGCCAGAGTCTGCTCCCAACCCCTGTGTTTGCGTCTGCCGTCTGCACAGTTCAGGTGCCATTGAACCACATCGTGGCCGCGAGTACCCGGTTGGAAGCATAAGATGGCCGGAAGTCGCCTGCATCGTTGCTGCGTCGGCGGCGATTCGAAACGCACCAAACAAGACTATTGCATTCTGCCTGTATGTGCGCCATACTGCGCACATACAATGCCGAAGGACGAAACGCCGGAGGAAGTCAGACGGTGGTTCCTGTCAACCGTCCAGAAGATGTGGCCCGTCGCCGAAGGGTCGCTCTCACTTCGCAAAAGCCCGTGCGTTCGAAAGAACTGCCAAGCATGCGCGAAGGGTGAGGGACACCAAAGCTACATTCTCTATGGCAGAAGCGAGGGCCGGCGGTCGTCGGTGTATGTGCCGAACGCCCTGGCACAACAGGTTCAGACGGCCATCGACAATGGCCGGGAACTCCGGCAGCTAATGAGTGAGGCTGGAGTGCGTTACGTAGACGCCTTGAAGACGGCGCACCGCAAACTTTGATTTGGCGCCCGCGCGCCGGACCAGGAGGAGGCAACCGTGCTAAGCCCGGACGATCTGTTGACGCTGTACCAGCGGCTGAGTGTCTCCGACGAGCCCGATTAATCATCGATCAGGTTCGCTCCTCCGACCCCGCACGCCGGGTCCGTAGCGGCCGCGGCAACGTGAGCGGACGATATCCCAGCAAGAAGATGGGGGTGACGATTCAGTTCGAAAGCCACCGGGTCGAACTGGCGGCCATCTACGAGATGGAACACGATGCACACGTCCTGGAATATTTCGATCAGCCTCCATCGATAAACTGCTCTACGACAGTGCGAACAGCAGGGGCATGGGTGTGCTCCACACACCGGACTATCTTCGTGATCCGCGACGATGCGGTTGGTTGGGAGGAGTGGAAGACGGAGGAGGACCTCAACCGGCTCGCCGAACACAACCAGAACAGGTACCAGCGCGATGAGACAGGGCGATGGCGCTGTCCGCCTGGCGAAGCGTACGCCTCGCAGTCCGGGCTTTACTATCGAATTCGATCGGCGCATGAAATCGATTGGGTCTTTCAACGGAACATACAGTTCTCGATGATTATCTGCGGGCCGACTGTCCCCCATGCGGATCGGGGGTTGGGGAGAGACTCCTGGGGCACGCCCTCGCGGCCCCAGGACTTTCGCTGGAGGCGCTCTTCGAAGTGACGCAGGGCGTTGCAACGCGCGATGAGATCTATTTGCTGATTGCGACAGGCGCGCTGTCGGTAGACATCCGAAGCGCGTCCCTTCGCGAACCGGCCCGAGTGGTGGTGTTTGCGCCTGGTGAGAAGCAACTGCATAAAATAGCTGGAGGGCGATCAGGCGCTTCTCTTCATGCTCCGCAGGCTCTCCGCCAGGCGATGGATCCAGAGATATTGAGGATGTTGTCCAATGCGGACGAGCAAGATTTCCGGACGGCAAACCTGCGCTGTCGCGTCGTCCGCGGCACCTTCAGAACGGCCCGCGTGACGCGGACCCATCCGTCCCCTCTCGTACTCTGCGGCGCTGGGCTGCCAGCTATTGATGAAGAGTAGACTTGAACTATCGATGAGACGGCGCTCTGCCAGACTTGCCGGGCTTCTGACTATGTGTGGCGCGGCCTTACTTCTTGTCTACTCGTCGTTCAATTGGTATCTAAAGCGAGCGGATGGCAGACTCGACGAGCAGATGAGAGCCGGCTATGTTGCCGATGAACGGCCGAGCCCAATTGACGCGAGGGTTCCCCTGCCCGAGGAACTCCGGTCTGCCATTGAAGAGCCTCGGGACTTCCGAATGGGCCACCGGGTGTCAGACATCCCAAATTCCGTGAAGATTGCCTTCGCGCGGGCGATTCAAGCCGAAGGATCGCCTAATGACGAGGGTTTTGCGATGGCTGAGCGTGGGGCGTGGCCATGGAATGCTACCGACGATGATTCGTGCCGGATTGTCCCGACGCCGGCTGAAAGCGGTTGCGACGAATAATTCCCTTTGCTTGGTGTTTTATGAACACGGCGGGTTTGGCAAGACGGACGACATCGCCGTGTTCCGATTGCATGAAAATGAGGCCCGGGCGATATGGCATTCAACTACCACGGCTGACGTCACGGGCCCTGCTGATCTCGGCACCGCAATTAGTGGGAAGACACACGGCGACGGATTGTATTAACAACCCTCTTGCACGTACCCGTGCCGAACGAAAAGAACCGGTGCAGATGGAGAGGCGCTGCCTGTGCGCGCTCAAAAAGATTGGCAGGTTCAAAACCGTCAGGGAGGATCTATCCCCATCTCACTCATCATTATGTGTGCCGTTCACTTGACCCGGGAAAGGCCAACTTCGTGTTTGCGCGTCAAGTGCCCACGAACTGAATCCGGTCATCTGGCGGGGCACGTTCCGGATTCGCCGTTCGCCGGCCGCAAAGCCGCTTATCAACGGCAACTGCGATTGTCAGGCAAGTCCAAGCCTATTATGATGGCGTCGAAGGGGCCGCCTCCATACCCGGGTTGAACTTGTGAATTCTTCTGAGGGAGATTCGCGGACGAGGAGAGCCCGCTGGCGTAAACGCGCCCGTTACCCACAGCCAGACCTTCCAAAACGTCATGCTGGTTTCCACCGACGTAGGATCCAT
>Ga0209060_10001238_pt1 | contig 29759 bp, 20 predicted proteins | sample Coa_R1_8_FD_187155 | JGI IMG/M metagenome (GOLD analysis project Ga0209060, IMG submission 187155) | Surface soil microbial communities from Centralia Pennsylvania, which are recovering from an underground coalmine fire - Coalmine... | ecosystem: Environmental > Terrestrial > Soil >...
CCTCGACGAAAAAACCTGACCAACCCCGTGACCGTTCCCCCAACCACTCTGCATCGGATGCGAGCGATGGCCCGACGCCTGCGCCCCGACGGCTCCGGTCCGCCGGGCATCGGAGCGATCTGGCCGTGGGTCCGGGCGGCTATCGTGCTCCTCGGCGTCTGGGGCGCGGCCGGGGCGATGCCGCCCGGCGAGCTCCCGGGCCTGGCGCCGTCGCTCGTCCGCGCGCTGAAGCTGACGGCGCTCGGCGCGCTGGCCGCCGCCGCGCTGATCGAGCGCGGCGCCGCCCCGGGCGGCGCCGCCGACCTGCGCGCGGGGATCGCGCGCTGGTGGCCGAGCTTCGTCCCGCTCGCCCTGCTCCCGCTGGTCCCGGAGGCCGCGGACGCCGCGCGCTGGGCGGCCTGGGGAGCGGCCGCCCTCGTCACGGTGGTGCGCGATCGCGTACCCGACGGCGCGGCGTGGGCGCCCCCGCCGGCCGGCCTGGCCTGGAGCCGCGCCCTGCGGATCACGGCGCTGGTCATCTGCGTCGCCTACGTGGCCGCCGGGACCACCGCCGCGGGCAGCACGGACAATGATCCGGCCTACTACTTCGGCGTCGCCCGGCACATCCTCCGCGTCCACGGTTACCAGGAGCCGATCGTCTGGCACTTCCTGGTCAAGCCGGCGAGCGTGCTCCACCGGCCGTTCGACTACTGGTCGGGGCTGGCCTCGCTGAGCCTGCTCCCGTTCTTCGCCCTCTTCGGCGACACGCACCGGGTGGCGGGCGCCGCCATGGGTCTCGTCACGGGCCTGTCGATCGTCGGCTTCGCTCATTTGCTGGGGACGGCGGCCCCGCTGCGCAGCCGGATCGTGCAGCTGGTGTCGCTGCTGCTCTATGCCTTCTCGCCCGCGTTGATGCGCTTCCGGTTCGACGTCGAGACCATCCCCTTCGTCCACCTCTGGATGATCCTCTCGCTGGTCGCGCTGGCGCGGCGCCGCTCGGAGTGGGCGGTGCTCTGCGCCTTCCTCGTTTTCTGGTCGCGGCCGGAGGACGTCGTGCTGGCGGTCGTGCTGTCGGCCGTCGCCGTGGCCACCACGGCGGAGTCGCCAGAGTCGCGCCTGCGCCTGCGCCGGACGCTGCTCACGGGCGCCATCTGCGGCGGCGCGTACCTGCTCTGCCACCTCCTGATGTTCGGCACCCCGCTGCCGCCGGGCGCCATGCTCGGACGACAGCTGGCCGACTACGGCGCGCTCTACCGGTGGGACGACGCGCGCCCCGCCACCTGGACGCTGGCCGACCACTTCACGCCCGAGTACCTGGCCGGCCGCGTCCACACGGCGCTGTCGAACCTGCAGGACATCAGCTTCTTCCCCAACTACCCCATCTGGCTCGGGCTGGCGGTCCTCCGTGGCTGCTGCTGGTCGAAGGAGTCGTCCAGCGTCGAAGGGACGAGCTGGCTGTTGCTGTTCGGCGGCGCGATCACCATCTCGCTCGTCAACCCGACGATGTTCGCCGGCCAGCGCACGCTGCACGCGCTCTTGCCGGTGTTCGTCCTGGCGGGTGGCTACGGCGCCGAGGCCGCGCTCGCTGCGCTGGGGCGGATCACGGCGGCGCGCCTCCCGTGGGCGAGGGCGGCGCGGCTGGCCGTCACGCTGGGAGCGCTGCTGCTGGCGTTCGCCATGCTCCGTCCCCTCCCCTTCACGCTGACGCTCGGCGCTCCGCCGCTCCCCTTCGAGGCCGACCTGGCGGCGCTGGACGCCACGCTCGACGGTGGGACGACCATGTCGACGCGCCCCTGGTCGGTCATCGCCGAGACCCGCAGCCCCGCCGTCTTCCTGCCCGAGAACGGCGAGGCGGCGATGGAGGCGGTCATCCGCAAGTACCACGTCCGCTGGCTGCTGCTGCTGAACGAGGGCGGCGGCCCCTCGCAGGCCATCCAGACCGAGCTCAACAACGGCACCCGGCACAACGTGGGTGGCCTGACCCTCACCCGGCGCCTCGAGCGCAACGGCATCAAGGTCTTCGAGGTGTCGCCCTTCTAGTAATGGGGCGCGTGGATGGCGTCGTAGCCGACGCTGTCCTTCGCGTGGCCGCCGCCGCGCTTCCAGAGCACGAAGGCGCCCCGCCGCTCGACGAAGCCGTAGGCGCGCGTCCGCAAGGCGTCGAGCATGTGCGTCCGCGCGCTCCCCTCGCCGGAGACCTCCTCGATGCGGGCCAGGATGTAGTCGGCGTTGTCGACGCCGATGCGCATGGTGTACGCGTCGGCGCGCGCGGAGAGCTGCGGAACCTCGGACTCGGTCAGCACCACCGAGGCGTTCTTGGGGATCTGCTTGCTGAGGGCCCGGAAGTCGGCGAGCTGCTCGGCGTCGGACGGCGTCCACCGAAACTGGACCTGCCGGAAGCCGCCTCGAAAAGTATGGTGCTGAAAGATCGCGCCCTCGTGGTAGCTGACGATGGCGCTCGCCAGGCAGATGGCCGCCAGCGCCCCGGCCGTGCGCGCCCTCCCCTCGTGCCCGGAGGCCCGCCAGTCGCCCAGCACCATCACCGCGCCCGCGAAGATGTAGGGCGTCCAGTGAGCGGTGTACTGGAAGTAGATCTCCGAGCTGTGCTCGTTGCTGGCCACCAGCGTGAACAGCGCGGCGGGGATGAACGGCAGCCAGGCCCGCCGGTGCCGGAACGGAAGGAACAGCACCGGCACGGCGATCTGCAGCAAGTAGGTCAGCTTCTCGGCCTTGAGCAGGGTGTTGAAGGCGTAGAGGGGGCTGGTGACCAGCGTGCGCAGCACGCCGCCGAAGCTGAACTCGCCGCTGGGGACGAGGTCGGTGTACATGTCGACGAAGGCTTCCGAAGCCCCCTTCGGGCCCGCGTGCGGCATCACCACGAACTTCACCAGCAGGAAGTAGACGACCGCGACCGCCGCGCCCAGCACGGCCGCCCGCGGCCGCTTCCCTCCGAGCATGTACGCCAGCGCCATCATCGACAGCCCGGGACCGATGTCCTCGCGCGACAGCAGGGCGACGAGGCCGGCCACGATCAGGCCGGCGGTCGAGCCGCTCTCGAAGAAGTAGAGCGTCCACAGCACGTAGCAGGGCGTCGTGGTGAGGAAGTGAAAGTCGTAGAACAGCGGCCCGTGCATCGGCGCGTAGACGGCGAAGCAGGCGCAGACCGCCAGCGCCTGCCAGGCGCTCCCCAGCCGGCGCCGCCCCAGCAGATAGAGAGGCACCGCGGCCGACGCGGTGACCAGCGCCTGCAGCACGAGCAGCGTGTCCGCGTTCTGCCGGAGCAGGTAGAGGGGCAGGAACAGGTAGGCGACGAAGGTGGCATGCCGCTGCAGGTGGGACTCGGCGACGCGTCCGAACGCCGACGTCGACGAGAACCAGGGCCCGCGGAGATGACCGAGCCGCCACATCAGGTTGTCGAAGATGGCCAGGTCGTAGCTGGTGGTCTGCAGGCGGTAATGGTTGATGACGCCCCAGACCGCCATGTGCGCGCCCAGCGCCACCACCATCGCCGCCAGCACCGCGCCCGGCAGCCAGCGCGGAAGCCGCGACGCCGCCTGGCGCCAGGCGACGGCCAGGCTCGGGGGCCTGGCCGTCAGCTGGAGGTAGCTCGCGCGCACGGCGCGCTCGAACAGCAGCCCCACGATCAGGACCGCCGTCAGCATGAGGAGAGCGTGGCCCTCGAACGCGTGCCAGTCCCAGAGCGCCACCACGACCGGCGCCACGAGGAGAGGGGAGAGGATCGTCCCGCTCCAGATCGCCGCCTCCAGCGTCCCCGCCCGGCGCCGAACGGAGAGCGCGATCGCCCACGCCAGGATGCTGACGCCGGCGGCCGCGGCGCTGGTCTCGAGCAGGAGGTCGCGGTTCGGGCCGGTCAGGCGGTTGGCGGTCACCACCAGGTGCCGCAGCTCGGGGCCGAGAGTCAGGTACCGCACCGCGAACGCGACCGCGGCCGGGACGCAGGTCCAGAGCATCAGCGCCACGAACAGATCGCGCCACGGCCACCCGGCGGACGCGCGCCAGAGCGCCGCCAGCCTGGCCCGTGAGGGAATGACACGCCTCCGCCGCGGGCCCACGGCGGAGATCGGAGGTCCGTCGATCTCCGGTGTCACGCGGGGGACACTAGTACAAACGGGGTGGATCCCGCCAGGACCTGCCCGCGCCCCCGGCCGCCGCGTGGCATCGACGGCGCCCAGCCCCACCGGGCGCCCCGATCCAGCGATGTGGTACCCTCGCGCCGGTCCGAGGTCGCCCAGCCGCCGTCGTGAGTCTCCGCCTCCATAAAAGGGCCGTCGAGTGGATCTTCCGGACGGAGGCGCTGCGGCGGGCCCGCGCCCTGCAACCGGTGCCCGACGTCGCCCGGTCTCGCGCGGTCCAGCAGGCCGCGCTGCTGCTCGAGGTGGCGCGGCGCGTGCTGGAGCCGGCCCAGCCGCTCCCGCCCGGGGACGCCGGGGGCGTCGCCTTCCCGCTCTACCGCTCCGCCATCGAGGGCCTAATCGGCGCCAGCGTCAGGCCGGCCGAGGCCCCGTGGGACGCCGCGCCCCCGGCCGTGGTCGCGCGGGCCGAGCCCGATCCCGAGGCGCGACGGCAGCTGCAGGCGCTGCTGGCCTCGCCCGACCCGAGCGGCGAAGACCTGCAGCGGATCCGCCGCTTCGCCGAATCGCTCGTGCGGGAGGCGAGCGCCAGGCCGTGCGAGGTCGATCTGCTGCTGGCGCAGCGCTGGTTGCGGATGCTCCTCTGCGGGGTGGTCCTGGCGCTGGGGGTGGTCGGCGCGCGCGCGGCGCTCGCTCGCCCCGACCTGGCCAAGGGCAAGCGCTTCTGGACCAGCTCGAGCTGGGCCGACTGCCCGCGCGACCCGCCCTGCACCGTCCTGATGTTTCACACCAACGAGCAGTACGCCCCCTGGGTGGAGATCGATCTCGGCGCGCCCAAGGTGGTCCGCCAGATCGAGGTGACGAACCGGGGGGACTGCTGCAGCGAGCGGAGCATCCCGCTGGTCGCCGAGCTCAGCAAGGACGGAAACAAGTGGACGGAGGTGGGACGGCGCACCAAAGAGTTCGCCTCCTGGACCGCCAGGTTCAGCCCCGCCACCGCGCGATACGTGCGGCTGCGGGTCCCGCGCGTGACCACGCTTCACCTGCAGTCGATCGTTGTTCGCTGAGGGCGCGGTTCGCGGAGCCGCGCGGTTCGCTGAGCCGCGGCGCCAGGCACGCCGGACGATCAGGCCGAGCGTGCGAGAGCCCCGCTGCCGAGCAGGTTGTCGCGGATGTACTTCACCGTGTCGCGCAGCGTGTCCGCCGGATCGCGCGGCTGGAAGCCGAGCTCGCGCGAGGCCTTGCCGGCGTCGAAGTACCAGAAGTACTGGGCCATCTCCACGCTGTGCGGCTCGACCGGGACCTTGCGCCCCAGCTTGCGGAAGACGGCGGCCTGGGCGCGCGACGCGAGAAAAGGGAGGTCGCCGCTGATCTTCACCTTGGGCGCCGCGATCTTGGTCAGCCGCTCGAGGCGGCCGAACAGCTCGGCGAACGTCCAGTTGACGGCACCCACCAGGTAGCGCGCCCCCGCGGTCCCCCGCGCCATCGCCACCGGCATCAGCGCCGCGACGTCGCGCGCGTCGACGACGTTGAGGCCGCCGGCCGGCATCAGCGTGATGTCACGCGCCAGAAACTGCAGGATCGGACGCGTCGACGACAGGCGATCGTCGCCCGGCCCCAGCAGCAGGCTGGGGTTCAGCGTGACCAGCTCGACCTTGTCGCCGCAGGCGCGGCGGGCCGCCTCCTCCTGGTAGTACTTGCTCGCGTAGTAGGGCCAGCGGGCGACCAGATCGATCGGCGTGGGGGCCTCCTCGTCGGCCACGTCGTCGGCGCGGCGCGAGACGGCGATCGTCCCGCTGGTCGAGGCCATCACGATGCGGCGCACGCCGGCGCGCGCCGCCGCCTCGCACAGCACGCGCGTCCCATCGACGTGCACGGCGTACATCTTGTGCCCGTCGCCGGGCAGGTGCGAGACGAGCCCGGCCAGGTGGTAGACCTCGCCGACGCCGTCGAGCGCGCGCTTCACGTCGTCGGGCGAGGTCACCGAGCCCTCGCAGAGCTCGACCCCCAGCCCGCGCAGCCAGCCCGGCGCCGCGCTGTGGGCCAGCACGCGCACCCGCTTGGCGGTCTCCTGGTCTGCGGCGAGCAGGCGCAGGAGGTGCGTGCCGAGGAACCCGGTCCCGCCGGTGACCAGTATGAGCTCGTTCTTCGTCATGGCACCGACCGGAGGACGCGGCGGCGCGGCGACCGCGCGCGAACGGCGATGGGCCCGAGCTTGCCGGCCTCCCCGTCCCAGGCGTCGCGCGCGGCGTCGGCGTCGAGCGCGGTGGCCACCCCATCGCGCAGGTTCTCCACCGCCCGCTGGGTGAACGCCGCCGCCAGGCGCCAGGACTCCTGCTGCGGCAGGCCCTTGGTCAAGGTGGCCAGCCAGTCGGCCGTGAGGAACGGTCCGAACGACACGGTCAGCTCGCGCGCCCGCGGCAGCGCGTTCCCCTTGGGCAGCGACTCGAACGTCCCCGCGATGTGCGCCGGCAGGATGCCGACCCCGGCGCGCAGCGCCAGATAGCCGAGGCTGGGGAGGAACTCGGCCAGCTCGCCGGTGACCGAGCGCGTCCCTTCCGGAAAGACGACCATGCTGCGCCCGCGCGCCAAAACCTGGAGCGTGGTGTCCATCGACTTGCGGATCGAGCCCGAGCGCTCCATCGGCACCAGGTTGGTGAAGTGCTTGAAGTAGGCGCGCCGGTAGCGGTTGCGGAAGAAGTAGTCGGCCGCCGCCATGGAGGCCAGATCCTTGCCGGCGTCGCCCAGCGCCACCTTCACCGCGCCCATGTCGAGGTGCGAGCAGTGGTTGGCCGCCACGATGAAGCTGGTGTGCTGCGGGACGTGGATCTTCCCCTTGACCTTGGTCTCGAGCACCCGCTCGTAGAACAGCCGCTGCGCCAGGGCCAGCCCCCGCTTGCCGGCCGACGAGACGGCCGAGGGGACGTGGATCTCGCTGTCATCGTCGGCGGCCTCGTCGGCCGCCCGCTCGCGCGCCGCCGCGATGGGCCCGCGCGCCAGCAGCTCCTGCAGCTCGGCGACCGTGCCGAGCGTGGTGATGTCGACGCTCTCCGGCAGCACCGCGCCGGCGTTCTCCAGCGCGCTCGACAGCTCGGCGTACATCAGGCTGTCGAACCCCAGCTGGCCGAACCGGCTGCCGAGCTGCACGTCGCCGCGCTTGCGCCCCGAGACGGTGGCGATCGTCTCCAGCAGCCAGGCGACCTGGCCGCGGTCGCCCGAGGCGACGGCCAGCGCCCCCTTGGTCTCCTCGTTCCTCTTGCGACGGCGCGCGATCTCCGCCGCCACGTCGCGCCGCTTGATCGAGCGCTTGGCCGTCTTGGGGAGGTCCTCCTCCCAGAAGTAGACGCCGCGCACGCGCTTCCAGATCGGCAGGTCGGCCGAGACCTTCCGGAAGTGCTCCTCGATCTTCGCCTCCACCTCCGCGCGTGACAACCCGGGCTCGTGCTCCAGATCGGGGACCACCGCGCAGGCGACCTGCTCGCCGATGCCGTCGGGGACGCCGACCACCGACAGCTCCTTGACGTAGTCGCTGCCGCCGTACTGCTCCTCGACCTCGTCGGGGTAGACGTTCTTGCCGTTGGCGTCGACGATCACGTCCTTCGAGCGGCCGACCAGGTAGAGGTTTCCCTTGTCGTCGAAGCGACCGAGGTCGCCGGTGTGGAACCAGCCGTCGCGGATCGCCTCCGCCGTGGCCGCCTCGTTCTCCCAGTAGCCGGCCATCACGTTGCGGCCGCGCGCGACCACCTCGCCGACCCCGGTGACGCCGTCGGCCTCGGCGATCTTGACCTCGATGCCCGGGAGCGGGCGGCCGACCGAACCGGCGATCGGCTTCTCCTTGGGCGAGGTGACGGTCAGGACCGGCGCCGTCTCGGTGAGGCCGTAGCCCTCGAAGAAGTTGAACCCCATGCCGTAGAACGCCTTCATCACGTCGGCCGGCAGCGCCGAGCCGCCGCTGATGAGGTAGCGGATGCGCCCGCCGAACCCCTCGTGCACGGGGAGGAAGATCAGCATCCCCAGGTCGAACCCGGTGCGCGAGCGGAGCTCGAAGTTCCCCGCCGCCAGCACCTTCATGAACGCCTCGAGCACCGGCGACTTGTCGGCGAAGCGCTGGAACAGGCGCCGCCGCAGCAGATCCCACAGCGCCGGAACGCCGACGATGGCGGTCACCCGCCCCTGCTTCAGCGTCGAGGAGATGAGCTCGCCGGTCAGCTCGGTCAGGTAGGTGACCTGCGCGCCGTGCGCCAGCGGCACCAGGAGGCCGGTGGCGAACTCGAACGTGTGGTGCAGCGGCAGCACCGAGAGCATCCCGTCGTTGACGCCGAACTCGAAGATCTTCGACAGCTCCGACACCATGAAGGTGAAGTTGCGGTGGGTGAGCATCACCCCCTTCGGCTTGCCGGTGGTCCCCGAGGTGAAGATCAGCGACGCCAGCGCGTCGGGGTTGGCGCGCCTCACCAGCTTGGCGGCGTGCTCGCGCTCGACGGCCAGGTCGGGGAGCGCGAACACCTCCGAGAAGCGCCACAGCTTGGTGGGGAGGCCCGCCTCGGCCAGCGCCGCCGCCAGCGCCTCGCCGTCTCTGTCCAGGAACTCGTCGCCGACCAGCATCCCGACGGCGCCCGAGGCCCGCGCGATGTTCACCAGCTCGGCGACGTTCATGTCGCGATCGACCGGCACCACGGTGGCCGCGGCCTTGATGACGCCGAAGTAGGCCATCGACCACTCGGGGCAGTTCTTGGCCCACAGCATGACCCGCTCGCCCGCCGCCACGCCGGCGCCCAGCAGGAAGATCCCCACGCGCGAGGCCAGCTCCTGCAGGTCGGCGTAGCTGTAGATCTCCTCGCGCTTGTTGCGCTCCATGCGGAGCGCGACGCGCGTGGCGTGCAGCTTGGTGGTGGTGTCGAACAGCTCGAGCAGGTCGTGGTAGCTGTAGACCTGCTTGGGCTTCGAGGCGTAGGTCTCGTCCAGTTCGGGGAGCACCCAGCGCGCCAGCCCCGGGAAGTGGATGTTCATCCAGTAGTCGTAGAGGTCCAGCTTCTCGGGGCCCCAGGTGAGGAGCTTTTGATCCTCCTCCGGCATGCGATCGCGCAGCGCGCGGATGTTGTCGGCGCGCAGCACGTAGGCGTTCTCGAAGATGAACGGGCGGAACAGCTCGATGTTCTCCGCCGCCTCGGTGGTCACCCGGTCGATCTCGTCGACCCCCTTCTTGATCCGATCGACGACGGCGGTGAAGCGCCCGGCGCCCCACCCCGGCCGGATCTTCCCCAGCGTCTTGGAGATCGACTTGGCGGCGCGGTTGAAGCGCGGCAGCGAGTAGCTGTCGAAGTGCTCCTGCGTGACCGGGCGGAACTCCATCCGCGCGGCCAGCTCGTTGACGAAGCGGTGACCCGTCTCCTTGTCGCGGAAGCGCTTCCGCTTGTAGAGCCCGGTCAGCGTCGTCACCCGGTCCATCTTCATCGGGTTGAGGTCGCCGCTGCACAGCTGGAACACCAGCTTGGGCTGCTCGACGATCGCCTGCGCGGCGACCATCAGCATCCCCGACACGACGTGATCGACAGGGACCACGTCGAGGATTAGCTTGGGCGACACCGGCAGCGTGTTCTGCCCCTTGAGCGCCAGGTAGACGAGCGGCGCCGAGGTGGTGAACCCCTCGTTCCAGCCTCGAAACGGATAGGCCACCGCGCTCTCCACGATCGCCGGGCGGACGATCGAGCGCACGATCCCCGTCTCGCGGGCCACCAGCTGGTCGCCCATGCTCTTCGTGTAGGTGTAGATGTTGGGCCAACCCCAGGTCGCCGCGCGCTCGACCCCCTGCCGGGTCATCTCCGAGCGGATCCACTCCTTGCGGGCGCGCGCGACGGCCAGCTTGAGCGCCGCCTCGTCGTCGGGGTCGCGGTTCTCCTCGCGCAGGCGGGCGCGCGCGTCCTGGCGCAGCTTGGCCAGCACCTGGGCGTCGTCGGCCAGCTGGCGGATGCGCGCCGCGCCCAGCGCGCTGTCGGTGATCTCCTGCTCGACGGAGAACTTGGTCCCGGGCAGGTCCTTGTGGCGCGGGTAGTAACCGTCCAGCTCCTCGTCCTCCCAGACGTCGCCCGAGCGGTTCCCCGCCACGAAGCAGGTGCTGGTGTGGATCAGCGCCGGCCGCCGCATGCGCTTGGCGAAGGCGATGACGTTCTTGGTCCCCTCGACGTTGGTGCGCATCGCCGACTCGAGCGGCGGGTTGAACGTCACGCGGCCCGACGAGTTGATGAGGACGTCGATGTCCTTGGCCACCTTCTCGGCCTGCTCTTCCGACAGGCCCAGGTTCGGCTCGGTGATGTCGCCGTCGACCACCACCACCTTCTGCCGCAGCAGCTTGGCCAGGCCTTCGGCGCCGCCGTGCTTGTCACGCAGCGGGTCGAAGGCGGGCGAGGTCACGACGCTCTGCCAGAAGCGCGACTCGCTGTCGGTCCCCGAGCCGCGCCGGACCATCACGTAGGCCCGCCCGATGTCGGGGAAGCGATCGAACAGCATGCTGAGCAGCACCTTGCCGACGAAGCCGGTGCTCCCCAGGACGAACAGATTTCGGCCGCGGAAGATCTGGGACGGCGAGAGCGCGGGGGGGGCGGTCGGGTGCTCCATTGCGAAGCGGCGGTTTTATCCCGACCCCGCGCCCATTGCCAACCCGCGCCTCCGGCCCGCGCCTGAGCTGCCCCGGACCCTGATTCGACCCTGATGAAGCCCGATGGCCGCCCTGATGCCAGCCCGAGCTAAAATTTGCCTGATGAGCCATATCGGGGTCAGATTGCCGTCGGTGACCACGCCATCCAGCGCGCCGAGGCGCATCAGAGCTCCATCGGGGTTCGAGGACCACCTCTGCCGGCGCGAGGCCGCCGCCCTCCTCGGCTTCGCCAGCGAGTTCAAGGTCCGCCAGCTCGAGAAGGACGGTCGGCTGCACCCGATCCGGGGGGCGATGGGATCGGCCTGGTACGCGCGCGACGAGGTCGAGGCGCTGCGCGGCAAGGGCGCCCCGACGCCGGCGGCGACGATCGCCGGCCGCCTCCGCTGGCCTGACGATGCCCTCATCGCGCTCCTGCGCGAGAAGCCCCGCACGGTGGTCGATCTGGTGGTCGACGCCGGGATCCCGATCGCCCGCGCCGAGCGCGTCTACCGGTTCTGGAAGACGCACGAGGCGCCCCGGCCCGCGCCCCAGCCCATCGACGGCAGGGCCGCGCCGGACCCCGGCGCCGCGGCCGGCGAGCCCTCCGAGCGCCGGAGCGGCGAGCGGATCGAGCACGACGCGCTCCTGCGCCAGCTGCGTGACGCCGACCCCAAGGTGCGCGCCGCCGCGTTCGACAAGCTCAAGTCCCGTCGACGCTGACCCGCGCCGGCCTCAACTCGGCGGTCCGACCTGCTTGGCGGTCTCGCGCCGGATCCGCTCCAGCTCGGCCTCGTCGAACTCGTAGCGCTCGCGACAGAAGTTGCAGGTGACCTCGGCCTTGCCCTCGTCGAGGATCATCGCCGCCAGCTCGCTCTCGCCCAGCGAGGCCAGCGACGCTCCCGCGCGGGCCCGCGAGCAGGCGCACTGGAACAGGACCGGGCGCCGGTCGAGGAGCTCGATCCGCCCGAGCCGGTCGCCCAGCACCGCGGCCAGGAGCCCCTCGGCATCGTGGAGCTGGCCGTCGTCGATCCCGGCGCCGAGCACGCGCGCCAGCGCGCCATCGCTCACCAGCGCGCGCGCCTCGGCGACCGCGTCGGCGCCGTCGCTGCCGGGGAGCGCCTGGACCAGGAGGCCCGCCGCGAGGGCGATCGTCCCGTCGGGCGCGAACAGCGCGTCGGCCGCCAGCGCGCTCACCACCTGCTCGCTCTCCTCGAGGTAGCGCTCGACGTCCTCGTCGATCTCGCCGCTGCGGATGGCGGTGCTGCCGCTGAAGGGCTGGCCCAGCCCGAGATCGCGAATCACGCTCACCACGCCGGTGTGCCCGATGGCGCGCGCCAGGCTGGCCCGCGCCCCTGCCGCCGGGAGCAGCGGCGCCTCGGGGTTCTTGACGTACGCGCGCACGCGGCCGGCCGCCGTGGCGTCGACGGTGACGCCCCCCAGCGGCCCGTCGCCGAGCACCTGGAGGGTCACCCGCTCGTCGTCCTTGGTCAGCGTCGCCAGCAGCAGACCGGCGGTGGCGGCACGGGCGAGCGCCAGCGCGGCGGCGGGCGCCGCCGCGTGCCGGCGCGCCGCCTCGCGCGCCGCGAAGCTGGTGGTGGCGAGGACGATGCGGACCGGGCGGCCGTCGAGGACGGCGCGCAGGACCTCGTCGGGGGGTGGTTCGAAGACGGCCATGCCGGCGCCCCTTTTACTACCGCCCGGCGGGGCGTTGGCAAGCTTGCCCATCGCCGCCACGTTGCCGGAGTCGTGACGCCACGTTCGTGACCACCGCGCGTTTTCCGCTATTTCTCGGGCAAATGTAACGAAACATCATCGGGGTTGATACCCGATCTCGACCGTCGAGACGGTACAGTCTTCCCCAAAAAGGAGGCTGCACGTGATCGATTCGCTGAGTGCGGGGCAGGACAACGTCGTCTTCATGGGACGGCGATCGTTTCGGATGGAGACGGTGGGAGGACACGACGACGACGAGGTGACGATCCCGAAGCGCGCGTCCGAGGTCCCGACCGAACGGATCTTCGACTCCGATCGCGAGCGTGCGGCGCGCGACGCGCTCGCGGCGCTGCGGTCGCCGAGCGGCCTCTCGAGCCGCGCCTGGCTCGGTCTCTGCTCGGGAGCGTTCGCGCTGGGGATCGGGCTGACGCTGGCCTTCTCGGGCCGACCCGCGCCGCGTCCGGTGGCGCCAGCCGCGGTCGCTGCCGCCGCGCCGGCCGCCCCGACCATCGTGATCGAGCCGGTTCCACCCGCGCCGACCGAGGCGCCGGCGGCGCTGGCCCTGGCGGCGCCCCCGGTTCGCCGCCCGCCGGTCGCCAAGCCGGCGCGGCCGGTCCGGCTGCGGCCGATCCGCCCGGCGCCGACCGAGACGACGACACCGTCACCGAAGCCCTGGGTCGATCCTTTCGCCGAATAGTCAGCCGGCCGCCGCCGGCCGCCCGCGCTCAGATCTGCGCCTCGGCCAGGCTGGGCGCGCGGCGGGCCAGGAACGTCGTCCGGGTGTAGTGCCACCAGGTGAGCAGCAGGCAGCTGGTGTAGAAGGCCAGGAAGCAACCGAGAGCCGTCACCGCGCTGCCGGTCGCCTTGATCGACGCCCCGAAGCTGCGGGGGATCAGGTAGCCGCCGCAGGCGCCGACGGCGCTGGTGAACCCGATCACCGCGGCGCTGGTGCGACGCGCGCGCGCGAGCACGACGGCCGCGGCCTCCTCCGCCAGCCCCTTGGCCTCTCGCTGCGCCTGGCGGCGGAAGATCACCGGGATCATCCGGAAGGTCGCCCCGTTCCCCACGCCGGTGGTGATGAAGAGGACCAGGAAGAGCGCCATGAACAGGCGGAAGGCGTGGGCGTCGAGGGCGAACAGCACGCCGAAGGTCGCCGCCCCCATGATCACGAAGTTCCAGAACGTCACCCGCGCCCCGCCCATCCGATCGGCCAGCTTGCCGCCGAACGGCCGCGCCACCGAGCCGACCAGCGGTCCGAGAAAGGCCAGGTTGGCGGTCACCGACGGGAACTGCGTCTTGAGCAGCAGCGGGAACGCCGCCGAGTACCCGATGAAGGACCCGAACGTGCCGATGTAGAGCCAGGCCATCACCCAGGTGTGCTTCTGGCGAACGACCGCCAGCTGGTCGCGGAAGGTCGACCGCGCCGCCGACAGGTTGTTCATGTAGAGCGCCGCGCCGATCGCCGCCAGCAAGATGAACGGCATCCACATCAGTCCGGCGTTCTGCAGGAAGATGGGCGGCTTGCCGTGCGGCGTCGCCAGGCCGAGGTTGAGCGCCGAATAGCCGATGAGGATCGGCACCAGCAGCTGCACCGTGCTGACGCCGATGTTGCCGCCCGCGGCGTTGAGCCCCAGCGCCCACCCCTTCTCGCGGTCGGGGAAGAAGAAAGAGATGTTGGCCATGCTGGAGGCAAAGTTGCCGCCCCCCAGCCCGGCCGTGGCCGCCGCCGCCGCCATCAGCCAGAACGGCGTGTCCGGGCGGCCGACGAAGAAGGTCAGCGCGGTGGTGGGGATCAGGATCAAGAGGGCGCTGACGATGGTCCAGTTGCGCCCGCCGAAGCGCGGGACGGCGAACGTGTAGGGGAACCGCATCAACGCGCCCACGAGGCCGGGCAGCGCGACCAGCTGGAACAGCTGGTCGGTCGTGTAGTGGAATCCGACCTTGTTGAGCCGCGGTGCGGTAACGCTCCAGATCAGCCACACCGAGAACCCGATGTTCTCGGCGACGATCGACCAGAGGAGATTCCGGCGGGCGATGTTGCGCCCGGTGCGCCGCCAGAACCCCTCGTCCTCCGGGTTCCAATCCGTGATCCACCTCGGTGATGCGCTCTTGTCCATGCCTCGACGGTAGAGGGCCGTCGGTCAAGAAGGTGTAACGGGACGACCCGGAGTTGGTGCCCGGATTCCGCAGAATCGGAGACGGGCTGAGGGCGCGTGGAGATGCGCCGGTAGGTGTACACGTCGAGGAGCTGACCCTGCCCGGCGACGGGGCTGGTGGTCTGAAACCCCGAAGCCGTGTGGGCCAGCGACTGCTTGCCGCCGGAGGGCGACCCGCCGCGGTCTCCTTCGGCGAAGCAGAGCTCATTTCCGGCAGGGCCCGGGGCTCGTCAAGCCTTGGTCAATCGGCGACGCTACGGCCGCGCGCAGGTGCGGCGGTAGGTGTCGACCGCCGCGACCGAGCCGCCGCCCCCGGTACTGTTGAAGAGGGCGAGCAGATCGCCGCTGACCGTGAACCCGTAGTTGTCGGCGGAGGAGCCGCTGGTGCAGTCCACGTGGTCGACGACCAGGTTGGTTCCCATGACGTGCTGCGAGCTGTTGTAGCGGAAGTTGAGCTCTCCGCCGTCCAGCACCGAACCCAGGTCGACGCCGGCCCACTCGATGAAGGCGCCCGAGCCGAACACGCGCATCGTCCGGCGGGTCGAGAGGCCGGTTTCCCGTTCCTGCCAGCGCACCAGGTCATAGTCGCCGTCCAGGATGGTCCCCCCCGCCGGCATCTCGACGGTCCCGCCGTCGACGTAGATCCCGTTGTACGTCCCGACCACCAGCTCGGCGACGATCGGGGCACCGGTGACGGTCACGGTGTTGCAGACGCCCGCGTCCGGGTCGTTCGGCTGGCTGGCGACATCGCAGGCCGGCAGTCCGCCGCCGGTCCCGGCGACGGAGCCCGCGCCGGCGCCGCCCGCTGCGCCCGCCGTCCCCGCCGCGCCGCCGCCCGTCGCGCCGGCCGAGCCTCCGCGGCCCGCGGTCCCCGTCGGCGACGAGCCACCGCCGCAACCGGCGACCGCCAGCATCGCCACCCACCCCACCACCGCCCGCCGCATCGCTACTCCATGTCGGCCATGACGATCGGCGGGTGGTGCATCATCGTGATCTCCGGCGAGGGGCCGACGGCGCTCTTGGCCATGGCGATCGCCTCGGGGAGCGACTCGGCGCGGTCCCAGCCGAGGATCTTCGGCACGTGCGCGTTCGAGGCGCCCGCCACGATCACCTTGCCGACGTGCTGGCGCCCGTGCTCGCCCCAGTACCACATGTTGAAGGGGTGAACGCCGTGGTACGCGTTGCCGCGCCGGTACATCTCGATGTAGCTCGGGTTCTTGGCGAACTCCTCCTCGTACTTGCGGTGCATGACGTGCGCGTCGCGCGTCTCGGGGAGGATGCGGTTGAAGAACTCGATGTAGCTGGGGTGCTGGACGTGATCGAACTCGTCGTACACGGGGTGGGTCAGGATCATCACCCCGCCCTTCTTCAGCACCGGCTTGCCGCGGAACATGTTGTGGAAGTACCCGAGCCCCATGGTCTGGACCAGGATGGGGTTGAGGATCGAGTTCACGTTGTAGGGGCTGATGAACGGCACGCCGCAGATGAGGATGTCGGCCTGGCCGCGCACGTGGACGGCGTACTGCTCGAAGCAGCGGGCCAGCGTCTTCTCGTGCACCGGCACCGTCTTGCCGGCGTGGACGGCGATCATCTGGTACTGCGACGGGATGGCCTGAAACACCTTCCGCTTGGCGCCGGCCGGCAGCTTGCTGAGGCTCCACCGCATCGCCTCGAACTTCAGGCGATCGATCTCGGTGTACTCGTCCTCGTTCTTCGAGAGGAACGCCGTGGGGCCGGCGAACATGCGGTTGTTCAGCACCGTCTCGATGTGGAAGACGTTCATGTGCTGATCGACGATGGCCCCCTGGCGCTCGATCTTGGTGGCCATCGTCGAGTGCTTGGGGTCCATGTACCCCGACGAGCGCATGGTGGTCGGCTCGTGGTGGGGGCGCGTGACCTCGTAGTCACCGAGGCCGATGGTCACCGACTTGTGGCCGCCGTCCATGGGGACGAAGTTGATGTTCACGTAGATGACGAGGTCGCTCTCGACCGCGCGCCGGTGGATGTTGACCGGCTCCTTGTGCTCGGTCGTCCCCAAGTGGACGAAGCCGTCGGGGTCCTCGACGTCGTTGCAGTAGTACCGGTCCGGGTAGAAGGCGTTGTGGATCTTGGACCCGACCATGCGCCGCATCTCGGGCTCGGTCATCTTCCGGTGCAGGCAGGTGGCGACGATGATGTGGACGTCGTCGACGCCGTTGGCGTCCAGCATCTCCAGCAGGATCTCGATGATCGTCTGCCGGATGTCCGGCGTCGCCATCGGCGGCAGCGGCACGCTGATGTCGTCGACCGCGATGGTCACCCGCATGCCGGGCGCCAGCTGCGCGTACAGCGGGTCGGCGTCCAGCGGATGGTTCAGCGCGTAGCGAATCGCCGCGCCCGGGTTGGCCAGCCCCTCGAGCGGCGGCCGGGGATAGATGACCCGCGTGCCGATCGGCAGATCCTCGAGCAGGAGATCCTCGCCCGAGAACAGGACACGGGGCGCCGAGTCGCCGTCGATGTAGACGACCTGATCGTCTTCCTTGTTTCGCGGCACCGGGCCGCGCAGGACTTTGGGTGCTCTTTCTCTCATTTATCGAAGGTCCCAGAGATGACCGCAGGTCATCGTAGATCCAGAATCGGCCAGTCGTGCTGCATGGCCGTGTTGCGCAGGCGGATGTCGGGGTTGACCGCGGTCGGGTGACCCACGACCGAGAGCATGGGCAGGTCGCTCATGCTGTCGCTGTAACCATAACAATCCGAGAGGTTCAGCTTCTCCTTCTCCGCGTAAATCCGCATCCAGCTGGCCTTGGTGGCCGAGGCCATCATCGGGGGCAGCAGGCGCCCCGTGGCGTACCCGTCCACGAACTCGAGCCGGTTTGTCACATAGTCGTCGATCTTGAGGTGCTTGGCGAGCGGCCCGACCGTGAGGTCGAGCGCGCCGGTCACCAGGACCTGCCGGAGCCCGAGCTGACGCGATTTGTCGATGAGCTCGTAGGCCCCCGGGAAGATCGAGGGGCGCAGGACGGTGTCGAACAGCTCCTCGGCCATGGCGCGCAGCCGATCCTCGGACTCGCCCTTGTAACGAATGAAGAAGATGTCGTTGAACAGGCGCCGGTTGAAGAAGTCGGTGGCGAGAAACAGCGGCACGCTGAGCATCGTCGCCGCGGTCTTGGTGACGCTCTTCAGCAGCCCCTGCTGATTGCGGGCGGTGAAGGCGAACGCGTGGACCAGGTTCGTGCGGACGAGCGTCCCGTCCAGATCGTAGAAAGCGGCGGCGGCCATCGAAATTAGTGCCCGCCCCGTATACCACAGGCATAATCTTCAGGCTTTTCAATGAAGCGGGTCGCCGGCCGCGAGCTCCTGACCACCATCCTCAGGGAGGCGACGCCGCCCGATCTCCGGGTCGTCGGTCGGACGCTGGCGCACGCCGCGATCGTCGGCGCCGCGGCTGGGCTGATGGGGGCGGCGTTCTTCGCCACGCTCGAGCTCTTCCAGCGGCTGGTGCTCGAGGACCTCGGCGGCTACCGGCCGCTGCGGGCCAGCGGCGAGACGTTCCTTCCCGAGATCGGCCACCTGGCCCACTTCCGCCCCTGGCTGCTGGTGCTGCTGCCGGCGGCCGGCGCGCTGGCCGGCGGGCTCGTGGCCCGGCTGGCGCCCGAGACCTACGGCGGCGGCGGCGACGCCATGATCGACGCTTTTCACCACCGCGACGGCTGGGTCCGCAAGCGCGTCGCCTGGGTCAAGGCGATCGCCTCGATCCTGACGCTGGGGACGGGCGGCTCGGGCGGCCGCGAGGGGCCGACCATGCAGATCGGCGGCGCGCTCGGGTCGCTGTGCGGCCGGCTGCTCGGCGTCGACGTGCGCGAGCGCCGCATCCTGATGGTGGCCGGGGTGGCGGCCGGCATCGCGGCGGTGTTCCGCACGCCGCTGGGCGCGGCGTTGCTGGCGGTCGAGGTCCTCTACCGCGACGACTTCGAGTCCGACGCGCTCATCCCGGCGGTCCTGGCCAGCGTCACCGCCTACTCGGTGGTCATCTCGATCTTCGGTGAGTCGACGCTGTTCGCCCACCCGGGGCGGTTTCCGTTCGTCATCACCCACCTCTGGCTCTACGGCCTGCTGGCCCTGCTGGTGTCGCTGCTGGCGGTCATCTTCCTCACCGCGCTGCGCGCCGTGCAGAAGGTCTCCGCCGGGCTCACCATCCCGCTGTGGGCGCGGCCCGGGCTGGGCGGGCTGGCGGTGGGCATCTTCTGCGTGCCGATCATCTGGCTCATCGGCTGGCGCCTGGCGCAGCCCGGCCAGGGACTGGGCCTGCTGGGCGGCGGCTACGGCGCCGTGCAGATCGCGGTCACGGGCGTCAGCTGGCTGCCGCTCGGGTGGGTGGGCGCGGCGCTGCTCCTGTTCCTTTGCCTGGCGAAGATCATCTCCTCGTCATTGACCATCGGCTCGGGCGGCAGCGCCGGCGACTTCGCGCCAGCGCTGGTGATCGGAGGCCTGTTCGGCGGCGCGTTTGGCCGCGCCGCGCAGCTGCTCCTGCACGACCCGCGCATCGATCCGGGCGCCTTCGCGCTGGTGGCGATGGGGACCTTCTACGGCGGCATCTCGCACACGCCGCTGTCGTCGCTGGTCCTGGTGTGCGAGCTGGCCGGCAGCTACGACCTCCTCGTGCCGCTGATGCTGGCCGAGGGGATCGCCTTCATCGCGCTCCGCAAGCGGTCGCTCTACACGGCGCAGGTGCCGACCCAGCGCGAGTCGCCGGTGCACCAGGCCGCCACCGTCGATGTGCTGGCCACCACACGGGTGGGGGCGGTCATGCGCATGGTCTCGGTCAGCGGGATCCCCATCGCGGCGCGCGAGTTCTCCGTCCGCACGGACGCCAACCTGCGCGCCGCGGCAGAGACGATGCTGGCCAACAAGCTGCGGGAAATCCAGGTCATCGACCCCGAGGGGCACGTGGTCGGCCTGCTCGACGAGGCCGACATCTCGCGCTTCTACCTGGATGCAGGAAAGCCCGCGCCCGCCCCGCGCCCGGAAGCGGAAGGCTGACCGCCGCCCCGTTTCGGCGTACTCTCCCGACGTTCGCCCGGTAATCCCCTTCAGGAGGGTTCCCTTGGACTATCGCCTCGTCGCGCCCCCCAGAGCGACAGCGCTCAGGTTCCTCTGCACCTCGCTTACCCTTGGCCTGGCGCTCGGCTGCGCCGGAAAGGGAGGATCGACAGCCGCCGGCGGCACGCACGGCGCGGGCGGCTCCAGCGCCCAAGGTGGATCGTCGGGCTCCACCGGCAACGGCGGCTCCGGCGCCAGCGGCGGAACGACCGGCAGCGGCGGCGCCACGGGCAGCGGCGGAACGACCGGCAACGGCGGCGCCACCGGCAACGGGGGCACCAGCGCCAGCGGCGGGACGACCGGGTCGGGCGGCACGGTCGCCAGCGGCGGCAATACTGGCGCAGGCGGAACGAGCACGGGCGGCGACACCGGCGCCGGCGGCACCGTGTCGCCCACCGACGGCGGCACCGACGCCGCCTGCCAGACCGCCGACTTCAAGTTCGTCCCGCAGATCCCGACCGTCTACCTCTTGGTCTCCGAATCCGGCAGCATGTTCCATTGCCTCAACGCAACCTCGACGGAGAGCTCGGGCAACGCCATCTGCATCAACAGCACGACCAACGCGGTCGATATGAACAACACCGCCTGGTACGTGCTGAAGACGGCCATCGAGCAGGTCTTGCCCCAGCTGGATTCCCAGGTCCGTTTCGGCTTCAGCACGATCGCTGGAACGAACCCCGCCGGCGGGGGATCGTGTCCGTCGCAGCAAGGGACGCTCACCGGCAACGTGGCGCCCGCGCTGAACAACGCCGCAGCCATCGCGACGCTCTACGACGGCATCCAATTCCCCCCCAACAGCACCCAGGTGGGCGTGAAGTACGAGTCGCCGGTCAGCTACTCGGTGGGGAACGTCACCACGGCGCTCATGGCCGACACCGATCCCGGAGCCAAGTACATCCTGCTCATCACCAACGGGATGCCGGACTACTGCGATGACTCGAACGTGCTGTGCCCGCCCGACTCCGTGGTCTGGAAGCTGCAAACGGCCGCGGCCGCGGGGATCAAGACGATCGTCTTCGGGATCCAGTCGACGCTGTTCCAGCTGGCGCCGGGCGTGCTGCAAGCCTACGCCAACGCGGGCGCCGGAGAGCCGACCATCGCGCCGGTGAACACCGGCGGAAGCGCCAACGACTTCTTCGACCAGTGCGACGGCATCGCCGGCTGGGCAAACGACCTGAAGGCCAAGGGGACGACGCCCATGCGGGGAGACACGCTCGGGACCTATTCGGCGACGATGGGCCCGACCGTTCCGTACACGCCGAACGCCGCGGATCAGACCATGCTGGTGAATCAGCTCTCGGCGGCGATCTCGGGGGTCAAGAGCTGCTCGTTCGACCTCTCGGACGTCGGCGGCAAGTCGATCAAGGTCGACACCACGATGCTCGGGAAGGCGACCGTGAAGATCCAGGGGACGGTCGTCCCGCAAGACGCGACCAACGGGTGGAGCATGAGCGACCCCACCACCCTGGTCCTGAACGGCACCGCCTGCACGACGTGGCAGACGCCCAACAACAACGACATCAACTTCGCCTTCCCCTGCAGCAGCATCATCTTCGAGTGAACCCATGACGACCAACCGACACTTCGAGCGACGCCTGCTGGGAGCTCCTTCGACCCTGCTGATCGCGGCGCTGCTCCTCGGATGCACCAACGCCGGGGTCAAGCCACAGACGGGGACGGGTGGGTCGGGCACCGGCTCGGGCGGCAGCACCGGCAAGGGCGGCAGCACCGGCAAGGGAGGTAGCGGCGGCTCCACCGGCCAAGGTGGATCGGGCGGCTCCGGCATCAGCGACGCGGGCAACCTCGACGGCGCCTGCGCGGCGACGACGATCGGCGCCCAGCCGGTGCCGCTGGATCTCTACTTCCTCATGGACAGCTCGAAGTCGATGCTGGAGAAGACCGGCGCCGGAACGACGAAGTGGACCGCCGTCAGCTCGGCGCTCGACATGTTCTTCGCGGATTCGGGCTCGGCCGGGCTCGGGGTGGCGCTCAAGTACTTCCCCGACGAGCAGAGCGGCGCCCCCGCGACGTGCGCGAAGGACGCCGACTGCGGCAGCTACGGGCCTTGCGACTTCCGCAACACCTGCGTGTCCAGCGCCGCGACGACGACGGCCGTGACCCCCCTCTGTCCGACGGGAAGCACCGTCTGCGGCAGCCAGACCTGCGCCCGGATCTTCGATTGCGGCCCGGGGAACGAAGACGACTGCTCGAAGGGACTTTGCTGCGCCGCCGGGCCGACCGCAGCCTCCGGCGCCTGCGCCGCGGCCATCGGGAATGGTGCCACCTGCACCGAGTACGCCGGCTACTGCGATCTGCGGGACATCTGCGCCAGCTCCGACTACGCGACGCCGAACGTGCCGCTGCTCACGTTGCCCGACACCTCGAGCGCGCTGTCCAACTCGCTGAGCGGGCACTCTCCGGACGGGTACACGCCCACCGGCCCTGCGCTCACGGGCGCGATCTCCTGGGCGCAGCAGGACCTGAGCACCAACCCGGGCCACAAGGCCGCGGTCGTGTTGGTGACCGACGGGCTCCCCGGCGGGTTCGTGCCCGGGTTCCCGCCGACGGCCTGCGCGCCCTCGGACATCGCGGGGGTCTCGGGGGTGGCGATGAGCGGAGCATCAGGCTCGCCGTCCGTCCCCACCTTCGTCGTCGGGATCTTCAACCCGGGAATCGAGGCGTCGACGGCGCAGACCAACCTCAACATGCTGGCCTCGGCCGGGGGTACAGGGACCGCCCTCATCATCAACGTGACGGACAACAACGTGACGCAAGAGCTCCACGCCGCGCTCTCGCAGGCCCAGACCAAGGCGATCGCGTGCTCGTACAAGATCCCGCCGTCGTCAGGTGGGACGAGCGTCGACTTCGGCAAGGTGAACGTCAGCTTCACCGGGACCGGCTCGACGACGACCGTCGGACACACGACCGGCGCCTCGGCCTGCGGCAAGGGCGGCTGGTACTACGACGTCGACCCTTCGCAGGGGACGCCGACCCAGATCATCGCCTGCCCCTCGACCTGCTCGAGCTTCCAGAGCGACATCAGCGGGCAGGTGCAGATCGTGCTCGGCTGCTCGACCATCAACGTGGGGTGACGCCCGGCGCCGCGCGCCGCGTCGCTGGCCCGAAGATCGACGTTCGATGGACCGCCCGCCAGCTCTGCGGGGCGCGGTTTGCGTTATCCTTGGCCCGTGGCAATCGACGGCAGCGACGAGCCCGAGGACACGCTGGCCCCAGGAACGGTCCTGGGCCGGTACGAGATCGTCCGCCAGCTCGGGCGCGGCGGCATGGGGGCGGTCTACGAAGCGATCCACCGCGACCTCAAGAAGCGGGTGGCGCTCAAGACCCTCCACCCGGCGGTGGCCGCCATGCCCGGCGCCCGCGCCCGATTCCTCCGCGAGGGGGAGGCGGCCTCGCGCATCCGCCACCCGAACGTCGTCGACGTGACCGACGTCGCCACCGAGGGGAACATCTCCTACCTGGTGATGGAGTTCCTCGAGGGCGAGGACCTCGCCTCGCTGATCGCGCGCGCGGGCGCCCTGCCGATCGCGCGGTCGGTCGACATCATGCTGCCGGTGTTCGCGGCCATCGCCGTGGCGCACGACGAAGGGGTCATCCACCGCGACCTCAAGCCCGAGAACATCTTCCTGGCGCGGACCCGCTTCGGCGTCGAGCCGAAGGTGCTCGACTTCGGCATCTCCAAGCTGAACTCGAAGAGCCCGAGCGGCAGCGGGAACACGCTGGCGCTGACCGGCACGGGCGCCTCGATGGGGACGCCCTACTACATCGCGCCCGAGCAGGTGCGCAGCGCGGCCGGCGTCGACGCGCGCAGCGACCAGTACGCGCTGGGCGCGATCGTGTACGAGTGCGTGACCGGCCGCCGCGCGCACCAGGGCACCACCATCTACGAGGTCATCCGCAGCGTCGGCGAGGGGAGCTTCCCGCCGCCGCGCGCCCACCGTCCCGATCTGCCGGCCGCGATCGACGCGGCGATCCTGCGCGCGATGCGCCTCGATCCGGCGCATCGCTTCGCCTCGGTGCAGGCCTTCGGCCGCGACCTGCTCCCCTTCGCCTCGCCCGCGGTGCGCGCGCAGTGGGCGCCGGCGATGACGGGCGACAGCGGCGTCGATCCGGCGGTCTCGCAACGGCCGAGCACCTCCCAGCCGGGCGGGACGGTGGTGTTCGCCACCCCCGCCCCCAGCAACGTGGGCGCGGCACCCTCGCAGCCGCCGGCCAACACCACCTTCGGATCGAGCGCCGCGCAGATGACCCTCCCCGCGCGCAGCCGCTCCGGCTGGATCGCGGGCGGGTTCGTGGCCGTCGCCGCGGCCGGGGTGGTGGCCTACGTCGTCACCTCGCCCGGCACGCACCACGCGCGCCCCGGCGAAGCGCCGCGCCCCGCGCAGAACGCCGAGGAGACGACCGCCCCGCCGCCGCCCAAGCCGGCCCGCTACCGCGTCCGGGTGGCCGCCGAGCCGCGCGCGGCGGCGTTCGATCTCGACGGGACCAACCTGGGGACGGGGCGAATCGACCAGGAGCTCCCGCTCGACGGAAGTGAGCACACGCTGACCGTCTCGGCCGTCGGGTACCGTCCGGCCAGGCTCAGCTTCCGCGACCGCCCGCCGGCCGAGGACGTCACGCTCGACCCGCTGCCGGGGCCGCCCACGGCCGTCGAAGCGCCGACCAGCCCCGAGCGCGCGACGCGCTCAGCGCCGAGTCATCACGCCCATCCGGTCGCCGCGCACGACAAGCCGGCGGCGGCACCGCCGCCCCCGCCGGCCGTCAAGCCGACGCCCTCGGTCCGCCACACCGAGAACGGCGCGGCGATCATCGACGACTGAGGCCTAGAAGCGAACCGCGCACGACAGGCCCAACCCGGACGTCGAAGGAACGCAGAGCGGCCGGGCCATCGCCTGCTCGGCCGGCGCCGGATGCGAGGGGCCCTCGGTCAGCTGCAGGACCAGCCAGGTGACGGCGAACGCGCCGGCGCCGGCGAACCCGACGATCGCCCAGGTCGTGTCGCTCTGATAAGCGCTGAGCAGGTTCTGGCAGTCCGTGTTGGGGTTGCCGTCCGGGCCGACCCCCATCCCGTTCTTGACCGCGCAGGTCGGGGAGTGAGCGTCGAACTTCGAGACGTTGTTGGCGTGGAGGATGGTTGCGGTGACGCCGACGGCCAGGCCGACCACCGCCAGGCCCGCCGCGCTCCACTTGACCACGGCGCGCGCCTGCGAAGGCGGCTCCTCGACGGGCGTCGATTTGACGATGGGGGTGACCGCGCCGGACGCGGGCCCAGCCCCGACCGAGGCCTCGCCTCCCGCCGGCTTCGGGCCGGCGGTCGTGACCTCGGGGGCCGACTCCTTGGCCAGGTGAAGGACCAGCCGCTGGTACTGCCCGCCGACGATGTTGAGCGTCCGCTGCGCCGGGACGTACCCGGGCGCGTGCATCTCCACGTCGACCTCACCGGCGCTGACGCGCACCGCGTCCGCCAGGGGGAGCTTGCCGACCGAGCGCCCGTTGACCGAGACCTCCGCGCCCTCCGGATCGCCGAGCACCTCGACGCGACCGAGGTGCGCCTCGATGGTGCCCAGCGCCTCGTCGAGCGTCGCGCGGTTCTTGGCCACCCAGGAATCGCCGGTGGCGTGCAGCGCCTCGCCGACGTGACGCTCGGCATCCTCCCAGCGCCCCAGGGCCTGCTCGGCGAGGCCCAGCTGCCCGGCGGCGCGCGGGGTATGGACCTGGTCGTAGGCCTGCTGGAAAGCGCGCGCCGCGCCCTCGTCGTCGTGCGCCTTGCGCAGCTCGATGCCGTGCCGGATCAGCTTCTCGGCGTCGTCGGTTCCACCCGCTCGCGCCCCCGGAACGGCCACCACGGTCGCCGCCGCCCCCACCGCGATCCAGACGAACCAACGACTCATTCGACCCCTTGCAAAGTTAGGCAACAAGCGGTCGCCGACACTATCGGAGCGACTGCACCTTTGCAACGATGCGCGGGGGTCGAGATTCCCGCGAAGGGACGGCGCGGAGCGGCAAGCCCCGCGCCGGAAGCGCGGAGCGGCGAGCCCCGCGGTGAGCTCTACTTGTTCTGCTTGGCCCGGAACTCGGCCATCATCACTTCGCGCGCCTGCTTGGGCACCTCGGCGTACTTCTGGAACTCCATGGTGAACTCGCCCTTGCCCTGCGTCGCCGAGCGGAGATCGGTGGAGTAGCCGAACATGTCGTTCAGCGGCACCTCGGCCATCGCCTGGACGAAGCCCTCCTGCTTCTCCGACGAGATGATGGTCCCGCGGCGCTGATTGAGCTGGCCCATGACCGCCCCCTGGAACTCCTCGGGGAACTGCACCTCGACCCGCATGATCGGCTCGAGGATGGTCGGCTTGGCGTTCTGGTAGGCCTCGCGGAAGCCCATGAGGGCCGCCGTGCGGAAGGCGATTTCCGACGAGTCGACGGGGTGCGAGGCGCCGTCGTTGATGACGCACTTGACGCCGACGATCGGGAACCCGATGAGCGGCCCCTTCTTCGTGGCCTCGCGGAACCCCTTCTCGCAGGCGGGGATGAACTCGCGCGGGATGGCGCCGCCGACGATCTCGTCCTCGAACTCGAAGCCGGTCGGGTGATCGGAGGGGAGCGGCTCGATGTAGCCGCCCACCTTGCCGTACTGGCCGGAGCCGCCGGTCTGCTTCTTGTGCGTGTAGTTGAAGTCCGAGTGCTGCCCGATCGCCTCGCGGTAGGCGACCTGCGGCTTGCCGGAGATCACCTCGCAGGCGTACTCGCGCTTCATGCGCTCGATGTAGATCTCGAGGTGAAGCTCGCCCATCCCGCTGATGATGGTCTGGGCCGACTCCTCGTCGCGCTTCACGCGGAAGGTCGGATCCTCCTTGGTGAAGCGGTTCAGCGCCTTGGAGAAGTTGGCGGCGTTGCCCTTGTCCTTGGGCGCCACGGCCAGCGAGATGACGGCCTCGGGCACGTGCATCGAGGTCATCGTGTAGTTGATCGCCTCGTTGGTGAACGTGTCGCCCGAGGCGCACTCGACGCCGAACAGCGCCACGATGTCGCCCGCCGAGGTGGTCTCGATGTCGTTCATCTCGTTCGAGTGCATGCGCACGAGGCGCGGCACCTTGACGCGCTTCTGGTTGGCGCTGTTGTTGACGATGAAGTCGCCCTTGGAAAGCGACCCCTGGTAGATGCGCATGTAGGTCAGCTGCCCGTAGCGGCCGTCCTCCAGCTTGAACGCCAGGCCGACGAACGGCTTCTTGGCGTCCGCCTCGAGGATCACCTTCTCTTCCTTCTTGTTCTGATCGAGCGCGATGTTGGTGACCTCCTTGGGGTTCGGGAGGTACATGTTCACGCCGTCGAGCAGGAGCTGAACGCCCTTGTTCTTGTAGGCCGAGCCGATGAAGACCGGCGTCATCTTGAGCGCGATGGTGACGCGCCGGATGGCGGCCCGGATCTCCTCGATGGAGGGGTCCTGCTCGGCCAGGAACTTGTCGGCGATGGCGTCGTCGTGATCGGCGATCGAGGCGATCATGTTGTGCCGGGCGGTCTTCGCCTCCTCCAGGCGGTCGGCCGGGATCTCCTCCTCGCGGACGTCCTCGCCGTCGTCACCGTCGAAGTAGTAGGCCTTCATGGTGATGAGGTCGATGATCGCCTCGAAGTCGCTCTCGGCGCCGATCGGCAGCTGCGTGGTGATGGTGTTGTGGCGCAGCTTCTCTTTGAGCTGGTGGGTGACGCGCGCCGGGTCGGCGCCCGCGCGGTCGAGCTTGTTGATGAAGGCGACGCGCGGGACGTTGTACCGGCGCATCTGGCGGTCGACGGTGTACGACTGCGACTGAACGCCCGAGGTGCCGCAGAGCACCAGCACGGCGCCGTCGAGGACGCGCAGCGCGCGCTCGACCTCGATCGTGAAGTCGACGTGGCCGGGGGTGTCGATCAGGTTGATGTTGTAGCCCTTCCACTCGCAGTACGTGGCGGCGGACTGGATGGTGATCCCCTTCTCGCGCTCGAGATCCATCGAGTCCATCTTGGCGCCCACGCCGGACTTGCCGCGGACCTCCTCGATTTTGTGGATCTTGCCCGTGTAGAAGAGGATGCGCTCGGAGAGCGTCGTCTTCCCGGAGTCGATGTGGGCGGAGATTCCGATGTTGCGGACCTTGTCGAGCGAGATGGAGGCCATGACCAGTTGTTTCCTTCGGGCGTGGTGGTGGTAAGGGCGCGGAGTCTATTCAAATCTGGCGCTTTCGCCAGCGCGAAAACCTTCGAACGCTTCAGGGGAGGATGCTGTAACTCGGCCGTCGGTTACTTGACGCCGACCAGCTCGACGTCGAACACCAGCGTGGCGTTGGGGGGAATGGGCCCGCCGGGCGTGCCGCGGGCCCCGTAGGCCAGGTCGGGCGGGATGGTCAGCTTGCGCCTGCCGCCCACCTTCATCCCCTCGATCCCCTGGTCCCATCCTTTGATCACCACCCCTGCGCCCAGCGGAAAATCGATGGGCTGCCCGCGGTCGTACGAGCTGTCGAACTTGGTGCCGTCGGTGAGCTTGCCGGTGTAGTGGACCGAGACCGTCTTCCCCTTGGTGGCGGTCGCCCCCTCCCCCACCTTCACCTCGTCGATCCTGAAGCCGCCGGCCGGGGCGCCCTTTTTGGCGCCGGTGGTGTCGGACTCGGCCGAGCCCGATCCCTTGGCCTTGTGCGAGCAGCCCCCGGAGAGCGCCAGGGCGAGGGCGAAGAGCGGGGCGCAGAGCTGCTTCATGGCGCGGGACCATAGCACGGCCCCCGAGGCCGCCAAGCCGGCTCGGCTATCCACCTTGCCTACTTGTTGATGGCGATGGCCGCCGTGCGCACCAGGATCTCGGGGACCGGCCCGCGCGCGCGCCCGACCGAGTTGATCGCGCGCCGCGCCGGGACCTTCTGGTGAAGCAGCCCTTCGTAGAGCTGCAGCGTCGTCGCGCAGTACGAGTTCGAGAGCACGGCGGGCACGCGCTCGCGCGACAGCGAGCCGAGCGCGTCGGCCAGGCGCTGCTGATCGGTCGGCCCGAACGCGCGCCGGGCGTAGGCGGTGAAGGAGGCGGTGCGCGAGATCGGGACGTAGGGCGGATCCAGATAGACGAAGTCGTCCGGTCCTGGCCGCCCTGCGTCGAGCACCTCGCGGAAGTCGCCGCAGACGATCGTGGTCCCCTGCAGCGCGCGCGACGCCGCCTCGAGCCGCGCGACATCGCAGATCTTCGGCCGCACGTAGCGCCCGAACGGGACGTTGAACCGGCCGTCGCTGTTGACCCGGTAGAGGCCGTTGTAGCCGCAGCGATTGAGATAGATGATGCGCGCCGCGCGCGCCGCGGCGGTGAGCCGGCGCGGATCCCACTGGCGCACGCGGTAGTAATCCCGCTCGGTGTTGCGGTGCTTCTGCAGCTCGCGGATGACGCCGGCGACGTCGTCGCGCACCGTCTCGTAGCAGTTCACCAGCTCCGGGTTCGCGTCGCCGAGCACCGCGCGCGCGAACCGCCGCTCGGCCGCCAGCGCGAAGAAGACTGCGCCGCCGCCGACGAACGGCTCGTAGTAGGTCTCGATACGCGGAGGTGCGAGACGAAGGATGCGCGGCAACAACTGGCGCTTGCCGCCCGCCCACTTGAGGAACGGCGCCGGTCCCTCGTCGTGCATGTCGCCTCTGACGTAGCTTGATTCGCTGGCGACGTGCAAGGAAAAGCCTGCGCCAAAAGCCTGCCCGACGGTGCAGCAACGGTGCAAGCAAGGTGATGCAGCGCTCGAAATGTAAAATTTACCTGCTTTTCGGCTGTTTTTTGTTCCGTCGCGCGATCTTTGACCTTACAGTCTGTGGCGAAAATCGCGGCGCACGCATCGGCGTCCGCTCGACAAGCTCGAAAAGGAGAACGACATGGCGAAGGTGCTGACGAAGTCCCAGATCATTCAGTCGATCGCTGACGCTCACAAGGACAAGCTGGCGCGCAAGGACGTGGCCCGCGTCCTCGAGTCGCTGACCACCGTCGGCCACAAGGAGCTGAAGAAGAACGGGATCTTCGTCCTCCCGGGGTTCGCCAAGTTCGTCGTCGTGAAGAAGCCGGCCACCAAGGAGCGCCAGGGGATCAACCCCTTCACCAAG
>Ga0209060_10001240_pt1 | contig 29678 bp, 30 predicted proteins | sample Coa_R1_8_FD_187155 | JGI IMG/M metagenome (GOLD analysis project Ga0209060, IMG submission 187155) | Surface soil microbial communities from Centralia Pennsylvania, which are recovering from an underground coalmine fire - Coalmine... | ecosystem: Environmental > Terrestrial > Soil >...
TGCTGGGCCTTGATGGTGTGGTTTGTGCCGGTGGGGATGTAGGCGTAGGTGGCGGGCGTGAGGGTTTTGGTCAGGCTTTCGGTGGTGAGTTCGGCGGTGCCTTCGAGGATGTAGACGAAGCGCTGGGTGGAGGCGGGGCCGAGGGAGCCTCCGGGTGCGAGTTCGGCAGTGTATTGGGTGAAGGCTGCTCCGGCTGCGGGGGAGATGTGGATGATGGCGTTTGCGTTCTGCATGCCGGGGAGTGGGGCGCGAACAAAGGTGTCTGGTGTGTGTAGGAGATGGTCGCGCTGGTTGGTGCTCCGGGTTTGGCCTAGGTTATGCATGGGCTTCCTTGGTGGTCGATCTATTATCCGGCAATGGAGCTTCGCTCAATGTGGTCAGGAACTTCATTGCGGTGGCTAGCGCTGCTTCTACGTCCTGGGGGAGGACGGTCTCGTAGGGGTGGTGGCTGATGCCGCCGGGGCTGCGGAGGAAGAGCATGGTGGAGGGGATGTGGGGGGCGAGGATCATGGCGTCGTGGCCTGCTCCGCTGGTCATCGTGCGGCTTGTGTGGCCTGCTTGTGTGGCTGCGGTTTGTAGGAGGCGGGTTAAGTGCGGGTCCATGGGGACGGCTGGTTGTTCGAGGTGAAGGTGCGAGGCGATTTTGACTCCGCGTTTGTTGGCGATGGTGATCGCGGCTTCGAGCAGAGAGGCTACGGCTGTGGTGCAGGTGTGATCGTTGGGGTGGCGGACGTCGAGCGAGGTTGTGACTGTACCGGCGATGACGTTGCCTGCGTTGGGAGAGGCTTTTATCCTGCCTACGGTTGCTACGAGTGCGGGTGTGTTTGTGGCGTGGGCTTCGACGGCGGTGATCCATTCGGCTGCAGCGGCCATGGCGTCGTGGCGAAGGTGCATGGGGGTGGTTCCGGCGTGGTTGGCTTGGCCGGTGAAGGTGAGTTGCAGGCGGGTCTGTCCGGCAATGGCGGCGACGATGCCTAGTGGACGCGATTCGCTTTCGAGGACGGGGCCTTGCTCAATGTGGAATTCGAGGTAGGCGAAGGTTTCGGACGATAGTGCTGCGGCGGGGAGATCGTCGGGGTTCAGGCCGAAGTTGCGGATGGCTTCGGCGATGGTCGTGCCGTTGGTGTCGGTGCGGGCGAGGGTTTCGGCGTCGAGTTTGCCGATGAGTGCGAGGCTGCCGAGGAAGGGCTTGCTGAAGCGGACGCCCTCTTCTTCGGAGAAGCCGATGACTTCGATGGCGAAGGGCAGATGCTGGTTGCGGAGTTCTTCGATGATGGCGACGCCGAGGACGACGCCGAGGATGCCATCGAAGGCTCCGGCGTTGGGGACGGTGTCGAGGTGCGAGGCGATGAGGAGGCGTGGGGCGTTTGGGGTGATGCCGGGGTAGAGGCCGCGGAGATTGCCGATGGCGTCGATGTGGACGGTCATGCCTGCGGCTTCCATCCATTGGCGCAGGAGGGTGTGGACCTCGTGCATGGACGGGGAGAGGAATGTGCGCGTGGTTTCGCCGGGGACTTCGGTGCAGGCCGCTAGTTGTCGGCAGCGGACGATGATTTTTTCGGCGCGTTTTGTGGGGGCGGTGTGCATGAGGGCTTAGGAGGTGCGGCGGACGCGGGCTTCGATGGTGCCGTGAGGTTCGTCGGTGGGGACGAAGATTTCGTTGGGGTTGTCCTGGTTGAAGCGAGAGAGGTCGACTAGGAGACAGTGCTTGTTGGGCATCGTGATTTCGATGTCGTCGATCTCGGGTGTGGCTTCGAGGGCGCTCTTTGCCATGGCGTAGAGGGTTTGCTGGACGGATTTGCTGTCGTGCTCAGCGAAGGTGCGGAGCATGGCTTCGCGGATGGTGGTGCGGACGGCTTCGTGATTGAGGTTGGTGGGGGTGTAGTGCCACTTGGCGCGCATGGCTGTGCCGAAGAGGCGGTCGCTGGTTTCTTTGAGGGTGGTGAGGGAGTCTTTGATGTAGCCTTCGAAGCCGGAGTTTGCGGTTTTGAGGAGAACGAGGTTGTCGAGGCCGGAGTGGATTTGGAATTCGCCGGTTTGAGTGCGCTCGACGTGGGTGGTCTGTAGTTCGTTGCTGCCGCGCATGAAGGTGGTGGGGTGGGGTTTCCCGTCGACAGTGAGACGGCGCCAGAGAGTGCTTTCGATGCGGATGGCGGCGGAGGAGACTTGTGGATTGCGGTGGAGGATGAAGTCAGCGAGTTCCTGCGCGTAGGCCTCCATGGAGGTTGCGGTGGAGGTGCGCGCGATGGAGTAGACGGTGTTCTTCATCGTGTCGGTGGGGAGGATTTTGCTGTTGTCGCCGTCGAGGTGGGCTGAGTCGAAGTCGCCTTTGAGGAGGATTTGTACGGTCCACTCGTAGAGGTCGTGGCCATGGGGATGGCGGGTGACTTTCATGAGGCGGACGCGGGATTTGCCGTAACGGTTTTCTGCTAGCTCGATCATGCTTCAGCTTCCTCGGTAGGTGGTGTAGCCGTTGGCGGTGAGGAGAAGAGGGATGTGGTAGTGCTGCTCGGTGTTGCGTACTTCGAAGACGATTTCGATGTATGGGTAGAGACCTTGTTGGTAATGCTGTGTGTAGTAGGTGGATGTTTCGAAGTGTATGCGATAGGTGCCGGAGTGCGGTGGCTCTGTCGGCGGCAGGAGGTCTTTGCAGCGGCCGTCGGAGTCGGTGACGGTTGTAGCGATTGAGTGCCATGCGCCGTCGCTCATGCGTGAGAGTGTGACAGAGACTCCTGTTGCCGGGCGTCCGATTGTGGTGTCGAGGATGTGTGTCGAGATGCCCATATTAGGTTGACTCCAGCCAGCGACGGAGGCGAAGCTCAGTGATCTGGCGTTGTTGCTCGGCTGCTTCGCGTAGCTCGGTGGATGCGTCGTTGGTCATGCGTTGATCGAGGATGCTGAGAATCTCTCGGGCGGTTTTTCCTGTGGCGCAGACGATGAAGATGCGACCGAAGCGTTGTTCGTAGTGGCGATTGGCTTCTTCGAGGGCGAGCTTTGCGGCTTTATCTTCTGACAGTGCGGTGCGTTGCTCCTGTGCGGACCATCGTAGGGACTCTTCGGTGGCTTGCGTTTGAGCGTGCTTCTGGCCTATGCGTGGGTGGCTGTCGAATGCTTGTTGCCATGCTTTTTCGGGAAGGGAGAACCATACTGAGTTGGAGGCTTCGATGAGGGATGGCTCATCTGCGATGGGGCGTTTTGCCGTTAGTTGTGCCGCCCATGCGCTTGAGCCGCAGCAGGGCAGAACCTCGCGTGCGGCTGATTCGGCGTCGAGCGCGTTCCATCGAGTGAGGACTGGGTTCATGTGTTGGCTTAGGATAGCGTGAGCTCGTGGCCGTGGGGTGTGTCTGTTATGAGTCCGTTTTGGTAGATGGGCTCACCGCGCAGGTAGGTGGCTTTGACTGTACCGCGTAGCTTCTCTCCCATGTAGGCCGAGATGGGGTGGCGGTAGTGGAGTTTTGCGGGGGTGACGGTGAACTCTGCTTCGGTGTCGACGAGGATGAAGTTGGCTTCGCGGTTGGGTTCTAGTGATCCGGCGATGTGGCTGATGCCGGCGAGGGAGGCGGGGGCGCTGCTCATCCAGCGAGCGATGTGGTCGAGAGTGAAGCCGCGACGAAGGCAGTCGGTGTAGATGAGAGGGAGAGCGATGGAGAGGCTGGCGATGCCGCCCCAGGCTTGGTCGAAGCGGCCTGTATTGGTGCGCTTCATCTCGGGTGGGCAGGGGGAGTGGTCGGTGACGATCATGTCGATGATGCCGTCGCGGAGGGCTTGCCAGAGGGCTTGCTGGTTGGCGCGGTTGCGGATGGGTGGCGCGCATTTGAGGAGGGTTGCTCCGTCGGGGATGTTTTCGGCAGCGAAATGGAGGTAGTGGGGGCAGGTTTCGACGGTAATGGGGAGACCTTCGGCGCGGGCGGCTTTGAGTTCGTCGAGCGCGAGGGCCGTGGAGAGGTGGACGATGTGGAGGCGGAACTTGTACTGGCGGCAGAGATGGATCATCAGGCGGATGGCTTCTAGCTCGGCTTCGTCTGGGCGGGATTTCAGGTAGGTGGAGTAGGCGCGCCAGTCTGCGTTTTGGAGGGTTGCTGTTGCTCGGTCGATGGGCGCGGCTAGTTCGGCGTGGACGAGTAGGGGGAGGCCTGAGGTGGCTATGTGCGGGAGAGCGGCCTCGAGCTGCTGTTGGTCGATCATGGTGAAGCCGTCGCAGCCGGGGTAGATGAGGAAGCATTTGTAGCCGCGAACGCCTGCGCGGGCGAGGGGGAGGATGTGGGGTTGATTGTCGGCTACGGCCCCGCCCCATGGGGCCCAGTCGACGAAGCACTGGCCTGGTGCAGCTTTGCGTTTGGCTTCGAGGGCTTCGACGGTGGTGGTCTCGGGGAGGCAGTTGAGGGGCATGTCGATGAGGGTGGTGTAGCCTCCGGCGGCGGCTGCCTGGGTGGCGGTGCGGAAGCCTTCCCACTCGGAGCGGCCAGGTTCGTTGATGTGGACGTGTGTGTCGACGAGGCCGGGGAGGATGGCGTCGTTGCCGCAGTCGTGGATGATGGTGCCGGCGGGGAGTTCGGAGGGGCGGCAGACTGCGCGGATGACGCCGCCTTCGATGAGGAGTGCTGCGGGCTGCGTGCCGTGAGGCGTGACGACGCGGTTCGAGAGGAAGGCGTGTGCCATAATTTGATTATCCCGTGACTGTACAAGGATACCGAGCAGAATGCAGGGCAATCCCATCTTTATGGAAAAGGCGATAGCGCTGGCGACGGAGAATGTCGTCTCAAAGCGCGGAGGGCCGTTCGGCGCGGTGATAGTGCGCGATGGAGAGATTGTGGGCACGGGCACCAATCTGGTGACGACGACGAACGATCCGACGGCGCATGCTGAGGTTACGGCGATCCGGAATGCTTGTGCGGCGCTTGAGACGTTCAGCCTTGCTGGGTGCGAGATTTATACGAGCTGTGAGCCTTGTCCGATGTGCCTGGCGGCGATCTATTGGTCGCGTTGCGATGCGATCTACTTTGGCGGAACGGCTGGGGATGCGGCGGCAGCTGGATTTGATGATGCGTTTCTCTACGAAGAGGTGAAACTGCCATTGCATCAGCGCACGATTCCTATTGTGAACTTGTTGCGAGAGAAGGCTGTTGCGAGCTTTGAGGCCTGGGGTAAGCATACGGGCAGAATCCACTACTAAGAGATGGTGATGAAGCAGACGAAGGTTAAGGGTCAATCGAAGGCTAAGAAGGTTGTGGTGGGATCAACTGTGAAGGTAGCGCTGCTGGGATTTGGGACGGTGGGCAGCGGTGTGGCGCAGGTGCTGGCGGCGTCGAAGTTTCCTGGGTTGCAGCTGACGCATATCTTCAACCGCAATGTGGAGCGGAAGCGTGCGTCTGCTGGGGCTAAGTTTGTTCCTGCGTCGGTGGTTTGGACGGAGAACATTGATGATGTTTTGAAGTCGGATGTTGATGTGGTGATTGAGTTGATGGGTGGGCTCAACCCGGTGGAGGGGTGGCTTCGTAAGGCTTTGACTGCGGGTAAGTCTGTGGTCACGGCTAATAAGCAGTTGATTGCTTATCGCGGGGAGAGTTTGATGAAGTTGGCTGGGCGGCATGGGGTGCAGTTGGTTTATGGGGCGGCGGTGGCTGGGGGGGTGCCGGTGATTCCGGGGATGCAGCAGGGGCTGGGTGGGGACCAGCTGACTCGGTTGAGTGGGATTGTGAATGGGACTTGCAACTACATCCTGAGCCGGATGGAGGCTGGTGCGGACTACGCTACGGTGTTGGCGGATGCTCAGCAACTGGGGTATGCGGAGGCGAATCCTTCGGCGGATGTGGATGGGTTCGATGCGCGGGCGAAGCTTTGCATCCTGTCGAGGATTGCGCTACACGCGGAGTTGGATCCGGATGCGGTGGCAACGCAGAGTATTGCGACGGTTGAGGCGATCGACTTTACGTATGCGAAGGAGCTGAACTGCACGATTCGGCAGGTTTCGCGGGCGCAGGTGGAGGGGACGCTGGTGCATGCGCGGGTGGCTCCGATGCTGGTGCCGTTGACCTCGCCGATGGCGTGGTCGCATGGGACGCAGAATATGGTCGTTGCGAGCGGGCGATTTGGCGGCGATGTTGTTTTTTCCGGTCATGGGGCCGGGGGGGAGCCTACGGCGGTGGCGGTGGTGTCGGATCTGTTGGCGGTGGCGCAGGGGTGCAAGGCTGTGGAGCTGCCGGTTCGGAAGCGGGAGACGACGGGTGAGTTTCTGGCTCCGCATTACCTGCGGTTTGTGGTGGATGATAAGCCGGGGATTGTTTCGGCGATTGCGGGTGCCTTGGCGAAGGTGGGGGCCAATATTGACTCGCTGCTGCAGAAGCCGGGGTTTCCTAAGCATCGGTTGCCGTTTGTGGTCACGACGGAGCCTTGTTTGACTTCGACGATTGAGAAGGCTGTGGCCTCGATTGCGAAGCTGGACTGCATGCTGGAGAAGCCGCTTTGCCTTCAGATTCTGGTGGCTGAGGATAAGCCTGAGTGACCCCCCGGGGTGGGTACTTTTGGTTGTAAAGTATTCTAATAAAATGGTTTAGGTCCGAACCTAGGGTCTAAAGCCCTGTTTCGGGTGTTATTTCCGCCAAAGTATTCTTAATAGGCTAGTGTTCGTCTAAAAGAAAACAGCCTTGGATGAGCGCGAGGTTGCCGTTTTCTTGCCTATTTCAATTTTAGCGAATGGGTGAATATTAAACCGCACTGGTAAGTATCTGATCCAGATAGCTTTAGTGTGCCTTAAGGCTTGACAGGGTTTTCTGGGGAGATTGCCGGGCGGAGATGGAGAGTTTGACGTGATGAGGACGATGCGATTTTTGCTGGTTGGATTGCTGGGGGCGGCGGTGGCTCTGGCGCAGGATGTTGCGCCGGTGAAGCATGAGGCGAATGCGCTGAACTCGAAGCAGGCGCAGAAGGCTCATTACGTGGTGATGGTGTCGCTGGATGGGTTCCGGTGGGATTATGCGAAGAAGTGGGGGGCTCCGCATCTGTTGAAGATGGCTGAAGAGGGAGCGAGCGCGCCGGACGGAATGTTGCCCAGTTATCCCTCGCTTACGTTTCCGAACCACTACACGATGGTGACGGGGCTTTATCCCGAGCATCATGGGATTGTGGACAACGCATTTCTGGATCCGGCGCGGAATGATGCCGAGTACTACTACAAGGACCATGCGAAGAATAGCGATGGGAGCTGGTATGGCGGGGTTCCGCTGTGGTCGCTGGCGGAGCAGCAGGGGATGCGGTCGGCTTCGATGTACTGGGTGGGGTCGGAGGCGGAGATTGCGGGGAAGCGGCCTAGTTATTGGGTTCCGTTTGACGACAATTTTGATGATGAGAAGCGGATTACGCAGGTGATGAATTGGCTGGGTCTGCCTGAGGCGGAGCGGCCGCACATGATTACGCTGTACTACTCGAATGTGGACCATGCGGGGCATACGTATGGTCCGGATGCTCCGGAGACGGGTGCCGTGGTGAAGCATGTGGATGCGCTGATTGGGGAGTTGCAGGAGAGGATCAAGGCTACGGGGCTGCCGGTGGACCTGATTGTGGTGTCGGACCATGGGATGACTGCGTTCAAGGATCAGAAGTGGGTGGCTCTGGACTCGATGGTGGATATGAAGGGCGCGCCGTCGGTGGGGGAACATGTGTATCCGGCGACCGAGGCGGAGAAGGAGCGGATTTACGAGGAACTGAAGGCGAAGGATGATCCTCGGTTTGCGGTTTATCGGACGAAGGATATGCCGGCGCGGTTGCACTATGACGCGAATGCTCGTGAGGGTGATCCGGTGATTGAGCCGCTCGAGGCGGTTCCGGTGACAGTGCATGCGAAGACTGAGGAGATTAAGTCGAAGGGCGACCATGGGTGGGATCCGCGGGTGATGCCTGATATGAAGGCGATCTTTTATGCGGAGGGTCCGGATGTGAAGCCGGGGGTGACGGTGGGAACTTTTGAGAATGTTAATTTGTATGATTTTGTGGCTGGGCTATTGGGGTTGAAGCCAGCTGAGAATGATGGGGACAAAAAAGTACTGCAGGGGGCTCGACGATAGAGTCCAAGCCTTTCGGCAGCACAGAATGTTTCCTAAAGTTGGGAACTAGCGGCGATGAATGGTTCCTGCAGCGACTAGTAAGCCGATGCCCAGGAGGACGATGCTGCCCGATTCGGGGGCCTCGCTGGTAGTGCGGTCCACGGCTTCATAGATCTCTCCACTTGATGAGCCCGCGGCATTGACCCAATAAAGAAAGTCTCCGGAAGAGTTCAGATCGACTGTTGCTAACAGACCGTTGGCAAAAAAGTCTGCCGTGGGGTCCGGGCCGGTGAAAATTGATAAGGGGTACTGGGCTGAGTTGATAGCCGTCCCGTAAACCTCGCGGCCATTGTTGCAGACGGATGCGGAGAAAGACCCGTTGAAGGATGCATTGGGTGTGCACGGCGTTCCGTTGTCATAGGCAAGGCCCGGGTTTGTAAGTGATTGGCTAACGAGAACTCCATTATCAAAGGTTTCATAGCAGTGGCCAGGCGTGCCATTACAGTTGACAGGGTCAACAGAAACAACAGCTGTGCCAGAATCTGTTATTCCGATAGGGGCGGTAAGGAAGGTATTACTGTTGTTTGCACCGACGAGAAGATAGATCTGGTAAGTGTCGGCGTGTGCTTTTGCAGGGGCAGTAAAGAGTCCGATGAGGACGGCAACGGCTGCGAAACCAAGGCAGGATCTGGCTGCTTTCATGGTGTTCCTTCGCATGGCTGGAATAGTTATCTGGCCCGAGGAACGTTTTACCATGGATAGCCTGCATTTGCAGTTATTTAACAGCCGAATAGTTCTCAAAACAAAAGAGCCCGAGGGCTGGCTCAGGCTCTTTTGTTCTGTGATTTAGAGACTACCTAGTACTTGGGCATGGTGGGGTCGATCTTTTCGGCCCAGGCGAGGATGCCTCCGGTTAGGTTGCTGACGTTGGTGAAGCCAGCAGCTTTGAGGACGAGGGCGGCTTTTTGGCTGCGGGCTCCGCTGCGGCAGTGGATGATGACTTCGTCGTTTTTGTGCGCGGCGATCTCGGAGATGCGGGACTCGATAGAGCCTACCGGGATCAGTGGGGCGCCGAGGTTCGCGATGGGATACTCGTGGGGCTCGCGGACGTCGAGGACGAAGATGTCTTCCTTGGCGTCGAGCTTTTTCTTGAGCTGCTCGACGGTGATCTGGGGGATGCCTTCGACGATGGAGGCTTCGGCTACGGCCTTGTCGCGGGCTACTTCGAGCGGGCCTACGGAGGTGGGCTTGGGGATGCCGCAGAACTGGTCGTAGTCGATCAGCTCGGTGACGGTGGGGTGCGTGCCGCAGGCTGGGCAGTCGGGGTTCTTGCGCAGCTTGAGGGTGCGGAAGTTCATGCCGAGGGCGTCGACGAGGAGCAGGCGGCCGATGAGGGGGTCGCCGATGCCGAGGATTAGCTTGATGACCTCGGTGGCCTGGATGACGCCCACGAGACCGGGGAGGATGCCGAGGACTCCGCCTTCGGCGCAGGAGGGGACGAGGCCGGGCGGTGGCGGCTCGGGGTAGAGGCAGCGGTAGCAGGGGCCTTCCTCGGTGGCGAAGACGCTGGCCTGGCCTTCGAAGCGGAAGATGCTGCCGTAGGCGTTGGGCTTGCCGGTGAGGACGCAGGCGTCGTTGACGAGGTAGCGGGTCTGGAAGTTGTCGGTGCCGTCGGCGATGACGTCGTAGTCTTTGAAGATCTCAAGCGCGTTGGCGCTGGTGAGCATGGTGTTGTGCTTGACGACGTTGAGGAAGGGATTGAGGCCCTTGAGCATGATCTCGGCGGAGTCGACCTTGAGCTTGCCGACGGTGGAGGTCGAGTGGATGATCTGGCGCTGGAGGTTGGAGGCGTCGACGGTGTCGAAGTCGACGAGGCCGATGGTGCCTACTCCGGCGGCGGCGAGATAGAGGGCGAGCGGGGCTCCGAGGCCTCCGGTGCCTACGCAGAGGACCTTGGCGGCCTTGAGCTTCTGCTGACCTTCCATGCCGACCTCGGGCAGGATGAGGTGGCGGGAGTAGCGGGCGATCTCCTCGTTGGAGAGCTTGGGGAGCTGGATGGTTTCTTCGATGGCTGTCGGCATGGGATTCCTTGTTTCCATAATTCTAGATGCTTTTGCGGATGGAAGGGCTCAGGGGGTGTTATGCCCGGGTGGAGATCCGCGATTTTCCGCTGAGAGCATTGGCGCTACGGACAAAATGCGGGGGTTCTTTGCTGCGCTCAGAATGACAGGCTTTTGTGGATAGTTAGCGACAACAGGCTGGGGAGGAGCCGCCGGCGATGGAGGGGATGATGGTGAGTTCGTCGGTGTCGGCGACGGGGGAGTCTTCTTTGGCGGGAAGGTAGCGGATGTCGTCGTCGTTGAGGTAGACGTTGACGAAGGAGCGGAGCTTGCCCTCGGGGGTGAAGAGGTGCTGCTTGAGCTCGGGGTAGGTGGTGGTGAGCTGGGTGAACACTGCGCTGATGGTCGCGCCGGGGATGGCGACGGTCTCTTTGCCGTCGGTGTAGGCGCGCAGCGGTGTCGGGATGTGGATGTTCATTCTTGTCCTTTCAGGGTGGGTGCTGCTTCGACCATCTCGATCTCGATGGCTTCGTCGTGGAATTTTTTGTCGTCTTCGGTGGTGCCGAGGAGGAGGAAGGAGTTGGTGATGGCGGCCTTGCCCTTTTCGACGGCGGTTATGACGTAGGAGCAGTTGATCCAGTGGGCTTCGGCGAAGTCGGTGGGGGACCACTGTGCGGGGTGGTCGGGGTGCGAGTGGTAGAAGCCTACGATGTCGAGGCCGAGGGTGCGGGCCTGACGTTGGATCTTTACCAGCTCTTGCGGGGCTATGTTGTAGCGGTTGTGCGCGGAGTCGGTGCGGGTGTTGCCGGCGCGGACGATCTGGTGGACGCGATTGGCGACGCCGGGCTCGGATTTGCCGAGGAGGACGCCGCAGCACTCGTTGGGGTAGGTCTCTTCGCCGTGGGTGCGCAGGGCTTCGTAGTCGGAGTGACGGAGGCTCAGCATGTTTAGTCTTCTTCCTGCCAGAAGCGTTCGCTCATGTATTTTTCGGCGGAGTCGCAGAGGATGGTGACGATGACGGCTTCGCGTCCGGCGGCGGCTTCCTGCTCGGCGACCTGGAGGGCGGTGGCGACGGCAGCTCCGGAGGATATGCCGACGAGGATGCCGTGATTGCGGGCGAGATTGCGGCACATGCGGTAGGCGACCTCAGTGTCCATATCGATGTTGGCGTCGGCGAGGGTTGCGTCGTAGATTTTGGGGACGATGGCGGTGGCCATGTGCTTGAGGCCTTCGAGGCCGTTGAATGGGGAGTCGGGCTGCATGGAGATGCAGCGGATGTTGGGGTTGAGCTCGCGGAGGCGGCGGGTTGTGCCCATGAAGGTGCCGGAGGTGCCGAGGCCGGCGACGAAGTGGGTGATCTGGCCTTCGGTCTGGGCCCAGATTTCGTTGGCGGTGGTGCGGTAGTGAGCGCGCCAGTTTTCTTCGTTGGAGTACTGGTCGGCGTAGAAGTAGCGGTCGGGTTCGTTGGCGGCAAGTTCGCGGGCCTTGCGGATGGCGCCGTCGGAGCCGTCGGCGGGGTTGGTCCAGACGACCTGTGCTCCGTAGGCGGAGAGATATTTTTTGCGCTCGGGGGAGACGTTGGAGGGCATGCAGAGGGTGACGGGGAAGTCCAGGGCTGCTCCGAGCATGGCGTAGGCGATGCCGGTGTTGCCGCTTGTGGCGTCGAGGAGGCCGCGCTCTTTGCTCAGGAGGCCACGCTTGCGGGCGTCCGTGACGATGGAGGAGGCGGCGCGATCTTTGACGGAGCCTCCGGGGTTGGCCCATTCGGCTTTGCCGAGGATCTGGATGCCGGCGGCGAGGCGGTCTTGAAAGAGATTAATGCGGACGAGCGGGGTGTTGCCGATGCGTTCGAGGATGCTGGTGCCGAGCGGTTTGACGGTGGTGATCATGCGGTTTCGGGTTGCTTCCTTGGGCTGCGCTGCGTGGCTGTTTGATGGAGATCAGCGGATGTGCGACAGTTAATCGAGTCTAACGTATGGCACTTATGGCAAAAAAGACCCCCCAAAAGACGTTCAACGATGTGCTTGCCGTTCTTGGCAGTCAACGATTCGATGTTGCCCCAGCGCAGGAGGGTGCAAAGCGCTCCTCTAAAGCCTTTCAGGTGAGGAAGTACGGCTGTGCGGCCGAGATCGCTGAGGCTCCGGATGGCACGGTGGAGATCCTGGCGAGGCCAGGGTTGCTGCTGAATGGCGAGATCTCGCGGCTGCTGGATCGCGGGTATCAGAAGTTTTTTAAGTCGTCCAAGCTGGAGATTCCGGCTACGGCGGACCATCTGCGGGCTGTTCATGAGTTCAGTGAAGAGTTGAAAGAGGCGGCGGGGGCTACGAGTCTTTATAACGAGGCTCTGGGGACTACCAGTGATGTTTATCACTATGACCGGGTGAAGGGGCGGCGATAGTCCTACCCGGAAGTTAGTTGCGGGAACGGAATATGGCGAGCCGGTGTGTTTCTAATGGGCCGACTGCCTCGAGCCAGGGCTCTTCGGCGATGATGGCCGTGCAGGGACCGAATGTGCAGATTCGAATAGGGCGAGTGGCGGCTTCGCGTCGCAGCGAGTCGAGAACTGTGCGGAGAATCATGCCGATGAAGGGCGTGTACAGGTAAAACACTGTGCCGGTGGACAGATCTGCCGTTCGAGCGTCCTGTTGGATGAAGGCTACGTTGTTCAGATTCAGAGCCTGAGCGCTCTGCCGGGCGCAATCGACGTAGGCTGCTTCCAGCTCGATTCCGATGCTACGAGCGCTTGTGCAGATTGCGGCCAGCAATGGAACGTGACCCATTCCGGAGCCAAGATCGATCAGCACATCGCGTTCGGTGAGTGCGGCGCGATGGATTAGATCGAAGATGTGGCGCGCCGGGGTTGGCTGGTAGAACACCATCTCTGCCGGTAACTGAGCGATGTCGGTGGAGGGTTCTTCGAACTGTAAGACTCCGCTGACCAGTTCATCGAGATAGTCGTAGCCTTCGCCAACTGTGGGACTGGTTGTGTTCTCGCTCTGGTTTGATTGGCTGGCCAGCCGCTGTAGGAGTTCATAGGGTTCGGTGGAACGCTGAATCTCAAGGCGGATGGTTTGATAGAGCTCGGAGTTGGCTTGCTCCAGCCTGGCGTAAAGCGCTTTTGCCCGGGGATAGATCTCAGGTGCGATGGACTGGGTAATGATGGCCCGTAACGGTCCGTCGAGCTGTCCATCCAGGTAGGCGTCGAGGCGGTCAAGCGCGTCGATGCGCTGACGCAGCCGGTCCGGTTCGTTCAGCGAGCAATCCTGTTCCAGTTCTCCAATTAAATTTTGCAGGCCATGCATCATCGTGTCTGAAGCTTCCTCGGTGTGGAGCGTCGTTGCCGCCAGTCGTGGAGACTATTTTAGAGGGTGAGCGGTTCTGGCAGTGAGTGCTAACGGTGGCGGTTTTGTTCGCGCTGGAGTTCACGGTAGGCTTCGCTTTTGCCGATGCCTCGTTCGCGGGCCACTCGCTTGAGGGCGTCTTTTTCGGTTAGGTTCTCGGAGTGCATCAGGGCGGCTACTTCGACGGCTATGCTTGTGCGCTGCGTTGCGGTGGGGTTTTCGGCGGTGGGGGATAGTAGAAGGACGATTTCACCGCGGACGGTGGCGCGGGTAGCTAGCTGCGAGCGGAGGTTGCTTACTGCGCCGCGAAGGAACTCTTCGTGGAGCTTGGTGACTTCGCGGGCTATGACGACTTGTTGGTTGGGGCTGAAGACGGACTCGATGTCTGCGAGGGTTTCGAGGATGCGGTGGGGGGCTTCGTAGAAGATGTGGGTCGTGCCGTGAGGGAGCTGCGATAGAGCTTCAAGGGCGGTTTTGCGCTGGCCTGCTTTGGCAGGGAGGAAGCCGTGGAATATGAAGGATTCGGTGGAGAGGCCGCTGGCAATAAGGGCGCTGATGGCGGCGTTGGCTCCGGGGATGGGGAAGACGGAGATGCCTGCGGCGATGGCGGCGGCTGCGACTTGGCCGCCGGGGTCGGCGATGCCGGGGGTGCCTGCGTCACTGACTACGGCTATGCGGGCTCCTTGCTTGAGTTGCTCGATGAGCTCCTCGGTGCGGGGACCTTCGTTGTGCATGTGGTAGCTGACGGTGGGGGTGCGGATTTCGAAGTGGTTGAGGAGTTTTTGGGTCTGGCGGGTGTCTTCGCAGGCGATGCGGTCGGCCGTGCGTAGGACGCGGAGGGCTCGGAGGGTGATGTCTTCGAGGTTGCCGATGGGGGTGGCGACCAGGTAGAGGCCGGGGGCTAAGGGTTGGTCTTGATCGCGGCTTAAGGGAGATGTCATCGTTAGGTGTTTGCCTGGGGAGTAGATGTGGCGACACAGGCAAAATGCGGGGGTTCTTCGGTGCGCTCAGAATGACAAACTAAAACAGACAACGACAAGTGCAGCAACGTTATGGTTCTTGCTGTTCCTGTTGGCGGATTCGGCGGCGCTGGTTGAGCATGCCCATGGAGTGCGCGAGATTTTGTGGGGTGATGATGCCGACGATGCGGTCGCCGTCGAGGACGGGCACCATCTGCGCTCCGGGGCCGGCCATGATGCGGCGGAGGGTTTTGACGAGGGAGTCGTCGGGCTGCGCGGTTTGGAGGGAGCGGGTCATAACGCCCTGGACGTAGCCGTTGCCGTCCGATTGGAGGGCTTCGACGATGCCCTGACGGGAGACGGCGCCGACGAGTGCGGAGCCGCGGACGACGGGGAAGACGTCCTGCAGCGTGTGGACGGAGCGTTGGAGTGCGTCCTCGAGGGTGTCGGAGGCGGAGAGCATGGCGAACTGTGTGAGCATGACGTCGCGCATGCGGACAGCGTCAGAGTCGGATTGCAGGAGGAGGCCCTGGTCTTCCATGTGGGAGCCGATCATGACGAAGGCTCCGAGCATGACGAGCCACATGTTGGGGAGCAGAAGGCCGCCGATGATGAGGCCGAAGGCGATGGCCTGGCCGAGTCCTGCGGCTGCGCGGCCACCTTTGATGACGCCACGGGCTTTGGCGAACTCGCCACGGAAGACACGGCCACCGTCGAGGGGCGATGCCGGGAGGAAGTTGACGGCTCCGAGGAGGAGGTTGATCCAGATGGCGGCGCGGAGCAGATGAGACGGGGTGATCCAGGGACGGTCGAGGAGATTGATTTGCGGAGTGACGGTCAGGACTACGGCGGCGAGAAGGAGGCCGAAGCCGATGTTGGCGATGGGGCCAACTATGGCCATGCGCTTCTGGACTTCAGTGGCGTGGTCAGTGGCTTCCGGGGTGGCGTAACTTTGCAGGCCTCCGGTGGGGAGGAGCAGGATGCTGCGGAGTTCGAGGTTGAACCATGCGGCGGCAATGGCGCGGGCTACTTCGCGAACGATGACGGCGAGTAGTAGCAGCAGCCAGAGCACGAAGCCTCGGCCGCCGGTGGATCCGGAGACGGAAGAGTAGCTGATGGCCAAGCCAAGCAAGAGCAAGAAGAAGGTGTGGATACGAAGATCCACGCCGAAGAGTCTGCCAATCGGAAATGACCACCCACGCATAGCTATCATTGTATGCGCTCGGCGTCATACCATCTGAAAGATGCGAGTGATTGCGGGAATTTATAGGTCGCGTCCGCTGATGGCGCCGAAGGGGTTGGAGACGCGTCCTACGAGCGACCGGCTACGGGAGACGCTGTTTAATGTGCTTGCGCCGCGAATTGCGGGGTCTCGGTTTGTGGATTTGTATGCGGGGACGGGGGCGGTAGGAATTGAGGCGATGAGCCGCGGCGCGGAGCATGTGTGGTTTGCGGAGAAGGCTGCTCCGGCGATTGCTGCGATGCGGGCGAATCTTTCGGCTTTGAAGATTGTCGGTGGGTATACGTTGGAGAGTCGTGGAGTTGGGGCGATGCTCGAGCGGTTGGGAAAGCTGTCGCAGCCGATGGATATTGTGTTTTTGGATCCGCCGTATGAGGCTGAGGCGGAGTATGCGGGGACTTTGCAGTTTCTTGGGAGTGTTCGGGGGCGTGGGGTGCTTGCGGCAGATGCGGTGGTGATCGCAGAGCATGGCAGCAAGACGAAGTTGGCCGAGCGATATGGTGCACTGGAGCAGGTTCGGCGCATCAAGCAGGGAGATGCGGCGCTTAGCTTCTTTGGGTTTCCGGTTGAGGAAGTTAATTTCGAGCCTGTGGCTGAGCAAAGCCTCCGCCCTGATGATGGCCTGTGAGGAGGTCGACGGTGAAAGGGACTTCTTTGTCGGTGAGGAGGTTCCACCCGGTGCCGTGGAGGGTGTTGTCCTCGATGCTGTTGATCTGGAGACCGTCCCAGGTTAGGCGTTGTGTCTCCCAGGCTTGGCCTTGCGGGCCCCAGGCGAAGATGGTGTGGAAGCCTGCGAAGATTAATAGCGATTGGGTGGGTAGGGCGCGGACTTCGACTACTGGCTTGAGGGGGATGTGGGTGGATTGCTCGGGGTGGAGCGTGTCGATGATGTAGGCGTAGCCTCCTGCGACGGCGCAGAGTTGTTGCGGGTTGGGGCAGGAATAGATTCCGGTGGGCATCGATTTGTCGGTGAAGCCGAGGGCGCAGGTCGCAAGGAAGTTTCCGCCGGTGGATGGGCGGACGAGGAGCTGAAGTGCTCCGCGGGCGAGGGCGTCTTCTTCCCCGGCGATCTGCTGGGGGTAGGTGAATTGGCGGGCTGGGACGATCAGAGGGGCTGATTGCAGGACTTCGACGGTCCAGTTATGGGGAAAGGCAAGGTTGGTCGTCATGGGTTCGGCCTCATGTGACGGGCGACCCACTCGCGTTGTTCTTCTGTCGCCGGTACGGGGCATCCTCGGGACGAGGCGATCTGAAGCCATGCGCTCTCATGGGGGACTCCAGAGCGAACCAGGAGGCTGGCCAGCGTGACCGGTGAGCGGCCTATGCAGCCATGGCAGTGGATTCCGATTCGTTTGCCGCTGGCGAGGTGGTCTTCGAGATGCTTGAGGAACTCATCGAAGAGAGGCTTGTCGGGAGGAATGCTGCCATCTGGCACCGGGAAATTGATGAAGAGCAGGCCGGCATAGTTTGCTGAGGTCTCCTCGTGTTCGAGACCCAAGGACTGCGCCTCGTCTTTCTGAAGCATAGATACGACGACATCGATGCCTGCTTCGCGAAGGAGCAGCATCTCGGTGTCGAGTAGGTCGCCTCCTGCGGGCTTGGGTACGATGGCCAGTTGGGCGGTGACCCAATAGGGTGTGGCGATCATAGATGGGTTGCGTCCAGTGCTTGAGCGATGTCTTCGATGAGGTCTTCGATGGCCTCGCAGCCTGCGCTCATGCGGATGAAGCCTTCGGCGATGGCGTCTCCTCCCCAGCGGGCGCGGCGTTCGGCGGTTGAGGTGACTCCGCCGAAGCTGGTGGCTTCAGTGAGGAGTTTGGATTTGCTCAGGAAGGTTTCGGCGGCGGTTTTGTCGCGCAGGATGAAGCTGAGGACAGGGCCGAAGTGGCGCATCTGTTTCACGGCGATGGCGTGGCCGGGGTGTGTTGGCAGGCCGGGGTAGAGGACAGTTTCAACTTCGGAGCGCGTTGTGAGGAATTCGGCGATTCGTTGGGCGTTTTCGCAGGCGCGCTCGAGACGTAAGGGGAGCGTGGCGATGGAGCGTAGGGCTAGCCACGCTTCCATGGGGCCGAGGACGCCTCCGGTGAGGGTGCGCCATTGGTCGATTTTGGCGCGGAGCTCGAGGTCGCGGGTGGCGACGTGACCGAGGAGGAGGTCGCTGTGTCCGGTCATGGCTTTGGTGTCGGAGGCGACGGAGAAGTCGGCACCGAGAGTGAGGGGGAGCTGGCCGAGAGGCGTGGGGGTGGTGTTGTCGACGGCTACAAGGGCGCCTGCTTTGTGGGCGGCTTCGGAGAGGGCGGCGATGTCGCAGATCTCCATGGTGGGGTTGCTGGGGGATTCGAGCCAGAGGAGTTTGGCGCCTTCGAGATGCTCGGCCTGGGCGTTGTTTGCTGTGGGCGCGAGGCGGAGGGTGACGCCCATTTTGGCGAAGTACTCTTGCGCGAGGACGCGGGCGGCGTAGTAGGCGTTGGAGGGTAGGACGACGATGTCGCCGGGCCGGAGGATGGCTCCGAAGACGGCGGTGCAGGCGGCCATGCCGGAGGCGAAGACGAGCGCGTTGGCCCGGTAGCCGGAGCCGGACTCCATTTGGGCGATGGCCTTTTCGAGGTGCGTCCAGGTGGGGTTGTGCGAGCGTGCGTAGGTGTAGGGAGTGTCGGTGGGGTCGCCGGGGGTGTGGTACGGGGCGGCGAAGACTGGGCCGGGATGAATGGGGTCCCCGGCTACGGTGCGAGTGAGGGTAGAGCGGATGATTTTTGTGGAGTCGCGCATGTGTCTGACCGTTCGATGCTAGCAGGATGGAGATTGTCGGGTATCGGGTATCGGGTATCGGGTATCGGGTATCGGGTATCGACTAGTGGTTGGTGAAGTGTTCCCATCCGGCGGGCTCGAGTGGGGAACGGGTTCCGTCGGGGGTGATCAGGGTAATGAAAGGTTGGCGTGGGCGTTTGGGTTTGATGGTGCCGATGCGTGTGATGGGGACTGCGGCCAGTGAACTGGGAATGCGGAGCGTGGGTGCGGCGGTAAAGAGGAGTTCGTAGTCTTCGCCGCCGTGGAGTGCGTTTTTTAGGGCGGCAGCGGGTGTGAGTTTGCGGGCCAGGGGGTGGATGGGGATTGCTGTCTGCTCGATCTCGGCGGCGACGTTTGAGGCTCGGCAGAGGTGGGCCAGGTCGGTGGAGAGGCCGTCGCTGATGTCAATGCAGGCGGTCGCGAGATTGCGGCGGAGGAGAGCGTCGCCGGTGTCCAGTCGGGGTTCGGGGAAGAGGTGAGGGTGGTTCTCGGTTGTGGTGGGTAGCGGGACTCTTCGTTTGCGGGCGAGGATGGCGGCGAGTTCGGCTGCTGCTCCACCGAGTTGGCCGGTGACGTAGATGGCGTCGCCGTGGCGGGCTGTGGAGCGGCGAAGGGCTCGGCTTCGAGGAGCGGAGCCGATGAGGATGATGTCGGCGAGGATGAAGCGGGATGGTGATTCGGAGGTGTCGCCTCCTGCGAGAGGAACGTTGTGGTGCTCGCTGAGTTCGCGCAGACCGCGTAGGAAGCCGTCGATCCAGAGGTGGCCGGATTTTTCTGCGAGCATGGTGGCGGGCAGGGCGAGAGAGAGGAAGGCGGCGAGCGGAGTGGCTCCCATCGCGGCGAGATCGCTGAGGCCTCGGGCGAGGCAGCGATGGCCGACGGACTCGGGCGGATGGAGGGCGCGGCGGAAGTGTCGGTCTTCGAGGGTGAAGTCGGTGGTGACGAGGATCTCGTAACCACGGGGAGGACGGAGAATGGCGCAGTCGTCACCGATGCCCAGGGTTACGAATTTGTTGCTGATGGAGGAGGATGCCCGGCCGATATGTTCTATCAGAGCGAGTTCTCCTATCGGTTTATGCGGCGATTTGTTCATGCTGAGAGCAGGATACGCGGTTGGCGAAAGATGCCCCTTTTGTGGTAGATCGACGATGCAAATAAGAGCGAAATTGGTTGCATCACTGTTACCTGTTTGTTACCTTAAATAGCGACGCTCAAGACAGACTGCGATTCTGAAATGACGATTGGCGACTTTGATTTGCCTTTCGGGTTATTAGAGAGCAGGCTTTCCGAGCCGCGGCTTCTTCGCGGTCAAATTGTGGGCCCAGGATTTCTGATTTGAGTCTGAAGAAGCGCTATTACATCATGTTCGTCAGCAGGGATGAGGATGGAAACCTGAATAAGGTTCCGGTGCCCCTGCATTACGCCTATATCTTTGTGGCGGCCGCCGCGATTGGCATGTTTACCATTACAGGTTTGGCGGGTTCGTACTCGCGGATGCTGATCAAGACGGCGCGGTTCAATCAGCTGCGACAGGATCACAACTCGCTCCAGAAGGATTATGCGCACCTGGAAGAGGCGGCGCATGAGAAAGACATTCAAGCCGCTTCGCTGGGATCGCTGGCGAGTGAGGTGTCGTCGCTGTACGGGTTGACGGCGAGCAAGCTGGCCCTGCCCATGGGCAAGATGACAGAGAGAGCCATGGGGCGGGCGAAGTCGGCGGCTGTGGTGGATGCTGCGGCTACGGCAAAGCTTGATGAATCGTCGAATGGTCTGACGGATGACAGTTACTACAAGTCGGTCGATGCCTTCTATGCGCTTCGGAACTCCGCGATGAACGGGACGGCGCGACCGCTTTCAGGGATTGGCGGGCCGAACTATAGCTCTGGTAGTTTGTTCGGTTTCCCGGGAGCCACGGATGAGAGTGCGTCCGCGTATGCTCCGACGCTGTGGCCGGTGATGGGGCCGATTACGAGCAGCTTTGGCCAGCGTGAGGATCCGGTGCTGGGTAACGGTGAGGGCGAGTTCCACAAGGGCATCGATATCTCGGCGCCGAACGGAATCCCCGTGCGTGTTACAGCGGATGGCGTGGTCAAGGCGGCTGAGATGGCCAATGGCTATGGTCGCGAAGTGATCGTCGATCATGGTCACGGTGTCGAGACGCTGTACGGCCATATGTCGGGCTTTGCTGTGATGGCGGGGCAGACTGTGGTTCGGGGACAGGTGATCGGCTATGTGGGTCACAGTGGACGCGTGACGGGCTCGCATCTGCACTACGAGGTTCGGATACGCAACACGCCGGTGAATCCGCATAAGTACCTGCGGACGACGCTGGCGGAGCTGGGCAGTGAGGCTCCTGATGTTCCGGGGGGTTCTGCTGGAACGAAGGCAGATGGGCTGGCTCGGTAGGATTTTTCCGTTGCACGAATTTTGAGAGTAAGAGGCAGGGTTGGCTTTATGCTGACTCTGCCTTTTGTTTGGTGGGGCGGTACTTGATGTGCTTCTGCGAGCTCCTGCTAATCGGTTCAACCCAGAATCAATCGATTTTAATCCTTTCCTTACTTGGTTTTGTGTCACACTGGTGCGGTCGAGGTAGAGTCCTGTGAAGAGCATTTCTTGGGCAGCGACGATTGTTTTGGGTCTTCTTGCTTCCGGGGTGCCGTTGATGGCACAGGAGGCGCCGATTCATGCTCCGGATGGGGGGACGCAAGAGCGGGTAGAGAGCATTGCGATTCCGTCGACGCCGAATGCTCCGTTCAGCGCGGTCGTGACGACGGTGTGGACCAGGATACTTCCGGATGGAAGCACCCAGATTATTAAGAATCATCGAACAGTGGCGCGGGACAGCTCGGGAAGGGTATTTCAGGAGCGCCGCTACTTTAGCCCGAATGGCGATAAGCAGGTGACGCCGCTTTCAGCGTTGAACTATCAGGATCCGAACCGGCATGAGCTGTATATTTGCCGACCGGATGTTCGCGTCTGCACCGTGACCCCGTTTTATGCGCCGGCAACTGCGAAGCTGCAGCAGGCGGGACCGCTGCCGAATGGCGCTGGTTCGGTGACGCGCGAGGATCTGGGACAGAAGACGATCGACGGTCTCGAGGTGCTGGGATCGCGCGAGATCACTACGATTAATGCTGGAGTGATCGGCAACCAGAAAGCGGAGCCGATTGTAAAGGAGTTCTGGTATTCGCCACGGCTCGGTATCAACGTGATTACGAAACGGTTTGATCCGCGGGTGTCGGCAGCGCAGGATTTCGATGTGGGGAGCGTCAATCTGGCTGAGCCTGATCCGAAGCTGTTCGAACCACCTTCCGACTATAAGGTTGTCAGGATGGATCGCCAGTAGGGATAGCTGCCTAAAAATAGCCGGGTGCCTGCGGGGCGATTCGTTACAAGTAAAACTAGTGCAGGAGCGATGGAAACGTCTGGGTGACGTGTGCTCCGTTGTGCGCGGGGTTATTTGGGTGGGGATTTCCCAGTTTGGGAGATAACCCGTGTCGGGGACGGCACTGCATCTTTTGGGGAGTACCGAGGATCTTGGGGGCTGGATATTCTCGCCGTGGAGTCCTGAAGCAGTCGCATGACGGGCCAACTCTGCGACTGCTACTCAGGGCTCCAAACCTTTTGCCGTCGCTCTACGAGAACGGATTATTGCATGCTTGAAACGTCTGCCTTCTATCGGAATGATGCTCGGGATAGCGATGGTTCGATCTCGCTGTCGGAGGTTATTTCGGCGCTCTCCTTTGCCCTTGATTTGACTGAGGGTGCCGTGTGGGGCCATGCCCTACGAAGCTGTCTACTGGGGATGAGGATCGCAGACGAGATCGGGCTGCCGGAGGAAAAGCGGAGCAGCCTCTATTTTGCGCTGTTGCTGAAGGACGTGGGATGGAGCAGCAATGCCAGCCGCATGTGCCAGATCGTTGGCGATGACCATGTGGTGAAGTCGGGACCGATCGATCGGATTGCTCGGATCATGGGCTTCGGCGGCATCATCGGGATTGGCCTCACAGAGTACGGTAATAACGAAGAGATCATTGGCCTGCGGTGCGATCGTGGGGCCAGCATCGTCACAAAACTTGGGTTAGGAATTGATACTGCCGAGGCTGTCCGCAGCCTCGATGAACATTGGGATGGCGACGGTTATCCCGATAGCTTGAAGGGAGAGCAGATTTCTCTGCTTGCCCGCATCTGCGCGGTGGCGCAGCATCTGGATGTTTTTTCGGCTGGGCGCGGCATTCAGACGGCGATGAATACGCTAGTGGAACGCAGCGGGACGTGGTTCGATCCAGAGCTGGTTCGCGTGGCTGTGTCGCTGCATCGGCGAGGGACATTGTGGGCGAACTGCCTGTCGACCGACAGTCAGGATGATACGCGGCTTGCAGTGCTCGATATGGATGGTGGTAGACGGCATAGGCTGGAGGCGGGCCGGATCGATCAGATCTGCGAGGCGTTCGCAGATGTGGTGGATGCGAAGTCGCACTTCACGTTTCGACACTCGATGGGTGTTGCAGATGCGGCGTATGGGATCGCGCGGGGCATGGGCCTGGCGCCGGATCGTGTGCAGCTTGTTCGCAGGGCCGCGCTGCTGCACGACATTGGCAAGCTGAGTGTGTCGAACTCGATTCTGGATAAGAAGACCCAGTTGAACGAGATGGAGTGGAAGGCTGTGCAGCAGCATCCCGGGCTTACGCGCCAGATTCTGGAGAGGGTGGGTCCTTTCCGGGAGATGGCTGTGATTGCGGGCGAGCATCATGAGAAGCTGGACGGCTCGGGCTATCCAAACCGGCTGTTAGCGCCGGAGCTGTCTCTTGAGTCACGAATCATCGCTGTGGCGGATGTTTATGGTGCGCTGTCGGAGGACAGACCGTATCGTGCCGGGTTGGAGTTCGAACAAATCATCGCGATTATGTCGAAGCTGGTGCCGCGGCAGCTCGATGGAGCTTGCTTTGATGCGCTGGTCTCGTTGATGCGTCACACACCGAAGGTTGCGCCCGGGAGTTACTCGTCGGATGCTCAAGCGGAGCGCTCGCTTGCGGCTGTAGAGGTTGCTGCATAGAACAAGAGACATATCGAGGAGTTAAATCGATAAATCCTGCAATTGAAGGAACCTGAGCGGCCGAAGACACCATTCGGCCGCTCATTTTTTCGTTTATTTGCCGGTGTAGGTGACGTGCCAGACGCTCTTGGTGCCGTCGTCAGTGACGAAGAGGGAGCCGTCGTTGCCTGTGGTGACGCCTACGGGCCGGCCCCAGACCTTACCGTCGGGGGTGACGAAGCCGGTGAGGAAGTCCTCGTATTCGCCGGTGGCGTGACCGTTGCGCATGGGGACGCGGATGACCTCGTAGCCGCTGCGGTGGGCGCGGTTCCAGGAGCCATGCTCGGCGGCGAAGGCGTCACCGGTGTACTCGGAGGGGAACTGCTTGCCGTTGTAGAAGAGCATCTCGAGTGACGCGAAGTGGGGCTGGAGGAGGACGTCGGGGACGATGACCTTCGATGCCATGTTCACGCGCTTGCAGTCCTTAGCCTGTGCCTCAGTCAACGCAGGGGCCTGCAGGTTGGGGCCAGTGCCTTTTTCGCAAGGATCAGGAAGGCGCGGGTCCTTATGCGCTCCAATGTAGTACCAGGGCCAGCCGTAGAAGCCGTCTTCCTTGACGCTGGTGATGTAGTCGGGGACGAGGTTGTCGCCGAGGCGGTCGCGCTCGTTGGTGGAGCACCAGAGCTGGCCGGTAGTGGGATTGATGGTTTCCCCGACGCAGTTGCGGATGCCGCTGGCGTATACCTTGAGGAACTTGCCCTCGGGGGTGAATGCGAGAACATCGGCGCGGTGGAACTCATTGGGATGGGTATCGACGTCATCGACGTTCGAGGCTGACCCTACAGAGACGAGCATCCTCGTGCCATCTGGGGTGAAGACGACGTCGCGTGTCCAGTGGCCGCCGCCGCGGAGCTGGGCGAAGCCGGGAAGTTGGGCAACGACCGTCTCAGCCGGGCCGGTAGCGACGAGATCACCGGATTTGTAAGGGAAGCGAACTACGGTTTTGGTGTTTCCAACATAGACCCATTGGGGGTTGGGTCCGCTGGGATAGAAGGCGATGCCGAAAGGAAGATCGAGACCGGAGGCGAAGGTGGAGATCTTCTGCGCCTTGCCGTCAGGGCCGACACCGCGCAGGACCATGATCTTATCGCCGTGCGAGTCGGCGAGGAAGATGTCGCCGTTGGGGGCTGTGCGCATGAGTCGCGGTTCACGAAAGCCCTGGGCATAGAGCTCTACCTTGAAGCCTGCGGGGGCCTGGGGCCATGCATCTTCGGGGCGGGGGACGACGGTGGGACCGTTGTCGACGGACTCTGCTTCTTTTGGCTCGGGGAGGTCGGCGACGGTGATCTTGCGACGGACGCCGGGGTGCTCCTGGCTGTAGTCGGTGAAGGCGGCCTGACCAGTAATGGTCTTGGAGTTGGACTGGGCGTTAGCGCCAGTAGGAATAACCAGGAGTCCGGCGAGAAGGACGGGTAGAGTCGAGAGGGTACTGAATAATCGTGTGTTAGCGGGAATCATGTGCAGTCGTCTCCGAGTTCGAGGCTTGAAAGGCTAGCGGGAAGCTGGTGCGGTCATGTTAGCAGGAGGGGCAGGTTGCGCGACAGAGGACGAGGTAGAGGTCGAACCTGTAAGTTGTTGCAACAACTCGATGGGAACGGTAGCGGTCAGAATAGCGCGGTCCTTGCGCTGCTCCAGTTTGAGCGAGGATATGGTTTGGAGGAAGGCTTTGTCGCCGTTGTTGCGCGGCTGCATCTCCTGGATGGACTTGAAGAGACCGACCAGGGTTGTAAGCGCAGCTGCTGATTGTGCCGCGTCGGCTTCGGTGGGGGCTATCTGCTCGATACGGAGGTGAAGCGCGCCGACGTAACGCAGGCTGGCGACGAAAGTTGTGTCCTCAGGGAGGGGAAGCTGCAAGCCGAAGAGCGTGATGTAACCGCGCTCGGAGAAGGGAAGGCCGATGCGGCCGATGGCCCAGGCGCTCGACAGGATCGGTACATCGCGGTATCGGGCTGAGAGCAACGACGATCCGGAGAAGGGTGAGGCTCCGGCGCGGTGGCGGTCGATGATGGAGTGGATCTGCTCGGAGGTCGGCATGTTCGAGGCGGCGATGCTGTCGTAGCCGAGTTGCGCGATTCTCAGGTTGCGCCGGGTGCTCGTACCTGCGCCGACTTCGCCAACAGGGATGCTGAAGATATCGTGTCCAGCGTAGTTTTCGCGTGCGGTGGCGATGCTTGCAAGGTACTGGGCGAGGCGTTCGCCGTCGAAGCGGCCTTCGAAGACCTCTGAATACCCGACGGGACCGTTGGGGCCGTTGGGATCGTCCATGCGGTGGAGTGCGAAGGCAGCGGCATCGAGGTCGCGCTCAGGCACGATGCCGGTGGCGTCGATGAAGTGCTGATAGTCGGGGCTGTGCGTGACAGGAGTGCGGTCGAAGCGGGTGGCCAGGCGGAGGGGCTTCACGTTGAAGTAGACGATGGCGTCAGACTCGGGTAGTAGCCGTGCTGCCTCGGGCGGGGCTGCCTTGCGCAGGATCAGTGCTATGGCGAGGGCACCGATCAGCGCCAGCATCAGCAGCAAGGAGTAGCGGGTGGACTTACGCATCGGGGACCGAGTTGGTGGCGTGGCCGGTCAGGTGGCGTCTCAGCATGGTCATTACGAAATCAGACTACTGTGCTCAAGGATAGACCATCGGGTGTTTCCTTGCTGTTGCTCTGATGAACTGTCGAGAGGATAAGGGCTACTCGGTGATGGCAAACGTGTAGATCTTGCCGCCGTTGGTGACGTTGCCACTGCCTGCCGGCAGGATGCCGAATTCGCCGCCGCCAACGTTCCGATCGATGGTGAATTGGTATGTGCGTGGAGCGGTTTTTACGGGGTCGAACTTTACTTCGTCACGGTCAGCGCCACCGGTGGAGTGAAAGACCCCGCCAGTCAAGATACGGAATTCACGGTTGTCGGAGTTGATGCGGAAGCGGAGGAACTCGTACTCGTTGATGGCCACGCCGTCGGGCATGTAAATGAGAATCTCGATAGGCGCCTGTAGCGCCAGCTTGGATTCACGTCCGTTGAGATGGCCGTTGTGATCCTGCTTGATGATGCCGTGGGTTGCGGTCGATTTGATCCAACCACCGGACTTGATGTGGACGATCTCCGGGTCGATCAGTGTCCATTTGTCGCTTCGGTGGTCCTTGTAGTAGACGCCGATCTCGTTGACATCGGAGAGTTCGATGGGCTTTTCCGGTGCAGGAGTAAGCAGCTTGCGGCTCTTGTTCACCATTGCCGTGATGATGCGGTCGGAGATGCCTGCATCTTTCAGGGCGACGAGCGAGTCGGCGTCGGTGGAATAGTGGCCGGGCTGTGTGTTGATGGTCTGGAGGATGAGGTCATCGCCGAGGCCGGCCTTCGCCATCTTGATGACGGAGTTGTTGTCCATGGTGGCAGCGACTGTAGGAGGAGCGGCTTGTGGGCCGTCTGTAAGCTGGGGTGCTTCGCCAGTGCGCTGACCGTAGCAGGAGAAGGGGAAGAGAAGCAGAGATAGCAGGATCAGCAGGCGCATGGACTTGTTTCCTGGGGTGTTCGGAAATTTGAGGATAGCCTAGCATGTCTGCGATTTTGGACTGTTCATCAAGTGCGTCCGTAAGCCGAATGAATTGAACGAACAAAAGCCTTTGGGCGGATGTTGATTTAACGTTGTCGTGTTCTAATCGGCGATACGGCTTTCTACCCAGAGAGCTTTCGATGATTCGCCGGGCAGCGCAAACCGGGTTTCTGGGACCATATCGTCTCGCACAAAAAACAAAACTAAGGAGAGAACATGAGCACGATTACCACCAAAGACGGCACCACGATTTATTACAAGGACTGGGGCACCGGACAGCCGATCACGTTTTCGCATGGCTGGCCTTTGACTGCGGATGCGTGGGACGAACAGATGCTTTTCTTTGGCCAACAGGGCTATCGCGTCATCGCGCATGACCGGCGCGGTAATGGACGTTCGAGCCAGCCTTGGGACGGCAACGATATGGATACCTACGCGGATGACATGGCAGAGCTTTTTGAGGCGCTTGATCTCAAGGATGCTGTGATGGTGGGGCATTCGACGGGCGGTGGCGAGGTTGCCCGTTATCTGGGCAGGCATGGAAGCAAGCGGGTAGCCAAGGCTGTGCTGATCGGCGCCGTGGTTCCGCTGATGTTGAAGACGGAGAATAGCCCTGAAGGCTTGCCACTTTCTGCCTTTGATGGGCTTCGTGCCTCGCTCGTCGCGGACCGTCCAGAGTTCTACAGGGAACTCACGCTGCCCTTTTACGGCTATAACAGGACAGGGGCGAAGATCTCGGAAGGCGTACAGGACAACTTCTGGTTGCAGGGCATGACTGGGTCTCACAAGAGCCAGTACGACACGATCAAGGCGTTCTCTGAGACGGACTTCACCGAAGACCTGAAGAAGATCGACATTCCTGTGCTGGTGATGCATGGCGATGACGACCAGATTGTGCCGATCGGTGCATCTGGCCTGAAGTCGGCCAAGATTTTGAAGAATGCGACGCTGAAGGTCTATCCCGGCTTCCCACACGGGATGTGCCAAATTCATGCGGATCAGATCAACGCCGATTTGCTCGCGTTCATCAAGTCCTGATGGTCAACCCTCGGGGTGGGTCTTGCCGCATGGCAGACTCACCGCGGAATCTCTCGTGATATTCCCTTGAATAGATAGCTTGAGGTTGTTGAAAACCGGTTGTGCGAATTTCTCGAAGTGTTGGGATGTTGCGAGTTATGGAGCAAATTGGCGGATACCGGCCAAGATTGCTCTGAGGCCTCCACTATGCTAAAGTTAGCTCTGCGGCGCACTCTGCGCAGGCACTAGTGCGCGTTAGGCGGCTTGGGCTTACAGGGGGCAAAAAGGCTGTTTGGGCTGGCGTAGCTCAGCTGGTAGAGCATCTGATTTGTAATCAGAGGGTCGGGGGTTCAAATCCCTTCGTCAGCTCCAGTTCCATTCAGCAGGCAAGGATTTGGTTGTACTGCCGGGCCTTCAGGTCAGCAGGCCTCCGGTCACTCCTTCAAGGTTTGTACTCGCGTGATTTCCGGAATCCGGAGATGTTCGGGATTGATGGTTTGAGTTGTGGGCTGCGCGCTGGTGGGTTTTGCAGGATGTGCACAGGTGGCCGAGTGGTTAATGGCAGCAGACTGTAAATCTGCCCGTCAATGACGTACGGAGGTTCGAATCCTCCCCTGTGCACCACTTAGTTTGTTTGGTTGTGAAGGTTGCAGGACTGGTGAATGTTGTGGATCTAAGCCCCGCCGGCAGCGGACGAATGGCAATTGCGCTGGCCGTATTCGGGGTGCTGGCGATTTTGGTCTGGCAGACGATGGAGCCAGGCAAGTTTCGCTCGCTGGCGTGGATCTTGTTGGGATTTTTTGCCTTCCGCGTCATACTCGGACGGCTGGGTTCGCGGTAGGATTGTAAGGTTGGTTTTTTAGAAGGCTGATGTAGCTCAGTGGTAGAGCACTCCCTTGGTAAGGGAGAGGTCATGGGTTCAAGCCCCATCATCAGCTCCAGAATTTTCAGCTTCCAGCGAGAGCTGACGGGCGGGAGTAACTCAGTGGTAGAGTCACAGCCTTCCAAGCTGTTGGTCGCGGGTTCGATTCCCGTCTCCCGCTCCAAAAGATGTTGAAGGCGTTACAGCAGGAGATCTTGTTGAGCAATACGTATGAGCAGCCTGTACTCCCGATAGCAGATCCACAGCACTTTGGCGCTGTGAAGGCAGCGATCGAGTCGTCCTTCTCTTCGGCGAAGGTTGCCGAGTTCCTGAAGTCGCTCGATCGTCTGAAGCTCCGCATTCGCGACTTCGAGACCGTACTGACGAAGGGCCTGCTTGGAGCTTCGACGGCTGCCGAGTACAACGGGCTTGGCAATGCTGATCAGGGCCAGATTCGCGAGTTTTATCTCGCCAGCCTGGAGCGGGTCGCTCCGGAACTGCGGGCGAAGTTTTTCAAGCTGTACGCGTACTACTGAGTCATCAAGTTTAGTTTCTCTTGAGTTATTCACCTGAACTTGCCGGTGTAAACGCCGGCCAACACGAGGAGACGAGCAGTCATGGGCAAGGAAAAGTTTGACCGGTCAAAGCCGCACGTAAACGTAGGGACGATCGGGCACATCGATCATGGCAAGACGACATTGACGGCGGCGATCACGAAGGTGCTGTCGAAGCACAACCCG